>Ga0233380_1000007_pt1 | contig 312382 bp, 302 predicted proteins | sample ElkDunMinimDraft_9_FD_191541 | JGI IMG/M metagenome (GOLD analysis project Ga0233380, IMG submission 191541) | Fecal eukaryotic communites from dung pellets of Tule Elk in California, USA - Elk Dung F36 | ecosystem: Host-associated > Mammals > Digestive system > Large intestine > Fecal... | reverse complement strand
ATCCGCGCCCACTGCGCCTCGTCCAGTTCGTAACGCTTCACGCCCATCGCAGACCTCCGCCAAAGCGGAGACCCATGAATCACGCATCAGGCCGCAAGTGAATCCCCTGAATGTCGATTGGACCTAGTGGCTAGTGGCTAGTCACTCTCCTGAGTTTGTCTCCGCCCGCCGAATGCGGCACAGCACCTCCCATGACCCTGATCCACATCGAACGTCGCGGCCCGATCGAACTCTGGACGCTGGACCGAGCGGACCGGCTGAACGCCCTGCCCGATCCGGGCGACGGCGCGGCCTTCGCTCGCGCCTGCGAGGCGGTGAACGACGACCGGGGGGTGCGCTGCGTGGTGCTGACCGGCGCCGGGCGCGCCTTCTCGGCGGGCGGCGACCTGAAGGCCATGCGCGACAAGTCGGGCGCCTTCGCCGGCGCCGGACCGGACATTCGCGAAGGCTATCGCCGCGAGGTGCAGTTGATCGTGCGCGCCCTGTACGGGTTGGAGGTTCCGCTGGTGGCGGCGGTGAACGGTCCGGCCATGGGGCTGGGCGGCGACATCGCGGGTCTGGCCGACATCCGCATCGCGTCCGAGCAGGCGTCTTTCGGCGCCCCCTTCCTGCGGCTGGGCATCCTGCCCGGTGACGGCGGGGCCTGGCTCCTGCCCCGCAACGTCGGCTACGCCCGCGCCGCCGAGATGCTGTTCACCGGCCGCACCCTGGACGCCCGCACGGCGCACGAGTGGGGACTGGTCAACCGCGTGGTCGCGGCAGAGTACCTGATGGAGGAGGCGCTGAAGACGGCGGGCGAGATCGCCGCCCAGGCGCCCCACGCCCTGCGCATGACCAAGGCCCTGCTGCGTCAGGGGCGCGAGGCCACCTTCGACCAGATACTGGAAATGACCGCCGCCATGCAGGCCCTCGCCCACCTGACGGAAGATCATGCCGAGGGCGTCGCCGCGGTGCTGGAGAAGCGGACGCCGGAGTTCAGAGGCCGATAACAGCGCTTTCCGTGCGCCGTTCTGTGTTTTGGAAGAAAAATCCTCCACAACCGGACAATTCGGACAAATATCAGCCAGGAAGATGGACGGACTGTAATACTCTTCCAAACATGAACCCCATTTCACTTGTTTCGACCGACAAATTGGCGAGAACTCCGCTGGCCGAACGGCATCAACGGAGAAACAAAATGCGTGCTTTTGTCAGCGTGCTCACCGCGTCCCTGCTCGTCGCCGCCTCGGCCAGCGCGCAAACCCCCATGAGCAACGAAGCCTATCTGCAGACCGCCCGGTGCGCCGGTCTGGTCTCGGGCGCCCGTGAAGACGCCTCGCCCTATGATCGCGCCCTTCGCGCCCAGTCGGGCGGTCGCGACCGCTCGGTCCGCAACGCCGCCGCCGCTCACCGCCGCTCGGCTGAGAACCAGATGCGCCGGGCCGACGAGGCCACCCGCGCCCGCCTGACCGCCGAGATCAGCGCTCGTTGCACCGCCCCGGCCGCCTGATCGCCGCCTGCGGAATGAACAATGCCCCGGAGAGCGATCTCCGGGGCTTTTTCTTGCGCGGTCCTCAGGTCCTGGCAGGACCCAGGCCGAGCGTCAGGGCGAACACGCCAAGGCACAGCAGGCTGGACGCCGCGAGGGCCGCGGGCGGCGAGACCTCTATCGCCAGGGCATAGGCCGCGGGGGCCAGCGCCTGCAGATAACGGGCCGGTGTCAGCACCAGCGCCTGCCGGACGGCGTACCGGTCCGGGCCGAAGACGTGCAGCGGCAAGACCCCGGAGGCGACGGAGAGGAAGCCGTTTCCCATCCCCTGCCCCACCGCCAGAAACGGCGCCAGACGCGCGCCGCCGAGCCATGCCAGCGCGGCCCCGGCCGGATGGAACAGGCTGGCGATCCGGACGGTGAGCACCGGATGGGATCGGTGCAGCAAGACCAGATCAAACAGGCGCGCGCCGACAGCGCTGGCGGCCATCAGTCCCGCGGCCCAGGCGGCGCGCGCCGGGGTCAATCCGAGATCGGCCAGCAGGCGCGGCAGGTGCGCGCCCATTGCGGCCGACACCATCCAGCCTCCAGCGAAGACGCCCGCGATCTGGATCATGCGACGGTCCCAACGGATCGGCGTCGCGACGCTCGCCTGCGCAACGCTCTGGGAGCGGCGCGACGGCAGGATGAAGAGCGTCAGCGGCAGACAGACGACCAGATGCGTCAGGGCCCAGACGACGCAGGCGACACGCCAGTCCCAGGTCTCGACCAGCAGGCGGTTGATGGGCCAGCCCAGCCCGCCGCCCAGCGCCCCGAGCAGGGAGACGGCGGTGATCGGCCTGCGGGCGGCGGCGCCGTGAATCTCCACCAGGATCGCGAAGGCCGTGCCGTACAGGCCGGTCGCCATGCCCAGACCCAGCGCCGTCACGCCCGCCAGCAGCATCCAGGGCGCGGAGGCGGTCGCCATCAGCAACAGCGCCGCGGCGAAAGCCACGTGGGCCACAGCCTGAACCCGCCGTCCGCCGCGCCGCTCGATCCACCTGCCGGCGAAGGGAGTCAGCACGGCCGAGACGAGGAAGGCGACGGAAAGCGCCGCGAATACCCGCGTCGGCGGCAGGTCGAAAGCTCGCGCCATCGGATCCGCCAGGATCCCCAGCAGATAGTAGCTGGAGGCGAAGGCGACGATCTGGCCGAGACCAAGGACCGGAACGATGAGGCGGGCGCGCAGGGACATGGCGCTGGATCGCGGGATTGCCCGCCCGACGAAAGCGACATATCGACTAAGGCATGTTCGAAAATCTCACACCTCGCGGGTCGCTGCCGTCACTGACCGGGCTGCGAGCGTTCGAGGCGATGGGACGGACCGGCAGCGCCACCCGGGCGGCGGCCGAACTGCATGTGACCCACAGCGCTGTCAGCCGTCAGGTGAAGGCTCTGGAAGCCGCGCTCGGCATCCGGCTGTTCGAGGGGCCGAAGCATCGGCTGACCCTGACCGAACCGGGCCGGACACTGCTGGCCGGGCTGACAGAGAGCTTCGACGGGCTGGCGGCGGCCGTGCGGCAGGTGCGCGAGCGCGATGTGGTGCGGCTGGCCGTCCACCCCAGCCTGGCGGTGAAGTGGCTGGTGCCCCGGCTCGCCGACTTCGAGGCGCGGCATCCCGAGGTGAGCCTGCTGCTGAGCGAACTGGAACTGCGCGCGGTCCGTCAGCGCGGCGCGGACCTGGTGCTGCGCTATGTCGATGCGGACCAGTTGGATGAGCCGGGGCTGGACGCCCTGGTCGAAAACCGGATCGGGCTGGTCTGCGCGCCGGCGCTGTCAGACCGGCTGGAGACCGCGCCGCGCCTGACAACCCGAACCCGTGAACATGCGTGGAGCGACTGGGAGACGGCGAGCGGGCGGTCCGCGCCCCTCGGGCGGAACCGGACGCTGGCGCACCTGCATATGGTGGTGGACGCCGCCGTGGCCGGGCTGGGCGCGGCGGTCCTGCCATGGGGCATCGTGGAGGACGAGATCGCCGCCGGGCGACTGATCGCGCCGTTCGGCTTCCTGCCGGATGGCGGTGTCATGGCGGCGATCCGTGGACCGGGCGCCCCGACCCGCAGCGAGCGGATCGTTATGCGGTGGCTCAGAGACCAGGCCCGCCGGACGCGGACCTGATCCCCGAGGATCATCAGCCGGCTTGACGGGCCGGGGCCTGCATGGAGCGGTCAGCCGGGACGCCGACGGTCACGTCACGACGGGCGCCGGCGGTCTGGCCGGGCTTCATGAACTTCACCAGAACGCGCTGGCCGATCAGCAGGGGCGCGTCGCCGGCAGAGACGACGACCTCGATGACACGCTCGTCCGAACGCTGCGAGGGATCGTCCGAGGCCAGCTTGCGGGCGCCGAAGACGGCGGCGCGGCGCATCACTGTGCCGACGTAGACCTTGGAGGTGTCGCCTTCGGGCTGGATCTCGACCTGCTGGCCGACCGTGACGTTCGGGATGTCGCTCTCGACGATCTCGGCGCGGGCGATGCGCGGCGCGTCGGGCTCAAGATCGAACATGTTCGACACGTTCAGGGTCGAGGCGCCGGCGCCGGGGTTGGCGTAGCGGCGGACGATGCGGCCGTTGGCGGGCGAGCGGATGACGGTCAGCTCGACGTTGTAGGCGGCCTGGTCGCGGCGGGCGATGGCGGTCTGGACGGACGCCTGTTGCGAGCCCAACCGGGCCTCGGCCTGGGCGATGGCGTCGCGGGCCTGATCCAGACGTTGGGCGGCGACGAAGTTGGTCGAGGCGAGGCGCTCCAGACGTTCGAACTCGCGCTGGGCGGTGCGGATGTCGACCTGGATCAGACGCAGCTGGCTCTGGGCCGAAGACAGATCGGCGTTGGCGGTCTGCAGGGCCAGGCGGGGCTCGTCGTCTTCCTGACGGGCGAGGATCTGGCCGGCGACGACGCGGTCGCCTTCTTGCACCAGCACCTCACGGACGACGCCGCCGCGACGGGCCGCGATCTGGATGATGCCGCCCTCGATATCGACCTTGCCGTTGGCGATGGCCGCATAGGGGCTCTCGGACCGTTCGGCCTGGGCCTTCTCTTCAGAGGCCTTCTTCTCCGCCGCCTGTCCCTGCATGAACAGGAAGACGCTCACGATCAGGACGATCGCGACCAGGCCGATCCAGAGCCATTTGTTCTTGAGAATGCGCATGAGATGTCTCGGTCCGGGAGGGCGTTCAGTGCGACGCCAGGGCGGCGTCAGGATTGGGCGTGCGGCGTTCGTCACTGATGATGACGCCGTCTTCGATGTGGATGACCCGGTCGGCCCAGGCCTCGAGGCGCGGGTCGTGGGTCACGCAGATGACTGCGGCGCCGTGCTCGGTGGCGGCGCGACGCAGCAGGCGGATGACCACCTGACCGTTCTCGCCGTCCAGCGCGGACGTCGGCTCGTCCGCGAACAGGATGTGCGGGTCTTTGGCCAGGGCGCGGGCGATGGCCACGCGCTGCTTCTCGCCGCCCGACAGGGCGGTCGGGCGCTGATGCAGGCGGTGGCCGAGGCCGACCTCCTCCAGCGCCAGCTGGGCGCGCTTCTTCGCGTCGCCGGGCGACAGCCCCTGGAACTTCAGCACGATCTCGACCTGCTGCAGCGCGCTGAGGGCCGGAAACAGGTTGAAGCCCTGGAAGATGAAGCCGCAGTGGTCGAGGCGGAATTTGTCGATCCGGCCCGAGGAGAAGCTCCACAGGTCATCGACGTCCAGCGCGTCCACGCGTCCCTGTTCGGGCCGCAGCAGGCCGGACAGGGCGGCGATCAGGGTCGACTTGCCCGAGCCCGACGGTCCCATGACCATGGTCAGGTCGCCGTGGCGGGCGTCGAAATCCACGCCCTTGAGCACTTCGACGAAGCTCTTGCCGGACTTGAACCGCTTGACGAGACCCTTTGCCTCAATGGCGAAGTCGCCGTGTTTTCCGTGAACCTTGGTCTTGGCGTTCATCGCAGCAGGTCCGCCGGTTGGCTGTTCTTGAGGATGCCGAGCGACAGCAGGCCGGACAGCATGGCGATGACGATCAGGCCGCCGCCGACGATCAGCAGAAGTCCGAACGGCAGGGCGATGATCACGGCCCCCATCATGGCCAGCATCTGAACCAGCCAGGTGAGGAAGATCGCGGCGATCACGCCCACGCAGCCGACCCAGAAGCTCAGCTCCATGACGATGCGGCGCAGGCTGCCCATACCGACGCCCAAGGCGCGCAACGAGGCGAACTCCTTGATGTTGGCCATGATGGCGCCGCGCAGGGTCTGCCAGGTGATGGCCACGCCGATGATGGTGCCCAGCACCACGCAGCCGCCGATGATGATGACCAGGATGCCTTCCTCGAACATGGCGCCAGCGTTGGCGTCGGCCAGTTGCTGGCGGGTCCAGGCCTTCCACTGGCCGTCGCCCTGGACGTTCAGCTCATTGGCCACGCGCTCGGCCTGCGTTGGATCGGACAGCTTGACCATCAGCGGGCCGACGCGGGGGCCGGTGTCCGCCTGACCGACCATGCGCAGGGTGTCCCGCGACATGATCACGGTGGCCTGCATCATGTTGGGATAGCCGCGGGTGATGCCGACGACGGTGACCGTCTGGCCGTTGTACAGCGCCTTGTCGCCCAGCTTGACGCCCAGTTTGCCCATGGCGGTTTCGTCGATGGCGACGGTGTAGGGCTGGCGCAGGGCGTCGACCAGTTCCTGCGAATAGTCGGTCGGAATGGTCACCGCGCCCGGCGTGGTGTCGATGACCATCGATTGCACGAACTGCTGGCGGGGCGCGCCCATCTTGGCGCGATCGGCCTGCGACATGGTCGGGTCGACGTTCTTGACCGACTGGAACGAGCCGCCCGCGCCATCCAGCGGCTGGACCTCAACCACGGCCGGGTTGCGATAGGCCAGCGGGATGAAGCGGCGCGGCACGCCCGACGGACCGCCGATCAGGCTCTTGGCGCCGGGCTGCATGATGATGATGTCGGCGCTGGACCGCTCGATGGTGGCGGTGAATCCCTTGCCGATGCCGATGAAGACGCCGGTCATGGCCAGCACGAGCAGGCCGGACAGGGCGAGGGCCATCACCGCCGCCATATAGCGGCGCCACTCATACAGAAGAGTTGAAAGCGCGAGTGACATGGATTTCAGCGGGCCCCGAACGTTGACCGCTATGTGACGACCGCTGCGGTTGTGGCCAAGTTAAATCGGGGTAAGGCGATTGCAGGCGCATCACCTGACATAACCGGAAACCGTGGACGACGGCCCTTGAGTGGCGCTAGTTACGGTGTAACAGGCCGGCGGCCAGGCCGGACCGAAGGGAGATTTACCACCATGCTGTTCCGTTCGTTGCGGTCCGCCGTTCAGGCGACCGCCTCCATCGTCGCCGTCGGCGGCCTCATGGCAATCTTGGCCGCGCCGGGAACCGCCCGCGCCGACGAAGGCATGTGGACCTTCGACAATTTCCCCATCCAGACCGTGAACCAGCGCTACGGCACCCGTCTGGATCAGGCCTGGCTGGACCGCGTGCGCAACGCCTCGGTGCGCATCCAGGGCTGCTCGGCCTCCTTCGTCTCGCCGGACGGCCTGATCCTGACCAACTGGCACTGCGTCGTCGGTTGCGCCCAGGAGCTGTCCAGCCCGCAGGAAGATCTGGTCAAGAACGGCTTCCTGTCGGCGACCCGCGAGGAAGAGCGCCGCTGCCCGGGCCAGACCGCCGAGGTTCTGACCCAGATCGTGGACGTCACCGACCGCGTCCTCGCCGCCGGTGAAGGCCTCGAAGGCGCCGCCTTCAACGCCGCCCGCAGCGCCGAGATCAACAAAATCCAGACCGAAGCCTGCGCCGGCGACGCCAAATTCAGCTGCCAAGTGATCAGCTTCTACCGCGGCGGCAAATACGCCCTGTACAAGTTCCGCAAGTACGACGACGTCCGTCTGGTCTTCGCGCCTGAAAATCAGGCCGCCTTCTTCGGTGGGGACCCCGACAACTTCAACTTCCCGCGCTACGCCCTGGATGCCGGTTTCCTGCGCGCCTACGAGGACGGCAAGCCGGTCGACGTCGGCAACAACTATCTGCGCTGGAACGCCAACGCTCCGGCCGAAGGCGACGTGACCTTCGTCTCGGGCAACCCGGGCACCACCCAGCGCCTTCTGACCATGAGCCAGCTGGAGCGCCTGCGCGACCAGCAGCTGCCGATCACCCTGATCCAGAACTCGGAACTGCGTGGCCGTCTGCTCGAGTACTCGCTGACCGGCGATGAGGCCAAGCGCGTGTCGTTCGACCCGGTCTTCGGCCTGGAGAACAGCTTCAAGGTCTACTACGGCCAGCAAGGCGCCCTGACCGATCCGGCCTTCATGGCCAAGAAGCGCGAGGAAGAGAACGAGCTGCGCGCCCGCGTCGCCGCCGATCCCGCCCTGGTCCAGCGCATCGGTGACCCGTGGGCCGATCTGGAGCGCGTGCAATCGACCGCCCGCGACCTGTACCTGCCCTTCCGCCAGCTGGAGCAATCGGCCGGCGGCGGTTCGCAGCTTTACGCCTATGCCCGCTCCATCGTGCGCGCGGCCAAGAACACCAACCTGACGGCGGAGCAACGCGCCCGCATGTCGGCGGCGATCTCGGCCGAGACCCCGATCTATGCGGACATGGAAGAAATCCGCATGCGCTACTGGCTGTCGAAGACGCGCGAGTATCTGACGGTCGACAATGCGCAGGTGAAGGCTCTGCTGGGCCGCGAAAGCCCGGAAGCCCTGGCCGATCGCCTGATCTCGGGCACCAAGCTGGCCGATCCGGCCTTCCGCGCCCAAGCCCTGACCATGACGACGGAACAACTGGCCGCCGCTGACCCGCTGCTGGCCTTCGTTCTGGCCAACGACGATGCGGCCGCCGCCATCGGCGCCCGCTGGAACGCCGAGGTCAACGCCCCGACCGCCCGCGCCGCCGAGAAGGTCGCCCAGGCCCGCTTCGCGGTCTACGGCACCAACCTGTATCCGGACGCCACCTTCAGCCTGCGCCTGTCGTACGGCCAGGTTCAGGGCTGGAGCTACCGCGGCGTGACCGTGCCGCCGTTCACCTACATGGGCGGCCTGTACGAGCGGGCCACCGGTTCGGAGCCGTTCAACGCGGCCCAGGCCTTCATCGACAACGAAGCCCGGGTGAACAAGGAAACCGTCTACGACTTCACCTCGACCAACGACATCATCGGCGGCAACTCGGGCTCGCCCGTGATCAACGCCAACGGTGAAGTCATCGGCGCGGCGTTCGACGGCAACATCCACTCGCTGGGCGGCTCGTTCGGCTACGACGGTGAACTGAACCGGACGGTGTCGGTCTCGACCGCCGCCATCACCGAAGCCCTGCGCAACATCTACCCGAGCCCTCGCATCCTGCAGGAGCTGGGCGTGGATCGCCCGCAACGCCGCACCCGCCGGTAAAAGTCAGCCCTTCTCCCCTCGAGGGAGAAGGTGGCTCGCGGAGCGAGACGAATGAGGGGGCAGGTTGACGCCTGCCCCCTTTTTCCGTTCTGGATGCCGTCAGAGCCCCTCATCCGAGCCCTTCGGGCCCACCTTCTCCCCAGAGTGGAGAAGGAAGACTGGAGTCTTCCATGCGTCACCTCACCCCCGCCCTCGCCGCCGCCCTTCTGACCCTCGCCGCCGGATCGGTCGCGCAGGCCGAGGAAGGCATGTGGACCTACGACAACTTCCCCATCGCCCGCGCCAACCAGACGCTGGGCACCAACATCGATCAGGCCTGGCTGGACCGGGTGCGCCTGTCGTCGGTGAAGTTCGGCGGTTGCTCCGCCGGGCTGGTCTCGGGCGAAGGTCTGGTGATGACCAACAACCACTGCGTCGCCACCTGCGTGGCCAATCTGTCGACGCAGGCGATCAACTACGCCGAGACCGGCTTCACCCCGCGCACCCGCGAGGAAGAGCTGAAATGTCCCGGCTCGACCGCCGAGATCCTGACCGACATCAGCGATGTGACCCAACGCATGCACGCCGCCGGCGCCGGTCTGACCGGTCAGGCCTTCACCCGCGCCCGTGACGCCGAGGCCAGCCGCATCGAACAGGAAGCCTGCGGCAGCGACGCCAACAAGCGCTGTCAGGTCGTGACCCTGTACCGGGGCGGCCAGTTCAAGCTCTACACCTACAAGAAATACTCCGACGTCCGCCTGGCCTGGGCGCCCGAGGATCGCGCGGCGACCTTCGGCGGCGATCTGGACAACTTCAGCTTCCCGCGCTTCGCCATCGATGCGGCCTTCATCCGCCTGTACGAGAACGGCGCCCCAGCCCAGACCCCGACCCACTTCACCTGGAAGGCCGATCGGCCGGTGGAGGGCACGCCGGTCTTCGTCACCGGCAGCCCGGGCGCGACCCAGCGCCTGCTGACCCAGGACCAGCTGTTCAGCGTTCGTGACGTGGTCCTGCCGATGGACCAGCTGATCGCCTCCGAACTGCGTGGCCGCCTGATCCGCTACTCCGAGGAAGGCGAGCGTCAGGCCTTCGAGGCGATGGACCCGATCGTCTCGATCGAGAACACCTACAAGCGCGGGCTGGGCCGGATGCGCGCCCTGACCGACGCGAACTTCATGCGCATGAAGGCCGAGCAGGAAGCGGACTTCCGCAGTCGCGCCGAGGCCGACGCCGGGTCCGACAACCCGTGGACGACCCTGACCAGCGTCCAACCGATCCTGCGCGAAAGCTATCCGGCCTACGCCCTGCTGGAAGGCGGCACCGGCATCGGCACCACGCCGGTCGGCGGCGGTTCGCAGCTGTTCCTCTGGGCGCGGACGCTGGTGCGCGGCGCGCAGGAGCGGGGCAAGCCCTCGGCCGAGCGCCTGCCCGAGTTCGCCGACAGCCGCCTGTCGGGCGTTCAGACCGGCCTGTTCGCCGAGCGTCCGGTCTATCCGGGCCTGGAGCAGGTCCGCATGGAATGGTGGCTGTCCAAGACCCGCGAATGGCTGACCGTCGACAACGCCAGTGTCCGCGTACTGCTGGGACAGGAGTCTCCGGAAGGTCTGTCGGCCCGCCTGATCGAGGGCACGAAGCTGGCTGACCCCGCGGTGCGTCGCGCCCTGTGGGAAGGCGGACTGGCCGCCATCGAGGCCTCGGACGATCCGCTGATCCAGTACCTGCTGCGCATCCAGGAGCCGACCCGCGCGGTTCGCGCCGCCTGGGAGGAGCAGGTTCAGGCCCCGACCGACCGCGCCTCGGAGCGCCTCGCCGCCCTGCGCTTCCAGACCTATGGCGACAGCGTCTATCCGGACGCCACGGGCACCCTGCGCCTGACCTACGGCAAGATCGAGGGCACGGACGTTCCGGGCCAGCGTTTCGGCGCCTTCACCACCTTCAGCGGCCTGTGGGACCGCGCGACGGGCGCCGCCCCGTTCGACGTCGCGCCCAAGCTTCTGGCCGCCCGCGACCGCATCGACGGCTCGACCGTGCTGAACATGGCCGTGTCGTCCGACACCATCGGCGGCTCGTCGGGTTCGCCGGTCGTGACCGCGGCGGGCGAGATCGTGGGGGCGAACTTCGACTCCACCGTCCTGACCCAGCGCAACGCCTACGGCTATGACCGCAACGTCAACCGCTCGGTCATCGTGACCACCGGCGCCGTGACCACCGCCCTGCGCGACGTCTACGGCATGCAGCGGCTGGTGGAGGAGCTGGGGGTTCGCTGAGGCGAGTTCCCGGTGGCTAGTGGCTAGTGGCTAGTGGCTAGTGGCTAGTGGCTAGTGGCTAGTGGCTAGTGGCTAGTGGCTAGTGGATCAGGCGAAGCGCTTCGCGGTCCAGACAGAAAGGAGCCCCGCTCGGTGATCCTGGCGGGGCTTTTCGTTGTTTGCTCGATGGCGGCTGAGACCAAACTAGTCACTAGTCACTAGTCACTAGTCACCAGCCACCAGCCACCAGCCACTAGCCATTCCTCAGAGCTGGCTCATCTTCTGCTGGGCCTTCGAGAAATATTGCCAGCCGGTCCACAGGGTGATGATGGCCGCCAGCCAGGTCAGCGTCACGGCGAAGGTCTCGAAATGGCCCTGCCATTCGGGGGTCGTGCCGTCCGGGTTGGTGAGGCCGAAGGCGTCCCACAGCAGGGTAAGTTGCAGGGCGCCCAGCGCCAGCATCTGCAGGGTGGTCTTCCACTTGGCCAGCAGGGTGACCGGCAGCTTGACCTTGCCCGCCACGGTCTCGCGCAGGGCCGAGACCGCGAACTCACGGAACAGGATCAGGCCGCAGGGGATGGCGATGCCCGGCAGCGAGCCCGAGGCCAGCACGCCGAGGATGGCGCCGGTGATCAGCACCTTGTCGGCGATCGGATCGAGGATGGCGCCCCAGCGGGTGGTCGCGTGCCAGCGGCGGGCCAGGAAGCCGTCCACCCAGTCGGTCGAGGCGGCGACGGCGAAGATCCAGAAGGCCCAGACGCCGAAGCTGAGCTGCTGCTCGGGCGACAGGAAGCCGTCCATGAAACCCGGGGCCGCGCCCGCCAGCATCAGGAACATCACCACCCCGGCGGCGAGACGCAGGCCAGTCAGGATGTTGGGGATGGGATTGGCGTGGGAGGTGGGGGTCATCTTTGACTTCCGAAAAGGGACATCCGGTGTGCCACGCTTCGCGAGGCGAGGCGAGGCGTCAGACGGCCGCTAGGTCAGGGGCTCGAACCGCCCCGGTCCCTTCAACGCGCGAAGCACGCCGTCGGCGATCCCGAAATGCAGGCCGATCAGCTTGATCTGGCCCGCCGCCTCGCGCTCGGCGATCCAAGGGAAGGTGCGCAGATTGTCCAGCGACAGTCGGACCACCGCCTCTTCAGACGCCTGCCCCTGATCGTCTTCGGAGACCTCCTCGCAGACCCGGCGCACGACGGGCGCGCCCTGGGCGACCCAGGGGGCGACGAAGTCCTGCACATTGTCGGGCGCGCCGTGGATCATGGCGTTCACCCCGCCGCACGAGGCGTGGCCCATGACCACGATGCGCGAGACGTTCAGCACCTTTACCCCGAACTCCAGCGCCGCCGAGACGCCGTGCAGATGGCCGTCGGGCTCATAGGGCGGGACCAGATTGGCGACGTTGCGCACCACGAACAGCTCGCCTGGGGCGGCGTCGAAGATCAGGGCCGGATCAGCCCGGCTGTCGGAACAGGCGACGATCAGAGTGTGCGGCTTCTGCCCCTTGGCCAGCGCCTCATACTCGGCCCGGGCCTCAGGCCAGCGCTCCTGGCGGAAGCGACGATATCCGGCGGCGATCTGATCGGTCATGGGGCGGGTATAGGCGATCGGTTGACGCAGGGGGAGAGGGTGTCAGCCCTTCGACGCCTTGCCGTCTATCAGCACGGCCTGCTGCCACGGGCTGGGCGCCTTGTCGGTGCGGTGGATGCAGCCGACCCAGCAACAGGGCCGCTTCTTGCCTTCCAGCAGCTCTTCCCGGGTCCGCAAGATGCGACGCTGGCGGGTGGCCGCCTGTTTGGCGTCATCGACCCAGCAGATGAACTCATTGCGGCCCAGCGGCGTCAGCCCCTCCCACAGCGCCAGAACCTCGGGATCAGCCTGCAGGGCGGACTTCAGGTCCTCGCCCGCGACGTGGACCGTGCCCTCTGCGAACTCGCTCATGCCGACTCCCTTCCCGCTCGATGCCCTAGCCTAACCCCCGGCAGCCGGGCGGAAGAAGCCGTATATCCGTTCGGCCAGAGCCTGGTTGACGCCGTCGACCTTGACCAGATCGGCGACCGAGGCGCGGCTGACGCCCTTGGCCGAGCCAAAGGCGTGCAGCAGGGCCTTCTTGCGCCCCGGACCGACGCCCTCGATCTCGTCCAGCGGGTTCTTCTTGATGTCCATCGAGCGCCGCTTGGCGTGGGCGCCGTTGGCGAAGCGGTGGGCCTCATCGCGCAGGCGCTGGATGTAATACAGGGCCGGGGACTTCAGCGGCATCATGAAGGGCGGCTTGCCCGGCATGAAGAAATGCTCCTTGCCCGCGTCGCGATCCGGCCCTTTGGCCACGCCGACGGCCAGGATGTCGTCCAGCCCCAGATCGGCCAGCACCGCCAGCACCTCGGCCAGTTGCCCGGCCCCGCCGTCGATCAGCAGCAGGTCGGGGCGTTCGACGTCCTCGCCCTCGTCCTCTTCCTTCACTAGGCGGCTGAAGCGACGGCGCATGACCTCGCGCATCATGCCGTAGTCGTCGCCGGGGGTCAGTTCGTCACCCCGGATGTTGAACTTGCGGTACTGGTTCTTGCGGAAGCCCTCGGGCCCGGCGACCACCATGCCGCCGACGGCGTTGGTCCCCTGGATGTGGGCGTTGTCGTAAATCTCGATCCGCTCGGGACGGCTGTCCAGACCGAAAGCCTCGCACAGTTCGTCGAGGATCTTCGACTGGGCCGAGCTCTCGGCCAGCTTCCGGCCCAGCGCCTCGCGGGCATTGGTCAGGGCGTGGTCGACCAGCGCCTTGCGGTCGCCGCGCGCGGGCTTCTCGATGCTGACGACCCGCCGCCCGTCATCGATCTTGGCCTTCATAGAGAAGGCCTCTTCCAGCAGCTCCTTCTCGTGCGGAACCACGTTGGACAGGATCTGCCGTGGCACCGGCTTGTCCTCGTAGAACTGGCCCAGGAAGGCGGCGAGGATTTCGGGATCGGTGTCCGCCTTGTCCACGCGCGGGAAGTAGGCGCGACCGCCCCAGTTCTGGCCGCCGCGATAGAAGAAGACCTGCACGCAGGCCTGCCCGCCGTCGGAATGCAGGGCGAAGACGTCCGCCTCGGCCACGCCCTCGGCGCTGACCGAGTTCTCCATCGAGATGGCCGACAGGGCCCGGATCCGGTCGCGGACGCGGGCGGCCTGTTCGAAATCCATCTCGTCCGACGCAGCCTGCATCTCGGCCGACAGTCGACCGATCACCGCCCGCGACTTGCCGCGCAGGAAGGCCTCGGCCTCATCGACGAGCCCCTCATAGTCCTCAAGGCTGATCAGGCCCGTGCACGGCGCCGAGCAGCGCTTGATCTGGTGCAGCATGCAGGGCCGGGTGCGGGTCTCGTAGACGCTGTCCGAGCAGGACCGCAGCAGGAAGGCCTTCTGCAGCGTCGTCAGGGTCCGGTTCACCGCCCAGGTCGAGGCGAAGGGGCCGAAATAGTCGCCCTTGATCGTGTGCGCCCCGCGATGCTTGCGGACCTGAGGCGCGCGGTGGTCGCGGCGGATCATCAGCTCGGCGAAAGACTTGTCGTCGCGCAGCACGACGTTGAAGCGCGGCTTCAGCTTCTTGATGAAGTTGGATTCCAGCAGCAGGGCCTCGGTCTCCGAGGCCGTGACCACCAGCTCCATCGAGCGGGTCAGCGACACCATCAGGCCGATGCGCTGGGTGTGGAACCGGCCCTGCGCGTACTGGAGGATGCGCTTCTTGATCGACCGCGCCTTGCCCACATACAGGCAGGTCCCGTCCTCGCCATACATGCGATAGACGCCCGGCTTGTCCGGCGCGCGACGGGCCTCGTCACGGATCAGGTCCGCGGCCTGCAGGGGCGCGGCGTCGTCAGGAATCGGTTCGTCGGTCACGGGCATCGCCGCCAATATAGGACGACGGGCCGCGCGGGCGAACCGCGCGACCCTGACAGCCCATGGCAGCAGCGGTGATCAGGGCCGCAGGCCGGGATGTTTCGCTTCGAAGGCCTCGAAGTCGTGACCGGCGTCGATGTCGTGATTCAGCGCCCGGGCCACGTCGTCGGCGCCCGCCGCATCCCCCAGCGCCAGACGGGCCAGACCACGACCATAGATCGAGGCCAGTTGGTCCGGCTCCTCGGCCAGAGCGGCCTCATAGGCGGCGCGGGCCTCCTCGTAGCGACCGAGGTGCAGCAGGACCATGGCGCGGCTGTCGATGATCGCCGCCGACTCGCCCAGCGCCGCGAGGCCGGCGTCGCAGTCGGCCAGCGCCTGCTCCGGATCGAAGCCGAGGACGGCGGCGGTCCAGCACAGGTTGTTCATCAGCAGCGGATCGCCGTGCGCCGAGGCGCGCAGCACCTCCAGATCGGCCCGGGCGTCCGCGTCCGCTCCGGCCCGGATGCGCGCCTCGGCGCGCAGGCTGCGCAGACCGATGTCCTCGGGCGAGGTTTCGACGGCGCGATCCAGCGCCGGCAGGGCCTCGGCGGGCGCGCCCGCCTCCGCGCCCACACGGACCAGCAGGGACAGAGCCAGGGAGTCGATGAGCGACTCGTCCAGCATCTCCTTGATCAGAGTCCGCGCCTCGTCGCGACGGCCCAGACGCAGCAGGGCGGTGATCTCACCGTAGCGGCTGGTCGGCGATTGACCATTGGCGGCGGCCAGGGCGCGATAGTCGCTCAGCGACCGGTCGAAACGCCGCAGTTGGTAGTAGCTGGCGCCCCGCGCGGCGAGGGCCGACGGATCGGCGGGATCAAGGCGCATGGCGACGGTGAAGCTGATCACCGCGTCATTGAAGCGTCCGTCGGCATAGGCCACCCGGCCCTGCCCCATGACGGCCTCCAGATCGGCGGGGTCCAGATCAACGGCGTGATCATAGTCGGCGCGGGCGCCGGCATAGTCGGACAGGGCCAGACGCACCGCGCCGCGCAGCAGCACGGCCTGCGAGTTGTCGGGCTCCAGTTCGAGGGCGCGGTTCAGCAGGGTCATGGCCCCGTCCAGATCGTCGCTCTCGACCAGCCCCTCGGCCCGTTCCAGCAGATCGGGGACGTCGGAGGTAGAGACGTCGGTGCGGGCACGATCCGCCTCGGTCGGGCGGTAGCCGCTGGGCGCGCGGATACGCACGGCGGCGGCGCCGGGCGAGTCGACCCGCGCCCGGGCCACGGCCATGTCGGCGGCCGAGACCTCGCCCGTCAGGCTGCGCAGACCGGCGGTCATGGTCACCATGCCGTCGTTGAGCGTGGTGCGGCGCTCGGCGCGATAACCGCCGGCGGTCACGTCGACATCCGCCCCTTCCACGCGGAAGCCCGCGCCGCCGTAGGGCAGGCGGACATTGACCGTCGCGCTGATGTTGGTCGGGTGGGGGATGACGTGCGGCTGATCCTTGAACGCGACGAGCGCGTCCTTCCGCTCGTCCGTCGTCGGCGGGCTGATCGTCGAATCCGGGATCGCCAGGAAGCGGCCGCCGGACGAGGTGGTCCAGGCCATCCGCGACGAACCGGTCATGTTGAAGCGGTAGACATTGGTCGCGTCGTCATAGACGGCGTCGGCGGTCTCGACCTCCAGACCCGGCGTCTGGTTGGTCCACAGCGCCTTGAGCGCGTCCTGGATCTGGGCGGGCGGGACGCTGGCGATGCTGGACCGCAGGCCGGTCGCGGCGTCACCGGTGAAGACCAGCTCGCCGGTCACGCGAGCCGGCGTGTCCAGCCCGGCCGACACGTCGTAGGTCAGGTTGCGATAGAACACCGGGGTCTCGCGCGGGAGCACTACGATGGGCTCCAGCGCCGCGCCCTCGGCGCGCACCGGCAGGGCCCAGTGGTAGGACGGCGGGACAAGGCTCTCCAGTCCCCGATCGCCGACGCGGGCGCCGTCGATCCAGTAGACCTGACCATTCACCGTGGCGCGCACGATGACATGGTCGAACCAGCTGACCAGCGGCAGGCGCTTATCGAGGCCGTCGCCCAGTTGGGTGCTGACCAGCGCCGGTTCGGCCTCGACGCCCAGTCCCTTGAGCAGGGCGATCAGCAGAACCGTCTTGCCCTTGCAGTCGCCGTAACGGCTGCGCCAGGTCTCGTCGGCGGTGGTCGGCACATAGCCGCCCTGCCCCATCGACAGCGCCAGATAGCGGACATCGTCCTGCACCAGCCGCAGGGCGGCGGCGATCTGGCCCTCGACGGTGGGGTTGGCCTGACGGATGCGCTCGATCTCGGCCAGCAGGGGCGAGTCCGGCTCCAGCACGGCGGCGCGCTCATACAGCGGGGCCATCACCGCCGACAGTGCGGCCCAGTCGGCGAAGTCGGTCAGCTCCAGCGTCCGCAACAGTTGCATGCGGATCGGCAGGTCGGTGGGCAGACGCAGCGGCGGCAGGTTCCGCTCGTCGATCTCGATCTCCCAGCCCGTGCGAGTGCGGCGTGGCTGGAGCGTGGTCCACGGCTCGCCGACGCGGGCGCGCATGCTCATGTCCGCGGGCCAGGTGGCGCGCAGGCGGTAGCGGTCAACCGTCTGGCCGACCACGGCGCTTTCCAGCGTCTCGCGGTGGGCGCCCAGCACCCCGCCGTCGTCATGGATGGTGAAGGCGGTTTCCAGAATGTCGCCGACGCGCAGGTCGCGTGGCTGGAGGGTGGCTGTCAGCCGCCCATCCAGCATGGCGGATTCCAGATTCTGCTCGCGGCGCAGGGTCTCGAAGGTCTGGGTGGCCAGCAGGTCGATGACCTGACCGTTGCGGATGATGCGGGCCGAGTGGACCTCGACCGTCTGACGCGGCGGCATCCAGCTGACGCTGATGGTGCTGGCCTGCGCCAGACCCTGGCTGTTCTGGATCACCGTGCGGATGATCGAATAGCGATGCTCGCCCGCCTGATCGAAATGGATCTGCTGATCCATCAGCAGGACCCGCAGCGGAGTGTCGTCAGTGGTGAGCTGGATCGGCTCCAGTTGGGCGGTCGACACCCACGACGGCGTCGCCCCCCGCGCAATATCCTGCGCACACACAGGACCGGCGACCAGAACGGCCGCCGCCGCCAATACGACCAAACGCTTCATGGGCCCCACCCGTCACTTGAAGCTCTTGGTCTATCAACGGAATGCGACAAAAAACAGTGAGACGAACGGCCTCAGAAACGGCGCACCATCAGGACGCCGCCGACGACCAGCGCCATCCCCGCCAGACGACCGAGGCTGATCGGATGCGCGGGCGTGCCGAAGGCGCCGAAATGGTCCAGGATCAGACCGATCAGAAGCTGACCCGCCACCATCAGGGTGATGGTCAGGGCGACGCCCAGACGCGGCACGCCCCACGCCGCCGCGACCACGAAGATGGCGCCGTACAGCCCGCCGATCCACGCATACCAGGGCAGGGCCCGGGCCGCCGCCATGTCCGGCTTGGTCTGCAGGATCATGGCCAGGATGCCGAGCGCGGCGGTCCCGACGGCGAACGAGACGAAGGCCGCGTTCACCGGCGAGCCCGCGGCCCCCATCATCTTGGCGTTGGTCGGCGCCTGAAGCGCGGTGGCGCCGCCCGCCAGAACCACGGCGACCATGGTGAAGAACATCGGATTCATGGTCTCTGGCTAGCACCTCGCGCGGCGGCGCGCACCGGTCCTCAGCGGTTCAGGATAAAGCGGGCGGCGCGCTCGCCCTCCGCATCCCCCGCCGCGCCGAACTCGACATTGATGTCGCGATGGCTGTCGTCCGGGGCGACCACCACCTCGGCCCGGCCGTCGGCGCGGATCAGGGCGGCGGCGAGGCCCTCGCTCTGGCCCTTGGAGTCCTGACGGCTGGCGATGTGGAAGATCAGGAACGGCGGATAGGCCACGCCCGACCGGATCAGCAGGGTCGGCGACAGGGCGGCGGCGTTGTCGCCGAAGGCCTCGCTGTAGAGATTGCCCAACAGTCGTCCGGCGGGGCCGCTTCCCCGATCCCCCGTGGCGTCATACCCCGCGCCGTCCAGCAGGATGACGCCCGCCAGATCGGACGGCTGCAGTCCTTGCCCGGCGAGATAGGTCGGGTCGGTCCCGACCAGCGCCGCCAGATGGGCGCCCGCCGAATGCCCCATCAGGAACAGAGGACGGCCCGGATGCGTCCGCTTCAGCCCCGCGACGGCGGCGGCCACGTCCTGCGCCTGCTCGCGCGGGGTCACCTGCGGCACGAGCCGATAGCCGATGGAGGCGAAGATCAAGCCGTGCCGCCGCGCATACTCCGGCAGGTCATGGACCATCGCCTTGTCGCCCATCGACCAGCCGCCACCGTGGATGAAGGCCAGCATCGGACCGGCAGCGTCGCTCGCATAGAGATCATAGGCCTGCTTCGGATCAGGGCCGGTGGAGACCGACGTATGGGGGGCGTCCGACCGCCCGTTCTCGACCGCCCTGTCCGAGTTGCGGCGACGCAGGCGGTCGCGAAGGCGAGGCCGATCCTGGGCGGCGGCGGTTCCGGCGGCGAAGGCGGCGGCCAGACCGGTCAGCAGGGCGGCGCGGCGATGCAGTTCACGCATGAGACTTCTCCTGAATGCCCCCGGACAGGTTCAACGCTACGCTTGTAGCGTTCCGTCGCAGCCGCGACGACGCCTGTCGGAACATCGCGGCCAGGAGGCCTACCGGACATCCAGGGTAAGTTCTCCCTGACGCCACCTTGCCTGGATACGGACCTCTCGCCCCCCGCCCTTGCGCGGGCCTTCGATAAGAAGTTCGTCCACGTCTGAGTTGCACTGGAACCGGAGCTGTCGATCAGCCACAGATCGGCGAGCGATGCATTGATGCGGTCAAGCTGGAGCTGCGACGCCTCCCCCGCGACACCACTGAACTGGACCACCCGAACGTCCTGCCATTCCGTCTCAATGCGGTAACGCACCGTCCGGCCGCGGCAATCCCAGCTCGCCTCCACACCGCCCGAGTTCGGCGGCTGGACATGGACCAATCCGGGAGGTGAGACCGCTTCCTGCAAACTGAGCCCGAACAGCAAAGAGATGATCATCGGCAACCCCGCTTCCGGTGCGCGATCAGGCGTCAGGCCACACTATTCCTGATTGCACGACAAACCGGAAGCTACCACTCTGTCGTCGTCTCCGCGTCCCCGAACACCTCCGCCAATCGAGCCCGCGTCGAGCGGTGGGCGTCGTCGGGCAGGGCGGCGGGGTCGAACCAGCCGATCTCCGCGATCTCGCCGTGGCTGGAGCGGTCGGTCATCGTGAAGCGGTCGATGCGGTAGACCAGCACATGGTCGCCTCGGAAATAGCGCTCGTTCGAATGGACGCTGACCAGAACGGGCCGCCCCTCGACGATCAACCCAGCCTCCTCGCGCATCTCGCGGATCAGGGCGTCCTCGGCGGTTTGGCCGCGCTCGACCCCGCCGCCCGGTAGCCACCAGCCGTGGAGGTAGGTGTGCTTGACCAGCAGCACCCGCCCCTCGCCATCCACCGCCACCCCGCGCACGCCCAGCGTCATCCCCCGCGTCGCGCGGGAGAAGGCGAAGAACAGGGGCCTGGTGAAGGGCTCGATGCGGGCGCGCCATGTGGTCATGCCGGGACGATACGCCCTGATGCATCCTTGAACAGCAAGGCCCGGCGCTTTATTGCCGGTCGCATCAAGGAGCTTTCCATGCTGGCCCTCTACATCATCCTCGGCTTCGTCGTCGTTCTCGGCGTCATCAACTTCATCGAGTTCGGCCGGGTTGACTAAGCCCCAGGCTGATCGCGGCGCCGCGCTGGTCACCGGCGGCGGCAAGCGGATCGGCAAGGCGATCTGTCTGGAGCTGGCGCGCGCCAGCTTCGACATCGTGATCCATCATCGCCATTCGAAGGACGCGGCCGAGGCCGTGGCCGAAGAGGTGCGCGCGCTCGGTCGCCGGGCGGCCACCGTTCAGGGCGATCTGTCGGTCGAGGCCGAGGTGCGCGGGATCGTTCCCGCCGCCGTCGAGGCCCTCGGACCGCTGACGGTCCTGGTCAACAACGCCTCCGTCTTCGAGGACGACCGGGTCGGCGCGCTGGGGCGCGACACCTGGGACCGGCACATCGAGACCAACCTGCGCGCCCCCATCGTGCTGGCCGAGGCCTTCGCCGCCCAGGCGCCGAACGGAAGCAGCATCGTCAACCTGCTGGACCAGCGGGTGCTGAAGCCAGATCCCCGCTTCTTCTCCTATGCCCTGTCGCGCAACGGCCTGTGGTGGGCGACGCGGACCATGGCGCAGGCGCTGGCGCCGTGCATCCGCGTCAACGGCGTCGGACCGGGCCCGACCCTGCCGTCGATCCATCAGAGCGCCGAGGAGTTCGCCGCCGAAGGCGCTTCGGTGCCCTTGCAAAAGGCCGGAAGCCCCGAGGCGGTCGCCGCCGCCGTGCTCTGGCTGGTTGAAGCCGACCTCGTGACGGGCCAGATGATCGCCGTCGACGGGGGCCAGCACCTGGCCTGGCAAACCCCGGACATCGTGGAGTAGCCCGTGGCCGCACCGTCTCCCCTGCCCTTCCCCACCGCCGGCGCGCCGGTTCGCGAGGGCCTGACCGTCTTCGTGCGCGGGCTGGAAGTCGCCGCCGGCATCGGCGTCTATGACCACGAGCAGGGCCGCCTGCAGCGGCTGGTCATCGATGTGACGCTGGAGATGATCCCCGCGCCCATCGAGCGGCTGAGCGACACCATCAACTACGAGACCGTGGCCGAGGCGGCCCGCGCCATCGTGGCCGATGGCCATGTGGGGCTGGTCGAGACCTTCGCCGAGCGGCTGGGCCTGGCCATGCTGGCCGACGCCCGCGTGCGCCGCTGCACCGTCCGGGTCGAGAAGCCGGGCGCCCTGGGCGGCGATGAGGTGCCGGGCTGCGAAGTGGTGCTGGGGCGCTGATCCGGACGCCGCAGGTTGCGCCGCGCGAGCGGGGCCGTCATACCTGATCCCGGACGTGAAGGACCCCCGATGGCCGAACCCGGCGATCCGCAACACCCTGATGATCATGACGATCATGTCGGCTTCGCCTCAGCGGCGTCGCTGCAAGGTCGTCCGCGCGATGTGACGCCCGAGCCCGAGGCTGCGCCGGCGCCTGAGCACGTGCCGGTGCTGGAGACCGCGCCCCCGCCCGCGCCGGAGCCCGATCCCGACTTGGTCGACCCGCCGCCCGCGCGCGCCGCCGCGCCCGAGCGTCGTCCGGCCTCCGCCGATTCGATTTTCGAGCCCACCCCCGGCTTCACCGGCCGGTCGAAGGACCGTCGCGCCCCGGTGCAGGACCCGCCCGGCGGCGGGATGAGTCTGTACGCCGTTTACGCCCTGATCCTGCTGGCCGTGCCGACGCTGGGCGTGTCGGCGGTGATCGCCCTGCTGGCGGTGACAGGACGCCCCGGCCCCGAGGACGCCCTGTCCCGGTCGCACTTCATCTATCAGCAGCGGACCCTGTGGGCGGCGGCCGTGGCCGCGCTGGCGGGGGTGATCCTGCTGGCGGCTCCGTTCGCGCTCGGCGTGCCGATCCTGTTCCTGCTGGCCCTGTGGGTCGTGCTGCGCGGCGCCAGCGGCGTCTGGAACCTGAAATCGGGTCAGCCCATTTCCAACACCCGGAGTTGGTGGATCTGAGAGAGGCGCGCCCGTGACCGACGTGGCCCCTGAAGCGAAAGACGTCGGCGTGAGCACCGAGGGCAAACCCGCCGCCCTGGCGGTGTGGATCCTGTTCGCCCTGACGCCCCTGACCACCGGCTTGACCGCCATCATCGGCGTGATCGTGGCCTATACCCAGAAGGCGCGCGCCGCCGATCTGGCGCGGGCCCATTTCGAGATGCAGATTCGGCTGTTCTGGTCGGCCCTGATCTGGATGGTGCTGTTCACCGTCGCCTGGTGGATCAGCCTGGCCCTGACCACGGTGGTGATCGGCATTCCCCTGGTCTTCCTGTTCTGGGCCGCGATCCTGCTGCTGGGCGCCTGGTTCATGGTCCGGGCCGTGGTCGGCGCCATGTCCCTGTCCGGCGACCGCGCCCCCTGAGACAAAAGCTGACGGGATCGGGAACGGCGACCGCTCCCATGGATTGCCGATTGCGTCGGTTCGCCGACACAAGTCAGGAACGCATGATGACCGATTTCCGCGATGTCCGCGCCGAACAGCGCTTCGAACAGGGCTTCACCGACGCCGAGGGCGAGGTGCGCATCGTCTTCGCCGACTATGCGGTACAGGACCGGACGCGGGTGATCCTGCACGTCGAGGCTGATCCGGCGCTGCGCGGCGGCGGGGCGGCGGGGCGGTTCATGCAGGCGCTGGCCAGCCACGCCCGCGCCGAGGGGCTGAAGCTCCAGCCCCGTTGCAGCTATGCGGTGCTGTGGCACAGTCGTCACCCGGAGTACGACGACGTCCTGGCCTCAGCCTTCCCATCTGGCCGAAGCCGCAACGAGCGAGGGCCTCAGCCGCCGCCGTAGCCGCCGATGATCGGCAGCACCTCGCCGGTGATGTAGCTCGACATCTGGGGCGAGGCGAGGAAGACGAACGCGGGCGCGATTTCCTCGGGCTGGGCCGGGCGCTTCATCACCGTCTGCGACCCGAATTTCGAGGTGGCCTCCGCGTCCTTGTCAGCCGGGTTCAGGGGCGTCCACACAGGCCCCGGAGCGACCACGTTCACCCGGATGGCCTTGGGCGCCAAATGGGTGCCGAGCGACCGGGCGAAGGCATGGATTCCGCCCTTGGTCATCGAATAGTCGAGCAGCGCCTCACTGCCCATGATGCCGGTGACAGAGCCCGTCATGACAATGGCCGCGCCCGGCTTCAGGTGCGGGACCGCCGCCTTCACCAGGTTGAAGTAGCCATAGAGATTGGTCTTCAGCGTCCGGTCGAAATGCTCGAAGGTAAGATCTTCCAGGGTCGCGACATGTTCCTGGAAGGCCGCGTTGGGCACCACGACATCCAGTCGCCCGAAGGCCTCCAGCGTCGCCTGAACCGCGGCCTCCGAGAAGGCGGGGTCGGACACATCTCCCTTCAACACGATGGCCCTGCGCCCCTCGGCCTCGACGGCCGTCCGGGTGTCTTCCGCGTCCTGTTCCTCATCCAGATGGCAGATGGCGACGTCGCAGCCCTCACGCGCGAACAGGACCGCCACCGCGCGTCCGATGCCGGAATCGCCGCCCGTGATGATGGCCGCCATGCCGTCCAGCTTGCCCGAGCCCTTCCAGAAAGGGGCCTCGTACATCGGCGCGGGATCGAGCTTGAACTCCTCGCCCGGTTTCTTCTGGTGCTGCTTCGGGAAGGGCGGCTCGGGGTATTTCCGCGCGCCCGCCTGAACGGCGCCCTCATTGCTCTCCCCGCTAGAGCTCTTGGCGTCGATCCCGGCCTGGATCTTCCGCTCCTGATCAGCGATCCTGTCGGCGCGGGCTTCGAAACGGTCGTCCATGGGGCTCTCCTGTGCTGGCAGGAGAACCCGAGGGAGGCGGAGACCGTTCCCCTGCGTCCAATGGCCGTCAGAGCGTCCGGCTGACGATGGCCTTCAGCGTCTCGGACTTGGACGGCAGGTCGGCGGCCAGTCGTCCGGCGATCTCGCGGGCGCCGACCGGATAGGCGTCACCGCCTTCCGCGATCTCCCGCGCCAGCATGGCCGCCTGCATCAGCACCGCCTCCAGCGCCTCGACCTGCTCGACGGCGAGCGCCCGCGCTTCGAGTTGCAGGCGCTTCACGCGATCCGCCGTGGTCTCGGGCGTGCGCATCAGATCGTAGATTTCGGCCTCGGCCTTCACGAGGCGCAGATCCGGTTGTGCGGGCGGGGGACGCTTCGGCATGACAGGTACCTCCTGCCAAGCCAATGCAGCCCGAGTCACCGAAGTTCCCGCGTTAACGGGGGGGCACCCCACAAAAGCGTCGCTGTGGCTTTCCCGCCTCAGGCGAAACCTCGGTCAGGCCGCGTCGTCGCGGGCCTCAAGACGGGCTTCGGCCTCACGCACGGCCTCGACGGCGCGATCCACCACCTCGATCCCGGCGCCGGGCTTCACGCCCTCGACGGTCAGGATGCGACGGAAGGCGCGGGCGCCCGCGCGACCGTGCATGACGCCCAGCATGTGCCGGGTCATGTGCGCCAGATGCACCCCCTCCTCCAGCCGGGCCAGCAGATAGGGGCGATAGCGATCCAGCGCCTCATAGGCGTCGACGTCGGGCGTCGCGGCGCCGAACATCCGGCGGTCGGCCTGCCCCAGTAGGGCGGGCTCGTGATAGGCGGCGCGGCCCAGCATCACGCCGTCCAGCTGAACTCCGTCGTCGGCGGCCATGTGCGCCTCGGCCTGATCGAGATCGGGAATGCCGCCGTTGATGGTGATCGACAGATGCGGGCGCTCGCGCTTCAGGCGGCGCACCAGGGCGTAGTCCAACGGCGGGACGTCCCGGTTCTCCTTGGGCGACAGGCCCTTCAGCCAGGCCTTGCGGGCGTGGACGATGAAGGTGTCGATGCCGACGGCGGCGCTGGCGTCCACGGTGGCGAACAGGCTGATCTCGGGGTCCTGATCGTCCACGCCGATCCGGCATTTGACCGTGGCGGGCACCGAGACGGCCTCCTTGATGGCCGCCATGCAGTCGGCGACCAGCTCCGGCTCGCGCATCAGGCAGGCGCCGAACTTGCCGGACTGGACCCGGTCGGAAGGACAGCCGACGTTCAGATTGATCTCGTCATAGCCGTACTGCTCACCGATCCGCGCGGCCTCGGCCAGCTGCGCCGGATCGGAGCCGCCCAGTTGCAGGGCCACCGGATGCTCGACGGCGTCGAAGCCCAGCAGCCGGTCACGGTCGCCGTGCACCACCGCCGGGGAGGTCACCATCTCGGTGTACAGAAGCGCGCGACTGGACAGGGCGCGGTGGAACGCGCGGCAATGCCGGTCGGTCCAGTCCATCATCGGGGCGACGGACAGCCTGCGGTCCAGGGGCTTGGGCATTTCGGTCGGTGGGGCGTTCGGGCGGGAGGTCAGGAGCGCGCTATATAGGCGAGACCGTCCGCGAACGCGATGCGGCGCCCCGACGAGGGGAGCCGAAGGCCCGACCGGGTGACGGCCGGGCCTCCGTCTGAACCCAGAGCGAAATCGGTTGAGTTGGGCGCGCCCAACTCAACTCAGATTTCGCTCAAGCATATTTCTGGAGCCTGATTCACGGCATCAGCGGAAACGCGAAGCGTTTCCACTTCAGCCGATCAGGCTCTAGCGGATCGGCTGTTCCTCGATCGGCAGACCCAGGGCTTCCAGTTGCGGGCGGACGACCGAGGCGTCGCCGACGACGACCCAGACGAACTGATCCGGATGGATGTCGCGACGGGCGGCGGCGTCCATCTGGGCGGCGGTCAGGCCGCGGGTGCGGCTGGCCAGGGTCGACTGATAGTCGTCCGGACGACCGTACAGGGCGTTCGAACGCAGGGCGCTGAGGATCTGACCCGATGTTTCATAGCCACCGGCCAGCGACCGGGTGTTGCCGTTGATGGTCCGCTCCAGTTCCGAGGGCGAGACGCCGTCGGTTTCCAGGAAGCGTTCATACTGGGCGATCAGGGCCGTGATCGATTCACCGGTGCGGTTGGCCTGCACCGGCGCGTTGACGATGTAGGGCACGCGGTGCTCCAGCGTGTTCACGCTGCCGCGCACGCCGTAGGACCAGCCCTTGGTTTCGCGCAGGTCCGAGTTGATCCGCGACAGGAAGTCCGAACCCAGCGTCGAGTTCGCCGCGTTCAGCGCCAGCAGGTCGTCGGTGCCCGACACCGGCAGGACCGCGCCGCCGTAGATCAGCGATTGCGGCGACTGCGGACGGTCGATCAGGACGATCCGGTTGCGCGGCGCGGGGACGGCGGCCGAGAAGTCCTTGACGCCCTTCGGCGTCGAAGGGGCGCGCCAGTCGCCGAAGGCGGTCTCCAGCTGGGCCTTGATCTGGGTCAGCGGCAGGTCCGACACAACGAAGATGGTCGCGTTGTCCGGACGCACCCAGGCGTCGTGGGTCGCCACCAGATCGGCGCGGCTCAGGGCGGTGATGGTCGCCTCATCACCCGAACCGGTGAAGGACCGGCCATAGGGGCTGGCGTCGCCATAGATCAGCGGCGGCAGGGCGCGGGCGGCGATGGCGCCGGGGTTGGTGCGTTCGCTGGCCAGACCCGACAGGCGGGCGGCGCGGATGCGCTCGACTTCCGACGGCGCGAAGGCCGGGTTGCGCACGACGTCGGCCAGCAGGGTCAGGGCCGGGGCCAGGTTGGCGGTAACGGTCGACAGGTCGGCCGAGGTCCGGTCCATGCTGGCGCCGACGTTGACCGAAGCGCCCAGACGCTCCTGTTCCTCGGCCAGTTGGTTGGCGTTGCGGGTGGTGGTGCCCTCGTCCATCAGGTCCAGCATCATCGCCTGGGCGCCGAGACGGTCCGCGCGGTCGGCGGCGTAGCCGGCGTTGAAGTCCAGGGCGACGCGGGTCACCGGCACGGTGTCGACGTGGGCGTAGACCACCTCGATGCCGTTCGACAGGCGGGCGCGCTCGACGGCCGGGAAGACCAGATCCGGCACCTGGCCGATTTCCGGCATCGGCATGCGGGCCACGCGCTGGATCTCGGCGGCCGGGACAGGCGTCGCGCCCGACGGGGCCGCGGCGGCCTCGGTGTAGGCTTCGCGTTCACCCGGCGCGACGGTCAGGTCATAGACCGGACGGGTCAGCCAGCGCTGCATGGCGTCGCGGACCTGGGCCGGAGTGACCGAGGCGTAGGCCGCCAGCTCCTTTTTGTAGTGGTCCGGATCGCCCGTGTAGAGCTGACCTTCGGCCAGCACATTGGCCTTGCCGTTAACCTGCTCGAGGCTCTGGATCTGGCGGGCGACATACTGGGTGGCGACGCGGGCCACCTCTTCGTCGGTCGGGCCGTTGGCGATGAAGTCAGCGACGATGGCGTCCAGACGACGGCCCACTTCGGCGGCGTCCTGCCCCGGCTTCACGTTCACGCTGATGTCGAAGAAGCCGACCCGGTGGAAGTCCTGCATCGAGGACGACACCTGCACGGCGACCTGCTCGTCACGGACCAGCTGGTTGTCCAGACGCGAGGAAGCCAGGCCGCCCAGCACTTGGGCCGCGACGGCCAGCGGCACGGCGTCATCACTCAGCAGGCCAGGCACGGCCCAGCTGCGCGACAGGCGGGTGGTGGCGACGCGGTCATGCATGACCTGAACGACGGGCGCGCTCAGGGTCGGCACGTCGGCTTCGGCCGGGGTGTTCACCGGGCCGCGCGGGATGGCGCCGAAATAGCGGGTCATCAGGGTGCGGGCGGTCGCCTCATCGATATCGCCCGACAGAACGACCACGGCGTTGTTCGGGCCGTATTTGTCGCGGAACCAGTTGCGCACGGTCTCCAGGCTGGCCGCGTCCAGATCGGCCATCGAGCCGATGGTCGAGTGACGGTAGGGGTGGCCTTCCGGGAAAAGAGCCTCGAGGCGGGCGTACTGCGTCAGACCGTAGGGCTGATTGTCGCCCTGGCGCTTCTCGTTCTGGACGACACCGCGCTGCAGATCGAGCACGTCTTGGCCGACTTCCCCGAGCAGATAGCCCATGCGGTCGCTTTCGAGGAACAGGGCCTGCTCCAGCGCCGGGGTCGGGACGGTCTGGAAATAGTTGGTGCGGTCGAACCAGGTCGTGCCGTTCAGGTTCGACGGCCCGAGGTTGCGCATGCGGCCCAGATAACTGCCCGGAGCGTTCTCCGAACCGCCGAACATCAGGTGTTCAAACAGGTGGGCGAAGCCGGTCGAACCGGCGGGCTCGTCCTTGGAGCCGACGTTGTACCAGACCGAGACCGCCACGACGGGGGCCTTGCGGTCTTCATGGACGATGACGGTCAGGCCGTTGTCCAGCTGGAAGCGCTTCCATGGGATGTTGACCTCGGACACCAGCTGCGACACCGGCGCGGCCTGCAGCTCGGGCGCCTGCGCGGCGGCATGGCTGGCGTGGGCGGCGTGCTGGGCGAAGGCGATGGTCGGCGATGCGACGACAAGAAGGGCGGCAAGCGATACGGCGCGGAACTTCATCTACAGGGTCCTCGGAAACGAAAGCTGGGCGGACCTTAGCGGCAACCTCCGCAGACACAATCCTGACACCTTGCGAATGCGGCGACATACCGCGAACATCCGTCCGCAAGCGGGAGAAGCGCCATGGCGGGTTGCGGCCACCTCACCACCATCAACCGGGTCACGCCGCAGTCGAAGGGCTGCGAGGAGTGCCTCAAGACCGGCGGCTGGTGGGTGCATCTGCGCCTGTGCCGGAGCTGCGGCCATGTCGGCTGCTGCGACGACAGCCCCAGCCGTCACGCGACCGCGCACCACAAGGCGAGCCATCACCCGATCATCGAGGGCTATGACCCGCCCGAGGGCTGGGGCTGGTGCTATGTGGACGAAGCGTTCGTGGACCTTCCCGACCAGACGCCGCAGTTGGGCCCGATCCCGAAATTCTTCTGACCGGGGCCGGCGCGATCAGGCGCCGGCCTTTTCCCGTTCTTCCTCTTCCTCCAGCGCGTCGGCGGCTTCCTCGTTGAGGGCCTGACCTTCGCGGCGGGGCTTGATGTAGGGCTCGGGCTTGGTGGTGCGGATGTTGCCGCGCATCAGCGAACGCCCACCGGTGATGCCCTCGACCATCTGGATCGACAGCCGCTCCTCGTCGCGGCGGCGAACGTCTTCCAGCGTCTCCTGCGCCTGCTCGTGGGTGAAGCCCAGGTCGATCAGCACCTGATAGCCGAACACCAGCGCGCTCTCGAAGGTCTCGCGCATCTGGTACTCGACGCCCGCCTGCACCAGACGGATGGCGTGACCGCGGTCGTAGGCGCGCACGAACAGCTTGGTCAGCGGGAACTCAGCCTTGACGAGTTCGACGATACGATCGGCGATCTCGGGCTTGTCGACGCAGACCAGAATGGTCTCGGCCTTCTCGGCTCCCGAGGCGCGCAGCACGTCCAGCCGGGTCCCGTCGCCGTAGTAGACCTTGAAGCCGAAGTTTCCGGCGGCCTGGATCATCTCCACGTCCATGTCGATGATCGACACGTCCACGTCGCGGGCCAGCAGGGGCTGGGACACGACCTGGGCGAAGCGGCCGAAGCCAATGATCAGTACCCGCTCGCGCAGGTTCTTGGCCTTGTCGACGCCCTCAGCCTCTTCGGGGTTCAGGGTCTCGGCGGGCATGAAGCGGCTGACCAGAATGGTCGTGATCGGCGTCAGCATCATCGACAGGATGACCACCGCGCTGGCGATGGCGGCGATGCGGGCGTCGAACACGCCGGTCGCCAGGGCCGCGCCATAGAGCACGAAGGCGAACTCGCCGCCTTGGGCGAACAGGACCGCGCGCTCGACCGCCTCACGCTCGCTGGCCTTGAAGATGCGGGCGACGCCGTAGATGGCCACGGCCTTCACGGCCATGAAGGCGATCACCCCGCCCAGCACCACCTGCCACTCGGCCAGCACCACGGACAGGTCCAGCGACATGCCGACGCTGAGGAAGAACAGGCCCAGCAGGATGGCGCGGAAGGGCTCGACGTCCGCTTCCAGCTGGTGCCGGAATGTCGATTCCGACAGCAGCACGCCCGCCAGGAAGGCGCCCATGGCCATCGACAGGCCGCCGAGGTCCATCAGCCAGGCCGCGCCGACCACGACCAGCAGGGCCGCCGCCGTCATCACCTCGCGTCCGCCGTAGCGGGCCAGGATGCGGAACACCGGGTTCATCAGGAACTTGCCCGCCACCAGCACGATGCCGACGGCGCCGACGGCCAGCAGCAGGGTGCGCCACAGCGGCGGCCCGCCCTCGCCCGCCAGCCCCATGACCGAGGCCATGACGGCCACGATGGCCAGCAGCGGCACGATGGCCAGGTCTTCCAGCAGCAGGATGGAGATGGCGCGTCCGCCCTGCGGCGAGGCCATCTCGCCCCGCTCATCCAGCATCTGCATGATCACGGCGGTCGAGCTGAGCACGAAGCCCATGGCGGCGATGAAGGACACCGGCGCGCTGAGCCCCGCGGCCATGCCGGTAAAGGTCAGCAAAAGACCCGCGCCCAGCACCTGGGCGGCGCCCAGGCCGAAGATGTCCTTCCTCAGGCTCCACAACCGGGTGGGTCGCATCTCCAGCCCGATGATGAACAGGAAGATGACCACGCCGAACTCGGCGACGTGGAGGATGGTCTCCGGCTCGGTGAACAGGCCGACGCCGAACGGGCCGATTGCCAGACCGGCCGCCAAATAGCCTAGGACCGAACCCAGTTGCAGCCGCCGGAACAGGGGCACGGCGACGACGCCCGCCGCCAGCAGCGCCGCCACATGGCCCAGCTCGATTCCACCGGTCGCCTCGGCCATCGTGATCCCCTCATTCGCGAAGCCTCCATAGTGGGGGCTTGGCCGTTGAATCGCCACCCCGAACCGGTCGTCAGACTTCGTCAGGATCGGCCGCCACAGTTTGGCCCGACCGGGACCCGCCTGATGGCTCACCAACAAGGGGAGAGACGTGATGACCGAACGCCCGTTGAAGTCCGCCGTCGTGGTGGCGATGAGCGCCCTGATGACCATCGGCGCCGCGCCCGCGCCGACCAGTCCCGCGCCCCAGCGGAACCTCGCCCGAGACGGCGAAGTGACCCCGGCCAATTGCGAGGCGGTCGGTTTCAGCCTGCCGCAACACGCCCGGACCGGGGACGTCGTGGTCACCGGCACGCGGCTTCAGAGAAACGCGCCGACAGCGCCCGCCGCGCCCCCTCCACCGCCGCCTCCACCACCGCCGCCCCCTCCCCCGGCGCCCCAGCGTCCTCCGGTGGCCATCGCGCCGACGGAGATGAACGACATCGTCGTCTCCGCCAGCCGGGATCGGATGGCGGCCCCGCCTCCGGGCGCGGTCCAGGGCTACCTGGCCACCGTGCCCCCCATGTCGAACTCGGTCGTCTCGCCGCGACCGGTCCCGCCGCGCCCGGACACCGAACGCTATCCCGACGCCACGCCAAACCCCGTCCGTCGGGTCGCCGACGAGCCGGTCTCGACCTTCTCCATCGATGTGGACACGGCCAGCTATTCGAACGTTCGCCGCTTCATCGACGAGGGCCGCGCGCCGCCCGCCGACGCCGTCCGGGTCGAGGAGCTGATCAACTATTTCGACTACGGCTACGCCGCCCCGGCCTCGGCGCGGGAGCCGTTCGCCGTCAGCACCGTGATCGCCGCCTCGCCTTGGTCGCCGGGCCGTCAGATCGTGCACGTCGGCCTGCAGGGCTATGAGCTGCCCGCCGGCGAGCGCCGCCCGCTGAACCTGACCTTCCTGGTCGATGTGTCCGGCTCGATGGGCAGCCCCGACAAGCTGGAGCTGGCCCAGAAGGCGATGAACCTGATCATCGACCGGCTGCGACCGCAGGACCGCGTCTCCGTCACCTACTACGCCGAGGGCGCCGGAACGACGCTGGCCCCGACGCCGGGCGACCAGAAGCTGAAGCTGCGCTGCGCCGTGGCCAGCCTGCGCGCCTCGGGCGGCACCGCCGGGGCCACCGGCATGACCAACGCCTATGACCAGGCCCAGCTCAACTTCCGCCGCGACCGGGTCAACCGGATCCTGATGTTCACCGACGGCGACTTCAACGTCGGCCAGACCGACAACCAGCGGCTCGAGGACTATGTCGCCGGCAAGCGGGAGACCGGCATCTACCTGTCCGTCTACGGCTTCGGCCGGGGCAACTATCAGGACGAGCGGATGCAGACGATCGCCCAGGCCGGCAACGGAACGGCGGCCTATGTCGACGACCTGAACGAAGCCCGCCGCCTGTTCGGCCCGATGTTCGACCGGGGCGCCTTCCCCATCGCCGACGATGTGAAAATCCAGGTCGAGTTCAACCCGGCCCGCGTCGCAGAGTATCGTCTGATCGGCTACGAGACCCGTCTGCTGAACGAGGTCGACTTCAACAATGACCGCGTCGATGCGGGGGAGGTCGGCTCCGGCGCTTCGGTGACGGCCCTGTACGAGATCACCCCCGTCGGCGGCCCCAGCCAGATCCCCGAGCGCCGCTACGACCAGAACCGCATCGGCGTCGGCGGCGGCGATCCCTCCGGCGAGATCGGCTTCGTGCAGGTCCGCTACAAACTGCCCGGCCAGACCAGCTCGCGCCTGATCCAGCAGGTGGTGTCGAACCGCGGGCAATCGGCCGCCTCGGCCCAGCCGCCGGAGAGCACGCGCTGGGCCATCGCGGTCGCCGCCTTCGGCCAGCGCCTGCGCGGCGATCCCTGGATGCCCGCCGACTACGGCTGGGACGAGATCGTCGAACAGGCCCAGAGCGCGCGCGGCGAGGACGTCTACGGCGAACGGGCGGAGTTCGTGCAGATGGTCCGGGCGGCGGCCACGGTCCGGGTTCGGACGACGCCGTAGCCGTTTCCCGCCACCACTGACATGGCGCGGCGGGAGAGTTGGTCTAGGCTGCCCTCGTGACCGAAACGATCAGCCTCAGGACCGCCCGCCGCATCGCCCTCGCCGCGCAGGGGTTCGGCCGTCTCCGCCCCGCCGCGCCCGACCGCAAACACCTCCGCGACCTCGTGCGGAAGCTCGGCGTGGTGCAGATCGACAGCGTCAATGTGGTGACGCGCACCCACTACCTGCCGGGCTTCTCGCGCCTGGGCCACTATCCGCGCGAGGCGCTGGAGGCCGAGGCCTGGGGGCCGAAACGCAGCCTGTTCGAATACTGGGGCCACGAGGCGTCGCTGATGCCGATGGAGCTTCAGCCCCTGTTCCGCTGGCGCATGCAACGAGCGCAGGAGGGCGCCATGTGGACCGGCATCGCCCGCTTCGGTCGCGAGAAGCGCGACTACATTGATGGCGTTCTGGCCGAGATCGAACGGCGCGGCCCCGTCACCGGCGGCGACTTTGCTGAGGGGCCACGCGGCCAACCCGGCTGGTGGTCATGGTCCGACGGCAAGCGCGCGCTGGAATGGCTGTTCTGGGCCGGAATGATCACGACCAAGACCCGCAACGGCTTCGAGCGGGTCTATGACCTGACCGAGCGCGCCCTGCCCGCCCGCATCATCGACCTGCCGACGCCGGACGAGGCGGACGCCCAGCGCGAACTGGTCCGCATCGCCGCCCGGGCTCTGGGCGTGGCGACCGAGGCTGACCTGCGCGACTGGTTCCGCATGCCGGTGGCCGAGACGAAGGCCCGGATCGCCGAACTGGTCGAAGCGGGCGAACTCACCCCGGTGCAGGTGAAGGGCTGGCGGCAGATGGCCTATCTGGCGCCCGGCGCGCGGACGCCGCGCAAGGTGACGGGACCGGCCCTGCTGTCGCCCTTTGACAACCTGATCTGGGCGCGCGAACGGACCGAGCGGCTGTTCGACGTCCGGATCCGGCTGGAGATCTACACCCCCGAGCACAAGCGCACCCACGGCTACTACGTCCTGCCTTTCCTCGAGGATGAGGCGATCACGGCGCGGGTCGATCTGAAGTCGGATCGCAAGGCCGGAACCCTGTTGGTGCAGGCAGCGTGGCGCGAGCCGGACGCCACGCCGGACACCGCCGCGCGACTGGCGGCCGAGCTGAAATTGATGGCGGGATGGCTGGGGCTTGAGCGCGTGAAGGTCGTCGGCAAGGGCGATCTGGCGCAGGCGCTGGAGGCAGCGATCTAACCTCTCCCTCACTGCTATCGTCATCCCCGGGGGCGCGAAGCGAACCCCGGGACCCAGCGGCGCGCGTGAGCGCGAAGGTGTCGAGAGAGCCGGTGTTTCGGCTTCGATCTTCAGTGTTTCGCCGCCGTCGCGGCGCCGCTGGGTCCCGGCGTTCGCAGGGATGACGATAGCGATTTGAGGCATACCTCTTGATTAAGTGGACACCAGTGTCCACTTAGCCGCAACCATGGAACGCCCTCTCCGAAAAGACGCCGCTGATCGACGCGCCGCGCTGCTGGACGCCGCCCGCGCGGTGTTCGCCGAGGAGGGCATCGACGCGCCGCTGGATCGCATCGCCGAACGGGCGGGCGTGGGGCGGGCGACCCTCTACCGGAACTTCCCCGGCCGGACCGAGATCGCGCTGGCCGTGCTGCTGGATGACGTGGCCGAACTGGGCGAGGTCTTCGCCGAACCGACGGCGCCCGACGCCTTCCTGAAGTTCCTGATCGACCTGTCGGCCCGGCTGGTGCGCAACACGGCGCTGGGCGGGGTGGTGCGGGCTTCGCCCTCGCCGGACATCCTGACCCCGCTGCGTCAGGCCATGGTCAAGGCGGCCATGCCGTCGCTGAAGGTTTCACAGGACGCGGGGGTCGTCAGGGCCGATCTGAAAGCCTCCGACATCCGGGTTCTGGCCGCCATGCTGGGCGGCGGCATCCATAACGCCAAACCCGCCGAGCGGAACGCCATCGCGCGTCGAACGCTGGAGCTTGTGCTGGACGCGGTGAGGGCCGCGGCAGGAGACGGGGCATGAGCCGCCGGAACTTCAGTCTTCCGTGGGCGGAGTACGTCCAGACGCTGAAGCCGCACGAGCGGCCGATGTTCCCCGGCTCGCCCGCCACGCCGGATCACACCCTGCCCTACCGCTTGGCCTATTTCGCCGTCGGCATGCTGGTGACCGCCACCGGCGGGATCGGCGCGGCCATGGTCACCGCCAACACCCAGCAGCTGGCCGGGGCGCTGGGCGTCTCCCTGACCGAGGCGGCGTGGCTGCCGGTCGTCTTCGTCATGACCAACGCCTGCATGAACCTGCTGCTGGTCAAGTTCCGCATGCAATACGGCCTGCGCCTGTTCGCCCAGATCTTCCTGATCGCCTACGCCCTGATCGGCGCGGGCGCCCTGTTCTTCGAGGACTATCAGTCGACCCTGATCGTGCGGGCCTTCGCCGGCATGGCCTCGGCGGCCCTGACCACGCTCGGCGTCCTCTACACCATCCAGGCCTTCCCGGCGGCGCACCGGCTGAAGGGGCTGGTGCTGGCCATCGGCGCCTCCAGCCTTGCGATCCCGGCGGTCCGCATCTTCTCCAACCATCTGGTCGACCTGTCCGAATGGCGCGGCTTCCACGTCTTCGAACTGGGCCTGTCCCTGCTGTCGCTGGCCGCCGTCTTCGCGCTGAAGGCGCCGCCGTCCGAGCGCTTCAAGGCCTTCAGCCCGATGGACTTCGTCACCTTCGCCCTGTTCGCCCCGGGGATCGCCCTGCTGTGCGCCGTGCTCGGTCTGGGCCGGATCGTCTGGTGGACCGAGGCGGCGTGGATCGGCTGGGCGCTGATCGGCTCCATCGTTCTCCTGACCGCCGCCCTGGTGATCGAGTACAATCGCGAGACCCCGCTGATAAACCTGAAATGGATGGCGGGCCCGGACATCATCCGGCTGGCGCTGATCATCGTCGGCATCCGCGTCGTGCTGTCGGAGCAGACCTACGGCGCGGTCGGCCTGATGACCCAGATGGGTCTCGGCCCGGACCAGATGCACGGTCTGTTCTGGCTCATCCTGATCGCGACTGTCGCCGGATCGGTGACCAGCGCCCTGACCATGAACCCGGCCAAGCTCTACAAGCCCATCGCCATCGCCCTGGCCCTGATCGCGGTGGGCGCATACCTCGACTCCCATTCCACCGTCCTGACCCGACCCGGCCAGCTGTATTTCAGTCAGGCCCTGCTGGCCTTCGCCGCCGCCTTCTTCATCGGCCCGGCGATGATGAGCGGCGTGGTGCAGGTGCTGCAGAAGGGCGCCCAGAATTTCGTCAGCTTCATCGTCATCTTCGGCATCGGCCAGAACGTCGGCGGCCTGCTCGGCTCAGCGGTGGTCGGCACGATCCAGACGGTGCGCGAGAAATTCCACTCCAACCAGCTGTCGCAGCAGATCAACCTCGGCGATCCCGACGTGGTCCAGCGCCTGCAACAGCTTTCCGGCGCCTATGCCCGCGTCATCGGCGATCCCGCCCTGCGCACCGCCGAGGGGCAGGTCCTGCTCCAGCAGCAGATCAGCCAGCAGGCCCATGTGCTGGCCTACAACGACGTCTTCCTCCTGATCGCCGTCTTCGCCGCCATCGGCTGCGTCTGGGTGACCTTCCACCACTTCCGCCCGCGCATCGCCGCCCGCCGCGCCGCGCGACAGGCCGCCAATGCCGAGGCGACCGCCGCCGCGGCCGCCGCCATCGACTGACCCCCTTCACGATCCGACCAACACCCCATGACCGACACCACCGCCCCCGCTTCCCCCGCCCCTCAACCCGCGCCCCAGCCCGCGCCGCCGCCTCCGGCCGCCGTCCCGGCGGAGCCGCCGCGGAAGCGCGTGCTGATCAGCGTCCTGCTGGTCGCCGTCGCCATCGTCGGCGTGCTGCTGGTGCTCTGGGCCTGGCGGTTGCCGCCCTTCACCTCGGGCGTCCAGCACACGGACAACGCCTATGTGCGCGGACAGGTGACGGTGATCGCGCCGCAGGTGAACGGCTATGTCACCTCGGTCGAGGTGCAGGACTTCCAGACCGTGAAGCAGGGGCAGTTGCTGGCCACGGTGGATGACCGCATCTATCGCCAGCGGCTGGAGCAGGCGCAGGCGCAACTGCATGCCGCCGAGGCCGCCCTGGCCAACTCGACCCAGAGCCAGAATTCGGCACGCGGCTCGGTGGCGCAGAGCGCCGCCAGCATCGCCGCCGCCCGCGCCAACGTCGCCAAGGCGCAGGCTGACCACAACCGCGCCCGCACCCTGTTCGAGGGTGGCTGGGTGGCGCAGGCGCAGGTGGACGTGACCCGCACCGCGCTGGAGGCCGCCCAGGCCCAACTGGCCGCCGCCCGCGCCGCCACCGGCATCGCCGAGACTGGCGTGACCTCGGCCATCGTCAGCAAGGGCTCGCTGGAGGCCGCCGTCGAGAGCGCCCGCGCCGCCGTGCATCTGGCCGAGATCGACCTGTCCAACACCCGCATCGTCGCCCCGCGTGACGGCCGTCTGGGTGAGATCACCGTGCGGCAGGGCCAGCAGGTCGCCGTCGGCACCCAGCTGATGGCGCTGGTCCCCGACCGCATCTGGGTGACGGCGAACTACAAGGAGAACCAGCTGCGCGACATCCGCGTCGGCCAGCCGGTCGAGCTGTCGGTCGATGCCCTGGGCGGTCGCACCCTGACCGGCAGGGTCGAGCAGATCGCCCCGGCGACGGGCTCTGAGTTCAGCGTCATCCGTCCGGACAACGCCACCGGCAACTTCACCAAGGTGGCCCAGCGGGTGCCGGTGCGCATCGCGCTGGATCCAGGACAGGAGGGGCTGGATCGCCTCCGCCCCGGCCTGTCGGTGGTGGCGCGGGTGGATACGCGTGGGAGGAATCAGGGCGTGGGGCTTAGGAGTGCGACTACGCCCTAACTCCTAAGCCCTAATTCCTGCTCCTTAGACGTCGAACTTCACCCCCTGCGCCAGCGGCAGGGCGGAGGAGAAATTCACCGTCTGGGTCTGGCGGCGCATATAGGCCTTCCACGCATCAGAGCCGGACTCACGACCGCCGCCGGTGTCCTTCTCGCCGCCGAAGGCCCCGCCGATCTCGGCGCCGGACGGGCCGATGTTGACGTTGGCGATGCCGCAGTCCGAGCCCCACGCCGAGAGGAATTGCTCGGCTTCGCGCACGCTGTCGGTGAAGACGCAGGACGACAGCCCCTGCGGCACGGCGTTCTGCAGTTCGACCGCCTGATCGAAGTCCGACCAGGTCAGGACATAGAGGATCGGGGCGAAGGTTTCGTGTTCGACCACCGCCGTCTGGGCGGGCATGCGGACGATGGCGGGTTTGACGTAGCCGCCCTCCGCCTCGACCCGACCGCCGCCGGTGATGATCTCGCCGCCCTGCTGCACGGCCTGTTCCAGCGCGGCCTCGAAGGCCTCGACGGCGGGCGTGTCGATCAGCGGGCCGACCAGCGTCCCCGCCTCGCGCGGATCGCCGATGGGCAGGGTCTCATAGGCGGCCTTCAGCCGGGTGATCAGGGTGTCGGCCACGCCCTCATGCACCAGCAGGCGGCGCAGGGTGGTGCAGCGCTGGCCCGCCGTGCCGACCGCCGAGAAGGCGACCGCGCGCACGGCCATGTCCAGATCGGCGCTGGGCGTCACGACCATGGCGTTGTTGCCGCCCAGTTCCAGCAGCGATCGGCCCAGGCGCGCCGCGACCGTCTGCGCCACAGCCTTGCCCATGCGGGTCGAGCCGGTGGCCGAGACCAGCGGGATGCGGGCGTCGGCGGCCAGGGTCTCGCCCGCCTCGCGCCCGCCGATGACCAGTTGCGACAGGCCTTCCGGCGCATCGCCAAATCGGGCTAGCGCCCGCTCGAACACCGCCTGCGTGCCCAGCGCCGTCAGCGGCGTCTTCTCCGACGGCTTCCAGATCACCGGATCGCCGCAGACCAGCGCCAGACAGGCGTTCCATGCCCACACCGCCACCGGGAAGTTGAAGGCCGAAATCACCAGCACCGGCCCTAGCGGCTGGTACGTCTCGCGCATGTGGTGCCCGGGCCGTTCGCTGGCCAGGGTCAGGCCGTACAGCTGACGCGACAGGCCGACGGCGAAGTCGCAGATGTCGATCATCTCCTGTACCTCGCCGAGGCCTTCGGAAACGATCTTGCCGGCTTCCAGCGTGACCAGCCGGGCGAGGTCTTCCTTGGAGGCGCGCAGTTCCTCGCCGAACAGGCGGACCAGTTCGCCGCGACGCGGTGCCGGCACGCGCTTCCAGGCGTGGAAGGCCTCGACCGAGCGGGCGACGACAGCGTCCAGATCGGGCGTCTCTGCCACCGACCCGGCGCTCGATCCGTCGATCGGCGAACGGGTGGGCAGATGGCCGTTCCAGACCGCGCCGTGGACGCCCAGTCGTTCAAGAATGGCCTTTGCCTCGTTCGCCGCCGTCATCATCGCTCTCCGTGATCCGGTGCGGCTGTAGCCCGCCGACGCGCCCGGCGGAAGCGGAACCGCCGCGCCGAACGAGGGTTCTGTGGGGCGTCCCATTCAAGGAGAGACCCCGATGAAGGTACGCGATCTGATGAGCAAGGATGTGCAGGTGGCCCGTCCCGGCGATACCCTGCAGGAGGTCGCGCGGCGGATGCAGGCGGGCGGCTTCGGCTTCATGCCCGTGGCCGACGGCGACACCCTGATCGGCGCCATCACCGACCGCGACATCGTCGTGCGCGCGGTGGCCGGCGGCGCCGCCACCACCTCGCCGGTGGTCGAGTTCATCACCCGTGATCCCTACACCGCCCGCGCCGATGACGACCTGAAGACCGTGCTGGACGCCATGGGCAGCCGCCAGATCCGCCGCCTGCCGGTGCTGGACAAGGACAACCGTCTGGTCGGCGTCGTCTCGCTGGGCGACCTGTCCACGCGGGTGAAGGAAAAGTACGCGGGCGAAGCGCTGGAGGACATCTCGCGCAACTGAGGGGAAAGCGGGCGTTAACGCCCGCTTCACCCTTTCGCCAAACGCGCTGTTCATCCGCCGGTCGCATGCTGCGCTGTCGCAGTACGGGAGCGGATAATGGCGCGCGCGCAATTCCAGAAGGGCCAGAAGGTCTGGGTCGAGTGCGTCGGCGCTTGGGCCCAGATCGAGAAGGTTCAGCCCGTATGGGCCAAGGGCTTCGAGGAGCCGGTGCGTGTCACCTATGACGTCGGGCTGGGACGCGAGTTCCTGGGTCACGAACTGCTGCTGCCGGTCGAGGATCCTGTCGCCGATCTCGGCCAGAACTGGCGGCTGATGCGCGCCCGGAACAAGTGGCAGGCAGCGGAGGACACGCCGCATCACCCCTTCCCCGGCACCTATCCCGTCGTCGTCACCGACAAGGCGGACTGGGGCGGCTGGCGCGTGCCGGGCGCCGAATATGACCGCGACCCCGAGCAGATCGAGTTCCAGGCCCGGCTGATCGCCGCCGCGCCCAGGCTGATGGCGCTGGCGACCCAACTGCTGGCCTCGGTGGACGAAGCCCCCGACGATGCGCCGCCCGAGATGCGCGCCCTCGCCCGCGAGGCCCGGACCGTGCTGAAGACCATCACCGACGTCCTGGCCGCGCCCACCGTCGAGACCGCCGCGCCATCCACGATTCGAGCCGCCTGAGGCCCACGCGAATCGGCGTTCGGCGCCGGAGTGCGACTCTCGCGACTCACTCGGTTCAAGAATGTTGAGTGAGGGTTAACCCTGCTCGACACGAATCCGCGACGCAGCCTAGATTCGGGGCTCGTTGTCGAATCGTCCGGGAGAGCGCCTTGCGGGGTGAGGAACGCCGCATATCACCACAGGGACGGCGCGCCTCCGACCGCGAGCGCGGCGCCCCTGCGTGGTTGCGCATCTCCATCCTTGCGCTGGCGCTGGCGATCACCGCCCATGTGCTGCTGGTCGCGCGCGATGTCGCGACGCCCCAGAACGCCTCGTCCGGCTTCTCGCTGGGCGACCTGTGGGTCTTGGGGCCGCCGATCGCCATCGGCCTGTTCACCCTCGTCCTCGTCATCATCATGCAGCGGCGCCAGATGGGCATCAGCCGTGAGTGGGCGGCGTCCGAGCGGCGCTTCCGCGGCGCGGTCGAGGCGGCCCAGTGCGGCGTCTGGGACTGGGACGTCGATGCCGGTCAGGTGATGATCTCCGACTATATGGCCAGCCTGCTGGGGCTGGAGCGCAGCGGCTCCCTGCCCGACAGCGTGATCATGGAGCGCATCCATCCCAGCTATCGCGACGCGGTCCAGCACGCCCTGCGTCAGGCCCAGACCTACGGCGCCTTCGAGGTCAGCTTCCCGGTGCCGGACGAGAACGGCCGCGCCCGCTGGATCGACGCCCGGGGCCAGGCGCGCGGCGAGCGCGGTCAGGACGGCTTCACCTCCATTCTCGGCATCGCGCTGGACACGACCGAGGCCCGCCGCGCCAAGTCCCAGGCCCAGGCCGCCGAAGGTCGCCTGCGTGACGGCATCGAAAGCGTGTCGGACGCCTTTGTCCTGTTCGACAAGAACGGACGGATGATCCTGTCCAATCAGGCCTTCCAGGACGCCTTCGGCTTCGAGGAGGGCGTGGTGCGCAAGGGCGCCTACAAGCAGGACCTGAACCGCATCGCCGCCCTGGCCATCAAGTCGGACCAGCCCGCCGCGGGCGGCCGCGCCGGCGCGCGCGAGGTCGAGCTGGTCGATGGCCGCTGGCTCCAACTGGTCGAGCGCTTCACCTCGGACGGCGGCTCGGTGGTCACGGCCGCCGACATCACCGCCATCAAGCAGAAGGAAGCCGAGCGCCAGCGCGCGGTCGAGCGTCTGCACATGACCATCGCCGAGCTGGAGGACCGCGAGGAGAAGCTGTCCCTGCTGGCGCGCAAATACGAGGTCGCCATGACCCGGGCCGAGGCCGCCAACCAGGCCAAGTCCGAGTTCCTGGCCAATATGAGCCACGAGCTGCGAACCCCGCTGAACGCCATCAATGGCTTCTCCGAGATCATGGCTGGCGAGCTGTTCGGTCCACTGGGGCACGACAAGTACAAGGGCTATGCGGGCGATATCCTGAAGTCCGGCCAGCACCTGCTGAGCCTGATCAACGACATCCTCGACATGGCCAAGATCGAGGCTGGCAAGTTGACGCTGCACTATGAGCAGGTATCGCTGAAGGAGGTGGTCGAGGACGCCACCCGCCTGATGCGCGGCAAGATCCAGGAGGCCGGGCTGACGCTGCGGGTCGAGGCGCCGGAACTGCCGGACATCGAGGCCGACCATCGCGGCCTGAAGCAGGTGGTCCTGAACCTGATCTCCAACGCGGTGAAGTTCACGCCCGAGGGCGGCGACATCGTCGTGGCCCTGAGCCAACTCGACGCCGGGCGGGTTCAGGTGGCGGTGACCGACACCGGCATCGGCATCGCGCCGGAAGACCTGGCCCGTCTGGCCCGCCCGTTCGAACAGGTCGAGGGCCAGCACTCCAAGACGACGCAAGGCACCGGCCTGGGCCTCGCCCTGACCAAGTCGCTGATCGAACTGCATGGCGGCGAACTGCTGATGCAGAGCCAGCCCGGCGAGGGCACCACGGTCAGCTTCGACCTGCCGATCCGCCGTCCGGGCAGCGCCCAGCAGGCCAAGGCGGCCTGACTTAGTCGGCCTTCTTCTCAGGCTCGTCCGACCGATCCCGGACCACGATGCGGCCCCGGCGGGTCAGGATTTCGGACAGGGCCTGACGATCCGCCGGCTCAAGGGTGCCCAGCAGTTGGACGGCATCGGCCTCCAGACGCGCGCGACCGCGGATTTCGGCCGCGCGGGATTCCTCCAGCAGGGTGCGGGCCCGGACCGGGTCGAAGTCCGGTTGGTCCGCCAGATCGATGGCGGCGCGACGCTTCTGGCGCGCCTCCTCGAAGTCCGGCTTGGCGGCCAGGGCCGAGGCCTTCAGGGTTTCACGCACCCGCTGCCGGACCTGGGGGTCCAGCTTGCGGGCCACCGCCATCAGCGAGCTTTCCCGGGCCGGACGCTGCTGGGCCTCGATGCGGTCCTCGACCTTGGCCCGGGCGACCAGCACCGTCGCCCCCGCCGCGATCGCGAACAGGTTCAGCGCCACCGAGGCGGCGAGCGCGATCTTGAGGGCCTTGGGGCTCAACGGAGCACCTCCGTATCGTCAGCGCCCTGCAGCGAGGCCTGATAGAGGATCGCATCGGCCTGGGCGTCGGCGGTCAGGTGGGAGGTCATGATCACCCCGGCGGCGACGCCCGCGCAGGCGGCGGCGGCCCAGCCGGCGCCCAGCGCCAGAGCCAGACGATCCAGCCACCGGCGGCCATGCTTGCGGGCCTTCAGCCCGGCTTCGGCGGCGGAGGCGATGACCCGGTCGCGCAGGACCATGGACACCTGCGGCGTCGGCCCGGCGTGCAGCAGGGCGTCGAGGGCGTCGGCCTCGGCCAGAGCCGCATGAGCAACCTCGGGCTCAGCCGCCATAAAGGCCTGAGCCGCCGCCCGCTCGCTCTCGGGCCACCGCCGCGCCTCGGCGCCGTAGGCCGCGATCAGGGCGTTGAACCGTTCCGGGGTCATCACACTCATGCTCCTTCAGCGTCCGGCCGCATGTCGGCCAGAGCCAGTCTCAACGCCCGCCGTCCACGTGACAGCAGGCTTTCCAACGCCTCGACGCTGACTTCCATCAGGGCCGCGGCCTCGATGTTGGTCAACTCCTGATAGTGGCACAGGACAATGGCCTCTCTCTGACGATCCGGTAAACGCGCCAGGGCCGTCTCGACCCGCGCGCCCACATCGGCCGCCAGCAGACCGCGATCCGGCGCCGCGCCCTCGTCCGGCCGATCCGGCGGGGTGTCCGTGGCGATCTCGCGTCGACGCCGCAGCCGATCGTAGCAGAGGTTCAGCGCCACGCGGTGCAGCCAGGTGTCGAACCGCGCCTTGCCCGGCGTCCAGCGCGGCGCCTGACGCCAGGCGCGCAGCATGGCCTCCTGCGCCACATCCTCGGCCTCGACCGGATCGCCCAGCATGCGACGCGCAAGCGCCAGCATCCGCGGCAGCTTGCGCGCGACCATGGCCTGGATCGCCGCGGGATCGCCCTGACCCACGCGGCGCACCAGATCCTCGTCGGGGTCGGCGATCAGCGCCAATCGGCCCTCGTTCGAACGTCATCGAGAGGGTCTTTCGGCGCAGAACCGTCGTCCCCGACACCTCCTTACTCCGAAGCAGGCGTCTGACGCGACGCCTGACGTGCGGCGCGACGTTCCTCGCGCATCTGCTGGCGTCCAGCGCGGACCTCGGCGGCGGTGACATAGCCGTCGCGGTCGGTGTCCAGACGGGCGAAGGCCTGTCCGGATTTCGCCTGCGCGTCCGCGACGGAGATCGGGCCGCGCGCGACGGCGGGACGAGCCATGCGGGGACGGTGGCCGCGACGATCCCCACGGGCGCGGGCGGGACGCGGAGCGGTGAACTCCTCGCGACTGATCGCGCCGTCTCCGTTCGTATCGAGGCGGGTGAAGCGGGTCTCGGCCCGCTGGGCGCGATGGGCCACGGCGCGGGCGCGAAGCTCCTCAGGGGTGACGCTTCCGTCGCCATTGGCGTCGGCGGAGGTCAGGCGGGCGACCCGGCGCGCGACGAATTCGGCCTGGCTGACGCGGCCGTCGCCGTCGGTGTCGGCGCGCTGGGCGTGAGCGGCCGCGCGGGCCGGTTGCTGGGCGGTCGCGGCGCCGGCGAATGTCGCCAGCGCGACGGCGGCGACGCCGCCGATCAGAAGGGTCCTGCTCATCCGATGATCTCCATGGCCTTTGCGGCCCTGTCGTCCCTGTCAGGAGATCAAACGGCGAAACCCTCAATCTCCGTCGCGGACGGGCGGAAGGGCCTTTTCAAAGGCTGTGCGGGCCGCCGTGCGAACCTCGGCCAGACGGGCGGTCAGGGCCTCGAAATCGGGTGAGCCCGCAGCCTCGGCGAGACGACGGCGGAAGCCTTCGGGCTCCTGCGACGGGTCGCCCGGATCATCGAAGGCGGCGGCCAGAACCTGCCCCAGCGCCTGCTGCAGACGCCACGCCTCGGCCAGTTCCGGATCGTGGATCAAGGCCTCCAGAGTGGAGACCGTCAGCGGCTCGCCGATGGCGGCGGCCTGTAGCTGCCCCACCTGGGCCACGAACTCGGCGTCCACCTGACCGCCGGGGGCCAGCTTCAGGTCCCACGCGCCCTTGCCGGGCCGCTCGCGGGCCATCAGGTCGCGCATCCGGCGGGCGTCGACGGCGACGTTCACGCCCGGACGCGGCCGCCGCAGGATGGCCTCCAGCGCGGCTGTGACCGTCTGGCCGAACGCGGCGTCATCGGCCCACACCACCCGAGCGCGGGTCAGGGCCATGAACTCCCAGGTGTCGGCCTCGGCCGCGTAATAGTCCTTGAGCGCGGACAGGCGCAGGGACACCGGCCCCTTGGCCGCGCCGGGGCGCAGCCGCATGTCCACCTCATACAGCCCGCCCTCCGCCGTATGGGCGGACAGGGCGGCGATCAGGCGCTGGGTGAAGCGCGAGTAGAAGACCCCCGCCGCCCAGCCCTTGCCCGAGGACACCGCCTCGGCCGGCGCCTCATAGAGGGTTATCAGGTCGAGGTCGGAACTGACCCGCATCTCGCGCGACCCGGCCTTGCCCAGCGCGACCACGGCGACGCGCCCGCCGGACAGCTCACCGCCCTGACGCGCGGCCTCGGCCAGAGCCACGGGCGCCAGCGCCGCCATCACGGCGTCGGCCAGGGTGGTCAGGGCGCGCCCGGCGGCTTCGGGTCCTGCCCGGCCCGTCAGGATCTGCAGGCCGACGCGGAACATCTGGTCCCGGTGGATGCGGCGGACAGCGTTCATCGCGCCTTCGAAATCCGGCGCGGCTTCGGCGTCAGCCACCATCTGCTCGGCGATGCCGGAATCCTCTTCCAGATCCCGGGCGAAGCGGGCGTCCAGCATGCTGTCCAGCGCGGCCGGGTAGCGGCCCAGCGTGCGCGCCAGTCGGGGGGCGAAGGCCATGACCCCGACCACCAGCTCGAACAGCTTGGGCTGGGCCAGGAACAGGGCCTGCACCTGCACCCCCGCGCTCAGGCCCGAGAAGAAGACGGCGAAGCGGCGGAAGGCGTCGTCCGCCGCCTGTGTATCGGCCAGCGCCGTCAGCAGACGCGGCGCCAGACGGGTGAACAACTCGCGCCCGCGCTCGGTCCGCGTGGCCGGGATGCGTCCGTGGTGCCAGCTGCGGATGGTGTCGGCCACCGTCGCGGGCTCGGAGAAGCCCATGCGCGCCAATGTCTCCAGCGTCTCCGGATCGTTCTCGACCCCGGTGAAGACCAGCGAGCCATAGGGAGACGACAGCTCCTCTCCGCCCTCGAACAACTCGCCGTAGCGGCCATTGACCCCGACCAGCAGGGCCTCGACCCCGGCGTCGAAGGCGGCCAGATCCCCCTGCCCCGCCAGTGCCCCGACGGCGGCACGGCGGGTCGGATCGGTCGGCAGGCTGTGGGTCTGTTCGTCGTCCAGCATCTGGACGCGATGCTCCAGCCCGCGCAGTTCGATGTAGGCGGCGGTCAGTTCGGCGCAGACCTCGGCGTCCACGTGCCCGGCGTCACGCAGGGCGGCGAGGGCGTCGACCGTGCGCGGGATGCGCAGCCTGGGGTCCCGTCCGCCGAGGATCAGTTGCTGGGTCTGGGCGAAGAACTCGATCTCACGGATGCCGCCCCGGCCCAGCTTCAGGTTCGCGCCCGCAGCCTCAAGGCCCTCGCCGGTCTTGTGGACGTGAATCTGTCGCTTGATCGACTGGATGTCGAGAATGGCCGGATAGTCGAGGCTGCGCCGCCAGATGAAGGGCGTCAGGGCCTTGAGGAAAGCCTTGCCCTCGCGGAGGTCGCCCAGCATGGCGCGCGCCTTGATGAAGGCCGCCCGCTCCCAATTCTGGCCGACGCCCTCGTAATAGGTCAGGGCGAAGGGCGTCGAGACGACCGGCGGGGTCGAGGACGGGTCGGGCCGCAGGCGCAGATCGACACGGAAGACATAGCCATCGCCCGTCCGCTCCTGCATCAGGGTCGAGAAGGCATGCGCCAGCCGGTCCAGGAACCGCTGCGGCTCGACACCCTCGGCCAGGGCGCCGGTCAGCACCTCGGGCGACCAGAACAGGCTGATGTCGATGTCGGACGAATAGTTGAGCTCGTCCGCCCCATGCTTGCCCATGGCCAGACCGAACAGGCCGGGCACCGGGCCGCGTTTGCTGTCGGGCGGCGAGATCAGCTTGCCCCGCTCGCGCTGGTCGTGGGCGACGGCGGTCAGGGCGGCGCGGGCCGAGGCGTCGGCGAAGCGGCTGAGCGCGCCGGTCACCTGATCCAGATCCCAGACCCCGCCCAGATCAGCCAGGGCCGTCAGCAGGTGCAGCTCGCCCTTCAGCCGCCGCAGGGGCGCGCGGACGTCGTCAGCCCCGCCGGTCAGGGCGACGGTGCGGGCCAGCACATCGGCCAGCCGGCCGTCCGGCCCCTGCTCCAGCAGGTCGCGCAGCATCAACGGCCAGCGTCGGGCCAGTCCGAACAGATAGGGCGAGGCGGCGAAGACTGGCTCCAGCACCGGCCAGGCGGCGTCGAAGGCCCCGGTCCAGCCGCCCTCGGCGGCGGCTTCCGACAACCGCTCATGGGCGCGCGCGGCGGCGGCGGCGTCCAGCACGGGCCCGCAGGCGCGTAGCCCGGTCATCGCGCCAGCCGCAGGTGAAGCAGGGGATATGGACGCCCCTGATCGTCCGTCTCGGACCGCCCGATCCGCTCAAAGCCGAGCCGCTCATAGAAGCCGACGGCGCGCGGGTTCTGCTCGTTCACATCGACGGTCAGGACCGGGGCCAGCGACCGGGCGTGGTCCATCAGGGCGCGTCCTATGCCGCCACCGTGGATCGCTGGATCGACGAACAGGGCGTCCACATGGGCGCCGGTCATGGCCAGGAAGCCGACCGGCTGGTCCGCCTCATCGACCTTCACGAACGAGACCATGGCGGGCAGATGCTCGGCCACCAGGGCGTCGATGGCGATCAGGTCCTCGGGCGACAGGAAGTCGTGGGTCGCCCGCACCGCATCGCGCCAGATCTGCAGATTGCGCGGGGCGTCGGCGGGGGTCGGAAGCCGGATCATCCTTCGGCCGCCGGCAGGACCAGCGCCACCCGCAGGCCGGGACCGAAGCCGCCATAGGCGCCGGGGCCTTCGTCCAGAACGATCCGGCCGCCGTGGGCCTCCATCACCGCCCCCACCAGCGACAGGCCGAGGCCCGAGCCGGGCTCGGTGCGGCTGTTGTCCAGCCGAACGAAGCGCTGGATGACCCGTTCGCGGTCTTCCTCCGGCACGCCGGGGCCGGTGTCGGTGACCGAGAACTCGATCTCGCCGGACGACCGCCGACGGGCGCGCAGCATCACGGCGCCGCCGATGGGCGTGTATTTGATGGCGTTGTCGATGATGTTGGCCAGGGCCTGGGCGAGGAAGGGCTGGTTGGCGTTGACCGTCAGCCCCCGCTCGATCTCGGCGGAGAACTCCAGCCCCTTGTCCTCGCTGGCGGGCTCATAGAGCTCGGCCATGTCGGCGGCCAGGTCGGCGGCGTCGAACAGGGCGGGATCCGGGATCCGGCCCGAACCGGCGGCGGCCTGCAGGCGGGCGATGGCCAGCACGGTGTTGAAGGTCTTCAGCAGGTCGTCGGCCTCGGACAGGGCCAGCTCCAGCGCCTCTGTGCCGTCGATCTTGCCAGCCTCGGCGTCGATCAGGGCGACCTCCAGCTTGGCCCGCATACGGGTCAGGGGCGAGCGCAGGTCGTGGGCGATGGCGTCACCGGCATGGCGGATCGAGGCCATGGAGCCTTCCAGCCGGTCCAGCATGGTGTTCAACCCCTGCCCCAGCTCATCCAGTTCGTCGCCGGAGTTGCGGATCGGGGCGCGGGCCTTCAGGTCGCCCTCCTGCACCGCCATGACGACGCTGTTCAGCCGTCCCATGGCGCGCTCGAGGTTGCGGCTGACCAGCAGGCCGCCGACCAGGCCCAGCAGCAGGACGATGCCCATGGCCGCCCACAGCGCCTGCGTCAGGCGGCTCAGATAGGCCTCGGTGTCGCCCATGGACTCGCCGACGAACAGGATCTCGCCGCCCGACAGACGCGCCTGCACGCCCAGCGACTGGGGCCGGGTGACCCGCCCGCTCTCGTCGTTGTCGGTATAGGTGAAGGTGTCCCACGCCGGGGTGCGCCCGCCGTCGCCCGTACCCTGCGGGACGATGTCGATGGGGGTCTCGGTCAGGTTGCCGGTGATCAGCCCGCCCTGCGCATCCATCAGCATATAGAGGTACGGCCCGCCCCGGATGGTCCGGTCCACCAGCGCCGCGTTCAGGGCGTCGGCCCCGCGCTCGCGATAGACGCTGGTCAGGATCGTGAACTCGGTCGTCACGTCCGCCTGGGTCTTGGCCCGCGCCTCATTGGCCGAGGCGATGTAGACATAGGCCAGCACCGCGCTGGCCGCCGCTGCGAACAGGGCGACGAACAGCAGCGTCAGCCGGAAGGGCGTGCGACGAAGGAGCGAGGGGAGACGCATGGCGATCTAGTGATGAGTGGCGAGTGGCGAGTGGCGAGCAAGGTCATGGGCGGGCCGCACTCCACCACCGCGCAGACCTGCTGGTCCCGCAACACCCATTCTCTCGCCACTCGTCACTCGCAGCTCGCCACTGACGTCAGGCCTCCAGCCGATATCCCGCGCCACGGACCGTCTGCAGCATCGCCTTGTCGAAACCCTTGTCGATCTTGGCGCGCAGGCGGCTGATGTGGACGTCGATGACGTTGGTCTGGGGGTCGAAGTGATATTCCCAGACCTTCTCCAGCAGCATCGTCCTCGTCACCGACTGGCCGGCGTGGCGCATCAGAAACTCGAGCAGTTGAAACTCGCGGGGCTGCAGGTCGATCTCCTGCCCCGCGCGGTGCACGGTGCGGGCGATCAGGTTCATCTCCAGGTCGCCGACCTTCAGCACGGTGGCGACCGAGCCGGTCTCGCGGCGGCGTGACAGGGCCTCGACGCGGGCGATCAGTTCGGAGAAGGCATAGGGCTTGACCAGATAGTCGTCCGCGCCGGCCTTCAGGCCCGTGACGCGGTCCTCGACCTCGCCCAGCGCCGACAGGAACAGGACCGGGGTCTGGTCGCCGTCCTTGCGCAGGGTCTCGACCATGCCGATGCCGTCCAGACGCGGCATCATCCGGTCCACGACATAGACGTCATAGCCGCCCTTCTGGGCCTCCAGCAGACCGAAGGCGCCGTCGACGGCGTGGGTCACCTCATGACCGGCCTCGGTCAGCCCCCGGACCATCGCGGTCGCGGCCTCGGCGTCGTCCTCGACCACCAGAATGCGCATGGAATCAGCCCCCAGATGCAAAATCGCCGCCGATGTTAGCGCATCGGCGGCGATGAAGTCAGTTAAGCCTTATTCAGACTTCGGAAGCTCCAGCAACACAGGAACGTTGCCCTGCGGCGTCCACACCAGAAGGAAGACCCCAGTCCCGGCGGCCTGGGCCGCGGCCACCGCCGCCTGGAAATCGGCCACCGAGGTCACGGCTCTCTGGCCCGCGCGCATGATCACGAAGCCCGGCTGGTAGATGCGGTTGTCGCCCCGCCCTTGCTGGGTGATCACCACGCCATTGACGCTGGCGGGGATTTCGAAGCGTTCGCGCAGGGCCGGGCTGATCGGCGCGACGGTCAGGCCGCCCACTGCAGTGCCCGCAGCGGCGGCGCCGGCGTTCGGCTCCGCCCCCGGAACCGCCGTCCCATCAGCGTTGAGCTCGGCAGCCGGAGGACGCGTGCCGGAACGAATTGTCACGGTCTGGCGACGACCATCCCGCTGGATGTCCAGCCGAAGATTCTCACCGGGACGCGCTTGACCGACCCGGCGTGTCAGGTCGTTGGAATCGGTCACTTTCTGACCGTTCAGCGTCAGAACCACATCGCCCTCTTTCAGGCCGCCGCGTTCGGCAGGCCCACCCGGGGTCACGCTGACGATATAGGCGCCATCGCGGCTCTGAAGCCCCAACTGTTCAACCCAAGCCCGGTCGATCGGACCGATCTGGACACCGAGGTAGCCGCGCTCGATCGTCTCACCCCGCATCAGCCGGTCCGTGATCGGCTTGGCGACCGAGGCCGGGATGGCGAAGCCGATGCCGACCGAGCCGCCCGACGGCGACAGGATGGCCGAGTTCACGCCGATAACGCGCCCGTAGATGTCGAAGGTCGGCCCGCCCGAGTTGCCCCGGTTGATGGCGGCGTCGATCTGGATGTAGTCGGTATAGGGCGTCTGACTATCGAGCTGGTTGCGGCCCTGCGCCGAGACGATGCCCGCCGTGGCGGTGCCGCCCAGACCGAAGGGGTTGCCCACGGCGATGACCCAGTCGCCCACGCGGGGCTGGGCCGTTTCCTCGAAGCTGACGAACGGGAAGTCCGAGCCGTCGACCTTGATCACGGCCAGATCGGTCGACTCGTCGCGGCCGACCACGCGGGCGCTCATCTCGCGACCGTCAGCCAGTTTGACGCTGATCTCCACCGCGTCGGCGACGACGTGGTTGTTGGTGACGATGAAGCCGTCGGCCGAGACGAAGAAGCCCGAACCGGCGCCCAGGGCGGTGCGGCCTTCGCCATCCTCGCCCTCACCGTCGCCGCCTTCGCCCTGCCCGTTCGGCACCGGCACGGCGCCGAGGCCCGGGATCTGGATGAAGCCCTGACGCGGGGTCGCGACACGGGTCTTCACATCGATCTGAACCACGGCGGGGGCGACCTGCTGGAAGATGTCGGCGAAGCTGAGCGGCGCGCCCTGCGGCGGGGCGAAGTTCAGGCCGGCGGCGCCCGCGCTGGGCACCAGTCGGCCCGAGGCTCCGGCGACCGGATCGGCGTGGGCCGCGGGCCAGTCGATCACCCCGCCCGCGGTCGCGGCGGCGGCGAAGGCCAGGCCGGCGACGGCCCCGAGCATGAATTCCTTGCGCTTCATCATAGGCGGTCGTCGATCCTCTCACCGGGCGACGAACGCGCCCGTTACGGCGATGAATATAGAGCGTTTGCGAGTCACACCAACGCTCATGCCCTGATGTGGCTCCTGCCCCGCGTCAGTCGTCGGACCGCTTTGCGTCAGGATCGCGGCGAAGCTCCTGTCCCGCGAGAATATCGGCCAGCCGGGCCTCCTCCTCAGGCGAAAGCGGCGCGACCTCGGTCTTGCGACGACGCGCGAAGGCGATGAAAGCCGCGCCCACCGCCAGCAGGGCGGCGAACGGGCCGAACCACAACAACCAGGTCCCGATCCGCACCGGCGGCTTGAACAGGACGAAGTCGCCGTAGCGACGCACCAGATCCTCGCGGATGGCCTTGTCGGTCTTCCCGGCGGCGATCTGCTCGCGCACCAGACCGCGCATGTCCGAGGCGATGCCCGCCGGACTGTCGGCGATGGCTTCGTGCTGGCAGACCACGCAGCGGATGTCGTCGAACAGGCGCTGGGCGCGGGCTTCCTGCGCCGCGTCCGGCAAGGGACGGTCCGGCGCGGGCGGCGGCTCGGCGGCGATCAGGCCCAGCGCGGCCACGGCGATCAGCAGGACCCGCTTCATGCCGCCGCCTTCCGCGCGCCGACGGCCACCCGCAGGCGACGATCAAACAGGGACAACACTCCGCCCAGCGCCATGATCAGCGGCCCGAGGAAGATCAGCCGCGCCCACGGGTTCCACCAGACGCGGACGTTCCACGCCGGAGCGCCGTCGGTCGCCTGGGCCCGCTCGCCGACCACCACATAGACGTCGTCCAGCCCGCGGAAATCGAGCCCGACCTCGGTCGTGGTCTGACCGCCCGCCGGGAAGAAGCGGCGCTCGGCGGTGACCTCTTTCGTGCGGCCGCCGGGCGAGGCGACGCTGAGGCGGCCCTGCTCGGCCAGATAGTTGGGGCCTTCGACAATCTTCACCTCATTGAGGGTGACGGTCCATTTGCCCGCCTGCACCGACTGGCCGATGGCCAGCGGACGCGCGGCCTCGATGCGATAGCCGGTCTCGACCACCGCCCCGAGCACGAAGACGCCGAGCCCCGCGTGGGCCAGCGTCATGCCCCAGGCGCCCAGCGGCAGCCCCTTGGCCCGGCGCAGGGTCTCGGCCAGAGGCGCGCGGAACAGCTTGATGCGCTCCGCCGTCTCGGCCAGCGCCCCGAGGATCAGCCAGGCGCCCAGACCGATGCCCGCCGCCGACAACGCCTTGCGCGGCTCGAACACGGCGAAGGCCAACAGCGCCATGACCACCGTCAGGGCGGCGGCGATGGCCAGCCTCTGCGTCACGCCCTTCAGATCGCCGCGCTTCCACGCCAGCAAAGGCCCGGCGGGCAGGATCAGCAGAGCCACGGTCATCAGCGGCACGAACGTCAGGGCGAAATAGGGCGGACCGACCGAGATGGTCGCACCCGACGCCGCCTCAAGGATCAGCGGATAGAGGGTGCCCAGCAGCACCGTCGCGGCGGCGGCGGTGAGGAACAGGTTGTTGATCACCAGCGCGCCTTCACGGCTGACCGGAGCGAACATGCCACCGCCCTTCAGCTGCGGCGCGCGCCAGGCGAACAGGGCGAAGGCCAGACCGGCGGTCCCGCCGAGAATGGCCAGCAACATCATCCCCCGCTCGGGATCGACGGCGAAGGCGTGGACGCTGGTCAGCACGCCCGAGCGCACGAGGAAGGCGCCCAGCATGGAGAAGGTGAAGGCCAGCAGGGCCAGGAAGGTCGTCCAGCCCGCCAGCGCCCCGCGCCGCTCGGTCACCACCGCGCTGTGCAGCAGGGCCGCGCCCGCCAGCCATGGCATGAACGACGCATTCTCCACGGGATCCCAGAACCACCAGCCGCCCCAGCCCAGCTCATAGTAGGCCCAGAAGCTGCCCAGCAGGATGCCGACGGTCAGGAAGGCCCAGCTGGCCAGCGCCCACGGACGGACCCAGCGACCCCAGGCAGGCCAGAAGCTGGCGTTGGCCCGGCCCTCGATCAGGGCGGCGACGGCCAGCGAGAAGCAGACCGAGAAACCGACATAGCCGCAGTAGAGCAGCGGCGGGTGGAAGGCCAAGGCCGGGTCCTGCAGCAGCGGATTGAGCGATTCCCCTTGGAAGGGGGCCGGGTTCAGGCGCGTGAACGGGTTGGAGGTGAAGACGGTGAAGCTGAGGAACAGTGCGCCCAGCAGCCCTTGGGTGGCGACCGCGCTGGTCTTCAAACCGAACGGCAGGTTCTGCGCCCGCGCCAACGCCGCGCCGAAACCGGTCAGGACCAGACACCACAGCAGCAGCGAGCCCTCGTGGCTACCCCAGGCGGCGGCCACCTTGTAGAGCATGGGCTTGTCGGTGTGGCTGTTGGCCGCGACGTTGGCGACCGAGAAGTCCGACACCACGAAGGCGAAGATCAGGGCCGCGAAGGCCACGGCGATCAGACCCGCCGAGGCGATGGCCGCGCCGTTGGCGGCGCCCGCCAGCACCGGGCTGCGACGCAGGCGACCGGCGGCGGCGATGACCGCCTGCAGGGCCGACAGGGCCAGGGCGAGGATGAGGGCGAAGGCCCCGGTTTCGACGATCACGCGGCGGGACCTTCCGTCTCGGGACGCCACTCGCCCTTGGCCTTCAGGCTCTCCTGAACCTCGCGCGGCATGTAGTTCTCGTCGTGCTTGGCCAGCACCTGCGTCGCGCGGAACGTGCGGTCCGCCTGGAAGGCGCCCTGGGCCACGATCCCCTGCCCCTCGCGGAACAGATCGGGCAGGTCGCCGCGATAGACCACACGGGTCGAGGCCAGATTGTCGGTGACGACGAAGGCGACCTCGCCGTCGTTCGAGCGCTTGACGCTGCCCATCTCGACCAGCCCGCCGAGGCGGATCACCCGCCCCTCCGGCGCCTTCTCGAGGGTGGCCTCGGACGGCGAGAAGAAAAAGGTCACGCTGTCGCGCATGGCGTAGAGCGACAGCCCTACGGCCAGCGCCAGGATGGGGGCCACGGCGGCGACGATCCACAGGCGACGGCGCGCCTTGGGCGATTTCGGCAGCCAGCTCATGCGGGACCTCCCGGCGGCAGGCGGCGTTCCAGATCGGTCCGGCGCGGATCAGCGGGATCGAGCGCGGCGATCAGCGGCAGCCACATCTCGCGCACCGTGGCGGCGTCGCCTCGCGCCAGCGCGGCCTCGCCGAGGAAGTAGCGAGCGCCCAGTTGGCTCTGATCGCGCTTCAGCGCTTCATGGAAGGCGGCCTCGGCGTCGCCGCCGACTTCGCCGCCGTTGGCGCGCACCAGGCTTTCGCCCAGCCGCGCCCAGCTCTGGGCGTCCTCGGGGTTCAGGGCCAGCGCCCGGCGGAAGGCCGAGGCGGCGCCGATGGGATCGCCCGCGTCGAACCGGGCCGCGCCCAGCATGGTCAGGGCCTCGCGATTGTCCGGCTGCTCGCGCACCACCCGGGCGACGACGGCGGCCAGTTGAGGGCCCTCCAGCATCTCGGGCTGGGTCGCCCATTCATCGACGCGGCGCTCATAGGCCTGATCCGGCAGGCCCGAGGTGCCGACGGCCATGTACAGGCCCAGGGCGGCGGCGACCGTCACGCCGACCCCGGCCAGGGTCCAGACCCGGTCCTTGGCGCCCACCCGCAGCGGGGCGGCGGTGCGCTCGCCCGACAGGATGCGGCGGCCGGCCTCGGCGCGGGCGGCGGTCCAGCTCGCCTCGTCCATCAGGCCCCGGGCCTTCAGGCGATCCAGCTCGGCCAGTTCGGCCACCGCGGCGGCGGTCTCGACCGCCTCGCCCGCGTCCGCGCCACGGCGGGCTCCGGCCAGCACCAGCAGCCCCGCGAGGGCGGCCAGGAGGGCTGTCATGATCCAGAAGAATGTCATCGCCGCGCGATGTAGCGGATCAGGCCGCCCGCGACGAGGCCCCGGCGGACACAGGCGCGCCCCCGGCGACTGCGGCGCGGCGACGCACAGTCCGGGCGGCGTCCTTGGCCTCGATCAGTTCGAGGTAGCGGGCGGCGACCGAAACCAGCTTCAGCGCATGCTCCTCGTCCGACGCCTCGCCATCATTGACCATGGTCAGGACCTGATCGGCGTAGTCGCTGAGGCGGTCGGTCAGGGCGTCGACCAGGGTCTTGCGCGCGGCCTCCGAGCCGAAGACGGCGGCGGCGCCCCGGGTCGCGCCGACCAGCCGCAGCAGGGCCAGGGCGGCGTCAGCGGCCGGACCTCGCGCGGCGGCGTCCAGCATGGGCGCCATGCGGCTCATCCGGCCCGAGGTCTGCACCCGGGTCAGCGGCAGGGCCTTGTCCACGGCCTTGTCGGCGGTGCGCAGCAGGCCCGCCAGCCAGCCGGCCACCTTGACCCGGCTGTCGCGCACCCGGCGTCCCCACTCCGATTCCGGGTCCAGGGTCAGGGTGACGTCCAGCTCGGCCAGCACGCTGGCGCACCAGTCGAGATCCGCGATGACGGCGTCGACGCCGCCGGGCGTTCCGTCCGGGCGATAGGCGGCCAGCCGCTCGGAGCGCGTATCCACCCCCGCCAGCAGCCGCTCGACGAAGCCCGCCAGCTCAGAAGCGCTGAGGAAGCCCCGGCGGCCCGCGACGCCCGAGGTCCGGGTGATGATCCGCAGCACCAGCACCGCGTCGTCCAGCCGAGCGAACAGCATCTCCAGCAGGCGGCTGGCGCCGTCCTCGTGGATGTCGGAGCAGTCCTTCACCAGCAGGCGCAGCTCGGCCAGCTGGTCGCCGTCGGGGCGCTTCAGCCACACCTCGATGGACGGCAGGGCCCGGCGGGCGAGGTGGGACAGGTCCAGGCACCAGGCCAGGTCGATCAGCCCCTGCGCGCGGCGCTCGGGAGCCAGATCCTCGGGCCAGACGAGGGCGGGCCGGTCGCGCACGGCGGCGGCGGCGGACAGGCAGTAGCGGTTGGCCACGGCGACAGCGTCGGGGCCGTCCTTGTCGAGGCGGGGCAGCAGGTCCAGCTCGCGCTCGACGGCCAGCCGCCACAGGCGGGGCAGGACCGAAGCCGGGAAGGTCATGGCGGCGATGCCGTCGGTCCGGGGCTGGAACATGCGCGCGACCGGGGCCAGCACATAGGCGCGGCGGGCGCGGTCGCGGACCTCCTCGGCCAGCATCAGACGCAGCTCGGCGGCGCGGCCGCCCGGCAGGCCGGCGACGGCGGCCGAGACGGACTTGAGCACGGGCTCGGGGCAACGCCCTATCAGGGCGGCCAGCGCGACGCGATGGGCGGCGGTCAGCCCGGACATGAGGCACCTCGGGGTCGGGCGACATCCCGACCAGGGGCGGAAAGTGCACCGTCGAGGTTAACAGGCGATAACCGCCTGTTCGCACTCAGATTTCGGCGGTCGGGAGCTCCAGCAGGACCTTCAGCCCGCCCATGTCGCTGTCGGCCAGGGTGATCTTGCCGCCATAGGCGCGGGTCAGCTCGACCACGATGGACAGGCCCAGGCCCGAGCCGGGGGTGGTCTCGTCCATCCGCATGCCGCGCTGCAGAGCCGCCTCGCGCTGGTCCTCGGGCAGGCCGGGACCGTCGTCCTCGACCACCACCACCATCTGGCCCAGACCGGTCGCGCCGGCCGAGATGCGCACCCGGCGCTTCGACCATTTGCAGGCGTTCTCCATCAGGTTTCCGAGGATCTCCTGCAGGTCCTGCCGCTCGCCGCGGAAGCCGAGGTCATCGGGGGCGCGCCAGTCGATCTCGACAGTCTTCCACTCGAACACCCGCTCGAGCATGACGGCCATCTCGTCCAGCACCTCGGCGATGGGGGTGCGCTCGCCCAGCAACTGGGCGCGGGCGGCGGCGCGGGCGCGGCGCAGGTGGTGATCGACCTGGGCCTTCATCACCTCGGTCTGCTTGCGGACCATGTCCGGCAGCGGCCCCTGCTGCGTCCCCGCCTCGGCCAGCATGACCGACAGCGGCGTCTTCAGGGCGTGGGCCAGGTTGCCGACGTGGGTGCGCTGGCGCTCCACCGTCTCCTGATTGTGGTCCAGCAGGCGGTTCACCTGCTCGGCCAGGGGCTGGATCTCGACCGGATAGCTGTGAACGATCCGCGCCGCCTTGCCCTTGCGGACGTCGGAAATCTCGTTGCGCAGGCCGAACAGGGGCCGCAGGCCGATCTGCACCTGCAGGAAGACCGCGACCACCAGACCCAGGCCGAGGATCAGCAGGGCGGTCCAGGTGAAGGTGGCGAACTGGCGGGTGTCGGTGTCGATGTCCGAGCGATTGATCCCGGCCATCAGCACCAGCGGCGCCTCTCGCCCCGGCATGGACTTCAGGCTGGCGGCGACGCGCAGCGGGCGGCCGATGGGGTCGATGTCGTTGTAGCTGATCGTCTCGCCGAAGGCCGACTCGAGGCGGTGCGCCAGTCCCGGCGGCACCTCCAGGTCCTCGCCGACCAGCGAGGGCGAGCGGGCCAGAACCTGAACGCCGCCCTGCCCGTCCAGCTCGCCGATCGCCCAGTATTTGCCGGACAGGGGGCGGAGGGTGCGGGAGTCCTTGATCTCGGCCACGGTCACCCCCTCGGGGGTCACCGTCGTGGCCAGAACCACGTCGTCGATGGTGTCGCCCAGCACGAAGCCGAGGCGGCGCAGGGCGCTTTCCTGATACTGGCTGGTCAGGGCCCAGCCCGCGAGCAGCAGGGCGACGATGATCCAGGCCGACGCCAGCCAGATCAGGCGGCGCGTCAGGCTGTGGCCCGGACGGCCGATCCAGCGGCCCCAGCTTCTGGGCGCCGCAGCGGTCTCCTCGCCCCCCGCCGTGTCGGTCACCCTTCGGTCGACTCCCCGGGCAGCGGCGTCAGGCGATAGCCCAGGCCGCGCACGGTCTCGATCCGGTCGGAGCCGATCTTCTTGCGCAGACGACCAACGAAGACCTCGATGGTGTTGGAGTCGCGGTCGAAGTCCTGATCGTACAGGTGCTCGACCAGCTCGGTGCGGCTGATGACCCGACCCTGATGCATCATCATGTAGTGCAGCAGGCGGTATTCCAGCGAGGTCAGGCGCAGGGGCTCGCCATTCACGCTGGCTCGGGCCGCGCGCGGGTCGAGACGCAGGCCGCCGCAGGACAGGGTGGCCGAGGCGATGCCCGCCGAGCGACGCAGCAGGGCGCGCAGACGGGCCAGCAGCTCCTCGGTGTGGAAGGGCTTGGTCAGATAGTCGTCGGCCCCGGCGTCGAAGCCCGACACCTTGTCCGACCAGGCGCCGCGCGCGGTCAGGATCAGGACCGGCGTGGTCTTGCCCTCGCGCCGCCAGCGCTCAAGCACCGAGACGCCGTCGATCTTGGGCAGGCCCAGATCGAGGATGATGACGTCATAGGGCTCGGTGTCGCCGAGGAAGTGGGCTTCCTCGCCGTCGGCGGCGTGATCGACGGCGTAGTCCGCGTCGCTCAGGGCCATCTTCAGCTGACGCGACAGATCGACGTCGTCTTCAACCAGCAGCACTCGCATTGTCGTGGGATCCTAGCGGCTGGCGTCGACGGTGACGTTAAAGACACGTCCGTCGCGCTCGAAGGCGAAAACGTAGCTGTTGCCCTGCATGCCGCGATAACCGACGAAACGGGCGCCGCCGGCGCGCGACTGGGCGATGCGCTGGGCCTCGGCCGAGCTCATCTGCGGACGCTCGGGGCGCGACTGACGCTCCTCGCGATCCGGCCCACGGCGGTCGCCACGCTCCTGCGCGGCGGCCGAAAGCGGCGCGACGGCGAGAAGGGCGGCGGCAAGAATGACGGACATCCGGTTCATGTTGACGGGTATAGTCTCGCGGCTCTGAACGACGGCTGAACGAATAGTCTAGACACATTTCAGCGGTGTTGGACCGTTAGCGACCGGGATCGGCGCCGTTTTTTTGGACCGCGACCGGAAGACCTCACGCCGGCCCCACACGCGCGCGGATCATTCTCCCTCCCGGCGGAGCGGCCCGGAGCGTGACGGCGATTTCATGCAGATGAACGTTAACTGACTTTCGCTGTTCAGATCGGGCTCAGGCCGGGGCTGCTTTTATCCACGTCAACGCAGCCAGTTCGGTTGCGCCAGCAGGAGAGACCCGATGTTCAAGAAAGCCATCATCCCCGCCCTCGTCCTGGCTGCGGCTTCGGTCGCGGTCCCGGCCGCCGCCTCGGCCCAGTCGCGTCACCACGACAACGGCCCGCGCTACGAGCAAAACTATCGCGGCTGGCAGCCCATCGCCCAGCGCAAGCACAATCTGGATCGCCGCATCGACGTCGGCGCCCGCAACGGCCAGCTGAGCCGCCGCGAAGCCACCCGCCTTCGCACCGAGCTGAACGCGCTGGTCCGCCTGGAGTACAGCTACCAACGTGGCGGCCTGTCGGCCCGCGAACGCGCTGATCTGGACCGCCGCTACGACAACCTGTCGCGTCAGGTCCGTGAGGAACGCCGCGACCGCGACAACCGTCGCTACTAACGGCTGACCTCAGCTCCCTCCCCGAGAGGTCAGTGGGGCGCGATCCGCAAGGGTCGCGCCCCTTTTTGGGTCAGACCCGCAACACGCTCTCGATCACCGTCACGGCCTGGCCGCGCAGCAGGACGCGGTCGCCGGTCAGAACGGTGGCGATGTCGCCGCCGCGGCCGGGGAAGACCTGGCGAAAGCGGACGTCCGGGCGGCAAAGCTTGTCCGCATACAGAGGCGCGAGGATGCAGTGGGCCGAGCCGGTGGCCGGGTCCTCATCCACACCGCAGCCGGGAGCAAAGAAGCGATCCACCACATCGACGTCGTCGGACGGATCGGCGGGTGCGCAGACGATGACCTGCCCCACCTCCCCGGCCTGCCCCTGCAACGACGCTAACCTGCGAATGTCCGGCGTCACGGCATGAACGGCGGCGGCGTCCGCCAGAACGGCGACCAGATAGCGACCAGCCCAGACCTCCAGCGGCTCGACGGCCAGCGCCTCGGCCAGACCCGCGACCGGGCCGGTGCGGCGTGGCGGATCGGCGGGGAAGTCCATCTCATAGCCCTGCTCCACCGCCCGTACGATCAGCGGGCCGGAACGGGTGTCGAAGGTCACGGCGGGCACATCCAGTCCGGTCTCCGCCAGCAGGACTTGGGCCGAGGCCAGCGTCGCGTGACCGCACAGATCGACCTCCATCCCCGGCGTGAACCAGCGCAGGCCGAAGCGAGCGGGATCATCGGTGCGCAGCAGGAAGGCCGTTTCGGCCTGATTGTTCTCCTTGGCCAGCGCCTGCATCCACGATCCATCGGGCCATTGGTCGAAGGGCTCGACCACGCAGGCGGGGTTGCCCTTGAAGGGGGCGGCGGAGAAGGCGTCGACGGTCCACTGTTTCATTGCACGCCCTCGACCTTCAGCTCCGGCCACCGCTCGCGCGCGCTGGCCACCACCTTGTCCCAGCCCTTGGCCAGCGGGCGGTTGGGGTTGGGGCGCAGGGTCATGTCGAACATGTCCTGGAGCCCGAAAGGAGCCGCGACGCTGACACCGTCATCGTCCTCCAGCCGGACGCCGACCGAGAAGGCCGGGGCGACGAAGCGGCTGAGCGCCGTGTCGGTGTCCGGCAGGGCCTCATAGGGTTCGCCGAAACGCTCGGGGAACCAGATGTGGACGCAACTCTGTTCGTATATTCGGACCTTGGTCAGGTCACACATATCCAAGCGTCCCGAGAGCGGAGGATCGGCGGTTCACCTGCTTTGAACTCCCACCACTCACTTAAACACGCAGAACGGGACACCCGACATAGAAGGATAGTGTCCTCTACCGAAAACCACATTTCAGGTTCAGGGGACTGAGGGACGGGAAAATTCGGGTTCTGATCAGCGATGCTTCGATAGGCCGGAGCATTGTCTGGCGCCGCAGCCCTTACCCAAGAGCGCGCATCGTCGTCGGCCCCGCAAAAGCCTCGCGGAGAATCGACTGTGAGACTCGTATGAGAGGGAGGGCCAGCGCATCCCCCGACCAGCCAAATGCCGCTGACCAGAAGCAGCACTCCGGTTCGAAATAGCGATCTCGACATTGGTCTTTGCCTTTGGATCAGCGACTGGCGCATCCTCCCACGGCCACGCCAAATTCTGAAATCAGGCGGTTAGGACAATTAGTTCCGGCCAACGCGCCTTCGCCTTCTCGATCACTCGATTCCAATCCTTCGCGAGCGGTCGATTGGGGTTTGGCCGGATCGTCAGGTTGAACACATCCTCAAGCCCGAACGGCGCAACAACCGAGATTTCATCGTCCTCTTCGAGCCTAACCCCCACCGCAAATGCGGGCGCGACGAAGCGTTCGAGGGCCTCGTCCGTATGAGCCAAAGGCGGGTAAACCTCACCGAATTTTTCGGAAAACCATTCTGCCACGCGCGCCTGATTGCGGACCTCGACAATGTCCCGGAAGGGCGGCTCGAAGGCGGCGGCGACCTGCTTGATCACCACGTCCTCGACGTCCCAGCTGGTGTCCGGATCGAAATAGCCGAGATCGTAGTCCTTGATCCCATAGCTCGCCGGGCGGCCGGTGAGGTCGTTCCAGACCGCCTGATAGACGGCGCCGGAGAAGACCCGCCAGTCGTTCAGACCGAGACCGCGCACCGTGGTCAGGACGTGCATCAGGTCGGGGGTGGCGCGGACGATGTCGCCGAGCCGGGCTTCAAGGTCGTTCATCGGCGAAGCCTCCAGCCGTGGTCCAGCGGGCCGTGGCCGCCGCCGAGGCCGGGGGCGCGGCGGATGGCTTCGGCGACATAGGCCCACGCTTCGGTGACGGCGATCTCGAGCGACAGGCCCTTGGCCAGACCGGCGGCGCACGCACTGGCCAGGGTGCAGCCGGTGCCGTGGGTGTGGCGGGTGTCGACGCGCTCGCCCTCCAGCAGGGTCTCGCCGTCGGCGGTGACGAGCACATCGATGACCCGGTCGCCGGTGGCGACGTGGCCGCCCTTCATCAGCACCGCCCTGGCGCCTATGCCGAGCAGGAACTCGCCCGCCCGGCGCTGGCCGTCGAGGTCGGCGACGGTGAGGCCGGTCAGGGCCTCGGCCTCGGGGGCGTTGGGGGTCAGCAGGCTGGCGCGCGGGATCATCAGGGACCGCACCGCCTGCACCGCCTCGTCGGGCAGGAGGGGATGGCCGCCCTTGGCGATCATGACGGGATCGACGACGGTGGCGGCGTCGGAAGTGTCGAGGATGGCGGCGACGCGCTCGACCACATCGGTGGAGCCCAGCATGCCGGTCTTGATGGCGTCGGCGCCGATGTCGTCCAGCACGGCGCGGGCCTGGGCCTCGATCAGGTCGAGCGGCAGGGGATGGACGCCGTGGACGCCGAGGGTGTTCTGAACCGTGATGGCGGTGATGGCGGTGGCCGCGAAGCCGCCCATGGCGGTGACGGCCTTGATGTCCGCCTGTATGCCCGCGCCGCCGCCCGAGTCCGAGCCGGCGATGATCAGGACGCGTCCGAGAGAGGTCATGGTCTGCAGATGGCGGAAAGTTCGGCGGGCGGCAAGGCGGTGAGCGTCAGCGCGCGGCCGCGGTCACCGCCGCCTGAACCGACAGCGCCTGAACCGTCTCGCGGACGTCGTGGACGCGGATGATGGCGGCGCCGCGTCGGGCCGCTTCCAGGGCCAGGGCCAGCGAGCCGCCGAGGCGGTCGGAGGAGTCGGTGGCGGTCGGGTCGATGGCGGCGATGGTGCGCTTGCGACTGGCGCCATACAGGACCGGCAGGCCGGTCGCGCCGAGGCGTTCGAGGTTGGCGGTCAGGGCCATGTTGTGGGCCAGGGTCTTGCCGAAGCCGATGCCGGGATCCAGCCACAGCCGCTCGGCCGGGATGCCCGCGGCCATCACCTCGCCCGCGCGGACAGCCAGCCAGTCGACGACCTCGCTGACCACGTCGTCATAGTGGGGGGCGTCCTGCATGGTGCGCGGCTCGCCCTTCATGTGCATCAGGATCACGCCGCAGCCGAGGTCGACGGCGGTCGGCAGGCTGGCGGGCGAGAAGCCGAGCGCGGCGACGTCGTTCCAGATGTCGGCCCCCGCCCCGACGGCTACGGCGGCGACCTCGGGTTTCATGGTGTCGATACTGATCGGCCCGGCCCAGCCCGAGGCGCGAAGGCCGGCGATGACCGGGGCGGTGCGGGCGATCTCATCCTCGACGCTGACCGGCGCGGCGCCCGGGCGGGTGCTTTCGCCGCCGATGTCGAGGATGTCGGCGCCGTCCGCCGCCAGCTTGAGGCCGTGGGCGATCGCGGCCTCGACGCTGTCGTGACGTCCGCCGTCAGAGAAGCTGTCCGGGGTGGTGTTGACGATGCCCATGACGCGCGGGCGAAAGACGGCCATCAGCCCTTGCCCCCGATCAGGTTGCCGAGTGCGAACAGATAGTCCCGAAAGGCCTTGCGGCCCGGTTCGGTGATGGAGACGCGGGTCAGGGGCTTGTTGTTCACGAAGCTCTTGTCGATGGCGACGTAGCCCGCCTCCTCCAGCTTCTTGAGGTGGACGGAGAGGTTGCCCTGGGTCGCCTCCAGCACGGTCTTCAGCTCGGTGAAATGGGCGGTTTCCACGTCGGCCAGATAGACCATGATCCCCAGCCGCATGCGGCCGTGGATGACGTCGTCGATCCGTCCGAGATCGGCCAGTCCCATGCTCAGTCCGCCTTCAGCTCGGCGGCCTTGGCGTCGCGGTACAGGATCCAGCCCGGCAGGGCGAACAGCAGGAACAGGGCGACGGTGCAGACGCCGAGATAGGCCAGCGGCTGGCGCACCAGCAGACCCAGCGCCACCGCCGTGACCCAGCCGCCGAGCGCGACGGCCAGCATCCAGCCCTTCTTCCTGAGGATCCAGGCGACGTACCAGGCGGCGGCCTGAAGGGCGAAGACGATGGCGGAATAGTAGAGCCAGACGGCGAAGTCCTGATCACGCCAGGAGCCGACGGCGAAGACGATGATCACCGCCGTATTGGCCATGCCGGTGGCGCTGAAGGCGGCGCTGGTGACGCGCGAGGCCAGCGGGCCCTTTGCGCCCGCCCCGGTCTTGCGATCCCGCAGGATGGCCCAGGTCAGGATGGACAGGAAGGTCGCGGTGATGGCGACCACGAAGGCCAGGTTGGCCAGGTCGGGCCACCGGATCACTCCGAAGACCTGGCCGAGATGGAACAGGCACTGGAGACCGTAGAGCAGGCCGCCCGCGAGGTAGCAGACGGCGAGCGTCATCGGGACGCGCCCGCCCCCGCTCTCGACGATCGAGCGCATGAAGGCGAGGTCATCCTCGGGCGAATGCAGGCGGGGCTTGGCGGGCATGACGATTCTCTTCGGGCTGCCGACCGGTCCGGGGTGGACCAGTCGGCGGTTGTTCGCAAGTTATTCGGCGGGGATGGCGGCGGGCTGGGCCGGGGCGCGACGCCACGGGATGCGGCGGCCGTTCAGCCACTTGCCCATGAAGCCATGGCGGACGGTCAGCTCGTAGGACAGCAGGCAGACGGCGAAGACGCCCAGCGACACGCCCGCCAGCTTGAGCCACCACGGCCCCGGCCAGCTCTGCACCCAGACTTGGGCCAGCATGACCAGCGGCAGGTGCAGGATGTAGACCCAGTAGGAGGCGTCGGCGAGGTAGCGGCGCACGGGGCTGTGGCCCGAGAGGAAGCGCAGGCACAGGCCCATGGCGGCGAAGGCCGAGCTCCAGACGGCCAGGGCGATGACGGCGGCGGCGACGGCCTTGGCCTGGGTCGGCTCGACCATGGGGGCGATGCTGGGACCGCCCGCCAACTCCCAGCCGGCGACGCCCGCACCGATGGCGACGATCAGGAAGGCCGGCGACCAGCGGGCGATGCGCTCCAGCAGGTCGCGGCGGCGATCCAGCAGGAAGCCGAGACCGAAGGCCGAGCCGAAGCCGACGAGGGCCGCGGTGTGCGGGACCAGACCGGCGTCGGGCGTGGGGACCGCGAAGAAGGCGATCCACCTGGGGTCCAGCCACATGGCCACCGCCAGCGGGGCGGCCAGCAGGACGGGCGTCCACCAGCCGATCAGGGCGCCGGTGACGCGGTCCACCGTCCGGCCCCAGCCGCCCTTACGATCCAGCATGGCGAAGGGCGCGCGCAGGATCAGGACCGCGATGCAGAACAGGGTCAGGACGTAGAGGAACCACAGGTGGGTCAGCGGGATGTTGGTCCAGTCATAGGTCGGCGGCGGCGGAGGCGGGGCGCCGGGGACGACCAGCCCCTGAACATGGGCGTTCCAGACCAGGGCCGTGACGATGCCCGCCATGACCGGGAACCAGAAGGCCAGCAGCGGGCCGGTGATGCGGATGGCGCGGTCTTTCGCGAAGCCGAGCCAGCCTTTGCGGCTGAGCATCATGTGGGCGAACAGGCCCGCGATCAGGAAGAAGGCGGTCATCCGGAACAGGTGGATCGGGAAGAAGACCATGGCGGCGCCGATGGATGTGCTGTCGTCGCCGACGATCCAGATCTGCTGCGGGAAGAAGGACAGGCTGGCGTGCAGGACCACGCCCAGCAGCAGGGCGCCGCCCCTCAGGGCGTCCAGGCCGTGCAGGCGCTTTGGCGATGAATGGGTCATGGACGGGGCTCCCCTCGTTTGAGGAACGACGATCTACAATAGACTTGTTTGAATTGCAAACTTGTTCGTTTGAGAGATTCAGTCGGGAGAAGGTGTTTTGGAAATTGCTTTTGGAAACGGGGCCTTGCCGGAACCCGAGACGGAGGGGGCCGTGTAGACGGTGCGAAAAACACCGTCTCAACCGTCTATGACGTCTATCCCGTCTACGTCCCGAGGGCTCGAACGCAGGGAGATTAGCAGGCGGATGCGTCAGGATTGGACGTATGCCCTCCCCGGTTTGACTTCCCCGCTCGCGAGCCTAGCCTGAGGGGATGTGCGGATTGTCCGAACAGGGCCGGTTGCTGAATCACGCGGGACGCCTCGTCGCAGGCGGCTGACCCGGAAGCGATGACTCGTGTCGCGCTTCCGGGTGACACGACCGTTTTCCCCCGAGAGGCTGACGTCCGCCGAGGCGCGGCGCCCTCCGCACATCAAGAGATTTCCATGACCACCCGCTCCTCCGGCGTCGCGAGCGCGCGCCTGCCCGCCATCCATCTGAGCGCGACCGACCACGCCCTGCTGACCACCCTTGTCGGGGAGGGCGAGGCCGACGGCGTCGCCGGTCTGCTGCAACAGGAACTGGCCCGCGCGAAGGTGCACGGCGACGGCCGCCGCCTGCATTCGGTCGGGCTGAACTGCTGGGTCCATTACACGGACGAGCGCAGCAGCCGGACCCGTCGGGTGAAGATCGTGCCGCCGCTGGAGGCCGACATCGACGCGGGCCTGATCTCGCCCCTATCCCATGTCGGAGCCGGATTGCTGGGCCTGGCGCAGGGCCAGTCGATCCGCTGGCCCGATCCGTCCGGTCGGGAGCGGGTGCTGACCCCGGTGCTGATCGAAGACTGCGAAGCGCTGACCTGAGGGCCAAACAGAAAGGGCCGGGGATCGCTCCCCGGCCCTCCTGTTTCAGTGACGTCCGATCAATGGACCGTCGGCGCCTCGACCTCGACACCGTCCGACACCGGGGTGATCGGCACGGAGACCGAGGGGCCCGAGTTGGGGAAGTTGTTCTCGTCGCGGTTCGGCGCGAGGCCCTTCTCCAGCAGGTCCCGGATCTCGTCGCCCGAGAGGGTTTCGTACTCGAGCAGGGCCTGGGACAGCTTCTCGTGGTCGTCGGCCTTGGTGGTGAGGATCTTGCGAGCCTCGTCCCACCCCTGGGTGACCAGACGTTTGACCTCCTCATCGATGATGCGGGCGGTCTCTTCCGAAATGTTCTGGGTGCGCGACACCGAGTGGCCGAGGAAGACCTCTTCCTGGTTCTCGCCATAGGCGACGGTGCCGAGCTTCTCGGAGAAGCCCCAGCGGGTGACCATGGCGCGGGCCAGCTTGGTGGCCTGCTGGATGTCCGAGCTGGCGCCAGAGGTGATGTGGTCCTTGCCGAAGATCAGCTCTTCGGCGACCCGACCGCCGGCCATGATGGCGATGCGATCAACCATCTGCTGGTAGTTCATCGAGTAGCGGTCGCCTTCCGGCAGCTGCATCACCATGCCCAGCGCGCGGCCGCGCGGGACGATGGTCGCCTTGTGCACCGGGTCGGCCATCTTGACGTTGATGGCGACCAGGGCGTGACCGGCCTCGTGATAGGCGGTCAGCTTCTTCTCTTCCTCACTCATGGCCATCGACTTGCGCTCGGCGCCCATCATGACCTTGTCCTTGGCGTCCTCGAAGTCGCGGTGGGTGACCATGCGACGGTCCTTGCGGGCCGCCATCAGGGCCGCCTCATTGACCAGATTGGCCAGGTCGGCGCCGGAGAAGCCCGGGGTGCCGCGCGCGATGGTCTTGACGTTGACGTCGGCGGCCAGCGGCACGTCCTTCATGTGAACGCGCAGGATCTTCTCGCGACCGCCCACGTCGGGGTTGGGCACCACGACCTGGCGGTCGAAGCGGCCCGGACGCAGCAGGGCCGGGTCCAGAACGTCAGGGCGGTTGGTGGCGGCGATCAGGATGATGCCTTCGTTCGACTCGAAGCCGTCCATCTCGACCAGCAGCTGGTTGAGGGTCTGCTCGCGCTCGTCATTGCCGCCGCCCAGACCGGCGCCGCGGTGACGACCGACGGCGTCGATTTCGTCGATGAAGATGATGCAGGGGGCGTTCTTCTTGGCCTGTTCGAACATGTCGCGGACGCGTGAGGCGCCGACGCCGACGAACATTTCGACGAAGTCCGAGCCGGAGATGGAGAAGAAGGGCACGCCCGCCTCACCCGCGACGGCGCGGGCCAGCAGGGTCTTACCGGTGCCGGGAGGGCCGACCAGCAGGGCGCCCTTGGGGATCTTGCCGCCCAGACGCTGGAACTTGCCCGGATCCTTGAGGAAGTCGACGACCTCCCGCAGCTCTTCCTTGGCCTCGTCCACGCCGGCGACGTCCTCGAAGGTCTTGCGGCCCTTGTGCTCGGTCAGGAGCTTGGCCTTGGACTTGCCGAAGCCCATGGCGCCGCGGGTCCCGCCCTGCATCTGGCGCATGATCAGGATCCACAGGCCGATGATCAGCAGGAACGGCAGCGCCGCCATGAGGATGCCGACCCAGATGGGCTGACGCGTGTTCTTGACCTCGATGGCCGCGCCCTTGGCGTTGATGCTCTCGATCAGGTCGCTGTTGGGCAGGGGGGTGGTGGTGGTGAAGACCTTGTTGTCCTTCAGCGTCGTCTTGACGGTTTCGCCGTGGACCTCGATCGCCTTGATCTGGTCGGCGTCACGCGCGCGCAGAAGGTCGGAATAGCTCATCTCGACCGGACGCGCGGCGGCGGCTTTGCCCCCGTCGGGCGCGACGATCCCACCGCGATTAAAGGCCATATAGGCCGTCGCGGCGCCCAGGATCAGGACGCCGATGATGGCCACAGTGCGCAGATTCATTCTCGTCTCGTTTCCTCGGGACGCGTCGGCGCCCCGTCGTTCGATGATGTCACGCCAGAAAATAGGTGGTTCCGGGGCAACACGCCACGGGCGAGAGCATCCAGATCCAGTTCATGCGTCATTCCGTCCAGCGCCAGCGCCAGTCTCGCTTCGACCAGAGCTTTCGCCTTCACCCCCTCCCCTGCAAGAACTGACGCATCCGGAGCGTTCCGGATCAGCACAGGCCGGGCGTTGCGCGCGGCGGGGGAAAGCGGAGCCAGAACGGCGCGATCCGGGTCTGACAGCCCGGCCAGACGCCCGACGGCGGGGACGACGGACCAGCCGTCCTCCGGCGCGGTGAGGCTCCAGCGACCGTCCCAGACCGTCTCGACGCCAAGAGGCAAAGGAAGGGGTTGAGACGCCAGACGACGGAACTCGCCCGGTTCGCGCGTCACGAAAACGTGCTCGCCGTTTGCGTCGATCCGGGCGCCGCAGAGGGTGGCGGTGAAGGCCTGACCGGAGCGAAGGCGCTCAAGTATGGCCGCCAGCCGCTCGCCGCGCGGGGGTCGCTCGCCGCCGCCCGCGCAGACCAGCGCCGCCGAGAGGGCGCGGGCGGTGACCTGACGGGACAGGCGAATGACATCGTCCTGAACGCCGAGAACGCCCGTGACCGGGCCGTCCGGCGCCGGGGCGAGGACCGAGGCCGTGGCAGCCAGGCTGCGCCGGGCGCGGGCGCGGGCGAAGCGGGGGTCGTCGTTGGCCGGATCCTCGATCCAGTCGGCGTTCCGGTCACGGAGATAGGCCCTGAGGTCGGCGCGGCGGGCGTCCAGCAGGGGGCGCAGCAGCATGAGGCCTCTGCCCTCCGGCCAGACCGGAGACGGGCTCCAGTCGCGCAGGCGACCGAGGGTCGAGCCCTGGGCCCGCATCAGTTCGCTCTCGGCGATGTCGTCGGCGGTGTGGGCCAGCAGGATGACGCGGGCTCCCGCCTTGCGGGCGGCGTCAGCGAGCAGGCGGTGGCGGGCCAGACGAGCCGCGGCGGGCAGGCCCGTGGCGGGCCTGTCGCCCCGCCAGACCAGACCTCGCCAGTCGGCGCCCAGAGCGCGAGCGGCGGCCTCGGCGCGGATGGACCAGCCGGCGCTGTCGGGGTTGAGGGCGTGATCGACGGTCAGGGCCAGCACCGGCCGCCCCTGGGCGTCGGCCCAGTCGACGGCGAGATGCAGCAGGGCGACAGAGTCGCCGCCCCCGGAGAGGGCGACGACCAGAGGACGCGGGCTGTCGGTCTCCAGCCGGGCGGTCAGGCGGGCTTGCGCCCGGACGACCCAGTCGGGATCAGGCTGGCTCAGCCCGGCCGCCGGGCGGGCGGGCGAGTCGTCGCCGGGGCGCGGGCGGGGGTGCAGGCGAAGCGCGTGCCCATGTCCGTGGCGCGGGTGCGCTGGGCCGCCGTGGCGGTGGCGGCGTAGCGGTTGGTGAACTCGACCAGGGCGCCGCAGGCGTCGGTCTTACGGTCCTGCTCGTTCAGGGCGTTGGCGAGTTCGAGCGTGGTGGCGGCGGCCCACGGCGTAGTCGGCCAGCCGCGCAGGGCCGAGGCGTACGAGCGATAGGCGCCCTCGAAATCATTGTCCGAGACGCGCAGATCGCCGATGCGGGCGAAGGCTTCGCGGGCCTGCGGCGAGTCGGGCCAGGCCAGGGTCACGGTCTGCAGGGCGCGGTCGCCGCGCGCCGGATCGCTGGCGGCCAGACGGACGGCGGCGGCCAGATCGCGGGCCGCGTCGCCGGTCGGCGAGGTGCTGGGGATGGGCGCGTTCAGCTCGGCCTCGCGGGCCGCGGCCTCCTCCATGGCGCGCACCCGGCCCTCGGCGTCACGGACACGGGCCGTCAGGGCGGTGTTGTCGCGCTTGGCCTCGTCCAGGGCGAAGGTCAGCCGCTCGATATCGCCGTTGACGCGCGTGGTGGTCGCCTCGATGTCCTGCAGACGGCCCGCCATCAGATCGACGCGGCCCTGCAGGGTGACGAACTCGGGATCCGGCTCGACCAGAACCGGCTGACCGGCGGCGTTGCGCTGGGTTACGGCCCGCTCGAGGCGGCGGACGTTGCGATCCAGCTGATCCAGCCGCCGCTTGTCCCACTGGACGGCCTCCATCGGCGCGGTCTGGGCGACGACCGTGGTCGTGCCGGCGATCATCACGACACCGAGGGCGGTGACGGCGGCTTTGCGGGTGCGCAGGGCGGACGGCAGCTTCAGCATGAGGTCAGTTTCACCGGATTTGGGGCGGTCGCAAGGCGGTCAGACGCCAACCGCCAGATAGATGATCGCCGTGATGAACAGGCCGACAATGATCAGGCAGAAGTTCTGGAGGAAGACGAACCGCCAGATGGTCGAGAACCAGCCGAGTTCATAGCCGCCCTTGAGCTGGGCGAACTGGTGGATGGGCGTGCCGACCATGACGGCGAACCAGGCGAAGACGCCGAGCGCCGGATGGATGAAGCCCAGCCCCATGGCGACGAGGCCCGCCATGACCACGAAGGTCAGGGAGTAGAGCACGAAGACGCCGTGGTCATAGAGGGTCGTCTTGCGCCGCCACAGGAACAGCAGGGCCATGAAGGGGATCGACAACGGCACCAGCAGGAAGGCGAATTTGTAGAAGGTCTGCTGGATTTTATAGACCGCCAGATCGGGGTTCATCAGCTTCTTGGCGACCTTCTTGACGCCCGGGCTGACGGTCGGATCAGAGTAGACATCATTGGCGATCTCGCTGACCGCCCCCTGCCAGCTGTCCGACTGTTCTTCATCGGCATGCCCCTCGCCGGCCTCGCCGGTCTTTCCGGCCACGCCGGCGATGATGCCGTCGGCGACATCGAGGGCCGCCTTGTCCGCGGCGGTCGTGGCCTGGGCGCGGGCCGCGGCGATCTCCTGCCGTCCCTTCTCGAACTCGGCGGCGCCCTCTTCACCCGCGACCGTGCTGACCGGGTGGTAGGAGGACTCCGGCATGTGCACGAAGCTGAGCGCGAAGAAGGTGACGAAGACCGTGAACAGGAAGATGGCCAGCGGCGAGACGTACCGGGTCCGTTTGCCGTGGATCCACTCGCGCGTCAGCTTGCCCGGGTTGAAGGCCAGCAGCGGCAGGGTGCGCCAGATGCGGGCGTCAAAGTGCATGACGCCGTGCAGCACCTCCTCGCCGAGGTGCAGCAGGGTGCGGTGGACGTGGGTCGGCTGGCCGCAGTTGGAGCAGAAATTGCCCGAGGTCTCGGACCCGCAGTCGGCGCAGATGCCGGTGTGGTCCTCGCCCGCATGGCCCGTCGGCTTCTCGATCGCCGCGCCGACCAGTCCCGCGGTCACGACGCCGCCCGCACCTTCGATATCCATAGCCAGCATCCCCCCGGACCGCACTCAGGCGGATCACAGACCCGCCATACAAAAAGAAAGGGCGTCGGTGAACCGACGCCCTCTCCCTATACAACTGTTGTCGCGATTTACCGCGTGGCGCCCGAGACGATGGCGGTGTGGGCGTTGCGGTTGCGAGCCCAGGCCTCTTCGGTCGAACCGGCGGCGATCGGACGTTCCTTGCCGAAGCTGATGGTGTCGATGCGGCCGGCGTTGACGCCGCGCTCGATCAGATAGGTGCGGATCGACTCGGCGCGGCGGGCGCCCAGGGCGAGGTTGTATTCGCGGGTGCCGCGTTCGTCGGCGTTGCCCTCGATGCGGACGGTGACCGACGGATAGCGCTGGAGCCAGGCGACCTGGGCGTCGAGGCGCGGACGAGCTTCCGAACGGACCGTGTAGCTGTCCAGGTCGAAGTAGACGCGGTCGCCGACGTTGACGACGAAGTCCTGCTCCGAGCCCGGAGCCGGAGCGCCGAGGTTGCCGCCGGTCACCGGACCGGGGTTCGACGGATATTGCGGGTTCGACGGCGGCGTGACCTCGCCGGCGCCGGTCTCGACCGGGCGGCGCGGGGTGCAGGCGGCGATGGCGGTCACGGCGACGCCAACGGCGGCCAGACGAACGAAGGTCGAAGGTTTCATCATGGAAATCGGTCTCCTGGGTCGCCGGGGCCGCGCCCCGTTCAGCTTTGCTTTAAAAGGTCGGTACTGTCGCGCCAGTCAATTCACCAGTCACGATAACGCGGTAGTGAGCCGAAAGGCTCCGCTTGTGATCTAGGAGGGACAGGCGTCCGGGCCGGAGGCGCCGAGACGGCTGGGCTGCTGATCCAGCAGGGGCGACCACGCCGGGTCGGTGCCGCGGCCGCCGTAACCGGCCTGATTGACCACCCGGCCCGACAGATCGACGGTCCACAGACGGGTGTCGCCGCCCGGGCTCTGGCGCGCGAACATGATGTAGCGGCCGTTGGGCGCCCAGGTGGGGCCTTCCTCGAAGAAGCTGGACGACAGGATGCGCTCGCCCGAGCCGTCGGTGGCCATGACGCCGGTCGAGAAGCGACCGCCCGCCTGTTTGGTGAAGGCGATCAGGTCCCCGCGCGGGCTCCAGGTCGGGGCCGTGTAGAGGCCGCCGCCGCGCGAGATCGGGCGCTGGCCCGTGCCGTCGGCGCGCATGGTGTAGAGGCGGGCCGATCCCGAGCGGTCCGAGGTGAAGACGATCTGGCTGTTGTCCGGGCTGAACGACGGCGAGGTGTCGATGCCCGGATCGGTGGTCAGGCGACGCACCTGACGGCTGGACAGGTCCATCACATAGACGTCGGTATTGCCGCCCCGAATGATCGAGAAGGCCATCTTGGTCCCGTCGTTCGAGAAGCGCGGCGCCAGCACCTGACCATCGAACTCGCCCAGGCTCTCACGGCGCCCGGTCTGCAGGTTGTAGAGATAGATCCGGCTGTAGTCCTTGCCGAGCGCCACATAGGTGATCTCGTTCGGATCGCTGAGCGAGAAGCGGGGCGACATGATCACCTCGTCGCCCGGAGTCAGATAGATCGGGTTGTAGCCGTCCTGATCCGAGATCGCGAGGCGCGACAGGCGATTGAGCTGGGTGCCGCTCTCGGACACGAACAGCACGCGGCTGTCGAAGAAGCCGCTCTCGCCGGTCATGCGCTGATAGACCAGGTCGGCGATCTTGTGACCGATCCGGCGCCACTGCTCGGGCGTGGCGGTGAACTGGTAGGCGACCAGCTGGCACTGGCGATAGGGGTCGTAGAGGCGGAAGCCGAAGTCGTTGCGGCCGTCCGCGCGCGGGGTGACCGAGCCGTAGAGCACCGCCTGGGCGCCGATCGAGGTCCACTGCGGGAAGTTGGGGGCGTTGGCCAGGGTTAGACCAGTCTCGACGAAGGAGGCCGGATCCAGCGGCTCGAAATAGCCCGAACGGCGCAGGTCGGCGCGGATCACGCCTGAAAGGTCACCCCCGTTCTGACCGCCGAAGTCGGCGACGGCGATCTGCATCGGGCGCAGGACGCCCTGATTGATCTCGACCTCGACGGGCGCCTGCGACTGAGGCTGCCCGGCGGGCGTCTGGGCCGAGGCCGAGGTCGCCGTCATGGCGACGATGGCGACGCTGGCCAGAAGTCGGTTCAATCGCATCAGGAGCTCCCGCAAGTTCAAGACGTGTGCCGGTTCTTGTCACCGAACCGGTCAGTTATGGCCAGCATGGCCGTGATTGGGGCGACTTTCAGGCCCCGTCAGGGTTCGTCAGCCGCGTCGCAAGCGGCGTCCGACATGAAGGTTGGCCGATATCGGCCTCCGGCATAGCCCGGAGGAACCTCAAACGGCGCGGCCATGATCAAGGCCCGCCGCGCGGACTCAGCCGCCGCCCGCCACGCTGGATCGTCCTGCGAATTGACCGGCGTCGGGCCCGCAACGATCCGGCCGGTGCGATCCAGGGCGACGTCGAACTGCACCCGGTGGCGCCGAACCTCCGGCTGATCGCAGGCCAATGACCGATGCGGCTCAACCTCCCGAGCGAATTGCGGCATCACAGGGCCTCGGGTGACCTCGGCCACGGGAGCCGCGTCCTGTCCGAAGATCTGCAATGCGAGAATGACCTCCAGCATGCCCCTTCCCTACCGGTTCCGGCAGGCCTCCTCGGTGTTGAAGGTCGGACGGTAGGCGCCGCCGGTGAAGTTGGACGGCACGTCGAAGGGGGCGGTCTGGCGCAGGGCGCGTACGGCGGCGTCGGCGGCGGCGCGCCAGACCGGATCCGAGCGCGGCGAGATCAGGGTCGGCCCCGACACGATCCGCCCGTCACGCGACAGGGTCACGTCCATCTGGATGCGCAGGTTGCGGGCCTCCGGCACGTCGCACGGCAGGATCCAGTTCGGGATGATCTGCTGGAACATCGCCGTGACCTGCGGTCCCGAGGTCTGGGACGCCGTGCCCGAGGCCCCGCCGCCGGTGGGCGCGCGCTGGCCGCGATTGGGGCTGGGACGCGTCGGACCGGCGAGGTCATCGAGGTTCAGGCCCGGCTGCGGGCGCGGGGCCTGCTGACGCGGAGGCTGGGGCTGTTGCGGGCGTGGCGGCTGCGGCGTGGGACGCGGCGGCTGGGGCGTCGGGCGCGGGGTCGGACGCGGCGGCGTGGGCCGGGGCGTCGGCGCGGGCGGCGGAGGCGTGGGCTCGGGCGGCGTCGGCTCGGCCACGGTCTCGACCGGCGCGGTCGCGGCGTCCTCGGTGACCAGTTCCTCGCTCGGATTGTCGACCGGACCGCCCAGCACGATGTTTTCGGAGACGATCTGCACCGGCACGGCGTTGTCGACCGGCAGGCGCGGGGGCGCGGGCGGCGCGAACAGCACCATCCACAGCAGGGCGCCGCCGATGAGGGCGTGCACCACAAGGGCGCCGACCAGACCTGTTACGGGCCGATCCACGCGGTCAGCCCTCCCCGGTCGGGGCGGTTTCGGTGATCAGGTTCAGCTTGGTGAAGCCTTCCGATGACAGCCGAGCCATGACGCGGGCCACGGCCTGATACGGCGCACGGCCGTCGGCGCGGATGAAGATCGGCTTCTCACGCGCATCGGCGCCGCCTTCCTGGGCCACGCGCAGGACCAGCTGGTCCCAGCGCACTTCGCCGTCGCCGACGAAGATCTCGCCATTCTCCTTGATGGAGACGGTGACGGGCTGGCTTTCGGTATCGACCGAACTGGCCTCCGTCTTCGGCAGCTCGACCTCGACGCCGGTCGTCAGCAGGGGCGCCGAGATCATGAAGATGATCAGCAGCACCAGCATGACGTCGACCAGGGGGGTGACGTTGATCTCGCTCAGGGGACGCTTGCGCGCCCGGCGACGACCGCGGACGTGTCCGCCGCCGCCTGTTCCGCTCATGGCCATGGCTCAGGCCTCCCGGCGCGGGTCGGACGAGGCCGGCGCGCCCAGACGGCGGGCCACGGCGGCCTGCAGGTCGTCGGCGAAGCTCTCCAGACGGCCGGTGAACTTGCCCGCGTCGATCGAGAATTTGTTATAGGCGATATAGGCCGGGATGGCGGCGAACAGACCGATGGCGGTGGCGAACAGGGCTTCCGAAATGGCCGGGGCCACGGTCGTCAGATTGGTGTTGCCCGCCGAGGCGATGGCGCCGAAGGCGTTCATGATCCCCCAGACCGTGCCGAACAGGCCGATGAAGGGCGAGGAGGTGGCGACCACCGACAGCACGCCCAGACCATTCTCGACCCGCTGGCTCTCACGGGCGATCAGGCTGTCCAGCGCGCGGTCGATGCGGGAGACCAGCAGGTTGCCCTGCCCCTCGGTCAGCGGCCCGCGGGTGCGCGCCTCGCGCCAGTCGCTGAGCGCGATGACCAGCATGCGCGGCAAGGGGTGCGAGGGGGTGGGACCGGCCTGGGCGGCGATCTCTTCCAGCGACCGGCCCGAGCCGACCGCGTCCTCGAAGGCGTTGGCCTGACCGTTCAGCGAGGCGAAGCTGAAGGCCTTGCTGATGATCACCGCCCACGACCAGACCGAGGCCACGATCAGGCCCACCATGATGGCCTTCACGACAAAATCGGCCCGCATGAACAGTTCAACGGGATTCAGCATCGAGGGGTCGGCGGCGATAGTCATTCAAACGTCCTTCCGTGTCCGTCCTGTGCAGCGGACGGGCGTGGCGGTTGTGTGGCGAGTCAGGTGTCGTCAGACGGTTAAGCGACCTTCTAGCGACACGGTCACGCTTGTGCACATGACAGGTTCGCTATCGCACCGGGGTTCGCCTGACAGGCTGTTCGGCGGCCAGCCAGGGGCTGACTTTCTCCTGCAGGGCCTTGGTCGGGCGACGCGGGCGACCGTCCATGTGGATGCAGACCACCTCGACCTCGGCCCTGCAGAGGGCGTCCTCGCCCCGTGCGATCTCCTGCGCGATCAGCAGGCGCGGTCCCTTCACCGCCTGATACCAGGTGCGGACGACCAGTTCGTCATCGATGCGGGCGGGCTTGAGGAAGGTCAGGTTCATCTTGGAGACGACGAAGGCCGACGGGTGCTCGCCGTCCAGCAGCTCGGCATGGCCGATGCCCATCAGGCGCAGACAGTCCGACCGCCCGCGCTCGAAATAGCGGACATAGTTGGCGTGATAGACCAGACCGGTGAAGTCGGTGTCCTCGTAATAGACGCGGACCGGCAGGCGATGCTCGCGCCCCTCGAAGCGGCCGACGGTGGGGCGGTCGGTCATCGGACGAGGTCCCCGTGACGTTTAAGGAAGCCGGGGCAGAGGTCGCCCTGGAGCTGGTCGAACTCCTGCTTCAGCGGATCGGTTTCCAGCATCAGGCGGTTGGGGCGCGAGACGAAGGCGACCACCTCCTCGCCGTTGCGGATGTAGCCGCAGACCGCGCGACGGCGGCCGGTCTCGGTATAGGTGACGCGGGCGTGGCGACCGACCAGCCGATGCACCTGGGCCTGGGCGCGCTCTTCAGGCGTGGGCTCAGACGGACCAAAGGCGTTGCGGCTGACCAGCCAGAGCAGCAGGACGCCGAGCAGGATCACCGCCCCGCCCAGAACGGTGATCAAACGGTCGACGCGGATTGTGCGTTTCGCCATGCGGCCTCCTTGATCGAACCATGCAGAGATTTGCGGCGTGACGGAAGCAAGCTAGGCTGCCCGTTCGGGGGAAAACCCAATGCTCCTCATCGGTCTTGTGTTTGTCGCGGTGCTGGGGATCGGCATCGCGGCGCTTCTATATCCATGGCGCAAGCCGGTCTGGCGTCCGTACCTGGACATCATCGTGCTGCTGCTAGCGCCGCTCGTCGTCATCGCGACCCTGCAGGCGGTTTTCGCCCTCCCGCCAGGTTCATGCGTCGAGCGCCCGATCAACAACGCCCCGCTAATCCTCGCCATCATCGAGGCGGGGCTAGGGATCGTCACCGCCATCATTTTCCCGCGGGCGCGATGGTTTGCGATCGTTCTGGCGACAGGCCTGTTTCCGATCACACTGGGCTGGGCCTTCATCGCAACGATGTCGCTGGCCGGGTGCTGGATCTAGATCCTACTTCCCCCCGAACAGGTCGCCCGCTTGCGGGATCTTGGGCGGTTCGGACAGGCCGAGATGGCTGTAGGCGCGGGCGCAGGCCATGCGGCCGCGCGGCGTGCGCTGGATGAAGCCCTGCTGGAGCAGATAGGGCTCGATCACATCCTCCACCGCATCGCGCGCCTCGGCGATGGCGGCGGCGAGGGTGTCCATGCCGACGGGGCCGCCGCCGTAGTTCTCGATAAGGGCTTTGAGGAAGCGGCGGTCGTTGGAATCCAGACCGACCTCGTCGATCTCGAGCCGGGCCAAGGCGCGGGCGGCGACCAGTTTGTCGATGGCGGGCGCGCCCTCGGCGTCGGCGAAGTCGCGCACCCGGCGCAGCAGGCGACCGGCGATGCGGGGGGTGCCACGCGAGCGCGAGGCGACCTCGAAGGCGCCGTCCTCGGTGATGGCCGCGCCCATCTTGCGCGCCGTGCCGATGACCACGCGGGTCAGCTCCTGCGGGGTGTAGAACTCCAGCCGCAGCGGAATGCCGAAGCGGTCGCGCAGCGGCGTGGCCAGCAGGCCCGCGCGGGTGGTGGCACCGACCAGGGTGAAGGGCGCCAGATCGATGCGGACCGAGCGCGCCGACGGCCCCTCGCCGATGATCAGGTCGAGGACGTGGTCCTCCATCGCCGGATAGAGGATCTCCTCCACCTGCGGGCTGAGGCGGTGGATCTCGTCGATGAACAGCACATCGCGCGGTTCGAGATTGGTCAGGATGGCCGCCAGATCGCCGGGCTTGGCGAGAATGGGGCCGGACGTGGCGCGGAAGCCGACGCCGAGCTCGCGCGAGACGATCTGGGCGAGGGTCGTCTTGCCGAGACCAGGAGGGCCGAACAGCAGGACGTGGTCCAGCGCCTCGGCCCGATTGCGGGCGGCGTTGATGAAGACCTGCAGATTGCCCTTGGCCTGCTCCTGCCCGACGAACTCGGACAGGGTCTGGGGACGCAGGGCGCGATCGTAGGCCTCGCCGGGGGCGGCTTCGGGGGAGATGATGCGGTCGTCGGTCATCGGGCGGCCAGTGGCGAGTAGCGAGTGCCGAGTGGCGAGTGGGCGTGGAGCGAACGGAAAGCTCCGCTCATAACGAGGCGCAGGCAGGCGCCCGCGACATCACCGCAGCTTTCTCGCCACTCGCCACTCGCCACTCGCCACTCCCTCACCGCCCCAGCTCCTGCAGGGCCGCGCGGATCACCGCCGACAGGTCAGCCTCTTCGCCCAGACGGATGAGCGCCTGATCAACGGCGCGGCGGGCGCTGGTCTCGGCGACGCCGAGGCCGAGCAGGGCCGAGACGGCCTCGCCCGTGAGGCTGGGGACCGGGGCGGCGACGGCGGCCTCGACATGGACGCCGGGCGCGGTCGGGGTGAAGGACGCCTCGCCCAGCGCCTTGCCCTTGAGTTCGGTGACGATGCGCAGGGCCAGCTTGGGGCCGACGCCGTTGGCGCGGGCGACCGCTGCCTTGTCCTCGCGCGCGACGGCGGAGGCCAGTTCGCCGGGCGGCAGGACGTCGAGCACGCCCAGCGCGGCCTTGGGGCCGACGCCCTGGATGGCCAGCATGGTGGTGAAGGCCCGGCGCTCGTCGCGGGTCAGGAAGCCGTAGAGGCGCGGACCGGCGTCCTCGCTCCACTGGGAATGAATGTGCAGGGTCGCCTCGTCGCCGGGCGCCGGGAGACGGCCGAGCGTGCGCGCGCCACAGGCCACGACATAGCCGACGCCCATGCAGTCCAGCAGGCAGTGATCCTGTTCGACCTCGGCCAGAACGCCGCGCAGACGTCCGATCATGCGGTCCTCCCCCGCTGGGGGAGGTGGCGCGACGCGCTCGCGCGTCGTGACGGAGGGGCGTCAGACGCGGGACGGAGCGCTCGGAACGACCCCTCCACCGCTACGCGGTCCCCCTCCCCCGTGCGGGGAGGAATAAGCAGGGCCCGCTTGCGCAGCTGGGCGTGGGTGATGGCGACCGCCAGGGCGTCGGCGGCGTCGGCCTTGGCGTCGCCGCAGGTCGGCAGCAGGCGCTTCACCATGAAGGCGATCTGGCTCTTGTCGGCGTGGCCGGCGCCGACCACCGCCTTCTTGATCAGATTGGGCGAATATTCCGCGACCGGCAGGCCGCACTTCGCCGGAGCCAGCATGACGGCGGCGCGGGCGTGGCCGAGCTTCAGCGTCGAGGACGGGTTCACGTTGACGAAGACCTCCTCGACCGCCGCCTCCTCGCAGCCGTAGTCGCCGCAAATGGCGGTGACGGCGTCCAGCAGGTGCAGCAGGCGCTCGGCGAAGGGGGCGTTCTCGGGCGGGGCGACCACGCCGTGGGCGATCCAGCGCAGGCGTGAGCCCTCGGCCGAAATCACGCCCCATCCGGTGCGTCTGAGGCCGGGGTCCAGCCCGATGATCCGAGTCGCTTCGTTCGCCATCCGTTCCCTTTTGCCCGAGAGATGCCTAACGGACAATGACCGGACGCCCGCCAAATGGATTGCATATGCAATGTTGCTGTGTTTTGCATATGCAATGGAAGACACCGCCCCCTGCATCTGCGGTCGCCTGCGACGCACCTCCCGCGCCCTGACTCGGCTGTATGACGAGGCGCTGGCGCCGGTGGGGATCACCGTGACCCAGTTCTCGGTGCTGCGGACCCTGTCGCGGATGGAGCGGCCGACGCTTGTCGAACTGGCCGAGGCGACCGCGCATGAGAAGAGCGCCCTGTGGCGGACACTGCAGCCGCTGGTGAAGCAGGGCTGGGTCGGGGCGGCGACGGACGAGGGCGCGCGCGGCCAGAAGTTCGCCCTGACGCCCGCAGGCCTCGAGAAAATGAACGACGCCCTGCCCCACTGGCGGACCGCGCAGGCGAAGGTGTCCGAAACCCTGGGCGAGCGCGAAGCCGCCCTGATCGCCCTGCTGAAGGAAGTCGAGATCCATGTCTGAAGCCGTCTCGTCAAAACTGTCGAGCCGGGTCTGGATCATGATCCTGACCGGGGCGGTGATCGTAACCCTGTCGATGGGGGTTCGGCAGTCGTTCGGCCTGTTCCTCGGCCCGCTGGGGCTGGAGCTGCAGGTGGACCGCCAGACCTTCGGCCTGATCGTGGCGGGGCAGAACCTGCTGTTCGGCCTGCTGCAGCCCTTCGTCGGGGCGTGGGCGGACCGGCACGGGGCGGGCAAGGTCGCCGTGGTCGGGGCGGCGGTCTACGCCGTCGGGATGATGGTGGCGGCGACGGCGGCGAACGCCCTGGGGCTGGCCATCGGCTTCGGCGCCCTGGTCGGCCTGGCCATGGCGGGCTGCACCTTCACCGTCATTCTGGGCGCGGTCGGGAAGATCGTCCCTGCGGACAAGCGGACCCTGGCCTTCGGCATCGTCACGGCGGGCGGATCGTTCGGCCAGTTCCTGGTCGTCCCGGCGGCGCAGGGCCTTCTGGATACGCTGGACTGGCGGCTGACGCTGGCGGTGCTGGGCGGACTGATCGTGCTGATCATCCCGCTGGCGCTGGGCGTGGCGGGCAAGCCGCCCGCGTCGATCAGCGAGCAGGACGGCCCGCCCATCAGGCAGGCGCTGAAGGAGGCGTTCAATGACCGGTCGTTCTGGCTGCTGAACGCGGGCTTCTTCGTCTGCGGCTTCCACATCGCCTTCGTCGGCACCCACCTGCCGTCCTACATCCGCGATCAGGGCCTGCCCGCCGAAGTCGGCGCGTGGTCGCTGGCGCTGATCGGCCTGCTCAACATCGCCGGGTCGTGGCTGTGGGGCGCGTGGGGCTCGAAGCATTCGAAGAAGGGACTGCTGGCCCTGCTGTACGCGCTGCGGGCGGCGACCATCGTGGCCTTCCTTCTGGTTCCGATCTCACCGATCAGCGTGCTGGCCTTCGCCGCCACCTTCGGCTTCCTGTGGCTGGGGACCGTGCCGCTGACCAATGGGCTGGTGGCGCAGATCTATGGCCTGCGGCACCTGTCGGCGCTGGGCGGGATCGTCTTCCTGAGCCATCAGGTCGGGGCGTTCCTGGGCGCCTGGCTGGCGGGCGTAGCCTTCGACGCGACCGGCTCCTACCTGCTGATCTGGCTGGTCTCGATCGCGCTGGGCCTGCTGGCGGCGGCGGCGAACCTGCCGATCCGCGAGGCCCCGCTGGTCGGGCGTGAAACGGTCCCGGCGGAATGACCCGCAAGCTGATCATCGGCGCCGGACTGGCCCTGCTGGCGGGGCTGGGCCTGTGGCTATGGAGCCGGAACGGGCTGGCGGTGTTCGTGGACGCCGCCGTCGCCTTCTGCACCTAGGTCACTCATCCCTCGGCATGACCGAGAAGCCAGCCAGCCCCTCCTCTGACCCAAGGCGTTCGACCAGACCGTCGATATCGAGCGGCATGGGGCCTTTCACCTTCAGATGATGCTCGTGCAGCTTGCCGTCCTGCGAGACGACATGGCCGAGGCGGACCGCCTTCATGCCGGAATCGCTGAGCAGGTTGCGGACCCGCGCTTCGCCCGGCGCCGCGTTGCGCCGCCACTTCAGCGTGACGTCCATGACCCCGATGTGGGGCAGCTTCGCATCCGCCAGACGCAGGACGCCCAGCACCGCCAGGGTCGCGCCCGCCGCCAGCAGGGCCAGCGGCAGCATGCCGACGCCGAACAACACGCCGATGGCCGAAGTGACCCACAGGGACGCCGCCGTGGTCAGGCCGTGGACCGAGAAGCCCTCACGGAAGATCACGCCCGCGCAGAGGAAGCCGATGCCGGTCAGCAGGCCATGCGACATGCGGGTGGGATCGACCACGACATTCTGGCCCGGCAGGGCGGTGAAGGCCCAGGTCGCCTGGTGCATGGCCGCCAGCATCAGCACGCAACTGGTCAGGCAGACGAGGATGTGGGTGCGGAACCCCGCAGGGTGGCCGTGGTAGGTGCGCTCGACGCCGATCAGCCCCCCGGCCGTCATGGCCGCCAGAACCGGCCAGACCAGATCCCAATTCATCAAGGAAATTCGCTCCGCAAACTGACGAATCCTGAGCCTAGGCCCGTCTCGCGGTTCCGATCAAGCGAAGGTCAGTCGTCGCGCGGATCGAGCGAATAGCCGATGACGCCGTCGATGCCCCGCAGACGGACGGCGAGGGCCTTGAGCGCGGGCTCGCCTTCGATCTTGAAGCGGAAGCTGCGGCGCAGTGTCTGGCCGCCGTCCAGCAGTTCGAAATGGTCGGCGCGGGAGGACCGATGGATTCCCGCCAGAGCCGCCTCGATCCGGTCCTCGGCTCCGGTCGCGTCGCGCCGCCAGACGATTTGGGCATCGACCACCGACTTCTGCGGCAGACGAAGGCTGACCACCCGCAGGATGATCAGGATGACGACGGTCAGCGTCGTCCCGACCGCGCCCAGACCATAGAGGCCCGCCCCGAACAGCAGGCCGATGGCCGCCGTGGTCCAGAGCGAGGCCGCCGTGGTCAGGCCATGGATCGAGAAGCCCGCGCGGAAGATCACCCCGGCGCAGAGGAAACCGATGCCGGTCAGGACGCCATGGGCCATGCGGGCTGGATCGGCGACGATCTGGGCGCCCTCGATCGGCAGGAAGCGCCAGGCCGCCTGCGACACCGCCAGCTCCATGAGCAGGGCCGAGGCCAGGCAGACGAGGATGTGGGTGCGGAAGCCCGCCGCCCGTCCGCGCCACTCCCGTTCGAAGCCGATGAGCCCGCCCGCGATGACGGCGGCCAGCAGGGGCAGGGTGAAGCCGGGCAGGTCGCTCAGGGTCATGCTCGAGCAACGGCGGCTGAGCGTGGCGGTTCCGGCTCAGCCCTCGGGCGCGGGGACCGGCGGCGGGGTGGTCAGACGGTCCGCCGACGGCAGGGGCGAGGTCGGCACATAGGCGGGCGGCGCGTCAGCCTCGGGCGGCGGGGGCGGGGGCACGACGAGGCGGCGCATGGGCGCGGTGAAGGCGACGCCGAAGCTGATGCGGCTCTCGACGACCTGTCCGTCGATCCTGACCGGTTCGGCCCGCGCCCGATCCAGCGCCGGGCGCACGCGGGCGGCGAGACCCGTGCCCGCGGGCTGTTCGGTGGAGGCGCAGTCCGACAGCAGACCGCTGCGGGTGACCCGGCAGCGGAACTGGACGCTCATTTCCGACACCCCCTCGGGGAAGGCGTCGCCGCGCACCGTGGGCCAGCTGGGCGGGACGGACCAGCGCAGGGGCTGGGCCGGACGGACGGTCGAGGACAAGGGCGTCCGCGCCCGCTGCTCGGCCAGCAGGCGTTCGATCTCGCGGCGCTTCTCGGGCGGCAGGTCTTCGAGGCGAACAGCGCCGCTCGGCAGGGTGGGATTTGCGGGTTCGACCGAGAGCGCGGGCGGCAGGGACTCGCCGCTGCCGATACGGCCGCGGGCCTCCTCAGCCGCCTCACGACGTTCGCGCTCAGCCTCCCGTTCCTGGCGCGCGCGCTCGCTTTCGGCGGCGCGGGCTTCGCGGTAGGGCCCGGCCTTGCCGTACTGGTCGACCAGATGGATCAGCGACACCGTCCCGGCGACCGCTATCACGGCGCCGACGGCGAGCGCGGTGTTCCGCTCGGCCCGGGTCCGAGGCCGCAGTTCGGCGTGGTCGTCGTAGCTGTGCGTCATGCGGTCCCCCCGCGCCTATCCTGGCCGGTCCGAGGGCCTCATGGCAACGCCAGAGACAGACGTCCCGGACCGGATTAGCGTCCTGTGCGCACAGGAGCACGTCATGACCTACTCCGCCGGACCCGCCGTCGCCATGGCCGCCGCCCAGAGGGCCGAGCGGAAACTGATCGAGGCCCTCCGCGCCGCCGAGGCGCTGAGCCCCGACAAGGCCGTGCCGCTGGTTCCGGATCGCTGGTTCGGACGCGCGGCGCTGAAGCGGCTGCTCCGGCGCAAGACGGTGCATGAGGTCGGCGGGCGCTACTGGCTGGACGAGGCCGGCTACGCCGCCATGCGCAAGGCCCACCGCAAGGAGGGGATGATCATCGCCGTCGTCCTGCTGGCCATCTTCGCCGCCATCGTGGCCCTGGCCGTCGCGCGGCAGGCGAAGGCGCAGGAGGCGGGTCCGGACCGGCAGGCCTTTCGCGACCTGTACGAAGAGCTGATCGAGACCAATACGACCCTGTCGGAAGGCAGTTGCACCCTGGCGTCCGAGCGGATGGCGGCGCGGCTGCTGGCGGCCGGCTATCCGGCGTCAGATGTGCGGGTGCTGGTCCCGACGGAGCGGCCGAAGGACGGCAATCTGGCGGCGGTGCTGCGCGGCGCCGACCCGACCGCCGCGCCCCTGTTGCTGCTGGCCCATATCGATGTGGTCGAGGCGAAGCGCGAGGACTGGGAGCGCGACCCGTTCACCCTCGTCGAGGAGAACGGCTATTTCTACGCTCGCGGCGCGCAGGACGATAAGGCGCAGGCGGCGATCTGGGTGGACACCCTGATCCGGCTGAAGGCCGGGGGCTTCACCCCGCGCCGGGACATCAAGATCGCCCTGACCTGCGGCGAGGAGACCTCGGACACCTTCAACGGCGTGTCGTGGCTGCTGGCGCACCACCGTGACGCCCTGCAGGCGGGCTTCGCCCTGAACGAGGGCGCGCGCGGACGGCTGGACGCGCAGGGCCATCGCATCGCCTTGGAGATCCAGGCGGGCGAGAAGATCTATCAGGACTATCGGCTGGAAATCGAAAATCCCGGCGGGCACTCGTCCCGCCCCGTGCCGGACAACGCCATCTATCGCCTGTCCGCCGCCCTGACCCGGCTGGGCGCCCACACCTTCCCGACCGAACCGAACGAGGCCGTGAAGGCCTATTTCGCCGCCCTGGCCACGACCAATCCGACGCACGCCGCCGACATGAGGGCCATCGGCGCGGGCGACCCGCGACAGATGCAGGCGGCGGCGATGCGCCTGTCGGGCGCCGATCCGGCGTGGAACGCGGTGCTGCGCACCACCTGCGTGGCGACCATGGTCGACGCCGGCCATGCGCCCAACGCCCTGCCCCAGAGCGCGGTCGCCAATGTGAACTGCCGCATCCTGCCGGGCCATGATCCTCGAACGATCCAGGCGGAGCTGGAGCGCGTTCTGGCGGACCCCGGCATAGCGGTGACCATCCCCGGCAACATCGACCCGACCTCGCCGCCCCCGCCGCTGAGCCCCGACATCGTCGATCCGATCCGGCGCGTCGCGGGCGAGCTCTGGCCGGGCGTTCCCGTGGTGCCGTCGATGAGCCCCGGCGCCACCGACGGGCGCTTCACCAATGCGGCCGGCATCCCGACCTATGGCGTCACCGGCCTGTTCGCCGACCCGGACGGGGGCGGAGTGCACGGGCTGAATGAGCGCATTCGCGCGCGGTCGCTGTATGAAGGCCGGGACTTCTTGTTCGAACTGGTCAAAATTTACGCCAATTAAGTCCAATTGCCGACACTTGTACGGCAAAGCTGAAATCAACACTTACAGCAACATCAACAAATACATTCAGCGTTGCAGTTTGAATCGGCGGGACGACTGAATTGTTCTGGTTAACGAGATATTACCGTTTTCCTAACTTGATCACGAAGGCGTGATTACTTGCAACCCTCTTGGAACCGACCAGAGGGGCCGCTCCTTTTCGGCTCGGGAAAGGAGAATACCATGGCTCACACAACCTCCAGCGCTAACAAGGTCTTGATTTGCTGCGGCATTGCCGCCGCGCTCATGGCGGCAGGCTGCAACGGCAATCGATCCTATTCTTTCGGCGGCGGAGGCGGCTTCGGCTCCGACGGCGGACAGGGCGCCCCGGGCGCACCCGGTGAACCGGGCGCCCCCGGCGAACCCGGCGCTCCCGGCGCTCCCGGCGGCCCCGGAACGCCCGGCGCGCCCGGTCTGGGCAGCGGCCTGATCGGCGGCCTGACCAGCCTGGGCGAAACCTCGGGCCTGAACGACCTGGCCGATCCGCTGGGCCGCGTCACCGTCGGCGACCGCACGGTCCTCGGCGCCGGCGGCTCGGGCGGTCCTCTGGGTGTCAGCGTCCTGTCGCCGACGCAGCAGACCGGCTCGGTCGCCACCGTCGGCGTCCTGTCCGGCGGACAGGTGGCGACGGTCAGCACCGGCACCCCGACCACCGCGGTCGGCACCGCCTCCGGGCCGGCCAACGGCCTGCTGGGCCTGACCGTCGGCGGCAATCAGGTGCTGGGCTCCAGCAGCGGCAATCCCGCCATTGATCTGAACGTGCTGTCTCCGGGCGGCGCCTCGGGCACGGCGGTCACCGGCAACGTCCTGTCGAACGGCCAGCCGGTCGGTCTGGGCGTGGCCGGAACCACGGGCGCGACGGGAGCCAGTCCCGTCGGCGGTCTGGTCAACGGCGTCACCGGCGCGGTCGGCGGCCTGCTGAACGGCGGCGCGACCGGTGGAGCCAATCCGCTGGGCGGTCTGCTGGGCGGCGGCGCCACTGGCGGCTCCAACCCGATCGGCGGTCTGCTGGGCGGTCTCCGCCCCGGCGGCGGAACCGGCGGCAACTGAGACCGGACGACGGACGGCGCCGCGCCTCCTCGGCGCCGTCCGCCTCTCGCTCTTCTCTGACAAGGAATACTGAATGATCATCGCGCCCGCCGTGCTGGCCGCCGTGCTGATGACGGCCCCCGACGGACCCCAGGACGGGTTGATCGTCGATCGCGGCCGACTGGACCGCGCCCAACCCCTGCCCGACCCGGCGCAGGCCCCGACGCCCGCGGAGCCGGTCCCGGCCGAAGAGCCTCTCGCGCCCTTCGTGCTGCGCGCCGTGGATATCCGCACCCCGCCGGTGGTGGCGGACGAGATCCGCGCCGCGACCGATCCCTTCGTCGGCCAGACGCTGGATGCCCAAGGCCTGGCCCGGCTGCGCGCCGCCGTCAGCGCCGCCCTGGGCAATCGCGCCGCCCTACCCATCGTGGCCATAGATGCGCGCGAGTCGGCCTCAGGCCTGCTGCGCATCACCGCCGCCCCGGGCCGGGTCGGGCGCGTGGCCATCTACGGCGACACCCGCCCCGATGTTGAGCTGATGCGACGCTACGCCGGACGACTGGCCGCCGAAGCGCCGCTGACCCGCCAGACGGCGGAACGCTATCTGTCGCTGATCGCCGACATCCCCGGCGCGAAGACGACCTTGGAGAGCGCGCCCTCGGCCACCCCCGGCGCGACCGATCTGGGCTTTGACATCTCCTTCACCCGCTGGGTGTTCGAGACCGACCTGAACAATCGCGGCTCGCAGACTCTGGGCCGGACCCAGATCACCGGCGCGGTGACGCTGAACGGCGGCTTCCGGATGGGCGACCAGACCCGGCTGGCCCTGACCGTCCCGACCGATCCCGAGAATTTCCAGTACCTGAGCCTGTCGCACCGCCAGCCCATCGGCTCGGACGGGATGGCGATCAGCCTGGCCGCCGGCAAGCTGCGCACCCGGGTCGAGGGACTGAACGGCGACGCGACCACCCTGGGCGCCGTGCTGAGCTGGCCGATGATCCGCAGCTATCGGCAGAATCTGGTGCTGAGCGCGGGCATCGATAGTCTGGATAGCGACAACGCCGTGTTCGGCAATCTGCGGGCGACCGAGAAGACCCGAGCCCTGCGCGCCTCCGCCGCCTTCGGCCAGATCGGGACAGGCTCGACCCTGAACGCCAGCCTGACGCTCAGCCGGGGCATCGACGGGCTGGGCTCGGAGGTCGACGGCTTCACCGACGCCGACTTCACCAAGATCAACGGCCGCCTCGATGCGGCCAAGGCCTTCGGGCGCAGTGTGCGGATCAGCGGCGCGGTGGCTGTTCAGTACTCGGAAGATCGGACCCCGACGGCGGAACTGTTCAGCCTGGGCGGAACCGATTTCGGGCGCGGCTTCGGCTCGGGCCTGCTGGTCGGCGACAGCGGCTACGGCGCCAAGGTCGAGGCCGCCTGGCGGCCGGGGTTCACGCCCCGTCCCTTCGCGGGCAGCGAGGTCTACGCCTTCGCTGACGGGGGCGAGGCGCGAGTCAATGCGCGCGGCCCCTTCGCCGACCGCACGGACCGGCTGGCCTCCGCGGGCGGCGGCGTCCGCATCGCCATCGCCGACCGGGTGATGCTCGAGCTCGAAGGCGCCCGCGCCGTCGACGATCCCCGTCCTGAAGGCCGTCGCTCGCGTTTCGGCTTCGCCGTCACCGCCCGTTTCTAGGAGTTGCGTATGCCCCACTGCACCGAACGCTGTCTGTGTCCGGAGAATTTCACCGCCCTGAAGGCCGAGGTGATCCGCGCCGCGGTCGAACTGTCCGACGAGCAACTGATGGAGTTGAGCGACGCCCTGCACAGCATGATCCGCCTGCGCCGCCCGGGCCGTCCGATCAGCCATGACTCCGGCTGGATGGTGGAGGAGGAGGCACCCTATTTGCCCTGAATCGCCTACGCCGGCGGGATGAAGCGGGTGGTGTAGGTGATCCGCGCGCCGGGACGGGCGCCGTCGGCCAGCCGGGCCTGACGGGCGGCGCTAAGGGCCGAGGCGCCGAAGCCGTAGCCCGGCGGGTCTTCACTGACGATGACGCAGTCGCCGAGGCGGCCCTCCGACTGGATCACGCAGGTCACGACAACCCGGGCCATCAACGGCATTCCGGCGCGCGGGGCCGGATACTCCGGCTGCGGCGTCCGCGCCCAGCGGTGCGCCTCGATCGGCAGGCGGACGGGCGCATCCGGCGCAGGCTCGTCCTCGAACGGCCGGACCGGGATCAGCTCTTCCCGCTCGACCACCTCGACCCCGGTCTCAGCGACCGGCAGAACCGCTTCGGCCTCGTCGTCGAAGGTGGTGCGGGTGTTGGAGATCACCCAGGCGACGATCACCGCGAGGGCCGTCAGGATGACGATCAGCCTCCACGGCGGACGCCTCGGCTCCTCGATCAGAGGGATCGGAGGGCGGCCGCCGTTGAGGTCCATCAGCCCGCGTACTTGGCGGCGTCTTCGTCCGAGATGTCCTCGTTCGAATAGACGTTCTGGACGTCATCCTCGGCGTCCAGGGCGTCGAGAAGCTTGAACAGGGCGCCGACGGCCTCGCCGGTGACCGGCACTTCCGACTGGGGCTTCCAGACGATGGCGGTCGACTTGGGGTCGCCCAGCACCTTTGACATGGCCTCGGCCACCTCGTTCAGGTCCTCGTAGGCGGTCCAGATGGTGTGGCCCGGCGCGTCCTCATAGATGTCCGGCTTGACCAGATCGCTCTCGACATCCTGGGCGCCCGCCTCGATGGCGGCCTCCATGACGGCGTCTTCCGAACCGGCTTCGGCGGCGTAGACGATCTTGCCGACCTTGTCCCACATGAAGGCGACCGAGTTCATCTCGCCCAGGGCCCCGCCATTCTTCTTGAAGGCGGTGCCGATGTTGGAGGCGGCGCGGTTGCGGTTGTCGGTCAGGGCCTCGACGATAATGCCGACGCCGCCCGGGCCGCGACCTTCGTAGCGGACCTCTTCCATCGTATCGAGGTCGCCCGACGAGGCCTTGTTGATGGCGCGGGCGATGACGTCCTTGGGCAGGCTTTCGGCCTTGGCGTTGTTCACCGCCAGACGCAGGCGCGGGTTCATGGCCGGGTCGGGCATGCCCGACTTGGCGGCGACGGTGATGTCGCGCGACAGCTTGGAGAACAGCTTGGAACGCTGGGCGTCGGCGCGCCCCTTGCGGTGCATGATGTTCTTGAACTTGGAATGGCCGGCCATGGGTAGGTCTCTTGATGTTTGGTCGCTAACGCTCGCGGCGCGGCCGCTCGCTGCTTGAGCGCCCGTCGAGGCGATAAACTCGGCGCCGCATCTAGCCGATGGCGGACACGGTGTCACGATTCAGGAACCTGTAGAGCTTTACAGGCATTTCGAACGCAGCAGACGGAGCCCCCACATGACCGCCGAAGACCCCATCTATGAAGCCGAGGGCTATCACGACGACGACCTGCACGAGGCCGATATCGTCGAGTGGTACGAGGCGCGCCCCATGACCGTCTCGACCTATGTCGCCACCGGCGCGGTCATCGGCGCCTTCGCCCTCGGCGTGCTGACCGCCGTGGGCGCGCTGGCGCTGATGGGCCGGCTGGACGACTGACGCCCGTAGGGGCGTCAGCTCTTCAGGCTCTCCAGAAACCCCCGCATCTTGTCGTCCACGCTGACCGGCCGCTTGGTCTCGCGGTCCACATAGACGTGGACGAAGTAGCCGACGGCGGCGGCGTCCTGCTCGTTGTTGCGGAACAGGGCGATCTCGTAGCGGACCGAGCTGGTCCCGACGTGGGCGACGCGGACGCCCGCCTCGATCTCGTCCGGGAAGGCCGTCGGCGAGAAGTAGCGGCAGCCCGTCTCGGCCACCAGACCGATGGTCTGGCCGTTGTGGATGTCCAGCACGCCATTGACCACCAGCAGCCGGTTCACCGCCGTATCGAACCACGAATAGTAGACGACGTTGTTCACGTGGCCGTAGACGTCGTTGTCCATCCAGCGGGTCGAAATCTGCTGGAAACGGCGATAGTCGCCGCGCTTCGTGCGTTCGATGGTGCCGGTCATAAGGTCTCCCTTTGTTGAGGGCGCTACCGCTCGCGACGCGGTCGCTCGCTGCTTGAGCGCGGAGGACGCTCGAACTCCGGCGACGCCTCGCTGCGACAGGCAGCCTCGGCTGGTGATTTCGTCCCTGTGGAGCGGGTCTGCGCCCACTTCCGATATCGACGGTCGGGCTTGGCGGACGCGGCGTCAAGCGCCTAGCGTGATCGTTATGAGCATGATCCAGACCCGCGCCGCCGTCCTTCGCGCCATGGGGGCCGCGCGGCCCTATGCCGAAAGTCGACCGCTGGCGATCGAGACGGTGACGCTGGACCCGCCGGGCGCCGGCGAAGTGCTGGTCGCCATCAAGGCGGCGGGCCTGTGCCATTCGGATCTCAGCGTCATCAACGGCGACCGGCCCCGCCCCATGCCGATGGCGCTGGGCCATGAGGCGGCGGGGGTGGTCGAGGCCGTCGGGCCCGGCGTCGAGGACCTTAGCCCCGGCGATCACGTGGTCATGGTCTTCATGCCCAGTTGCGGCCACTGCCAGCCCTGCGCCGGGGGCCGCCCGGCCCTGTGCGAGCCGGGGGCCGCGGCCAATGGCAGGGGCGAACTGTTGGGCGGCGGCACCCGGCTGCATGGTCCCGAGGGTGACCTGCATCACCACCTCGGCTGCTCGGCCTTCGCCGACCAGGCCGTGGTCTCGCGCCGGTCGCTGGTCAAGGTTCCGAAGGATCTGCCGTTCGAGCACGCGGCCTTGTTCGGCTGCGCCGTCCTGACCGGCGTCGGGGCGGTGGTGAACACGGCGCAGGTCCGGGCCGGACAGTCGGTGGCCGTGGTCGGTCTGGGCGGGGTCGGCCTCGCTTCCGTGCTGGGCGCGCTGGCCTCGGGGGCCAGCCCGGTCGTGGCCGTGGACCTGTCGGAGGACAAGCTGGCGCTGGCCCGCTCGCTGGGGCCGGTCCTGACCGTCAACGCCGCCGACGCGGATGCGGTGGAGCAGGTGCGCACCCTGACCGGCGGCGGAGCCGACGTCGTGCTGGAGATGGCCGGTTCGGTCCGCGCGCTGGAGGCGGCGTGGAAGATGACGAAGCGCGGCGGCGCCACCGTCACCGCCGGCCTGCCCCCGCCCGAGGCGGCGCTGGCGGTGAACGTCGTCAATCTGGTCGCCGAGGAGCGGACCCTGAAGGGCAGCTATATCGGCACCGCCATCCCGTCGCGCGACATCCCCCGCTACATCCAGTTGTTCCGCGACGGGCGCCTGCCGGTCGACCGGCTGCTGACCGGCACGGTCCGGCTGGAGGACATCAACGCCGCCTTCGACGCCCTGCATGCGGGCGAGGCGGTGCGGACGGTGGTGACCTTCGGCGACTGAGAGCCTACAGGCTGAGGCCATGACCCAAGCCCCTCTTCGCCGCCTGATCGACCTGCCCGGCCTGGACGCCCTTGAGATGAAGGCGCTGATGAAGCCGTCGGTGGGCGATCCCGACAATCGCGATGCGTTCCCGGAGATCGCCGAGGCCGCCAAGGCCGCCTTCGGCCTGACCCCCGACGAGGCGGAAGCCGTCGCCCTGCCGGACGACTGGGACGGGATCGAACAGCTGGATGGCTTCGACCTGACCGACGCCTTCGAGGCCGAGGGCTGGGATGTCACGGACAGCAAGCGCAAACCCCTGCGCATGATCCGCCACTGGGCCCTGCCCCTGGCGCTGGCGATGCGCGGCGTGGCGGGCGAACTGCCCTTCCAGCCCGAGCCCGGACCGGACGAGCCGGGCGATGACTGGGGCTCGAAGATGGCCGCCGAGGCGACGCGGTTCCGGAAGCGGTAGGAGACGAGGCGGACCGAGAGCATGGGGGGATGGGGCTCAGTTGTCCCTCTCCCGACGGGAGAGGGGGAATGAGGGCAAGCGTCTTCACCGCTTCTGGCGGAAGCGGTGATGGGAAGGGCGCGGGACGCCGGGCCTCGCCCGGTGCGGTGTGTAGTTTTACCGTTTCGACGAGAGCGACGTCCCGCGTGGCCGTTTTCCACACGTCCCTCCGGCTGGCGGCGTTTCTCCTTAGTGCCTTACCGGATCATCCGCCGACGCCATTGCTGACCCCGACGCGGGGCGGACGTAACGATCAGGGTCGTCATCGGCCCGCTCCTGAGGACGCGCGGCGAGCAAGCGGGCAGGATCCATCCCTGCCCTCGAGGACCCCTGCACTCTCCATCGCGCAGGCTTCATCGCTCGGCCACAGCCCGCCGTCGTCGAGAAGCGTGGATCCGACGCCCTCCCCATCGACGGGATGGGCATAGTGTGGGGGTGGGGCTTCCTAAGGGGGGGAAGAAGGGCGAAATTTTTTGAGAGTTCGAGCGGGATCAGAGGGTTACGCGTCAGGCGAGCGCGGGTTGAAGATTAACTCTCGCGTATTTTTCAAGGACGGACTGAGACACTAGCGTTGCCAAACGGTCCATTGCTAACCTGCGATGGATGATTGAGGTCCAAAACCAACTCGAAGTAGGAATAGGCTTTCCCCGAGGGCGCACATGAGCAGGCTCTCGGAGCGCCTAGCGGCGCTTCCATCGACACAGCGAAGCGTTTTGGAGTGGTTTGACGCGCGGCGCGGCGAACTCATAGGCAAACCGCCGACCGTCAACGGAATCCATATTTTCAATCCCCAGACCGGGATTCAGAAGCCTGCTGGATGGATACACGCTGTCAGCATCCGCCAAACGCTGAGCAGCACTTACGACGACCATGCGCCGGTGCGGGCTTCAGACGGCTCTTGGACCTACCAATATTTCCAAGAACGAACAGACCCTGCGAAAGCCGCCCGAATGGCTACCAATAAGGCGCTGCTCGATTGTCTCCGAGACGATGTTCCTGTGGGAGTAATGATCCAAGAGCAGTCGAAATCTCCAGTGCGCTATCGCGTATGGGGACTGGCGAAGGTCGTGGATTTCCGCAACCACCACTTCTCACTTCAAGGCTACAATGATGCGGGCGAACTACCCTTTGAGGGGGTTAGCTCTGAAATCACCTATGAAGCTGGATTTGCTCCGTATGCTGCTGCTTCTGAACTAAGCACCCCGATGGGGCCGGAGGATGCGCGAAAGCGCATAGAGGCTCAAATCTACGTCCGCCAAGGTGGCGGAAAGTTCCGCAATGCCGCGCTAAAACGGTTTAACGGGAGATGTGTCGTTTCCCAATGCAACGTAAAGCAGGTGCTCGAGGCCGCACACATTGTCCCCTACCGGGGACAGCACACCAACGTCGCAGACAACGCGCTACTCATGCGCGGAGATATTCATACATTGTTCGATCGCGATCTTCTCACGATCAATGCGGAAACACTAAAAATCCATCTCCACAAAGACCTCCAATCATCGCCCTATAGCGAGTTTGAGGGAATGAATCTTGAAATACCGGAAGAGGTATCGCGCACGATTCTTCGCGATCGTCTGATCGAACGTCTCGCGATGATTAGTTTGAAGTAAAATTCTCAAACGAAATCAGCGTATTTCGCCGCGAGCCAGTCCACAAACACCTCGGGCGTCTCCTCGCGCCGCCAATAGCGCAGCACGTCCTCGGGCGCCCAACCCGCGTCGTTAGAGTCGATGCACCACTCGCGTTTGATCACGACATCCACCCGCGCCAGCCAGTCAATGCAGTCTTGCGGAAGGTCGTCGTCTGAGGTCATCGGCGAAGACTGAGCCCACGAGGGATGCGGCGCAACCACCCGTGGGTTGAACCCTCAAATCCTCTTCGGCGCCCGCGCCAGGATGGCCTTGATCTGGTCAGGGGTCATCATGACGCCGCGGCCTGCGGCGGGGTTGATGAGGATGACGGCGTCCTGAAGCAGGTTGAACAGGTTGTGTCCCTGGACGGCGATGAAGACCGCGTCGGCACCGAAGACCTGGGCGACGCGCTTGGGGTCGGTGAACAGGGCGACGGTGTTGCGGCCGTCCTTGAGCTGGATGCCGCGCAGGCTGAGCCCTTCGCCGGCCTGGATCATGCGCGAACCGGCGGCGGGGTCGGAGCCGAAGCTGCCCGGAGTGGGGACGGCGAAGAGGTTGTCGCCCAGCAGCAGGGCCTCGAACATCCCCATGTCGGCGGGCGAGGCCAGGGCTTCGTTCAGCGCGACCTCCAGCGGGTTCAGCGGGGTCTCGGCGAAGACGAGGTTCAGGGCGTCGGTCATGGTCGAACTCGAAAAAGCGGGCCGACACACAAAGGGGAACGGCCGCGCGGCGTCAACCGCGCGGCCGTCGGGAAAGGCGTCGCTCCAGCTTACGCCAGGACGACGATGGTCACGCGGCGGTTCTGGGCGCGGCCTTCCGGGGTGTCGTTCGAAGCGACCGGGTTTTCCTCGCCGTAGGAGATGGCGCCCATGCGGTTCAGGGCGACTCCGCGACGGCTGAGGAAGCGACGCACGGCCTCGGCGCGGGCTTCGCCGAGCTGGTCATTATGACGCTCGTCGCCGACGCTGTCGGTGTAGCCCTGGATCTCGAGGTAGACGTTCTGGTTTTCGCTGGCGAGACGCTGGGCGAACTCGGCCAGACGCTGCTCGGCCTCGGGCGACAGGGTGTTGCCGTCGGTCGGGAACTTCACCGAGTCATCCGACAGGACCACCTCGTACAGGAACTTGCCCTCGGCCAGCTTGTGCGCGGCGTTGGCGCGAGCGAGCGCTTCGCCGGCGGTGCCCTCGACCGTGGTCACGCGGGCGTCGACCACGGCCGTCTGGTCGCGGACGAAGCGGTGGCTGGCGCAGCCCGAAGCGGCGACGCCGAAGGCCAGGATGACGCCAACGGCGGCTGCCGTTTTGAATTGCGGTTTGATCAAGAGTCTCTCCATCAATGATCCGGTGCGCCAATCCCGGTTGTCGCGCATGCCGCCCAGCACAGGTTGCCCAACGGCGAACGGCGGTCGAGGTTGCATGAGACGAATGGAAGCTGTGCATTTTATCTCGATCAGTGTTGCTGGCGCAGTGAGCGGTTAAGCTTGAGATTCACTGATGGATCATCGCCTTGATGCTGACGCGAGATGCAGATCATCATAAGCACGTCGAATCTTATCTAACGATGTTCGGGAGAGTGGATGCGCGGAACGGGGCCACGGAAAGGAAGGCGTGTGGGCGCGGCGGCGGTCGCGGTGCTAGCCCACGCCGCCCTGCTGCTGGTGCTGTTCGCCGCGCAGGACCCGGCGACGCCGCGACCGCCCGCCGAGCCGACGCCTATGCTGGTGGAGCTGATCCCGCCGCCGAAGCCGCCCCCTCCCCCGCCGCCCCGGGCGCCGACCGATGCGCCGCCGCCGCCCGGACCGAAGGCCGAGACGCCGACGCCCGCGCCCGCGGCGGCCCAGCCCGCCCCGACGGTGCGCCCGCCCGCGACCCGCCCGCCGCCGCGCCTGCGCCCGGCCCGGCCGACGCCGCGGATGGAGTCCATCCCCCTGCCCGCCTCGGTCCCTGACACCCCGCTCGAGATCGCCATGCCGACCATCGGCGACGCCCAGCTGGCCGGCGCCCTGCGCGCGGGGATGGGATCAGGCGGCGGCGCGGGCGGAGCGGGCGGTGGGACCGGCGGTGGCGGCGGGTCCGGAAACGGCGGCGGCTGCGATCTGGTGCGCGAAATCCAGAACGCCCTGCGCGAGGACGACGACGTCCGCGACGCGGTCAATGCGGCCCACCGCACGGCGGGCTCGAACCGCGCCCTGCTGGTCTGGGACGGCGACTGGCGCCAGACGCCGGGACAGTCGGGCAAGGGGCTGGCGGGCGTGCGTCAGGCCATCGCGCTCGAGGTCGCCTTCGCCCCGCAGGCCTGCCGCCGGGAGGCCATGCGCGGGATGGTGCTGATCACGATGAGCGACGCCCCAGGCGCGGCGCGGGTGGCGCTGGGGACCGGCAGCTGGCGCTGGAGCGACCTGCTGCAACGGTGAAGCTGCCGCAATCCGGTCTTGCGGACGTCGCGATGACGACGCGGACCGGCCCTAGACGGCGCGCGCTGAATAACGGGGCGCGAGATGAACGCCGGACAACGGAGCCCTCAGGTTTCGTTGGGGCCGGCGATTGCATACCGCGACGGTCGGGATCGCTCGACAAGGCTTGGGGCTGGACTGTGAAAATCGCCATACTCGCGGGCACGCGTCCGGAGGTCGTCAAACTGGCGCCCGTCCGGGCGGCGCTGGCTGCACGCGCCGGTCTGGAACCGGTGTGGATATCGACCGAACAACAGGGCGCGCTGAATGCGCAGGCGCTGGAGACGTTCGCGATCGAGCCGGAAATCCGGCTGGATCCGCCGTCGCCTGAACGGACTCTGGGCGGCCGCTTCGCCCAGATCATGGACCGGCTGGACGATGTGCTGGGGCGGCTGGAGCCGCAGCTGGTGCTGGTTCAGGGCGACACCTCGACCACGGCGGCGGGGGCCATGGCGGGCTTCGCGCGGCGCATCCCCATCGGCCATATCGAGGCGGGCCTTCGGACCTTCGATCTGGACCAGCCCTTCCCCGAAGAAGGCTGGCGCTGCGTGGTCGGGCAGCTGGCCGACCTGCATTTCGCCCCGACCGAGGCGGCGGTCCGGAACCTGCTGCGCGGGGGCGTGTCCCAGCACCGGATCCATATGACCGGCAACACCGGAATCGACGCCGTTCGGCTGTCGGGCGCCCGCGTGACGCCTGTCCCGCTGACGAACGGCCGCCGGCTGGTGCTGGTGACCGTGCACCGGCGCGAGAACTGGGGTCCCGAATTGGAACAGGTTCTGGCCGCGCTGATCCGGATTCGGGACAGCGTGCCCGATATCGAGATCGTCTTCGCCGCCCACGCCAACCCCGCCCTGCGCGGTCGGGTGGACGCCGCCCTGACCGGGCAGGACCGCATCCGCATCGTCGAGCCGCTGGACTACCTCGGCTTCCTGTCGCACCTGAAGAGCGCGACGCTGGTGCTGTCGGACTCCGGCGGGGTGCAGGAGGAAGGGCCGGTGCTGGGCGTGCCCGTGCTGGTGCTGCGCGAGACCACTGAACGGGCCGAGGCCGTCGAGGCCGGCGTGGCCCGGTTGGTCGGCACCCGCACCGATGAGGTGGTCGTCGCCGCCATGAAGCTGCTGAACGACGAACCGGAGCGGATGCAGATGGTGCGCGCCGTCAGCCCGTTCGGCGACGGCTTCGCCGCCGAACGCATCGGCGACATCGTCTCGCGCTGGAGTCCGGTGAAGGCCCTGGGCGGCGAGCAGATCCGGGCGGCCGTCTGACATGTCGAGCCTGATGGTCATCACCCTGGGCTACTGGCTCTCCCATCTGCCGGGACATGACGTCCTGCTGGGCTACTGGGAGTTCCTGCGCTGGGCGGTGATGATCTCGGCGGTGCTGATCCTGATCAGCTCGCTGGACGACCTGCTGATCGACCTGGCCTACTGGTGGGGCCTGCTGGTGCGGTTCTGCAGCTTCTGGGACCGGCCCGCGCCGCAAAGACTGCTGGACCGCGAGCCCGAGAAGCTGATCGCCATCATGGTGCCCGCCTGGCAGGAGTCAGACGTCATCGCCAGCATGGTGGCCAACACCAACAACACCTTCGACTACAGCCGCTACCACATCTTCGTGGGGGTCTACGCCAACGACCCGGACACCCGGCGCGAGGTCGAGAAGGTGCGCCAGCGGTTCCCCAATGTGCACCGCGCCGAGGTGCCGCACGACGGCCCGACGTCCAAGGCCGACTGCCTGAACTGGATCATCCAGAACATCCTTCTGTACGAGGAAAAGTCCGGCCAGAAGTTCGGCGCCTTCCTGATGCACGACGCCGAGGATGTGGTGCATCCCTATGGGCTGAAGACGGTCAACTGGTTCGTCGACGAGGCGGCCATGATCCAGATGCCGGTCCTGTCGATGGACCGCAAATGGACCAGCCTGGTCGCCTGCCACTACATGGACGAGTTCGCCGAGTTCCATACCAAGGACCTGCCGGTGCGCTCGGCGCTGGCCCGCATGACGCCGTCGGCGGGCGTGGCCACCGCCTTCCACCGTCGGGCCATGATGGCGCTGGTCGAGGAGAAGGACGGCCAGCCGTTCAACACCGACAGCCTGACCGAGGACTATGACGTCGCTCACCGGCTGAGCGCCCTGGGCTATCCGTCGCAGTTCGTGCGCTACCACGCCCGCGTGCCGCGCCAGAGGAAGGCCTGGTTCCGCAAGGGGATGGTGGACGTCCAGCGGCGTGAGCTGGTGTCGACCAAGGAGTTCTTCCCGCACAAATTCTTCTACAGCGTTCGCCAGAAGGCGCGCTGGACGCTGGGCATCTCGATCATGGGCTGGGCCCAGCTGGGCTGGTTCGGCGGGCTGGTGAACCGGTACTATCTGTTCCGCGACCGCAAGGCGCTGTTCACCGCCCCGGTCGGCATGTTCGGCTATGTGATCGTGATCCAGCTGCTGGGCCTGCTTCTGGTCGAGAATATCTGGCCCGAGGCGATCAACCTGCCGCCGGTGATCGACCGGCACTGGGTGTGGGTGATCGTGACGATCAACTTCCTGTTCCTGGTGAACCGGATCGTGCACCGGGCCTGGTTCACCTTCCTGAACCACGGGATCAAGCATGTGCCGCTGACGCCGGTGCGGATCGTGACCTCCAACCTGATCTCGTTCGGCGCCTTCTGGCGGGCGTCGCGCCAGTACATCAGCCACCTGATCACCAAACGCCCCATCGCCTGGGACAAGACCCAGCACGCCTATCCGTCGCTGTCGGAACTGCAGCAGGGCTCCGGACGGCTGGGCGAGACGCTGCGGTTCTGGAACCACGTCAGCGAGGCCGACCTGACCGCCGCGCTGGAGGCCCAGAAAGCCGACTATCGTCCGCTGGGTCTGCTGCTGCTCGATCTGGGCGCGGTGGAGGACGACCATCTGGCCGAGGCCTTCGCCGAGCGGGGCGAGACCTACGCCTCGATCTTCGATCCCTTCCAGATCGAGCCGGAGGTGCTGAACCTGCTGACGCCCGAGGAGGCCGCCCGCTATGGCGCCGTGCCGCTGCGTCGCAACGGATCGGGCATCGACGTGGCGCTGGCCGAGCCCCTGCCCCCGGCCCAGCGGACGGCGCTGGAGAAACGCTTCGGCCAGTCGGGCGTGCGCAGCGTGCGCTTCCTGTTCGCCCCGCTGAGCGACATCGCCTTCGCCATCCGTTTCGCCTGGAGCGAGGACCCGTTCGCCGCCGTGCGGGAGCAGCTGGGCCGGATGCGGGCGGCGGGCCATCTGGACGCCTCGCGCGAGGCCATGCTGTGGCGCTCGGTGCGGGCCGGCTATGCGCGGCTGGGCGACATCCTGATCCGCCGGGGCCGTATCAGCCACGCTGATCTGCAGACCGCCCTGATGGCCTCGCGCGCTGATGGCCGTTCGCTGGGCGAGACCCTGACCCGGCTGAACATGGTCTCCGCGACCGACATCGAGGCGGCGCTGAAGGACCAGCGCAGCGCCCGCTGGCTAAACGAACATCTGGTGGAGGCGCTGAGAAACGCGCCCGCCGACCCCCGTCACGAACCTGTCTGACCCCCGAGGCCCCGCCGTGAACCGCTCCCTCCTGCTCGCCTCCGTCGCCCTGGCCGCCACCGGCGCCGCGGTGCTGACGCCCGCCGCCGTTCAGGCCCAGACCGTGGCCGCGTCGTCCGATGGATACGCCGACGCCACGGCCGCCTATGCGGCGATGAATGCTGGACGACCCGCCGACGCCGTCCCCCCCGCCGCCCGCGCGGTGAACGCGGCGCCGGACAATCTGGACTGGCGGCTGCTGCTGGCGGACGCCCTGATCGGATCGGGCGACGACGCCACGGCCCTGTCCGTGCTGCAGCCGGTGGCCGGAAGCTGGGACCACCGGGTCCAGACCCGCCGCGCCGAGACCGCCCGCCGGACCGGCGACCTGAGGCAGGCGGCCGAGGCCTATGGACTGGCCGCGCCGTTGGCCCCGACCGCAGAGAGCCGCGCCTATCTGGCCCGCGCCCGGGTGCAGGCGCTGGTCGAGCTGGGCCGGACGGGCGAGGCGCGCACAGTGCTGCGCGAGGCCCACGCCTCGGGCGTGCTGCCCGGGAATGCGCCGCTGGACTTCGCCTATGCCGCGGTCAGCACGGGCGAGGACCGGCTGGCCGTGCAGGGCTTCGCCGCCGCCGACCGCGCCGAGCCGCTGAAGGGCGCGCAGGCGCTGGATGCCGCCTATGCCGCCCGCCGGGCGGGGCAGGACGCCGAAGCCATCACATGGCTGGAACAGGGCGCGCGCACCCTGCCCGCCGAACAGCTGACGGCGCAGCGCCGCCACGAGATCGGACGCGAACTCCAGACGCTGGAGCATCGCTTCGGCGGCACGGCCACGGTCGCCGTCGGCCCGGCGGACAGCGCCACGACCCTGGTCAACGGCGGCGGCGACGAGGTGACCCAGGTCGGCGGCGAGATCTGGGCCCGCGTCGGCGGCGACAACAACGGCCGCCCGGTGCAGGTCTTCGCCCGCGCCTATCAGACCGTCGACGCCGACACCGGCCCGACCGGAAGCGAGAGCACGCAAGGCTGGGTCGGCGTTCGCTGGAAGCCCTTCACCGAAACCAATCTGTCGCTGGAGGCCAGCCGCCTGATCGCCGTCGGCGACGCGGCCCGCGACGACACCATGCTGCGCGCCGCCTGGTCGGCGGACGTGGGCGGCGACCTGCGCTACGACCGCGACAGCTGGCCGTCAGCCCATGTCTATGTGGACGTCGCCCGCCTGCTGGAGGACGAGCAGACCTATGCGGTCGCCGACGCCAACCTGGGCTGGACCTGGGTGGCGAACGAGAGCCGCCGCGACACGGTCACCGCCGGGGTGGGCGTGCGCGCCGACTACGACAGCCTGCGGGCCGAGGAATGGGCGGTGGCGGCGGGACCGCGCGTGGCGTGGCGCCACTGGATGGGCGGCGACGACCTGCGCGCGCCGGGGCGGTATCTGGATGTGTCGCTGGGGTATTACGCGCCGATCGGCGACGGGCCCCGGGATGAGGGGGTGGTGGCGGCGGTGACGGTGGGGTTCTAAGCGAGCATCCCCACCACATACGGCATTGCTTCCATCACTAGTGGAAGTTGGTCCAAACCGAGCTACACCTACCCTGGATAGGCACATCCTGGGTCGTGTGGTTTTGGTGCGGAGCATACCGAGCCGTGAAAGGCGTTTTTGATACAAAGCCGGGCTCTGGCTACAAAGACAGCGCTGACCGGTATCATTTTCCAGCTCGCCGGAATTACCTCGAAGTGGCCCAGGCTGTCATCGGCGACTGGGTGATCTATCGGGAGCCACAGCGAAACGGAGGGCGACGCGCTTATATCGGCGCCGCCCGGGTGATCGCGGTTGAGCCGGATGCCGAGCAGCCGGATCATGCTTACGCCTACACCACAGACTATTTTCCTTTCGATCCACCCGTCCCATTCGCGCCACCGCCGGGTGGCACATACCGGGAAGCCTCACTCCGCGCGGTGAGAGATCCTGCTAAGGTCGGCCAGGCCCTGCAAGGCAAGTCAATGCGGTTGATTTCTGAGGAAGATTTCGCCGCCATCGCCGCTGAAGGGCTCGGCCAAACCCTATCGGTCGACAACATGGTCCGGTACGGGTCCGGCGTCGCCGAAGCTACAGCCCTATCTCTATCGGGCTATCCGGATTTGCCCGGAGAGGAATTCGTTCGGCGCATTGAGCTTTCGCTTGTGAACCGCAAAATCCGGGATGCCAATTTCCGTCGCCTAGTCTGTCAGGCGTACGATGATACATGCGCCGTTACGGGTTTGCGCATCACTGACCGAAGCGGTCGATCAGAAGTCCAAGCCGCACACATCTGGTCCGTCGAACGTGGTGGGCCCGATGTCGTCCAGAACGGAATAGCTCTCTCTGGAACCGCCCACTGGCTATTCGACCGCCATCTGATTTCTTTGACGGACGACTACCAGCTTCTCGTATCTCACGACCGCATCCCCGCGGAGCTCCAAAGCCTCTTCGCAAGACAAATGGATCGTATCCGCCTACCTCGAGATCACAGCCTCTGGCCCCCTACGAAGTACCTCCAGCGGCACCGAGAGCTTTTCGAGAGTCACTGAACTCTCAATCCTCATCCATCTTCAGCGCCGCGATGAACGCTTCCTGCGGGATTTCGACCTTGCCGAATTGCCGCATGCGCTTCTTGCCTTCCTTCTGCTTCTCCAGAAGCTTCTTCTTCCGGGTGGCGTCGCCGCCGTAGCATTTCGAAGTCACGTCCTTGCGCAGGGCGCGGACGGTTTCGCGCGCGATGATCTTGCCGCCGATGGCGGCCTGGATCGGGATCTGGAACATGTGCGGAGGGATCAGCTCCTTCATCTTCTCGACCATGCCGCGGCCACGGGTCTCGGCGCGCGAACGGTGGACCAGCATGCTGAGGGCGTCGACCGGCTCGGCGTTGACCAGGATCGACATCTTCACGAGGTCGCCCTGCTTGTAGTCGGTCAGCTCGTAGTCGAACGAGGCATAGCCCTTCGAGATCGACTTCAGGCGGTCGTAGAAGTCGAAGACGACCTCGTTCAGCGGCAGTTCGTAGACGACCATGGCGCGGGTCCCGACCCAGGTCAGTTCCTTCTGCTCGCCGCGACGGTCCTGGCACAGCTTGATGACGCCGCCGAGGTATTCCTCGGGGGTCAGGATGGTGGCCTTGATCCACGGCTCCTCGATCTCGAGGATCTGCATGACGTCCGGCAGGTCGGCCGGATTGTGCAGGTCGATGGTCGTGCCGTCGCGCTGCTTGATCTTGTAGACGACCGAGGGGGCTGTCGCGATCAGGTCGAGGTTGAACTCGCGGCTGAGGCGCTCCTGGATGATCTCCAGATGCAGCAGGCCGAGGAAGCCGCAGCGGAAGCCGAAGCCGAGAGCGGCGCTGGATTCCATCTCATAGGTGAAGGAGGCGTCGTTCAGGCGCAGGCGGGCGATGGCCGCGCGCAGGTCCTCGAAGTCGGCGGCGTCCACCGGGAAGAGACCGCAGAAGACCACCGACTGGACTTCCTTGAAGCCCTTCAGCGGTTCGGCGGTCGGCTTCTTCTCGTCGGTGATGGTGTCGCCGACGGCGGCGTGGGCGACTTCCTTGATCTGGGCGGTGATGAAGCCGACCTCGCCGGGGCCGAGTTGGTCGACCGGGGTGTTCTTGGGCAGGAAGACGCCGACGCGGTCGACCAGGTGGGTCGAGCCGTTCTGCATGAATTTCACGCGCTGGCCGGCCTTGAGCACGCCGTCGAAGACGCGGACCAGCAGAACGACGCCCAGGTAGGGATCGTACCAGGCGTCGACCAGCATGGCCTTCAGCGGGGCGTCGATGTTGCCCCTGGGCGCCGGCAGACGGGTGACGATGGCTTCCAGCACATCCTCGATGCCGATGCCCGACTTGGCCGAGGCCATGACGGCGTCGGAGGCGTCGATGCCGATGACGTCCTCGATCTGCGCCTTGACCCGCTCGGGCTCGGCGGCGGGCAGGTCGATCTTGTTCAGGACCGGCACGATCTCGTGGTTGTTGTCGATGGCCTGATAGACGTTGGCCAGGGTCTGGGCCTCCACGCCCTGCGAGGCGTCGACGACCAGCAGGGAGCCTTCGCAGGCGGCCAGCGAGCGCGAGACCTCATAGGCGAAATCGACGTGACCGGGCGTGTCCATCAGGTTCAGGACGTAGTCGAGCCCGTCCTTGGCCTTGTAATTCAGGCGCACGGTCTGCGCCTTGATGGTGATGCCGCGCTCCTTCTCGATGTCCATGTTGTCCAGGACCTGCGCGGACATTTCACGCGCGGTCAGGCCGCCCGTGTACTGGATCAGGCGGTCGGAGAGCGTGGACTTGCCGTGGTCGATGTGGGCGACGACGGAGAAGTTGCGGATGCGTTCGATAGGGGTGGTCGGCATGGTCCGGCGCGCCTAGCACGGCGGGCGGAAAAGCGCCAACGGAACGGCGATCCGAACTGTCTCCGTGCCTGATTTCGTTGCGGATTACGAAGTCGTAACGCGACGCTTTGCAGGTTTTCGCCAGGTTGGGGAAACGGTATTCAACGACGGATGACAACCGGACGCCCGTCGGGGCGTTCATTCGCTCGGCCGCGCTCCCCTCGCGGCGACAAGGGAAAATCACGTGTCGATCAAGCTTCGCAGCCGCTGGGCCGCCGCCGTCCTGTTGACCGCCACCGTCGCCGTGGCCGCCTGTGGCGGGGGTGGAGAAACGACGGAGAAAGGCGGGGCCAGCAGCCAGACCGTCAGCGTGCAGACCGCCACGACCGAGAACCTCGGTCGGCTGGTCACCGCCTCGGGCACGGTCTCGGCCTGGGAGGAGGTTCCGGTCGGCGCCGAGACGGGCGGGCTGGTTGCGACGGCCGTCTATGTGGACGAGGGCGCCTATGTGCGTCAGGGGCAGCCGCTGGTGCAGATGAACACCGCCCTGCTGGATGCCCAGGTGCGCCAGCAGCAGGCTGCCGTGCAGACCGCCGAGGCCAATGCCGCGCGCGATGACGCCGCCCTGGCCCGGGCGCAGGAGCTGAAGGAGCGCGGCTTCCTCAGCCAGGCCTCGCTGGACACGGCTCTGGCCAACCAGCGCGCCTCGCAGGCCAATCTGGCCTCGGCCCGCGCGGCCCTGGCCGAGACCCGCACCCGCCAGTCGCAGGCCACCATCCGCGCGCCTGTCTCGGGCCAGATCATCAGCCGCAGCGTGACCCGCGGCCAGATCATCAGCGCCGGAACCGAGCTGTTCCGCATGGTGCGCGACGGCCGCCTGGAGCTGGACGCCCAGGTGCCGGAGACCGAACTGGCGCTTGTCCGCTCCGGCCAGTCGGCGCAGGTGACCTCCAGCCAGGCCGCGCCGACGACCGGCACGGTCCGCATCGTGACCCCCGAGGTGGACGCCCAGACCCGTCTGGGTCTGGCCCGGATCTCCCTGGCTCCCGGCAGCGCCCTGCGCCCCGGCATGTTCGCCCGCGCCCAGATCGACGTCGGCGCCCAGCCGGCGACCGTCGTGCCGACCGGCGCGATCCTGTACCGCAACAACCGCGCGGGCGTGTTCGTGATGGCCAGCGCCGACACCGTGCACTTCCAGCCCGTCACCGTGGTGAACCGCCGTCAGGACCGCACCGCCGTGTCGGGCCTTCAGGCCGGCGCGCGGGTCGTGGTGGACGGCGCGGGTTTCCTGAACGAGGGAGACCGGGTCCGCGTCGCGACTGCGGCCGCCGCCCGTCAGGCCGCCACTGAACGGGCGCAGGCCCAGTCGGCCGCCCCGGCCAGCGCCCACTAAGCGGAAGCGACCGACATGAACCAGATTTCCTCCTGGTCGATCCGGAACCCGATCCCGATCATCCTGCTGTTCCTGCTGCTGACCATCGGCGGGATCGTCGGGTTCGCAGGCATGCGGATCAACAACAACCCGGACGTTGACTTCCCGCTGGTCTCCGTGACCGCGGTGCGTCCGGGCGCCGCGCCCGCCGAGATGGAGGTGCAGGTCACCCGGCTGATCGAGGACTCCCTCGCCGGTCTGTCGGGCGTGCGCCACATCAACTCGAACATCACCGACGGGGTGTCGAGCACGGTCATCGAGTTCGAGCTGGGCACCGACACCGACCGCGCGACCAATGACGTGCGCAACGCCATGACCGGCCTGCGCGCCAGCCTGCCGCAGGACATGCAGGAGCCGGCCGTCCAGCGCATCGACATCACCGGCGACGCCCTGATCACCTATGTGGTCCGGTCAGAGACGATGTCGCCAGAGCAGATCAGCTGGTTCATCGACAACGAGGTCAGCCGGTCGCTGCTGGCGCTCGGCGGGGTCGGCGAGGTCAACCGCTCGGGCGGCGTGGATCGCGAGATCCGGGTCGAGCTGGATCCGCAACGCCTGTCCGCCTACGGCGTGACGGCGGCGCAGGTCAGCCAGGCGCTGAGCAGCGTGAACAACAACCTGCCGGGCGGCCGCGTCACCGTGGCCGGGTCAGAGCGGGCCGTGCGCACGGTCGGCTCGGCCACCTCGGTGCAGCAATTGCGCGAGACCCTGGTGCCGCTGGACGGGGGCCGCACGGTGCGCCTGGGCGACCTGGGCGCCGTCGAGGACAAGTGGGGCGAGCCGCGTCGCATCGCCCGCTATGACGGTCAGGAGGCCGTGACCTTCAACTTCCTGCGCTCGCGCACCGCATCCGAGGTGAAGGTCTCGGAGGCCGTCCGCAAGGAGGTCGCGCGCATCGACAAAGCGAATCCGAATGTGACCATCCAGCAGGTCACCTCGAGCGTGAAATACATCGAGGAGAGCTACCTCGCCTCACTGGAGGCCCTGGGTCTGGGCGCCCTGCTGGCGGTCATCGTGGTGTTCATCTTCCTGCGCGACTGGCGGGCGACGCTGATCGCGGCGGTGGCCATGCCGCTGTCGCTGATCCCGACCTTCGCCCTGCTGGCGCCCATGGACCAATCGCTGAACGGGGTGACCCTGCTGGCGCTGTCCCTGACCATCGGCATCCTGGTCGATGACGCCATCGTGGAGATCGAGAACATCGTCCGGCACATGCGGGACGGAAAGCCACCCTATAGCGCGGCCATCGAGGCGGCGGACGAGATCGGTCTGGCGGTCGTGGCGACCACCGGCACCATCATCGCCGTCTTCGCCCCGGTCGGCTTCATGCCGGGCATCATCGGCCAGTTCTTCAAGGCCTTCGCCCTGGCGGCCTGTATCTCGGTCTTCTTCTCGCTGGTCGTGGCGCGGACGGTGACGCCGCTGATGGCCGCCTTCATGCTGAAGCACACCAACCACGAGGACCGCGATCCGTTCTGGATGAGCGGTTACCTGAAGGCCCTGCGCTGGTCGCTGGCGCACCGCTGGCTGGTGTTCCTGATGGGCTTCCTGTTCCTGGTCGGTTCGATCGGGACCTCGGTCATCGCCAAGATGTCGTTCGAGTTCATGTCGCCCGCCGACGAAGGCCGCGCGGCCTTCCAAGTGGAGACCCCGCCCGGATCGACCCTGGCCCAGACCGACGCCATCGTGCAGGAGGTCACCCGCCGCCTTGAGGCCCGCGACGAGGTGACCTCGGTCTACGCCGCCATCGGCGGTCAGGACGTCAATCAGGCCAATGTCTACGCCGACATGGTGCCCAAGGGCGAACGCGCCCTGAGCCAGCAGGAATTCGCCCGCGAAGTGGTCGATGACCTGAAGTCCATCCCCGGCGCCCGCATCCGCGCGGGCATCGCCCAGCAGGGCGGCGGACCGGGCGACGGCACCAGCTACACCTTCTCGATCCTGGGCGATGATCCGGCGACGCTGGACGCCGCCGCGCGCAAGGTCGAGGAAGAGATGCGCGGCGTGCGCGGTCTGGCCAACATCGTGAACACGGCGGCCATCGCCCGTCCCGAGATCGTCGTGACCCCGCGTCCCGATGAGGCCGCCCTGGCCGGGGTCTCGGCCGGATCGATCTCGCAGGCCGTGCGCGTCGCCACCATCGGCGACGTCGATCAGAACCTGCCCAAATACAATCTGGGCGACCGCCAGATCCCGATCCGCCTGCAACTGACCGAGGATGCGCGCGAGGATCTGACGGTGATCGAGAACCTGCGGGTGCCAACCGCCAATGGCGGTCAGGTGCCGCTGAGCGCCGTGGCCGACGTGTCGTTCGGCGCGGGCCCGGCCACGGTGACCCGTCAGGACCGGTCGCGGATCGCCTCGATCACGGCCGAGCTGGACGGCATCACCACCGGCGCTGCGGGCACGGCGGTGAACGCCCTGCCGTCGGTGAAGAACCTGCCCGCGGGCGTGCGTCAGGTGCCGGCGGGCGATGCGGAGTTCATCCAGGAGATGATCACCGGCTTCGCCATCGCCTTCATCTCCGGCATCCTGCTGATGTATGCGGTGCTGACTCTGCTGTTCAAGAGCTTCGCCTATCCGGTGACCATCATGGCCGCCCTACCGCTGGCCATCGGCGGCGCTTTCATCGCCCTGGCCCTGGCCGACAAGAATTTCTCCATGTCGGCCCTGATCGGGGTGCTGATGCTGATGGGGATCGCGGCCAAGAACTCCATCCTGCTGGTCGACTATGTGATCATGTCCGAGAAGGCCGGGATGGACCGGTTCGAGGCGATCATGGACGCCGCGCACAAGCGGGCGCGGCCGATCCTGATGACCACCTTCGCCATGGGCGCGGGCATGGTGCCGATCGCCATCGGCTGGGGCGCGGACGTCGAGTTCCGCTCGCCCATGGCGGTGGCGGTGCTGGGCGGCCTGATCTCGTCGACCTTCCTGTCCCTGCTCTACATCCCCGCGATCTTCACCATCGTGGACGATGTCGCGGGCTGGATGCGGCGAGTGCTGGGCGGCGGTGCGGCGGCGCGCAGAGCCGAGGGCGAACGCCCCGCTGCGGCGGCGGAAGCCCCGGTCGGCCCGGACGAGCGCTGGTAAGGCTCGAGGCGGGCGGGGGCGATCTCCCCTGCCCGCCTCAGCCGGTTGCAAGCCGGCGAACAGGCCATGAAGGTGCAGGGGCAAGCTTGACCGGAGGCCCCCTTGCCCATTGGCCCACACTGCCCTGACTGCAAACAGCGCGTGCCGCTGGCGCGGACCCAGCTGGATCTGGGCACGCCCTTCATCTGCGCAGGCTGCGGGACCCGACTGGTCGTATCAAGGGGCAGCGCCCTTCTGCTCGGCTTCAGCCTGATGGTCGTCTTCTGGCTGCTGCGCGATGCATTCCCGGCGCAGTTGGGCGGTCCGTTCGGCCTGTTCGCCCTGATCGTCGTGATCGGCGCGCCGGTGATCTGGGCGATCACGCCGGTGAAGCGCGCCGCGCCGTAGAAAGCCCGGCCCGCCAAAACAAAACCGGCCGGGGTCGCCCCCGGCCGGTTCTCGTTTCAGCGATGCCGAAGCGATCAGTACTTCAGACGGACAGTGAAGCCGTAGGTGCGCGGCTGACCCAGGAAGGCGTTGTAGGTCTGGGTGTCGCGAGCCTGGTTGTAGAAGGTGCCCGGGTGGCTGGTGCCGGCGGGCTGGACCGTGGTCTGGAAGGCGGTGCCTTGCAGCGGGCCGTTGTAGCCGACCTGCAGGTACTCTTCGTCCGTCAGGTTCTGGCCCCACAGTTCGGCCGTCCAGCGCTCGTCCTCGGTGCCGAGCATGATGCGGCCGTTCACGGTGGTGAAAGCGTCCTGCATCTTGAAGGGCGAGAGGTCCGAACCGGTGTTGTATTCCGACATGTACTTGCCGGCGAGGCTGAACCCGCCGCGCAGACCACCGCCGAGGTTGCGCTCGAAGTTGATCGACAGCGAGGCCGAATACTCGGGCGCGAACGACGGACGCGAGCCGGGCAGCAGCGAGGCGGCCGGGAAGTTGTTCGGATCGACCAGATCGGCGGCGGTGAACACGCCGTACTCGGCGTCGGTGTAGGTCAGACCACCCTGGAAGCTCAGGCCCTCGATCGGCGAGAACCAGATCATGTCGGCGTCGATGCCGCGCGAGGTCAGTTCCGGGATCGGCTCGACGGTGAAGCCCACGCCGTTGAAGGTGTTGAGCTGGAAGTTCTCGAACGTCTGGTCGAAGTAGGTGACGTTCAGCAGCAGGGTGCGGGCCAGCAGCGTCATCTTCACGCCGGCTTCGTAGCTGTCGACATATTCGGACGGGAAGTACAGCGACGACACCGGGGTGATGGTGCCCGTGCGGTGCACGCGGTCCAGGTTGTAGCCGAAGCTCTTATAGCCGCGGGCGTACGAACCGTAGAACATGATCTCGTCGTTCAGGCGGTACGAGGCCTTGATCGTGCCGGTCAGCTCGCCGTCGTCGGCGCCTTCCGAGATCGGACGGTTGTTGAAGGCGCTGTTGGCGAAGGGCAGGCAGAGGGCGCCGAGGATGCCGCCGACGTTGCTCGCGCCGAGGGCCGTGCCGATGGCGCCGGCGTTCAGCTGGGCCGCGGTACAGGTGGCGCCGTTGCCGTTGGTGTTGCGCTGCAGCGCGTCCAGCGACTTGTCGTCCATCGTGTAACGCAGGCCGAGGGTCAGGTCGAACTGGTCAGTGACGTGCCAGGTGTTGTTGGTGAAGATGGCGTAGGAGGTCGACTCCTGGTCGTAGGTGTCGGCATAGCCCTGGCCGAGCGTGAAGCCCGGGCCGGTGGCGGGCACGGCGCCGTAGAGGCAGCCCTGCAGCCCCGGCGCGGTCTGACCGGTGGCGGTGAAGCAGCCGACGCGGCCCGGGTTGATCGGGATCGGTCCCGGAGGAGTCGGCAGGCCCTGCGTGGCGGCGTTCAGGTTGGCCGTCAGCAGCAGAGAGATGAACGGGGTGTAGTCGGCGCCGAAGTACCAGCTGTCGGCCCGGTTGATCTCTTCCTTGGTGGCGAAGAAGCCGACCAGCCAGTCGAAGCGATCGTTCTGACCGGCCAGGCGGATTTCCTGGGTCAGGTTCTTGACGCTGTAGCCGTTGTCGCCGTCCTGGTTGCGGTAGGCGATGTCCGCGCCGGTGTAGTCGATGTCCTGACCGAGGGTGGTCGACCAGTCGCGCCACGAGGTGACCGAGGTCAGGGTCGCGCCGCCGAACAGCGACGGCAGGTCGAAGTTGGCTTCGAGCGAGACGCCCTTGTCCTCGATTTCCTGACCACTGGAGCGGTTGGCGTAGGCCAGACGCGAGAAGGGCAGCGGGGCGAAGCCGGCTGCCGGCGGGCGGGCGCCTGGGCCGTCGGACAGCGAGTCGATGAAGGCCTGCGTCGGACCCGAGCGGATCTGTACGCCGGTGCAGCAGTATTCATCGCGCGAGGTGTAGTCGGCGATCAGTCGGAACGAGGTGTTGTCGTTCGGCAGCCACAGCAGTTGACCGCGGACGGCGCCGAAGTCCTGGTTCTGGTCGTCGGTCTCGGGACGCGGGCCGTCGCCGATATTGACGTCGTAGAAGCCGTCGCGGACGCGACGGGCGGCGTACAGGCGCATGGCCAGGGTGTCGGTGATCGGGCCGGTGATCGAGCCCGAGGCGCCCATGGCGCCGTAGTTGCCGACGGTCACTTCGGCGTTGTAGCCCGGCGTGAACGACGGGGCCTCGGTGATGATGTTGATGACGCCGGCCGAGGTATTCTTGCCGAACAGGGTGCCCTGCGGGCCCTTCAGCACTTCGATGCGGGCCAGTTCGCCCAGGTCGCCGAAGCCGACCGAGTTGCGCGAGCGATAGACGCCGTCGATCACGACGCCGACCGAGCTTTCCAGGCCGGGGTTGTCGCCGACGGTGCCGACGCCGCGGATGCGGGCGGTGGTCGAGGCTTCCGACGAGGTCGAGGTGACGGTCATGCCGGGGGTCAGGATCTGCAGATCCTTGATGTCGCGGACACCGGCATCCTGCAGCGTTTCCGCCGCCAGGCTGGTGACCACGATCGGCACGTCCTGAAGGTTCTGCTCACGCTTCTGGGCGGTGACGATGATGTCATCGACGGTGGCCGGACCATCCTGATCCTGGGCCGAAGCGACCCCGGCGAAGCCGAAGGCGCAAGCGCCAACGACGGCGGCCGAAACGGTCGTGCGAAGAATATTGGTGAGGCGCATGCCCACTCCCCGACAATGGCCGGGCCCGTGCAGTGACGGTGACCGCGGCGTTTCCTGATCCCTTGGGCCGCGCTCTTACGTGGAACGCGATACTCCAGTCTTTTGGGTAACTCAGGCGGGACTCACCGACAAGGAGCGCTGTTTGGTCACCCCGCATTTCATCGGTAGGTGAAGCCTAACTGTGACGCAAAAGCGACAAAATGCGATGACGCTACGTCAATATTTGCTCAGTTCTTGCGATTTTCCGGGGCGCTAGCAGCTAATTTCTTGCGCCGATTGGCCGCTATTCCGAGAACCATTGCGCCAGTGATCGCTGATAACATAGAGCCCGCGAGCACCCCGATCTTCACCTCGACCTGTTCGGGCGAGTCGATGGCGCCGGGGAAGGCGAGGATGCCGATGAACAGGCTCATGGTGAATCCGACCCCGCACAGCAGACTGACCCCGTAGAGCTCCAGCCAGGTCGACCCGGTGGGGCGGCGGCCGATCTTGAGGGTCGAGGCGAGGGTCGCCGCGCCAAGCACGCCGATCTGCTTGCCGACGAACAGACCCAGCGCGATGCCGATGACCAGAGGGGCGAAGGCCTGATCCAGCGACAGGCCCGCGAAACTGACGCCCGCCTTGGCGAAGGCGAATAGCGGCAGAACCAGATAGGCGACGTAGGGGTGCAGATCGTGCATCGCCTCCTGCAACGGGCTCTGGCCGTCCGAGCGACGATCCTTGACCGGCACGATGGCCGCGAAGGCGACGGCGGTCAGGGAGGTCGACAGGCCCGCCTGCACGGTCAGGTACCAGATCAGGCCGAAGCCCAGCACCCAGAAGGGGGCCGGAATCTTTTTCCACTGGGCGACCAATGCGCCCGCCGCCAGCAGGCCGACGACCCAGAGCAGGGGCCCGATCTGCACCCCGCTGGAGAAGAGGACGGCGATCAGGGCGATGGCGCCGAGATCATCGACAATAGCCAGGGTCAGCAGGAAGACCCGCAGCGAAGACGGCAGGTTGCGCGCCACCATGGCGAAGATGGCCAGGGCGAAGGCGATGTCGGTGGCCAGCGGGATCGGCCAGCCCGCGTGGGGGCCGGACAGCAGGCCCGAAACCGCCAGATAGACCAGGGCCGGAGCGACCATGCCGCCGACGGCCGCCAGAACCGGCGTGGCCAGCTTGCGCGGATCGCTGAGCTCGCCGCGGAGGATCTCGTATTTGATCTCCAGCCCCACCACGAGGAAGAAGATCGCCATCAGACCTTCCTTGATCCACTCCGAGACCGTCAGCTCGAGCAGGACCGGGCCGAGCTGGACCACGTGCTCGCTCTTCAGCCAGCCGAAATAGTCCTTCGACCACGGCGAGTTGGCGATGATCAGCGCGAAAAGGGCCGCAAAGCCGAGCACCGTGCCGGAGCCGGCCTCGGTCTTGAGGAATTCCAGGGTGAGTTTGCGCGCCATGAGGCCTCCGTCGGTCGGGGGGTGTCATGACGCCAGGTTATCGACGGGCGTCGGACCGGATTCGCGAAAGGCGCCGGCCTGGCCACGCCCGCGTGGCGGACGGACCTGATCTCTGCCTCTACAATACGGTCCGGGGCGAAGGGTTCAAGGCGATACAGTTGCGCCAGAGCCGCGAAGATCGCATCTGGCGGCCATGCCCGCCTCCTCCGCCTACCGCCCCGAGCCCCGCTTCTTCGATCTGGGAGGCGAGTACGGCGATCCCGTGCGCGCCGCCGACTTCCCCGAGACCCGCCTGCGCTTTCGCAACGACCGGGCGGCGGCGACGGTGGGACTGGAGACGCTGACGGACGCCGAATGGATCGCCCATTTCGGCCGCTTCGAGCCCCTGCCCGGCCAGCCCGGGCCAGTGGCGATGCGCTATCATGGGCACCAGTTCCGTCACTACAACCCCGACCTCGGCGATGGACGAGGGTTCCTGGCGGGCCAGCTTCGGGAAACGCCCGGCGCTCAAGCAGTGAGCGACCGCGTCGCGAGCGATAGCGCCCTCCCGGGTCGACTTCTTGACCTGGGAACGAAAGGTTCGGGGACCACGCCCTGGTCGCGCTCGGCCGACGGGCGGCTGACGCTGAAGGGCGGGGTGCGCGAGGTGCTGGCGGCGGAGATGCTGGAGGCGCAGGGCGTGCCGACCAGCCGCGCCTTCAGCCTGATCGAGACAGGCGAGGAATTGGAGCGGGGCGACGAGCCCTCCCCCACCCGCTCGGCGGTGCTGGTGCGGCTGTCGCACAGCCATATCCGCTTCGGCACCTTCCAGCGCGCCGCGTATTTCGGGCGGGTGGACATGGTCGACGCGCTGGTCGAGCATGCGCGGGCGCTCTACCACCCCGAGGTCGCCGAAGGGGATGTGCCGGGCTTCCTGCGGGCCGTGGTCGAGGCCTCGGCCCGGCTGACGGCGCGCTGGGTGGCGGCGGGCTTCGTCCACGGGGTGCTGAACACCGACAATCTAAACGTCACCGGCGAGAGCTTCGACTACGGCCCGTGGCGGTTCCTGCCGTACTACGAGCCCGGCTTCACCGCGGCCTATTTCGACCAGACCGGGCTCTACGCCTTCGCGCGTCAGCCGGAGGCGGTATTCTGGGCCCTGACCCAGCTGGGCGGGGCGCTGAAACTGGCGGCGGACGCCGAGCCGCTGACCGAGGCGCTGAACGGTTTCGGCCCGGCCTATATCCGCGAACTGCGCACGGCCTTCCTGAACCGTCTGGGCGTAAAGAGCCTCGGCGAGGCGGCGGACCAGCGGCTGCTCGACACCACCCTTGCCCTGCTGCGCGAGGCCGGAGAGGCGGCGCGGTGGGAGCCCCTGTTCCACGACTGGTTCGGCGGCTTCGCGTCGTCGGCGCGGGCGCTGGCCGGGCCGCGCGCGAAGCTGTGGCAGGGCAAGACCTTCGACAATTTCCGCTACTCGCTGTTCGAGCACGAACCGGACCGGCCCGAGCGGCTGGAGAACCCGGCCTTCGCCCGTCCCGAGCCGGAAGAGATGCTGATCGATGAAGTCGAGGCGATCTGGGCGGCCATCGCGGAAGCCGACGACTGGACGCCCTTCCACGAAAAACTGGCGCGATTGGCGGCGATCCGGACCGCGCGACACCCGTGAAAGCCCGTCGCGACGGGCTTTGGGCAAGCTCGCTTGTCAGGATGTAAAAGACGCTTGACTGTACCCAACGGTGATGTAAAACACCCTTGTCACAACGACAGGGAGCCTTGTCATGACCAAGTCGATGTCCGAGACGGACTGGCGCTCGCCGGGCGCCTCCACCTTCATGCTGCTGATCGTCGTCGTCCTGGCGGGCGGCCTGACCGACCCGCTGCCGCTCTGGCCCGCCAACTGGGGCGACGCTCCGTCGATCGGCGCCACGGCCATCGTCGTCGCTCTGATCAACGCCCTGATCAGCTTCAGCCGCCGCGATGGATGGGACAGCCAATGATCCCCGCTCACCCGATCCGCGCCATGCGGCAGGCACAGAGCCTGACCCAGGCCCAACTGGCCGAACAACTCGGCATCTCCCTGCGCACCATGCGGGCCATGGAGAACGGCTTCTACGACCCGTCCGTCACCCTCGCCTGCCGCGTCGCGCGGGCGCTGGAACGGCCGGTGGAAGACCTCTTCCGCCTCTGACCCGAGCCCCCCCGGCTCACCCTCACACATCAAGGAACAAGACCATGACCACCAGCACCCTGGGGCGCGCTGTCGCCTGCCTGGAAGCCTTCGCCGCCGGCCTGTGCCTGACCCTCGTCGCCTCGGCCTTCCTGTCCGCCGCCGAGGCCCAGATCAGCCCGCTGAACGAGCCGGTCGCCGCCGTCAGCACCTCGGCGTGATCACTACTCTGTACGGCTGCTGACAGGAGGTTGGCGGCAGGGTGGCGGTAGAACGCGGGGGTCGGCGCAGGGCCGGCCCCTCGCCCCGCCGGAGCCCGTCATGAGCTGTCAGTTTGAACCGCGCGACCGGTCGCTTAACGGTCGGGAAACGCCGGTCACATTACAGCGATTTATAAGTACGGCCACGCTTTGGCCGCGGGTGGACGTCACAAGAAGGTCACGGATGGTTACGCCCTCGCTTCGCGCCCTTGCGAAACGGTCAGGTCGATCCGATCTCGCGACTGTTGCAAATAACAAGAGCGCCCCACGGGCGTCATCGATAATGACTTCTCAGACCCTCACCCCCGCCCGCTCGCGACTGAACGCGAGCTACCGAAACCTGACCCTGTGGACCCTGCAGGGCTGGATCGCGATGTTCTTCATCGCCGCCGGCTACGCCAAGCTGAGCGAACCGATGGCGAACCTGATCGACCTGATGAAATGGCCGGCCCTGGTGTCGGAGAATTTCGTGCGCGGCTTCGGCCTCGCCGAGATCACCCTGGCCGTTCTGATGCTGGCCCCGCTGGCGTCGTGGAAGCACGGCCGCCCGCTGCTGGTCGTGGCCGCCTCGGGCCTGCTGATCGCCGAGATCGCCATGCTGGCCGTCCACGCCACCGGCCTGGACGTCGGCCCCGCCGTCACCAACCTGATCCTGATCGCCATGACCGCCCCGGTCCTGTGGATGCGGGCGCGGGAAGTGCGCTGATCTGAGACAGCAGGTTTCAGGCAGCAGGCAACAGGGCCGCGGCGGAGACGTCGCGGCCCTTTGCATTTGCAGTGAGGCCGACTGCCGCCGCGCCCCAAACCTTCCCTTTACGTCCGCGTCAAGTTCGGTCTAGAACTTCGCCCATGGCGACCGCTGACGATCACCGCACCTATTCCATCCGCCAGCTGTGCCGCGAGTTCAGCGCGACGGCGCGCGCCCTGCGCTTCTATGAGGACAAGGGGCTGCTGAATCCGGCGCGCAAGGGTCAGACCCGCGTCTATGACGCTCGCGACCGCGCTCGCCTCAAGCTCATCCTGCGCGGCCGCCGCATCGGCTTCAGCCTGCAGGAGATCCAGTCGATGCTGGATCTGTATGACCGCAAGGACCACAACGCCCATCAGATGGCCGTGGCCCTGCGCCAGCACCGCGCCCAGATCGCGGCGCTGAAGCAGCAACTGGAAGACATCGAAGGCGCCATCGAGACGGCGGAAGAAGCCTGCCGCTGGATGGAAGAGAAGCTGGGCGAATACCGTCCTGACCTCCTGCCCGGCGCTGATGAGTACGCGAGCCTGATGAAGGCCCGCCTCAACACCGAACACCACCACCAGCCCTTCAAAGCGAGAGCCTGACCATGGCCTACAAGGCGCCTGTCCGCGACCTGACCTTCATCCTGTCCGAAGTGCTGGAGATCGATCGCTACACCAACCAGCCCGGCTTCCAGGACGTGTCGTCCGAGCTGGCCCAGCAGATTCTCGAAGAGGCGGGCAAGTTCGCCGACGAGGTCATCGCCCCGATCAACAACCCGGGCGACAAGGAAGGCTGTCACTGGACCGAAGGCGGCGTGGTCACCACGCCCAAGGGCTGGAAGGAAGCCTATCATCAGATGGTCGAGGCCGGCTGGCCCTCGCTGATGATGGATCCGGCCTATGGCGGTCAGGGCATGCCCTCGGTCATCGGCTCGGCCGTGGGCCAGTTCACCGCCGGCGCCTCGGCGGCCTTCTCGATGTATCCGGGCCTGACGGCCGGCGCCTGGGCGGGCATCCACGCCAACGCCTCGGAAGAGCTGAAGCAGAAATACCTGCCCAAGATGTCGACCGGCGAATGGACCGGCACGATGAACCTGACCGAGCCGCAGTGCGGCACCGATCTGGGCATGGTCCGCACCAAGGCCGTGCCGAATGGCGACGGTTCCTATTCGATCACCGGCCAGAAGATCTGGATCTCGGCGGGCGAGCACGACTTCGCCGACAACATCATCCACACCGTGCTGGCTCGCGTCGAAGGCGCGGTTCCGGGCATCAAGGGCCTGTCGCTGTTCGTGGTGCCGAAATTCCTCGTCAATGAGGACGGTTCGCTGGGCGAGCGCAACACGCTGGAATGCGCCGGTCTCGAGCACAAGATGGGCATCCACGGCAACGCGACCGCCGTCATGCAGTACGACGGCGCCAAGGGCTGGCTGATCGGCGAAGAAGGCCGCGGCATGAACAACATGTTCGTGGTGATGAACGAGGCCCGCCTCGGCACCGGCCTGCAGGGCCTGGCCATCGGCACCGCCGCCTACCAAGCCGCCGTCGAGTTCGCCAAGGACCGCCTGCAGGGTCGTTCGCTGACCGGCGCCAAGAACCCGGACGGCCCGGCCGATCCGATCATCGTCCACCCGGACGTGCGCCGCATGCTGCTGGAAGCCCGTGCCTTCGTCGAAGGCGGTCAGGCCTTCATCCTGTGGACCGCGCTGCAGGCCGATCTCGAGAAGTCGGAAGACGAGGCCGTGGCCCAGAAGGCCAAGGACTACATGGGCCTGCTGACCCCGGTGCTTAAGGCCTATCTGACCGACAAGGGGTTCCACGCCGCCTCGCTGGCCATGCAGGTGCACGGCGGCTCGGGCTACACCGAACACTTCCCCGCCTCGCAGTACCTGCGTGATGCGCGCATCACCATGATCTACGAGGGCACCAATGGCATTCAGGCGCTGGATCTGGTGGGCCGCAAGCTGCCGTCCGCCGGCGGTCGCGCGATCATGAGCTGGTTCGGCGACATCGACGCCTTCGTGTCGGAGCACAACGACGCTGGCGAGACGGTGAAACCCTTCATCGACGGCCTGGCCGACGCCAAGAAGAAGCTGCAGGACGGCACGATGTGGCTGATGCAGAACGGCATGGCCAACCCGGACAACGCCGGCGCCGCCTCGACCGACTATCTGAACATCTTCGGCATCACCGCCCTGTCCTACGTCTGGGCGCAGATGGCCGTCGCCGCCCAGAAGCAGATCGACGCCGGTTCGACCGACCCGTTCTACGCCGCCAAGCTGCAGACCGGTCGCTACTTCGTCGAACGCATCCTGCCCGACGCCGCCGCGCACCTGGTCAAGCTGAAGACCGGCGCCGACGTGCTGATGGCGATGCCGGCGGACTCGTTCTGATCGGCTTGACTGCCGCCGCGTGACGCGACGAGTCACGGGCTGAGTTTCTCCCTCCCCGTCCCGGGGAGGGTGGTCGCGAAGCGATCGGGTGGGGAGGGCTAGGCAAGGCAGCCGCGCTTTCCTCGCCCGGCCCCTCCCACCCGGCTTCGCCTGCGGCGAAGCCACCCTCCCTCGGAGAGGGAGGGAGAATGTCGAGCGAACCCATGAACGTCCTCAACAGCCCTGACCCCGCCTTCATGCAGGACGAGGAGATCACCCTCTTCTCGGACAGCGTCGGCAAGTGGATCGACGAGCACGCACCGCTGGAGAAGGTCCAGCAGTGGATCGCCAATTCGTCGGTGCCCCGCCAGCTGTGGAATGACGCCGGGGACGCGGGCCTGCTGGGCCTGTCGATGCCGGAAGAGGACGGCGGTTTCGGCGGCGACTATCGCCACGAGGTCGTGCTGATGCGTCAGCTGGGCTGGAAGGGCGCGGACCATTTCGGCATCTCGCTGCACAACGCGATCGTCATGCCCTACGTCTGGCATTACGGCACCGAGGAGCAGAAGCAGCGCTGGCTGCCGCGCCTGCAGACCGGCGAGCTGGTCGGCGCCATCGCCATGACCGAGCCGGGCGCGGGCAGCGACCTGCAGGGCGTGAAGACCACCGCCATCAAGTCGGGCGACCACTACGTCCTGAACGGCTCCAAGACCTTCATCACCAACGGCCAGTTGGCCAACTTCATCATCGTGGTCGCCAAGACCGACCCGGCCGAGGGCGCCAAGGGCACCTCGCTGGTGGTCGTCGAGACGGATGGCGCCGAAGGCTTCGAGCGTGGCCGGAACCTGCACAAGATCGGCATGGAGGCCAACGACACCTCCGAGCTGTTCTTCAATGACGTGAAGGTGCCCGCCGAGAACGTCATCGGCGGCGCCGAGGGTCAGGGCTTCATCCACCTGATGCAGCAACTGCCGCAGGAGCGGCTGAACATCGCCATCCAGGGCGTCGCCGCCGCCGAGCGCGGACTGGAGTCGACGCTGGCCTACGTCAAGGAGCGCAAGGCCTTCGGCAAGCGGATCATCGACTTCCAGAACACCCAGTTCAAACTGGCGGAGGTGAAGACGAAACTGACTGTTGCGAAGGTCTTCGTCGACCACTGCATGGGCCTGCACCTCGAGGGCAAGCTGGACGCCGCCACGGCCTCGATGGCCAAATACTGGGTGACCGACATCCAGGGCGAGGTCATCGACGAGATGCTGCAGCTGCACGGCGGCTACGGCTACATGAACGAGTACCCGATCGCCCAGCTGTACAAGGACGCCCGCGTCCAGCGCATCTACGGCGGCACGAACGAGATCATGAAACTCTTGATCGCGCGGACGCTCTGACCGCAGAGAGGCGGACATGATCCGCCTCCACATCCCCCAGCCCCTCTCCTCCGGCGCGGCGCTCGCCCCGACGCTCGACCAGTCGCGCTACCTGACGCAGGTGATGCGGCTGAAGGCGGGCGATGAGCTGCTGGCCTTCAACGGCAAGGACGGCGAGTGGCGCGTCAGCGTGGCTGAGGTGCTGAAGAAGGGCGTGGTGCTGAAGGCCGAGGAACAGGTGCGGGCGCAGATCACGCCGCCGGATGTGCATCTGATCATCGCCACGGTGAAGAAGGCGGCGCTGGAGTTCGCGGTGGAGAAGGCGACCGAGCTGGGCGCCGCGCGCATCCGGCTGACCACCACCGCCCGCACCCAGCCGCAGCATCTCCGCCTCGACCGGCTGGACGCCATCGCCGAGGAAAGCGCTGAACAGACCGGACGGCTGGACGTGCCGCCGGTGGACAAGCCGCAGCCCCTGACCGCCCTGCTGGACGGGTGGGACGAGACGCGGCGGCTGATGTTCTGCGACGAGACCGGCGGGGCGCCGGCGATGACGGCGCTGCAGGCGGCGGGCGCGGGTCCCTGGGCCATCCTGATCGGGCCGGAGGGCGGATTCACGCCGGAGGAGCGGGACCGACTGCGGGCCCTGCCCTTCACCACCGCCGTGTCGCTGGGGCCGCGCGTGCTGCGCGCCGACACCGCCGCGACCACCGCCCTGACCCTGTGGCAGGCGGCCATCGGCGACTGGGAGCGCTGACGAAAACGAGCTGTCTCGCGGAAGTCGGACGTCGCCCCTTGAGCAAACGCCGAGGTCGGCCCATCTAGCCGCGACACCAAGGGTTACAGATCGACATGGCTGACGTTGCGCCGCTTTCCCGCGAAGACCTGATCGGCGCCATGTCGAAGGGCGCCAAGCCGCGCGCCGAATGGCGCATCGGCGCCGAGCACGAGAAGTTCGGCTTTGACCGCTCGACCCTGCGTCGCCCGACCTATGAAGGTCCCAACGGCATCCGGGCGATGCTGGACGGCCTGACCCGCTTCGGCTGGGACAAGGTCTATGAGGGCGACAACGTCATCGCCCTTGAGCGCAAGAACACCGAGGGCATGACCGCCTCGATCAGCCTGGAGCCCGGCGGCCAGTTCGAACTGTCCGGCGCGCCGCTGGAGGATGTCCACGACATCTGCAACGAGACCGGCCAGCACCTGATGGAGGTCAAGCAGGTCGCCGACCAGATGAACCTCGGCTTCCTGGGCGCCGGCTTCGATCCGATGTGGTCACGCGAGGACGTGCCGGTCATGCCCAAGGGCCGCTACGGCATCATGCGCGCCTATATGCCCAAGAAGGGCTCGCTGGGCCTCGACATGATGCTGCGCACCTGCACCATCCAGTCGAACCTCGACTTCGAAAGCGAGGCGGACATGGTGGCCAAGTTCCGCACCTCGCTGGCGCTGCAGCCGATCGCGACGGCCCTGTTCGCCAACAGCCCCTTTACCCAAGGCAAGCCGAACGGCTTCCTGACCGCCCGCGCCAACGTCTGGACCGATACTGATCCGGACCGCACCGGCATGCTGGACTTCGTCTTCCAGGATGGCTTCGGCTTCGAGCGCTACGCCGACTACGCCCTCGATGTGCCGATGTATTTCGCCAAGCGCGGCGGCCACTACATCGACCTGTCGGGCCGTTCGTTCCGGAAGTTCATGGATGGCCGCCTGGACGACATGCCCGGCGAACTGGCGACGCTGAAGGACTGGAACGACCACCTGACGACCCTCTTCCCCGAGGTTCGGCTGAAGGCCTATCTGGAGATGCGCGGCGCCGACGGGGGACCCTGGAGCCGCATCTGCGCCCTGCAGGCCCTGTGGGCGGGCGTGCTGTATGACGCGCCGGCGCTGGCCGCCGCCTGGGATCTGGTGAAGGACTGGGACATCGCCGACCACGAGCGCCTGCGCCGCGACGTGACCCGCCTGGGCCTGAAGGCCGAGGTCGGCGGACGCAGCGTGCGCGACATCGCCGTGGACATGGTCGCCATCGCCAAACAGGGCCTGAAGAACCGCGCCCGCTTCTCGGGCGGCATGGTCGATGAGCGGGGCTATCTGTCCGAGCTGGAAGACATCGCCGACAGCGGCCTGACCCCCGCGGAGCGGCTGCTGGAGCTCTACAACGGCGAATGGCAGGGCGACCTGACCCGGCTGTATCGCGACTTTGCCTACTGATGCGCCCGCTGGGGATCGACCACGTCGTCATCCGGACCCGCGATCTGAAGGCGATGCTGGCCTTCTATTGCGACGTGCTGGGCTGCACCGTCGAGCGCCGCCAAGAGGCTCTCGGCCTGATCCAGTTGCGCGCGGGAAACGCCCTGATTGATCTGGTGCCGGTCGATGGCCCGCTGGGACGCAAGGGTGGCGCGGCGCCGGGACTTGAGGGCCGCAACATGGACCATCTGTGCCTGCGCATCGTCGATTTCGACGTCGAGGTCGCGCGTGCTCACCTGAAATCGCACGGGGTCGAGCCCGGCGAGGAAGGCCTGCGCTACGGCTCGACCGGCGAGGCCCTGTCGCTGTACCTGCGCGACCCCGACGGCAACGATCTGGAGCTGCGCGGCTGAGGCCCGCCGCGGTCAGGACGTTTTGACGCGGCGATCCGGAAAAATCGTCGATCAATGAAATCCGGGCTTAACATCAGTGGACTAAGGCTGAAACGTCGACCGGCCAGTCACGAGTCCCGAAGATGAGTTGCCCCGCCCACGTCGCCCCCGCCCCTCGCGACCCCATGTCGCCGGAAGATGGCTGGGCAGTGGACGTCGGCACCTTCTTCGATGTGTCGCTGGACCTGCTGGTCATTCGCGAACTGGACGGCACCATCGTTCGGGTCAGCCCCTCGTGGCGCCGGGCCATGGGCTATACGCCGGAGGAGATGCAAGGGCGGCTGCTGCTGTCGCTGGTGCACCCCGACGACATGCCCGGCACTCTTGAAAGCGTCCGCGAGGTCGAGGGCCGCCGCGAGGGCAGCCCGGTGCTGGGCTACACCAACCGCTACAGGCACAAGGACGGCCATTACCGGACGCTGGAATGGCGCGCCCAGCGGTCTGGAGACCGCATCTACGGGGTCGCCCGCGACGTCACCGACCGGGTCGCCGCCGAACAGGCCCTGAAGGACGCCAAGGCGGCGGCCGAGGCGGCCAACCGCGCCAAGTCCGATTTCCTGGCCAATATGAGCCATGAAATCCGCACGCCCCTGAACGGCGTCATCGGCATCGTCGACGCTCTGTCGCGCACGGCGCTGGACAGCGGGCAGGCGGAGATGGTCGAGTTGATCCGCAGTTCGGGCGTGACGCTGGAGCGGCTGGTCTCTGACATTCTGGACGTGTCCAAGATCGAGGCCGGACAGCTGGATCTGGAAACCCGTCCGTTCGATCTGGAAGAGGCGCTGGAGCCCATCGCCGTGGTCCGCGCCCGGGCCGAGGACAAGGGGCTGGCCTTCCACGTCGTCCGTGACATCGAGGCCCGCGGCGTGTTCCGCGGCGACAGCACCCGCATCCGTCAGGTGCTGGGCAACCTGCTTTCCAACGCGGTCAAATTCACCGCCGAAGGTTCGATCACCGTCCGTATCGGCATGGACGCGACCGACCGGCTGGAGATCAGCATCGAGGACACGGGTGTGGGCTTCGACGCCGACCACGCCGCCCGGTTGTTCGAACGGTTCAGTCAGGCGGACAGCACCATCACCCGTCGCTTCGGCGGCACCGGTCTGGGCCTTTCCATCTGCCGCTCGCTGGTCGAGATGATGGACGGCGAGATCACCGCCCGGTCCGCGCCGGGCAAGGGCAGCGTCTTCCGTTTCGCCCTGCCATTGCCGCGCGTGGCCAATGACGTCGGCGAGACCGGCCTCGGCGCTGGTCCCCGCCCGCTGGCGGAACGCGCGCTGCGAATCCTTCTGGCCGAGGACCATCCGACCAATCAGCGCGTGGTGCAGTTGATCCTGTCCAGCCAGGGCGCCGATGTGGTCATCGCCGAGGACGGCGCCCAGGCCGTCGCCGCGTTCGAGGTCGACGACTTCGACCTGATCCTGATGGACATGCAGATGCCGGTCATGGACGGGCTGACAGCCATCCGGCTGATCCGCGAGCGGGAGGCCGCCGCGCCGGGACGCGGGCGCATCCCGATCATCATGCTGAGCGCCAATGCAATGACCGAGCACCGCGACGACGCCATCGCCGCCGGCGCCGACGCCCATGTGGCCAAGCCCATCACCGCCGCCAGCCTGCTGGCCGGGATTGAGGCGGTGCTCGACTGAGAATCAGTCGGGGGTGACCAAGCCCTGCAGGCCGACGAGAATGGCGATCACGCCATAGATCGCCAGCACCAGACCCGCGCCCGCGGAACCGCTGGCGGGCAGGTCGCGGCCAGTGCGACTGCGCAGGTTCAGCCGGTCCCACAGCAGCAGGATCCCAGTGATCACGCCGACGACCTCGAAATGCATAACGCGCGGGCCGCTGATCAGATGGACGATCAGATACCAGCCGCCGGTGACCAGGGCGACCACGCCGACGATCCAGCCGAAGTGTCCCAGCCGTCGAGCGAAGTCCGCCAGATTATCCCCGACCGACGGCAGTCTCGCCAGAAGGCCGATGGCCAGCAGGAAGCCGCCGAGGATGTTGGACAGGTCGAGCAGGAGAGCGATCATGCCCGGTGCAATGCCCCGCTTGTCCGGAGTGTTCCGTTCACCTTCAGCGACCACGGATTGTTAGGCGGGCACGGCTAGGCTGACGACATGCGATCCCCCGCCCTGTCCGAGTTCGCCGACTGGTTCCACCAGACCCGCGACATGCTGCTGTGGGCCGCGCTGGGCGTGGCTGGGCTGATCGTCGGCCTGTGGTGGGTCGGGACGGATCACTCGTCGCCCATCCCCGCGGCGGAGCAGGCGGTGCGCGAAGCCCTGCAGGACGCGGAGGCGCCCCTGGGCAAGTCGCGCATGCATCACTGGGCCGGCTATCGCCAGTGGCTGGTCTGCGGCGTGATCGAGGGCGACACGCCCCGCCCCTTCGCCGCCCTGGTGCACGAGAAGAAACACAGCAGCCCCCTGTCGATGATCGGCGACGGCGACCGGGTCCGGGTGCTGGCCGTTCCGGGGATTACAGCGCCGCACACCAAGCGGACGGAGATGCTGGACGCCTGCGCCGCTCACAACTGAGGGCCAGATTGACAAACCTTGCCATCAAGCGCCTCCTTTTGTGCTTAAGGAGGCCGCCATGGCGACGATGAACATCTCCCTGCCCGACCAGATGAAGGCATGGGTCGAAGAGCAGACAAAGGACGGGCGCTACGCCAACTCCTCGGACGTCATCCGCGACCTGATCCGCCGCGAGCAGATCAAGGCGGAGAAGATCGCGCATATGCAGCGCTTGGCGGACGAGGGGCGGGCGAGCGGGATCAGCATGCGGACCATCGACGACATCAAAGCTGATGCGCTTGCCCGCATCGCCGCCCGCGACGCCGCCGCGTGACGCATTGGCGGCTGAGCGCGGAGGCCGACGAGGACCTCGTCGCCGTGTTCATCCAGGGCTGCGATCTGTTCGGCGTCCGCCCGGCGAGCCACTATGTCGATGCGCTCTACGCCGTCTTTCCCCTGCTGGCCGCCAATCCGGAGATGGCGCGACTGAGGACGGAGTTCGAGCCGCCCTTCCGCATCTTCCGCTTCAAGGCCCACCTCATCGTCTACGAGGAGGCCGAGGAGGAGGTCTTGATCCTGCGTATCAGACACGGCCATGAAGACTGGCAAGCGGACCCGCGCGGTCCCTCCAGAGATGAGGACCAGACGAGATGACCCACACCATTCGCGTCGGCATCGGCGGCTGGACCTTCGAGCCGTGGCGCGGCGTCTTCTATCCGGAGAAGCTGAGCCAGAAGAAGGAGCTCGAGTACGCGAGCTCGAAGCTGACCTCGATCGAGATCAACGGCACCTACTATTCCGGCTTCAAGATCGACACCTGGATGAAGTGGCGCGACGAGACGCCGGACGACTTCGTCTTCGCGGTGAAGGCCAGCCGCTTCTGCACCAACCGCAAGGTGCTGTCCGAGGGCAATGAGAGCCTCGAGCGATTCCTGGATCAGGGGCTGACGGCGCTGGGCGACAAGCTGGGGCCGATCAACTGGCAGTTCATGGCCACCAAGAAGTTCGACCCGGTCGATTTCGAGGGCTTCCTCAAGCTGCTGCCCAAGGAGAAGGACGGGGTGCGCCTACGCCACGCGCTCGAGGTGCGCAGCCCGACCTTCGACGTCCCGCAGTTCTATGATCTGGCCGCAAAATACGGCTGCGCCATCGTCTATGCCGAGGATGACGAGGCCCCGGATTGGCCGAAGATCGACCAGCCGACGGCGGACTTCACCTACGCCCGCATGATGTCCTCGAAGCCTGACGAGCCGACCGGCATGACCTCGGCCGAACTGGACGCCATCGCCAAGCAGACGAAGGGCTGGGCCAAGCGCGGCGACGTGTTCGCCTACTTCATCGCCGGGGCCAAGGTGCGCAACCCGGCGGCGGCCATGGCTCTGATCGAGAAGCTGAGGGCGTGACGCCACAGAACGGTGGCCTTGCGCGCAACGCCACGCGGGTTAAAGCGTAGATCAGCAGGCGGCCCGGTAGAGGCCTCCGCTTCAGGAAAACACAAGGAAGCGCCCATGGCTCGCGTCGCACTGGTGACGGGTGGAACCCGCGGTATCGGCAAGGCGATCGTTCAACGCCTGAAGGAAGACGGCATGGCCGTCGCCGCCGGCTACTCCGGCAATACCGAGGCCGCCGAGGCGACCGCCCGCGAGCTGGGCGTGATGGTGGTGAAGGGCAACGTCGGCTCGTACGACGACTGCGCCCGCGCGGTGGCCGAGGTCGAGGCCGAGCTGGGCCCCATCGACGTGCTGATCAACAACGCCGGCATCACCCGCGACGGCTTCTTCCACAAGATGAGCGCCGACCAGTGGTCCGACGTGATCCGGGTGAACATGGACAGCGTCTTCAACATGACGCGTCAGGTGATCAACGGCATGCGCGACCGGGGCTTCGGTCGGATCGTGAACATCTCCTCGATCAACGGGCAGAAGGGCCAGATCGGCCAGACCAATTACTCCGCCGCCAAGGCGGGGATGATCGGCTTCACCAAGGCGCTGGCGCTGGAGAATGCGCGCAAGGGCGTGACGGTGAACTGCATCGCCCCCGGCTATATCGACACCGAGATGGTGGGCGCCATGGACGAGAAGGTCCTGGCGGGAATCGTCGCCCAGATCCCGGTCGGAAGGCTCGGAAAAGGCGAGGAAATCGCCGACATGGTGTCCTGGCTGGCCGGCGAGCGTGCCGGATATGTCACAGGCTGCACCCTGTCGTTGAACGGCGGTCAGTATCTGGTCGGCTGATCCGGACGCTGCCCAAAATCCGCCGCGTGGTGATTCCACCAAGTTCGATATGAAGTTGACGGGGAAGGTCAGAACGGCGCGAACGCCGCTTCGGACTGCGATGGCGTTCGCCGTCGCGGCCATCGCCGTATTGTCGGTGACGGGAGCCGTCGCGCAGGAGCGCGGCAACGCCCAGTCTGAACAGAGCGAGGCCCTGCGCAGCCGGGGCGCCCCGACCCGCGCCCTGCCGCCGGTGGGCCGCTACATGTCCGACTCGGGCGAGGGCTTCACCCTGGACCGCTCGGGCCAGCGCCCGCTGCTGCGCTTCGATCGCCGGGATGAGACCTGGGTCCTTCGCCCCACCGTGGCGGTGCGCGGCGACGTCATCTATCGCAACGACGCGGGTCAGCAGATCCTGCGGGTGACGCCGGGCGGCGGCATGACCGTCTTCACGTCGCGCTCGCCGGGCGGCTCCCCCGCCTCGTTCACGGGCCCTGGCGAGACCCTGGCCCCGCCGTCGCTGGGGCCCGCGCAACTGTTCCAGCTGATGGCCCGCCGCAGCGCCATGGTCAGCCAGACCATGGGACGGCTGATCGAGATCAACGTCGACACCGACGAAGATGCCGAGGGCCTGACCGTCGAGGCGCTGATCCTGTCGACCGACGCCGTGCTACGGATCGCCCGCTCGCCCACGGGCCGGTCGTCGCTGAACCAGCTCCGCCGCATCGTCATCGTTCAGGGCAACAGCTCCGCCGTGACCTACGCGCGCGGGGAACTGCGGATCGTGGTCGCGCCGAACCAGGGCGTGGCGGGCCGTCCCTCGTCCGCGCGCGTGATCCGGGCCTTCCTGCCCCAGGACCCGCCTAGCCGGTAAAGCTGTCCTTGGCCGCGCGCCGGGCCGCGAAGTCGGCGGCGTCCGTGGCGCGCAGGAAGGGATTGAAGGCCTTCTCCGCCGCGAGGGTCGTCGGCACGGTCGGTTCGCCCCGCTCGCGCATGGCCATGATCTCCGCCGCCCGCGCCTGCATCTCGGGCCGGTCGTCGAGGCTGAGGGCGAAGCGGGCGTTGGCGGCGGTGTATTCGTGCGCGCACCAGATCACCGTCTGATCCGACCAGGCTGCCAGGATCTGGAGGCTGCTCCACATCTGCTCGGGCGTGCCCTCGAACAGCCGACCGCAGCCCATGTTGAACAGCACGTCCCCGACGAAGGCGAGATTGTCCGCAACCGAGCGATAGACGATGTGCCCGAGGGTGTGGCCCGGCGTGTCCGACACCTCCAACCGGGTCGCCCCCAGCATGACCGTGTCGCCGCCCCGGACGACATCATCCAGAGGCGCGGCGCGACGCACTTCCTCCGGGCCGATGATCCGGCAGCCGGTCGCCGCCTGCAGGGCCGCGTTGCCCTGTGTGTGGTCCGGGTGCCAGTGGGTGTTCAGAATCAGGCTCAGGGGTCCCCAGCCCGACCGCTCCAACTCGGCCAGGATGGCGTCGGCGTCGGGCGTGTCGACGGTGGCGATGGTTCCGGTCTCCACGTCCCGGACCAGAAAGCCGTAGTTGTCGTTCAGGCAGGGGAAGAGGCAAACTTCGAGCGTCATGACGCCATTCTGGCAGCCGGTGTCCGGCGGGTCTATGCTGGGGCCATGCGGCGCAGCATCGAAGACCTGAGGATTTTCTACGGCGAGCCCGCGGGCGCGCTGGCGCGTCGACTGCTGGCCCGACGGCTGGAGGACGCCTGGGGCGAGGCGTCGAACTGCGACGTGCTGGGCCTCGGCTACGCCACGCCCTGGCTGGACGCCTTCGTGGGCGCGCGCCGGATCGTCGCCGCCATGCCGGGCGGTCAGGGCGTCGAGCTGTGGCCGCAGGCGGGCAAGAACCGCACGGTGCTGGTCGAGGACCGCCGCCTGCCCTTCGCCGCCGGATCATTCGATCGCATCCTGATGATCCACGCGCTGGAAGAGGCCGACGACGCGCAGGCGCTGATGCTGGAGGCCGTGCGGGCGCTGGCGCCGACGGGCCGGATCATTCTGGTGGCGGCGGCGCGCGGCGGCCTGTGGGCGCGGTCGGAGAACACCCCCTTCGGCCATGGGCGTCCCTTCACCCGCCGCCAGCTGGAAAGGCTGGTGCGGGCGGCCGGTCTGGAGCCCACGGCCTGGTCCCAGACCCTGTACACGCCGCCGTGGGGGCCGCTGCTACCGCTGGCCGACGGACTGGAGCAGATCGGCAAGCATGTGCTGCCCGGAACCGCCGGGGTCATCCTGCTGGAAGCCACGCGGCAGGCCTACGCTCGCGCCCGTCCGGGCGGGGCGGTGGCGACGGCTCCCGTGCTGACGCCCGCCCTGCAGCCGCAACCGGCATCGCGAGCCCCTCGTGATCTGGCGGGACGCGCCAAACACCCGTAAAGGCGGGCCATGCAGCGATTGATCCTCATGCGCCACGCCGAGGCGGAACGGGCGAGCGGTTCCGGCCGTGACCGCGACCGCGATCTGTCGGCGCGAGGGAAGAGCGACGCCGCCCTGATGGGGCGGGCGCTGGCGGCCCGGGGCGTGCGCCCCGACCTGGCGCTGGTCTCGCCCGCCAGCCGCACCCGCCAGACCTGGGATCTGGTCCATGACGCCATGGGCGACGTCGAGGTGCGCGAGGACGAGCCCCTGTACAACGGCTCCGCCGACACCCTGCGCCGCGCCATCGAGGCGGTCGAGGACGAGGCGGGCTGCCTGCTGGTGCTGGCGCACAATCCGGGCGTCCACCTGCTGGCCGTCGAATATCTGATCGAGAGCGCCGCCTCGCCGTCCGTGCTGGACCGGATGAGCGGCGGCTTCCCCCCGGGGTCCGCGGCCCTGTTCACCGTCGATGTAGCCGGGCGCTGCACCTTCGAGGGCTATCTGCAGCCGCGGGACATCGCCGAGTGACCGACATCGCCTTCAAGCTGGTGGATCGGGCCGAGTGGGAACTGGCCCGGCTGGACGGCGCCTATGCCGGGTCCGACGTCGATCTGGAGGACGGCTACATCCACATGTCGAGCACGGCCCAGTTGGCCGAGACGGCGCGCCGCCACTACGCCGGGCGCGGCGATCTGCTGCTGATCGAGGTGGATTTGACGGGTCTGGGCGAGGCGCTGAAGTGGGAGGCGTCGCGCGGCGGTGATCTGTTCCCGCACCTGTTCGCCCCCCTGCCCGTCTCCGCCGCCCGGTCGGAACGCGCCCTGTCGGTGGATGAGGACGGGGTGATGCGGTTCGAGGATGGAGTGATCGGATGGGGCTGACCGACTTGGGCGCGGCCCTGCTGCGGACCCTCGACCCGGAGGCCGCCCACCAGCTGGCCATCAAGGCCCTGCAGTTCACCCCTCTGCCGACGCCCGGCGCCGATGACCCGGTGCTGCACACCCGGCTGGCCGGGCTGGACCTGCCCAACCCCGTCGGACTGGCCGCCGGTCTGGACAAGAACGGCGAGGCCCTGCACGGGCTGGCCAGGCTGGGCTTCGGCTTCGTGGAGTGCGGCTCGGTCACCCCGCTGGCCCAGCCGGGCAATCCCAAGCCCCGCCTGTTCCGCCTGAGCGAGGACCGGGCGATCATCAACCGGATGGGCTTCAACAACGCCGGGCTGGAGGCCTTCGCGGGCCGTCTGGCGGACCGCCCGAAGACGGCGGTGATCGGAGCCAATCTGGGGGCCAACAAGGACACCGAGGACAAGGCGGCGGACTATGTCAAAGGCCTGATCCGGCTGAAGGGTCTGGCGGACTACGTCACCGTCAACGTCTCCTCGCCCAATACGCCGGGCCTGCGCGCCCTGCAGGGCCGGGCGGCGCTGGACGACCTGCTGGGCCGTCTGGCGGCGGCGCGCGGGGATGATCCGACGCCCGTCTTCCTCAAGATCGCCCCCGACCTGACCGCCGACGAGATCGGCATGATCGTCGAGGCCAGTCTGGACCACGGTCTGGACGCCCTGATCGTCTCCAACACCACGCTGGACCGGCCCGAGAGCCTGCGTTCGGCGGACAGGGGCGAGGCGGGCGGTTTGTCGGGCGCGCCGCTGCGGGCGCGGGCGCTGGACGCCCTGCGCGCCGCCGCCGACGCCTCGGCCGGCAAGCTGCCGCTGATCGCGGTCGGCGGCATCGATTCCGGGGCCGAGGCCTGGGCCCGCATCCGCGCGGGCGCCGCGGCGATCCAGGTCTATTCGGCCCTGATTTACGAGGGGCCCGGACTGATTTCCCGCATCAAGCGCGAGCTGGCCGAACGGCTGCGCGCGGAAGGCTTTTCCGCCGTCTCCGAGGCCGTCGGAACGGGCCGTTGACGGACCGTTAGGGCAGACGAGTCATGGTGTCGGGAAGGGCGAATGCGCCCACTCCCGGGGAGACCATGGCGACCACTGACGCCACCAGCACCACGCCTGCCGTCGACCCCTGGGTCGGCGCGATCCGCCAGCGGCGCAAGGCGCTGCTGCAGCGGCTCGGCATGGCCGCGGCCAGCGCCCTGGTGTTCAGCCCCCTGATCGGCTGGGACGTCGCCGCCGGATGGGTGCTGGGCTATTTCCTGATCCAGGCTCTGGACCTGTGGGCTTTCGCTCCGGTCGTCGGCGGTCGCGCCGAGAAGCTGACCGGTTTTCGCGCCCTGATGGGCGACGTGCTGCTGTTCCTGAACGCCAGCTATTTCGGCAGCCTGTCGATACCGCTGTGGCTGGTCGGCGGCCCCATGGGCGGCGTCTGCGCGGCCATGCTGCTGTCGGCGGGCGCCATTTACTCGATGATCAATGCGCCGCGGTCCCGGCGCGTCCTCGTGCTGACGGTCCTGCCGCAGTTCCTGTACCTGACCTCCATCCCCTTCTTCATGGCCCTGTTCGGCGGCTCGACGGGCTTCGTCACCGCCGCCGCCATCGCGGTCGGCGTCTTCATCACCTACTGCCTGTCGACCTGGCAGCGGATGAACGAGGCCCGGACCGCCGAGAGCGCCGCCCGCGTCGAGGCCGAGCAGAAGCGCATGGACGCCGTGCGCATCATGGAGGGCCGCAGCGCCTTCCTGGCCACCGTGGGCCACGACCTGCGCACCCCGATCAGCGCCATCCTGACCGGCGCGGCCGAGCTGGAGCGCGGCGCCGGCGACGGCTCCTCGCGCGCCCAGGCCCGCCTGATCAACGACGCCGGCCTGATGATGAAGGCCCTGCTGGACGACCTGCTGGACCACGCCAAGCTGGAAGCCGGGCACATGACCGTGGACGCGGTCGACTTCGACCTGCGCGACCTGCTGAACCAGACCGTCCGCCTGTGGCGCGGCCCCGTCCGGGCCAAGGGCGTGAAGTTCCGCGTCGAGGGCGCCTCGACCATGCCGTCCTCGGTGCGCGGCGACCCGATGCGCCTGCGTCAGGTGCTGAACAACCTGATCTCCAATGCGGTGAAGTTCACCAGCACGGGCGCCATCACCATCCGCCTGAACGGCTGGATGGAAGAGCCCGGCGGCCACGCCATCCTGATCGAGGTGGCCGACACGGGCCCCGGCATGACCGCCGCCCAGGTGGCCCGCCTGTTCACTCCGTTCGACCAGACCATGGACGGCGTCAGCGCCCGCCACGGCGGCACGGGCCTGGGCCTGTCGATCAGCAAGCAGCTGGCGGACCTGATGGGCGGTCGACTGACCGCGCGCAGCCGCCCCGGCGAAGGCGCCCGCTTCACCCTGGCCCTGCGCCTGCAGCCGGGCGAGATGACCGAGGCGGTCACCCCCGGACTGGATCAGGAAAGCCGCGACGCCGTCGCCCGCGTGCTGGCGAACCGCCAGACCCCGGCCGTAGCGCCGCAGGTTCTGGAAGCGGCCCGCCCGGCTCCCACGCCCGCCGCCACATCCGCCCCTGTCGTAGAGCCGGTTCCCGAGCCGGTCGCCGAAGAGGCCTATGACGAGGAAGACGAAGGCCGTCCGATGCGGGTGCTGGTGGTCGATGACCACGACATCAACCGCCGCGCCATCCAGCTGATCCTGCAGCCGCTGGGCTGCGACATCGCCACCGCCGCCGACGGCATGGCGGCTCTGAAGATCTGCGAGCAGACCGCCTTCGACCTCATCTTCATGGACGTGCGGATGCCTGAGCTGGACGGTCGCGAGACCACCAAGCGCATCCGGGCGGGCAACGGTCCGAACGCCGACGTGCCGGTCATCGCCGTGACCGCCGACACGGCGCCGGAAGACATCGCGGCCTGCACCGCGGCGGGCATGACCTATTTCGTGCCCAAGCCGATCACCCCGCCGATGCTGCTGGGCGCCATCACCCATGTGATGACCATGGCTCAGGACGCGCCGGAGGAAAGGGCGACCGCGGTCGCCTGACCCCGCACAGCACCCAGAAGGCGATCGGCGAAATCGGGCGCCTTCATCGCGCATTCCCAGACGGTGACCACCCGCCAGCCGGAGGCCAGCAGCGCCTCCGCATTGGCCGCGTCGCGGGCGCGGTTGCGGTCGATCTTGGCGGTCCAGTAGTCGGCGTTGGCCTTGGGCTGTCGCGACCCGCGCGGGCAGTGGTGGCCATGCCAGAAACAGCCGTGGACAAGGACCACGGTCCGTCGCCCCTTCATCACGACATCCGGCTTTCCGGGCAGTCCGGCGCCGCCGAGGCGGTAGCCGATCCCGGCCGTGCGCAGAATGCGGCGCACGGCCAGTTCAGGCGTGGTGTCCTTCCCCTTCACGCGCCGCATGACCGCGCTGCGTTTCTCAGGGGTGAAGACGTCGGTCATTTCCTCCCCCGTCGGGGGAGGTGGCGCGGCGCGGCTTCGCGCCGTGACGGAGGGGTGGCGAAGCTGCCGCCGACACCCCTCCACCATCCGCAGCCTCCGGCTTCGGACGGTCCCCCTCCCCCGTTGGGGGAGGAACTCATATCAGAGCTGCGCCAGCAGGTGCTCGGCCGACGAGACCTTGAACTCGCCGCCCTGCTCGATGTTCAGCTGCTCGACGACGCCGTCCTTGACCAGCATCGAATAGCGCTGCGAGCGCTCGCCCATGCCGAAGCCCTTGGCGTCCAGCGTCAGGCCGATCTGCCGGGTGAAGTCGCCGTTGCCGTCGGCCAGCATCAGGATGTCTTCCTTGCCGATGCCCTGGCTGTCGGCCCAGGCGCCCATGACGAAGGCGTCGTTCACCGAGACGCAGGCGATGGTGTCCACGCCCTTGCCGGCGAGGGCTTCGCGGTTGTCCTTGAAGCCCGGCAGGTGGCGGGCCGAGCAGGTCGGGGTGAAGGCGCCCGGAACAGCGAACAGGGCCACGGTCTTGCCCGCGAAGATATCGTCGGTGGTGACCGGCTTGGGACCATCGTCGGTGGCGCGGGTCAGGGTGGCCGAGGGGATGCGATCGCCGATCTGGACGGTCATGGAGAGGCTCCGAGAAGGAAGGATGAGGATCAAACTCCCGGACCAGATAGGCGTTGCCGCGACCCGCGCCAACACCTGCGTCGTCCCGCATCCTTGCGTCCTCCGGCCCGCGTACCGATGATAAGGACATGGACGACTTCCAATCCCTCGTCGGGCGGCTGCTGGTGGCCATGCCGGGCATCAGTGACGAGCGCTTCGAGCATGCCGTGATCCTGGTCTGCGCCCACGGGCCGGACCATGCGATGGGCCTGCGGCTGGACCGACCCGCGCCGGGCGTGGACCTGAAGGCGGTGCTGGACAAGCTGGACACGCCGGCCCCGGACTCGGCCTCGACCCGCAAGGTGCTGGTGGGCGGTCCGGTCGAGCGCGAGCGCGGCTTTGTCCTGCACACCGACGACTGGATGGTCGAGGACGCCTCCATGCCCTTCGGCGAGGGGCTGGCCATGACCGGCACGCGCGAGGCGCTGGCGGCGATGGTTGATCCCTTCCACGGCCCGCGCAAGTCAGTGCTGATGCTGGGCTATGCGGGCTGGGGCGACGGCCAGCTGGAGGATGAGCTGGGCGAGAACGTCTGGCTGACCGCCGAGGCCGATCCGGCCCTGATCTTCGACACCGACTATGAAGGCAAGTGGAGCCGGGCGCTGGCGACCCTGGGGGTCGATCCGGCCTGGCTGTCAGGGCAGAGCGGAAGGGCCTGAGCTCAGGACCTCCCGACAGGTCTCGAGCATCCGGTATTCATACGGCGTCTGGAGACCGACCCAGTAGGGCGCCACCTCGACCACCTCTTCCATGAAGGGGAGCCGTGAGGAGCGCGTCCTGACCGCGACCAGGCCTTCATCGCGGTCGATGATGGCGCACCAGAGCGTGGAGCGCCTGCCGCCCGAAGGGGCTTTCACCATCTTCGTCATCGCCGCCCCGCCCGCGACGTTCGCCACGGCGCCTTCCGCGAGTTTCCGTTCCGCATAGGGGCTGTAGAAAACGTTCGCTCCGGCGACGGCGAGGATCAGAAGGATCGTCGCGATCAGCTGGACCGGCCTGGACGGCGCTTTCACGCCGACCGCTGCTTGATCGGCGCCGTGCCGTCGGCGAGGGACTCGTTCAAATAGACCTCGGCCTCCTGCGCCGGCAGGGCCTGGGCATAGCCGAAGCCCTGACCGTAGTGGCACTGGGCGTCGAGCAGGAGCTTGGCGAGGCTGGCGTTCTCGACGCCCTCGGCGACGACTTCCAGCGACAGGTCACGGCCCAGATTGACGACCGATTTGACGATCTTGGCCGAGCCCTCGTCCTTATCCATCGTCAGAACGAAGTAGCGGTCGATCTTCAGCGTATCGAACGGCAGCTTCGCCAGGTAGCTGAGCGACGAGAAGCCGGTGCCGAAGTCGTCCAGCGCCAGCGAGGCGCCCACGTCACGCAGCTTCTTCAGGGTCTCGGCGGCGCGCGTGGTGTCACGCATGATGTCGCCTTCGGTGACCTCCAGCTTCAGCGCGCCCTTGGGCAGCTCCGCCTCGCTGATGATGCGCGCGACGTCCTCAACCAGATTGGGTCGCTCGATCTCGCCGACCGACAGGTTCACGCTGCAGAACAGCTTGCCCGCCGACGGGTGCCGCGCCAGCCATTCGGCCAGCTGACGCGCCGAGGCGCGCATCATCAGCAGCCCCAGGTCGTTCATCAGGCCCATCTCGTCGGCCAGGCCCAGGAACTCGTCCGGCGGGACCATGCCGCGCTTGGGGTGACGCCAGCGGGCCAGGGCCTCGAAGCCCGCCACCGCGCCGGTGTTGAGGTTCACGATGGGCTGGTAGAAGGGCTCGATCTCGCCACGCACGAAGGCGTTGCGCAGGTCGGCCTCCAGCGCCAACCGGGACAGGCTGTCGCTCTCCAGAGCGCGGCCATAGGCGGCGATGCCGCCGCGCCCGGCGGTCTTGGCCTGCTCCACCGCCAGTTCGACCCGGCGCAACAGTTCAGCGGGATCGGCGGCGTCAGGACCGCCCTCGACCGTCACGGCCCCGATGGAGACAGTCGGATAGATGTCGAAGCCCGCGATGCGCAGCGGCTGCTCCAGCGCCTCACGCAGGCGCTCGGCCGCGGCTCCGACGCCGCGGGGGGCCAGAATGGCGAACTCGTCCTCGCCGATGCGGGCGGCGCTGGAATCATGCGGGAAGGCGGCGTTCAGGCGCGAGCCCAGCGCGGCCAGCACCAGATCGGCCCGCTCATGCCCCAGCGCTTCGTTCAGGCGGCGCAGGCGGTCCACATCGGCCACGACCAACTCGTACTCGCCCATCTGGGTCAGGGTCTCGCCCACCCGCGACAGGAAGGTGCGGCGGTCCAGCAGGCCGGTCAGCTGATCCCGGTGGGAGGCGGCGAACTTGGTCTCCAGCGCCACCACGCCCGCGGCGCGCAGGCCGTCTTCCAGCCAGACGCCGCGCCAGATGCAGGTCTCGGCGTCGCGCATGCGCAGGCGAACGGCGACCTCGGTCCCCTCCTCCTGCGGCTTGAGGATCTTTTCGGCCAGCGCCCGGTCCTGCGGGATGGCCACGGCGGTGAAGGCGGCGCCGGAGCATTCGGGGGCCAGCGGGCCCAGCCCGAGGGCGCGCGTCGCGCCCGTGAAACGCATCTGGTCCTCGGCGGGGGTCCAGATCCACAGCGCGGAATCAGCCGCGGCCAGCGCCTCGATGGCGGTGGTCGCGTCCCAGGCCAGACTTCTGGAGCGAGTGTTCACGCGCCGCGGTTCTCCGGTGCACGGCGTCAGCCGGCGCGTCCGGCCCCGTCATTCACGCAGCCGAACAGGAGATGATCTGCCCAATCGCCGTTAATTTTGAGATAAGCCCGCGCCCGGCCCTCGAGTTCAAAGCCGGACTTCTCCAGCACCCGGCGCGAGGCCGCGTTATGGGGCACGCAGGCCGCCTCCACCCGATGCAGGTGCAACTCCTTGAAAGCGAACCCGACAATCGCCCGCACGGCCTCGGTGGCGAGGCCCTGACCCGCGAAGCGGCTGGCGATCCAGTAGCCGATGGTCCCGGTCTCGGCGACCCCGCGACGGACGTTCGACAGGGTCACCGCGCCCACCAGGGTGCGGCCATGGTCGATGAAGATGAAGAAGGGCCAGGCGTTCCCGGCCTCCAGCTCGCGCTGATAGATCGACAGACGTCGCTTGAAGGCGGCGCGGGTCAGGTCGTCCTCGGGCCAGGTCGGCTCCCACGGCTGGAGATAGGCGTAGGACTCCTGCCGCAGGATCGCCCAGGCCTCGTGATCGGACTGGCGCGGCGAGCGCAGGATGACGCCCCGGCCCTCCACCACGGGCCCGCCCGCGTCACTGATCCAATCCAGAAGCGCCATGATCCCAGACTAGTCCCGTCGTGCTCAGCCGAACAGGGCGTCGCGGAAGGCCGCGCCCGCCGGAGCCGCCGCCTTGGGTCCCAGGACCGCCGTGGCGGCCAGACCGGGCGCAAGGCAGGCCGCCGCCGCCATGCGCACGTCCTCGACCGTCTGGGCCAGCGTCCGGTCGGCCATGGCCTGAGAGGCGATGGGCGCGCCAAAGATCAGCACCTGGGCCGCTGCCCGGCCCGCGCGCGACGCGGGGCTTTCGTCCGACATCCACAGGCCCGCGTTCAGCACCGCCTTGGCGCGGGACAGTTCGGCGGCGGTCGGACCGGTCTCGGCCAGAGACTTCAGCTCGGCGGCGCAGACCTGGGCCAGCTCCACCGCCCGGTCCGCCGAGGCGCCGGAGTAGATGCCGAGGATGCCCGCATCCTCATAGGGCTCATGATAGGCGTCGATAGCGTAGGCCAGACCGCGCTCCTCGCGGGCGCTCTGGAACAGGCGCGAGGCCATGCCGCCGCCCAGGATTTCACTCATCAGCCGGGTTGCCGCATAGGACGGATCGACCGCGGAGGGCGCGGGCAGTTGGAAGACGATATTGGCCTGTTCGATGCGGCGGGCCAGGGCCGCGTCGCCCCCGGTGAAGCGCGGAACGTCCGGCTGCTCGGCCGGGGTCGCGACCTGATCGCCGAACCAGCGCTCGGCCAGGGCCAGCAGTTCGGCCTCATCCACCGCGCCGGAGGCTGACACCACCATCCGGTCCGGCGAATACAGCCGCGCCCGCCAGGCCCCGACCGAGACGCGATCCAGCGGCTTAAGGCTGGCCACGGAGCCGAGGATCGGACGCCCCAGCGGCTGGCCCGCGAAGGCCTTCGTCTGGGCCATTTCGAAGACGTGGTCGTCGGGGGTGTCGAAGGCTTCGGCGATCTCCTGCGCGACCACGTCCTTCTCGCGGATGATCTCGGCGGGATCCAGGGTCGGGCGGAAGACCAGGTCCGACAGCACCTGCACGGCCAGCGGCAGGGAGCCTTCCAGCGCCCGGATCTCGAAGCTGGTGCGCTCATAACCGGTGGCGGCGTTTATCGAGCCGCCCTCGGCCTCGATCCGCTCGACGATCTCGCGCGCGCCCATGTCGCCCGCGCCCTTGAACACCAGATGCTCAAGGCAGTGGGACCAGCCGGAGGTGGCCTCGCTCTCCCACTTGGCCCCGCCGCGCACGGCGACCGTCAGGGCGAGGGTGCGCAGCCCGGGCATGGGATCACAGACGACGCGGACGCCGTTGGAGAGGGTGTGGAGGGTGGTCAGGTCGAGCTCTTTTCAGACGTCGGGGCGCCGGTCCGGCGCCGAAGCAGCGCCACGTAGGTGCCCACGAGCGCCAGCGCCAGCCCGAACCATGTCAGCGCATAGCCGAGATGGTTGTTCGAGAAGGCCGCCGGCGGAGCGGAGGGCTGCAGGGCGGCCCAGTCGGGATTGGAGGAGGCGGTCGCGTAGAGAGTGCGCGTACCGACCGGTCCGGTCACCCCCAGCGCGCGGGCCATGGCGGCCGTATCGCGGGCGTAGAAATGCAGGCCGCTGGGCGGCGGAGCCATGGCTCCGGGCGGCGGCGTATGGCGCAGTTCGACCGTCAGCCCCGTCGGCATGTCGGACGCCGTCACCGGCGGGCGAGCCGAAATGCTCTCGGAGACGAAGCCCCGGTCGATCATGAAGGTCGTCGCCTGTCCTTCAGGACGACAGGCCGACACCAGACGCACCCCGACCTCGGCCTCCTGAATCGTCTGCAGTTCGACGAAGGGCGCGGTCGCCAGCCCGGGGCAGATGATGGTCGCCTTGCGGAACTCGGGGTCAGCGGCGGTCAGGACCACGGCCAAGGGCGCGGGCGGCGCCTTGGCGGCCGCCTCGGCCTCCGCGATCAGGGCTTCTTTCCACTGCAGACGCTGCACCTGCCAGGTCCCAAGGCCGCACAGCAGGATCAGGGCGACGCCGGTGGCGACCGTCAGGCCCCAGGGGAAGCGTGCGCGCGTCTCAGACATGATCGTGCTGTCCAGCCTTGTTGCGCATCTGCAGGGCGATCATCACCCCCTTGCCCGGCCGCATCAGCCCGATGGACAGCCCCGCCACCAGCGGCAGGGAGACCAGCAGCAGGAGCCAGATCGGCGGGTTCCAGGCGATCATGACGGCCAGGGCGCTGAACACCACCAGCCCGCCCGCGATCTGCATGATGAAGATGGCCGCGCCGTCGCCCGTGTTGAAGCGGCTGTAGTCGAAACCGCAGGCCTCGCACCGGTCCACGACCTTGAGGAAGCCCGCATAGAGCGGTCCCTGCCCGCAGTTGGGGCAGCGACAAAGCAGACCGGCGCGGATCGGGTCGATCCGCGCCGGCGCAGGGTCTTTGGTTTCAACGTCCATTCGTCATCCCGGCGAAAGCCGGGATCAACCGAAGACGACGTAGACGAAGGCGAACAGGAACAGCCACACCACGTCGACGAAGTGCCAGTACCAGGCGGCGGCTTCGAAGCCGAAATGCTTCTCGGCGGTGAACTGACCGGCCAGCAGACGCAGCAGGCAGACGATCAGGAACAGGGTGCCGATCAGGACGTGGAAGCCGTGGAAGCCCGTCGCCATGAAGAAGATCGAACCGTACAGGCCCGAGTTGATGGCCTCGTCGTTGAAGAACAGGTTCTCGTGGATGATGTGGTGATATTCGTAGGCCTGAACGGCGGTGAACAGCACGCCGAGAGCGATGGTGATGCCCAGGCCGATCTTGGTGGCCTTGCGGTCACCCTGCGCGATGGCGTGGTGAGCCCAGGTCACGGTCGTGCCCGACAGCAGCAGGATGATGGTGTTCAGCAGGGGCAGCTGCCAGGCGTCCAGGGTCTCGATGCCCTTCGGCGGCCAGGTCGACCAGGCCTTGGCGGTGTCGGCCCAGGCGCCGATTTCCGGAATGTGAGCGCGCGCTTCGTTGAAGAGCGTCATCTCGAAGAACATCCAGAAGAAGCCGGCGAAGAACATCACTTCCGAAGCGATGAACAGCAGCATGCCGTAGCGCAGGCCGATCTGGACGACCGGGGTGTGATCACCGGCGCGGCTTTCCTTGACCACGTCGGCCCACCAGCAGCCGGCGGCCAGCAGCACGCCCGCCAGACCGGCGAAGAACAGGGCCTTGTCGCCCTTGGCCAGCAGGGCGCCGGCGACAGCGCCGGAGTCCGCCGGAACCAGACCCTTCATCCAGACGACCGCGCCGATCATCATGATCGTGACGGCGATCGAGGACACCAGCGGCCAGGGGCTCGGGTTGACCAGGTGATAGTCGTGATGCGGGGTCGCGTGGGCGTCGGCCATCTGTATCTCTTGAACGGTCGAGAGTCGTATTGAGGCAGGCTATAGCCGCCGTTATCCAGCCGCGCCAGAGCCTTGCGGCGTAGTTTGGGCGCCGTTTGCGGCCTGCTGGAAGCTGGCGGTCGGATAGAAGGTGTAGCTGAGGGTGATTTCGGTCACGCCCCGGCTCTCGCGATCCGTCGCCATTTCCGGGGCCACGAAGTACTGGACCGGGAATTTCATCGTCTGGCCGGGCTGGATGATCTGCTCGTCGAAGCAGAAGCACTGCAGCTTCTGGAAATAGGGTCCGGCCCGCTCCGGCACGACGTTATAGGCGGCCTTGGCGCTGATCGGCTCGTCCGACGTGTTGGTCACGTCGAAGAAGGCGACGCCGGTTTCACCGATGCGGACGCGCTGGCTGACCTGCTCGGCCCGGAAGGTCATCGGCAGGTCGCGGACATTGGTGTCGAAGCGGACCAGAACCGTCTCGTCCAGTTGCACGTCCGGGGCCTTGTCGGCCTTTTTGACCGTGCCGTCGAAGCCGGTCACCTGACAGAACATCCGGTACAGGGGCACCGCCGCGAACGAGGCGCCGGTCATGCCCATCACGCCCAGCACGCAGGCGATGGCGACGGCGTTCCGCGACATCTTCATTGGGCGTACCCGACCGGCTGGCCGGCGGCCAGGGCCGCCTCGCGGGCGTCGAGGTTGCGCTTCAGGTTCAGGACGGTGACGCCGAACACCAGGACGATGAAGGCGACCAGCGCCCCGGCGATGGCCAGGTTGCGCTTCTTGCGGGCGGTGAGTTCTTCGGGGGTCAGACGACGCATGGGCTTACAGTCCCGGGGTTAGGCTCTCGACCAGAAGGGCCGCGAACAGAGCCATCAGATACAGGATCGAGAAGGCGAAGAGATTGCGCGCCGGTTTGGCCTCGGCGCGGACGTCGTACAATGCGGCCTCTCGCCCCACGGCCTCGGCCTTGTCGGGCTGGTCGCCCGCGCGCGAGCGCCACAGGCGCACGGCCAGCAGCAGGAAGCCCAGCCCGCCGACGATGGAGACGATGCGGTAGATCAGCCCGCCCATGCCGGTGAAGCCCGGCGCGATGGCCGCGGGCAGGAAGATCAGGGTGTAGATCAGGATTTGCAGCCGGGTGCTCTTGGCGCCCCGGGCCACCGGCATCATCGGAATGCCCGCCTTGGCGTAGTCGCCCGCCGAATACAGGGCCAGGGCCCAGCTGTGCGGCGGGGTCCACAGAAAGATGATCAGGAACAGCAGCCAGGCCTGCCACGGCGCCGAACCGGTCGCCGCCGCCCAGCCGATCACCGGCGGCAGGGCGCCCGCCGCGCCGCCGATGACGATGTTCTGGGGCGTCCGGCGCTTGAGCAGCAGGGTGTAGAAGACGGCGTAGTAGAGGATGGTCAGCAGCAGCAGGCCGCCCGCCAGCCAGTTGGTCGCCATGCCCAGCAGCATGACCGAGAAGATCGACAGGATGACCCCGAAGGCCATGGCGTCGTTCTTGCGGACGCGACCGGCGGCGACGGGGCGGCCGCGTGTGCGGCGCATCAGAGCGTCCGTCTCGCCTTCCAGCGCCATGTTCAGGGCGCCCGCCGCGCCCGCGCCGACGGCGATGCACAGCACGGCGATGGCCGACGAAATCCAGTCCAGACGCCCTCCGGCCACGATCAGGCCGGTGACGGCGGTGAAGATGACCAGCGACATCACGCGCGGCTTGAGCAGCTGGAAGAAGTCTTCCGGCTGGGCCGTGGAGATGGCGGACGGGGCTGCGGGTTCGGTCATCGGGCTTCTTAACGGTTGAGGGCCGCCCCTGTGAAGGAGCGGCCCCCGATTACTGTCCGGCCAGGCCGGTCTTAGTGGTCGTCGCTCTTGACCACCGGCAGTTCGTTGAACTGGTGGTGCGGAGGCGGCGAGGACAGGGTCCATTCCAGCGTCGTGGCGCCTTCGCCCCACGGGTTGGCTTCACCCTTGCGACGACGAATCGCGGCTTCCAGCAGCATCACCAGGAAGACGGCGACGCCGATGACCGTGATCAGGTAGCCGATCGACGAGACGTGGTTCCACAGGGTGTAGGCGTCCGGATAGTCGATGTAGCGGCGCGGCATGCCCTGCAGACCGAGGAAGTGCTGCGGGAAGAACACCAGGTTCACGCCCACGAACATGATCCAGAAGTGCAGGCAGCCCAGGAACTCGTTGTACTTCACGCCGAACATCTTCTCGAACCAGTAGTAGAACCCGGCGAAGATGGCGAAGACGGCGCCCAGCGACAGCACATAGTGGAAGTGGGCCACGACGTAGTAGGTGTCGTGCAGGCTGTAGTCGATGCCGGCGTTCGACAGGACCACGCCGGTCACGCCGCCGACGGTGAACAGGAAGATGAAGCCGATGGCCCACAGCATGGGCGTCTTGAAGCTGATCGACCCGCCCCACATCGTCGCGATCCACGAGAAGATCTTAACGCCGGTGGGCACCGCGATGATCATGGTCGCGGCCACGAAGTAGGCGCGCAGGTTCACCGACATGCCGACGGTATACATGTGGTGCGCCCACACGATGAAGCCGATGAAGCCGATGGCGACCATGGCGTAGGCCATGGCGAGGTAGCCGAAGACGGGCTTCTTCGAGAAGGTCGAGACGATGTGCGAGATGATGCCGAAGCCCGGCAGGATCAGGATGTACACCTCGGGGTGGCCGAAGAACCAGAACAGGTGCTGGAACATGACGGGGTCGCCGCCGCCGGCCGGATTGAAGAAGCTGGTGCCGAAGTTGCGGTCAGCCAGCAGCATGGTGATGGCGCCCGCCAGAACCGGCAGCGACAGCAGCAGCAGGAAGGCGGTGATCAGCACCGACCAGGCGAACAGCGGCATGCGGTGCAGGGTCATGCCCGGCGCGCGCATGTTGAAGATGGTGGTGATGAAGTTGATCGCGCCGAGGATCGACGAGGCGCCCGCGACGTGCAGCGAGAAGATCGCCAGATCCATCGCCGGTCCGGTGTGACCCGAGGTCGAGAGCGGCGGATAGATCGTCCAGCCGCCGCCGAAGCCCTGGCCCGGTCCGCCGTCGACGAACAGCGAGGCGCACAGCAGCACCCAGGCGGCGACCAGCAGCCAGAACGAGATGTTGTTCATGCGCGGGAAGGCCATGTCCGGCGCGCCGATCATGATCGGAACGAACCAGTTGCCGAAGCCGCCGATCATGGCGGGCATGACCATGAAGAAGATCATGATCAGGGCGTGGGCCGTGACGGTGACGTTGTAGCCGTGCTTGGACGCTTCAACGAGGCCCAGTTGCTCGATCAGGCCGCCCGGCACGAAATACTGGATGCCCGGGGCGGCCAGTTCGAGACGGATCAGGCCGGACAGGGCGCCGCCCACGATCCCCGCCATGATGGCGAAGATCAGGTACAGGGTTCCGATGTCCTTGTGGTTGGTCGACAGGAACCAGCGGGTGAAGAAACCCGGCTTGTGGTCGTGATGCCCGTCGTGGTCGTGGGCGAGATTTTCGGCTGCGGTGGCCATGTCTTTGGGGCTCTCGCGTATCGTTAGTGGGCGGCCGGGGCGGCGGGAGCCGCGACCGGGGCCGGCGTGGCCGCGGCGGGCGCGGCGGGAGCGGGAACGGCGACAGCGCCGTCAGCGACGGTGGGGGCGCCGGTGGTGCCGGCGGCGGCCTGGGCGACGGTGCCGCCCGGAGCTTCAGCCGCCGTCTTCGGCGTCATCGAGCCGCCCTTGGAGGCGACCCAGGCTTCGAACTCGGCCTGGCTGACGACGTGGATCTCGATCGGCATGAAGGCGTGGTCGACGCCGCACAGTTCAGAGCACTGGCCGTAGAAGACGCCGGTGCGGTCAGCGCGGAACCAGGTCTCGTTCACACGGCCCGGGACGGCGTCGATCTTCAGACCGAAGGCCGGCAGGGCGAAGGCGTGGATCACGTCAGCGGCGGTGACCAGAACGCGGACGGTCTTGCCGACCGGCACGACGATCGGCTCGTCAGCGGCCAGGCGGTACAGGTCGTGCGACATGCCGCGACGGGCGATCTCTTCTTCCGGCAGCATGTTCGAGACGTACTCGGCGATGCCCTGGTCCGGATATTCGTAGGCCCAGTTCCACTGGTTGCCGGTCGCCTTGATGGTCAGGTCCGGCGTCGGCATGTCGTGGTAGGCGAACAGCAGGCGGAACGAGAACAGCGAGATGCCCACCAGGATCAGCACCGGTACGACGGTCCAGATGACCTCGATCAGGGTGTTGTGGCTCCACTTGGCGGGAACCGGGTTGGACTTCTTGTTGTAGCGGATGACGATCCAGACCAGCAGACCCAGCACCAGGACCACGATCAGGGTGATGATCGGCAGCAGGATGAAGTCGTGGAAGACGTGCGCCTCCACCTTCAGCGGCGAGGCCGCCGGCTGCAGGCCAATACCGCCCGGCGTCGGTTGACCCATCCGGTCACTTCCCGAAGCCAAGGCCGGCGTGGCGCTGAAAACGGCCAGGCCGAGAGCGGTGAGACCACCGCCGATCAGCGCCCGGGCCCGCGTGCCCATCCCCATGCGAGACATCCTCATAAAACCGTTTCTTCGCAATCATTTGCGAGTGAATCGCAAACAGACGCCGCGGACGCGTTGGTCACGGCGAGACTTCGGGCGGTCCATATCGCCCCCTCCCCCGCTTGCCAAGCGTCCCGACAAATCCGCGACCATCGGGCGTCGGATTAAATCGCAGTCATGTTTCGCCAGCTACCTTGCGCCGCAAGATACCTTGCAGTACCCCATCAAACATCACAGGAGACGTTGATGTGCCTGAAACCATAGAGATCCAGTTGAAGAAGGGGGTGCTGACGCTGTGCGTCCTCGCCCTGCTGAACCGCCGCGAGAGCTATGCCTATGAGATCGCGTCCACCCTCTCGGACGCCATCGATATGGGCGAGGGGACCATCTACCCGCTGATGCGGCGGATGCAGTCCGACGGCCAGGTCGAGACCTATCTGGTCGAATCGCCCTCGGGCCCGTCCCGCAAATACTATCGTCTGACCGATGCCGGTCGTCGGGCCCTCGAGGCCCAGCGGTCCGAGTGGCGAGGCTTCGTCCGCGCGGTCGAGACCCTTCTCGACGATGCGGGCCAACCCGCCGCCGAATCCGCTGAACAGGGAGCTGAACAATGACCCGCGCCGAATTCATGGCCCGGTTGAGACAGGGGCTGGTGGGCCTTCCGATGTCCACCGCCGCCGAGATCGCCGCTGACTACGACCTGCACTTCACCGACGGCGCCGCCGCCGGGCGTAGCGAGGCCGAAATCGCCGCGGCGCTGGGCGACCCCTCCCGTCTGGCCCGCGAACTGCGCGCCGAGGCCGGAGCCCGTCGCTGGTCACAGGAGCAGAACCCTTCGGCCGCCGCCGGCGCCGTCTTCGGCCTGCTGGGGCTGGGCGCGCTGGACATCATCATCATCCTGCCGCTGGTCCTGCCGATCTTCGGCACGGTTCTGGCCTTCCTCGTCACGGGAATCATCGTCTTCGTCACCGGCGGCATCATCGCCGTGGTCGTGCCCTTCGTGGGCGGGCCGGGCGGACCGATCGCCGGAGTGCTGCTCGGCGTGGGCCTGATGGGCCTGGGCCTCTTCATGGGCGGCCTGATGGCGATCCTGACCAAATGGCTGATCGACGCCACCGTCTGGTACGCACGCCTGCACTACCGCGTGCTGAAGCCGGCGCTTGAGCCGCAACCCGCTTACCAGGCCTGAGGGAGGAACCTGACATGATGCGCAATCTTCTCGTCATCACCGGCGTCGGCTTCATCCTCGCCATCGCCGGTCTCGGCGGCGCCGCCGCCATGGTCGGCAACGACATCCGGAATCACGACTGGACCTGGGTCGTCACCGACGACTCTCCCGGCGACAACAGCTTCCGGCTCGAGCGCGGCGAGGTCCAGCCGGACGTCACCCGCGACATCGCCTGGACCGGCGGCGACAGCCTGTCCATCGATGTGCCCGGCGACGTCACCTATGTGCAGGGCGATCAGGCCAGCGTGCGGATCACCGGTCCCAAGGATATCGTCGACAGCATCCGGTTCACCGAGGGTCGCCTGACCATGACCCGCGATGACCGCCCCGACCGCGGCTACGTCCGGTGGACCGGCAGCGGCATCCGCGTGTGGAGCGAATCCGAGGCCCTGAAGATCGTCGTCACCGCCCCGTCGGTGAAGACCTTCGAAATGGGCGACAACGGTCTGCTGCGGATCCGCGACTACGACCAGCCTGACCTGACTCTGACCCTTCAGGGTGAGGCCGGGGTCGAGGTTGAGGGCCGGACCGACGCCGTCTCCGTGACGGTGAACGGCGACGGCGATGCGGAGCTGGACCGGCTGATCGTGGCGCGGGCGACCGTGGCCGTTCCGGGCCGGGGCGACGTTCGCGTCGGACCGACCGAGCGCGCCGACATCGACATCTCGGGCCGGGGCGATGTCCGCCTGACCCGCAACCCGGCCCAGGTGAACCAGGTCATCACCGGCTGGGGTGAAGTCGAGATGGACTGAGCCATGGTGACGCGGGGACGGTCAGCCCCTACTTAAGGCCCATGACCGTCCCCGTTTCCCCGCCCGCCATCCTCGACAGCGCCGAGGTCGGCGCCGACGAAGCCCTCTCGATCCTTCAGGACGCCCTGACCGGAGCCGACGACGGCGAACTGTTCCTCGAGCGATCCGAATCGGAGTCGCTCGTTTTCGACGACGGCCGCCTGAAGTCCGCGGCCTATGACGCCGCCGAAGGCTTCGGCCTGCGCGTCGTCGCCGGCGAGACCGCCGGATACGCCCACGCCAACGAGATCAGCGGCCCCGCCCTCCGCCGCGCCGCCGACAGCGCCGCCCTGGCCAAGTCCGGCTATGCGGGCGTCGCCGCCCAAGCCCCGCGGGCGACCAATCGCAAGCTCTATGACGAGGTCGATCCCCTCGCCTCGCCCGCGTTCTCCGACAAGATCGCCCTGCTGGCCGAAATCGACGCCTGGGCCCGCGCCCGTGATCCGCGCGTGGTGCAGGTCTCGGCCTCGCTGGTCGGCGAGCACCGCCAGATCGAGATCCTGCGTGGCGACGGCCGCCAGATGCGCGACATGCGCCCGCTGGTGCGCCTGAACGTCTCCGTCACCGTGGAGAAGGACGGTCGCCGCGAGAGCGCCTCCTCCGGCGCCGGCGGCCGCGCGGGCTTCGAGGAATGGATCGCCCCCGACCGCTGGCAGGGTCAGGTCGATGAAGCCCTGCGCCAGGCGCTGGTGAACCTTGAGGCCGTCGACTGCCCCGCGGGCGAAATGGACGTGGTCCTCGGCGCCGGCTGGCCCGGCGTGCTGCTGCACGAGGCCATCGGCCACGGCTTCGAGGGCGACTTCCACCGTAAGGGCTCGTCGGTCTTCACCGGCATGATGGGCAAGCGCGTCGCCGCGCCGGGCGTGACCGTGGTCGATGACGGCTCCATCGCCGGTCGTCGCGGCTCCCTGACCATCGACGACGAGGGCACGCCCACCAACCGCACCGTCCTCATCGAGGACGGCATCATGGTCGGGCTGATGCACGACCGCCTGTCGGCCCGCCAGCTGGGCGCCAAGGCCACCGGCAACGGCCGTCGTCAGTCCTTCGCCCACATGCCCATGCCGCGCATGACCAACACCTTCATGGAAGGCGGCAAGGATTCGAAGGCCGACATGATCGCCTCGACCAAGCGCGGCCTCTACGCCGCGAACTTCGGCGGCGGCCAGGTCGATATCACCAACGGCAAGTTCGTCTTCCAGTGCACCGAGGCCTACCTCATCGAGGACGGCAAGATCACCGCCCCGGTGCGCGGCGCCACCCTGATCGGCGACGGCGCCACGGCCCTGACGCAGGTGCAGATGATCGGCGACGACTTCGCCTTCGACCCCGGCGTCGGCGTCTGCGGCAAGGCCGGCCAGGGCGTCCCCGTCGGCATCGGCCAGCCCTCGCTCAAGATCGGCGGCCTGACGGTGGGCGGGACGGCGGTCTGAGGCAGGAATTAGGGCTTGGGGCGTAGGAATTAGGGAGAACGCTCCCGCCTAATTCCTAACTCCTGATTTCTACGCCCTCCCCCTCACTTCCACTCCGGCCCGACCACCTCGAACCCACGGGCGACGAGGCTGTCCAGAACGCCGCCCTCTTCGGCCAGCAGGCGGATCGGGGCCACGCCCATGGTCGTGCCGGGCGAGATCATCGCCGTCTCCACCGCCGCCGCCCATTGCTGGTGCAGTTGCGGCGCCAGGTCGGGGTCGCCCCACGGCCAGCAGACATTCAGCGCCTGTTCGATCGGCGAGTTGACGACGTCCGGCACGCGGAAGGCGCGCCAGTCGATGGCCCGGTCGCGGGATGATTCCGGCCCCGCCTCGGCGGCGGCGATGGCGCGCTCGGCGCAGCGAACGTGGACGGTCTGCGGCGCATTGATCAGGCTGTCGACCAGCTCGTCGCCCCGCACCGTGCCGACCGGGCGCATGTCGATGCGGGCGCGACGGCCCGCGCGACGCACCACGTCCACCGCGTCCGGCGCGTCCCGCCCGGCGCCGAAGCCCGCCTTGTCCTGCATCAGGTCGATGCTGGTGAACAACAGGCTCTGGCCGCGCCAGGTCTGGCTGCGCTCGCCCGCCATCAGGGCCTCGAGCCGCGCCTGATACTCAGGCGACAGATAGTCCGCCGTGGTCTGGCCCTGCGGCATCCGCCCGATGGTCCGCGCGCGCCAGATGACGCGCAGGATGTCGCTGAAGGACGCCCGGCCTTCCTGCGGCAACAGGATCAGATCCGCCTTGGCCGTGGCCTGCTCCAGCGCATCCGGACGCCAGGTGACGTCGCGCGGAATGGCGCGGATCGAGCCGACCAGGATCAGGGTCGAGTCGCCCCGGGTGATCGTCCACATCGGCGCGCCCGACCGGCGAGCCAGCACCACGACCTCATCCAGTTCGATAGCGTCCTGCGCCGCCGCATTGGGCGGAGTCTGGGCCAGTACCGGCGAGGCGGCCGGAGCAAACGCCAGGAGGATCGAAGCGAAGACAGCGACGGATTTCACGGACGAGCCCATTTAACTTGAGTGATCACAGTATAGTCGAGACAAGATCAGAACACGAAGATGACAGCCCTGTAATGCTGTCGCCGATTTAATCCACCTGTCGGTCTTGTAACTGGAGACAGGCGAACCATCCGGTCACACCTCTCGTCACATGACGAGGGGAGTTTCGCAATGACCAGAACCATTCTGCTGGCGACGACGGCGCTGTTTATGACCGCCGGCGCGGCCGCGGCCCAAACGCCTCCGACCTCGCCGCCCGCCCCCCCGCCTGTTCAGGCCGAGGCAGGCCAGCAGGGCGTGCTGGTCTTCAATCCCGACTTCTTCGCCGACCAGCGCCCAACCACCGCCCTGGACATGGTCAACCGGGTCCCCGGCTTCAGCGTCTCGGACGGCGACGGCAGCCGCGGCTTCGAAGGCTCGGTCGGCAACGTCCTGGTCAACGGCTCGCGCCCGGCCTCCAAGAACGACACCGGCTCCAGCGTTCTGGGCCGCACCCTGGCCGCGAACGTCGAACGGATCGAGCTGATCCGCGGCGGCGCCCCGGGCATCGACATGCAGGGCTTCTCGGTCGTGGTGAACGTGATCACCCGCGAGCAGTCCAGCCGCCAGACCATCGTCACCGGCAACGCCGTGCTGTTCGAGAACGGTCAGGACGTCTACGGCGGCTCGGTCCAGTTCACCGCCAAGGACGGGGAACGCACCTGGGGCTTCACCCTCAGCGACGGCCTGTCGATGAGTGACTCGAACGGCACCGGCCCGGTCGTCCGCCGCGACGGCGCAGGCGCCGTCATCCGCAACGAGGACTTCTTCAACGACCAGAAGGGCGGCGGTCAGTCGGCCCGGGTGAACTTCGCCACGCCCTTCCTGGGCGGCAAGATCGACCTGACCGCCCGCTACGGCGTCAATGACTACGCCAACATCAACCTGCAGACCTCGCCCACCGTGCGCCGCGAGAGCCGCTACGCGGAAGACGGCAACAGCGGCGAGTTCGGCGCGGTCTACACCCGCCCGCTGAGCGACCGCCTGCGGCTGGAGACCCGCTTCATCCACGAGTTCAGCGAGTTCACCGGCGTCTCGACCAATCGCACCCGCCTGTCGGGCGTGGACAGCCCCGAGCAGCGCTTCGAATCCGACGGCGAGTCGTCCGAGACCATCCTGCGCGGCCTGTTCCGCTTCGAGCAGACGCCGAAGCTGACGTGGGAGTTCGGCGGCGAGGTCGCCTACAACATGCTGGAGACCGAGCAGTCGTTCAGCATCGGCGGGACCCCGGTCCCCCTGCCCTCCGCCTCGGTCACGGTCGAGGAGACGCGCGGCGAGATCTTCGGCAAGGGCACCTGGCGGCTGCGTGACGACCTGACGGTCGAGGGGGGCCTGCGCATGGAGGCCTCGACCATCACCCAGTCGGGCGACGCCGATCAGGAGAAGAGCTTCTACTTCGCCAAGCCCCGCCTGCTGGCGACCTGGACGCCCATGCCCAACAACCAGGTCCGCCTGCGTTTCGAACGGGAAGTCGGCCAGCTGGACTTCAGCGACTTCGCCGCCTCGGCGGATCTGGAGGACGAGAACGTCTTCGGCGGCAACATCGATCTTGAGCCGGAGCAGCGCTGGATCAGCGAGCTGACCTACGAGCGCCGCTTCCTGGGCGACGGCATCGTCAGCATCGGCCTGCGCCATGACGAGATCGTCGACGCCATCGACGCCATCCCGCTGGACGACGGTCTGTCGGCGGTCGGCAACATCGGCGACGGCACGCTGGATCAGCTGGCGCTGAACGTTCTGGTCCCGATGGACTGGGCGGGCTTCAGCGGCGGCCGCCTCGGCTTCCGCAACACCTGGAACAAGACCGAGGTCACCGACCCGACCACCGGCGAGCGCCGCCCGATCTCGAGCGTCCGCGCCTCGCAGGCCACCTTCACGGTCGCCCAGGACATCACGTCGTGGAAGCTGCAGTGGGGCGGCGCCTGGATCCCGCTGCTGGGCCAGACCAGCTTCGACCCGGACCAGCGCTTCAGCTGGCGTGGCCGCGACTATTTCGAGCTGTGGGCCGAGTACAAGCCGACCCCGACCCTCTCGATCCGCGCCCAGGTCAACCTGTGGGACAATTTCGATCAGGAGCGGATCGCCTACGGCAACCGCACCACCCGGCCCATCGACTACGTCGAGACCAAGGAGATCGACCCGCGCACCTTCTACCAGATCCGGCTGCGCAAGACGTTCTGAGATCGGTTCCGGCCTCAACGCCCCCGGAAGGGCCGGAATTCGACGGCGGCGGAGGTCCCTTACCCTCCGCCGCCCCCTCCCCGGGGGACACCAGACGAGGGCGATTAACAGACCTGTCCCGCTTGTAACTGGAGCCGAACAGCGTTCGCGGGCACACCACGCAACGACAAGGGGAGATGTCATGCGTAAGGCTTTCTGGATGGCGGGCGTTGCGATGTCCGTCCTGGCGTCTCCGACCCTCGCCCAGACCACGCCTGCGGCGCCCGAGAGCGTGGCCCAGTCGCCCCGCCCCACCGGTCCCACGCGCTCCGCCCCCGAGGTCGATGCGACCCAACGCGGCGTGCTGGTCTTCGAGCCGGTCTTCTTCGCCGACAGCCGTCCCGACACCGCCCTGGACATGATCGCGCGCCTGCCCGGCTTCGCCTTCGATTCGGGCGACAGCGGCACGCGCGGCCTCGCCGGCGCCTCGGGCAATGTCCTGATCGACGGCCAGGCGCCCTCGACCAAGACGGATGATCTGGAGGCCGTCCTGCGCCGCATCTCGGCCGCCGGGGTGGCGCGCATCGAGCTGATCCGCGGCGGCGCGCCCGGCATCGACATGCAAGGCCATCCGGTCGTCGCCAACATCGTGCTGGTCCGCACCGTGACCACCGAGCGGGTGCTGGAACTGAACGCCTACACCTATCCCGACGGCTACATCGGGCCGCTGGTCGCCGCCCGCTATGCGCGGCGCGAGGGCGACAACCAGATCGAGGCCTCGATCAGCGCCACCACCGACCGCACCGACGGCACCAGCGACGGCTATCGCCGCCGCTACGACCCGGCGGGCAACCTGATCCAGGACGCCGATCTGGAGCTGTGGGACCGCTTCCGCAACGTGCGCGCCACCGGCGCCGTGCAGCGGCGTCTGGCGGGTGGCCGCCTGCGCGTGAACGGCCTGCTGGGCTGGAACGGCAACGAGAATTCGCAGCAGGTCCGCATCCTGTCCGGCGCCGGAACCGACAGCTTCAACGACGAGGAATCGGACTCGCTCAACGGCGAGCTGGGCCTCAGTTGGGCCCGCGATCTGGGTCCGCGCACGGCGCTGGAGCTCACCGGCCTGCAACGCTACGAGACCGACGACTATACGGGCGTCTCCACCAGCGGCGGCGACAGCTCGACCTTCACCTCGGACGACACAGCCGGGGAGTCCATCGCCCGCCTCGAATTGCGTCATCGCCCCAATGAGCACTGGGCCGTCGAGACCGGCGGCGAGGTGGCGTGGAACTTCCTCGACAGCGCCACGACCTATGCCGAGAACGGCGTGCCGGTTCCCCTGCCCTCCGCCTCGGTGCGGGTCGAGGAGTTGCGCGGCGAGGTCTTCGGTCAGGCCACCTGGCGGCCGAGCCCGAGCTTCACCCTGGAGTTCGGCCTGCGGGTCGAGGTGTCCGAGATCAGCCAGTCGGGCGACAGCGACGCCAGCAAGTCCTTCGTCTATCCCAAGCCCCGCATCCAGGCGACCTGGACCCCGTGGGCGGGCCATCAGTTCCGCTTCCGCGTCGAGCGGCTGGTAGGCCAGCTGGACTTTGAGGACTTTGTCGCGTCGGCCGATATCGACATCGGTCAGGTCGAGGGCGGCAACCCCGATCTGGAACCGTCCAAGGAGACCCTGTTCGAGGCCTTCTACGAGCGTCGTTTCTGGGGTGAGGGCGTGTTCGACGTCACCCTGCAACATTCCCAGGTCGAGGACGTGGTCGATGTCATCCCGCTGGCCGGCGGCTTCGACGGCGTGGGCAATATCGGCGACGGGACGTCCAACTGGCTGCAGCTGCGCCTGACCCTGCCGATGGACCGTCTGGGCCTGTCCAACGCCCGCCTGCAGGCGCGGGGCAGCTGGTCCCAGACCAGCGTCACCGATCCCGTCACCGGCGAGGAACGGCGCTTCCAGGGCAACCAGGCCTTCGGCTGCGGGGTCAACTTCAATCAGGACCTGATGGACGGACGCTGGTCCTATGGCGTCGATCACGGCTGCAACGTCGACAAGGGCCGCATCTTCAGGGTCCGCGAGATCCGCGCCCTGCGCACCGATCCCTTCGTGACGATCTACGGCCAGTGGAAGCCGCGCTCCGACCTGACCCTGCGGATCGATCTGGGCAACGCCACCAACCAGGCCCAGGGCTACACCCGCGAGCTCCACAGCGGCCCCCGCGACGTCGCCCCGGTGACCACCCGCGAGACCCGCAGCACGAGGATGAGCCCCTGGCTCTTCTTCCAGGTGAGGAAGACTTTTTAGAGCGCTACCGCTCGTCGCGCGGCGGCTCGCTGCTTGAGCGCGAACTCAGTTCCTCCCCCTTGGGGGAGGGGGACCACGCGCAGCGTGGTGGAGGGGCGCCCGCGACAAGCTCCGTCCCGATCCGCGCTCAAGCAGCGAGGGACCGCGTCCCGAGCGATAGCGCACAAAGAAAAAGGGCGGAGCCTCCCGGCTCCGCCCTTTCCATGTCAGCGATCGCTCGCCGCTCAGCCGGTCGTGGTGGCCGAGGGATTGGCGACGTTGCCGTCTTCACGGCCCGCATCCGACAGCGACGGTCCCGGGTGGTTGCCCGGCTCGTTCACGCCGTTCGACCACTTCGAGATCACGAAGCTGATCAGGATGAAGGCGACGCCGATGCCGACGCCCCACAGGCCGATGGTCTGGAAGGTGTCCAGCGAGGTCTGCAGAGCGGCCTCGGGATTGGTCACCTGACCGCCGACGGTCTCGGTGCCGGCGCGCTTGGCGATCTCACCCCCGATGAAGTGGGCGATCGACGAGGCCATGAACCACACCGCCATCATGAAGCTGACGATCGAGGGGACCGACAGTTTGGTGATTTCGGACAGGCCCACCGGCGACAGGAACAGCTCACCGGTCGTGTGCAGCATGTAGAGCAGGCCCAGCAGCACCAGCGGGGTGCGGAAGGCGTCGTCCACCATGCCCGAGTTGGCGCCCCACACCACGACCAGGAAGCCGAGGCCGACCTGGATGATGCCGAGGCCGAACTTGACCACCGGGTTCGGGTCCATCCGGCGCTTGCCCAGGAAGGCCCACAGGGCCGCGAACACCGGGGCGAAGATCAGGATGTAGCCCGCGTTGAACGACTGGGTCTGGGCGGCGGTGATCGAGGTGTCGATCCACAGGCCCGAGGTCGAGACTCCGGCGGCGGCCAGCTGGGCCGGGGTGCCGTACGGAATGCCGAGCAGGGTGCCGGCGGCGGCGGTCAGCGACAGGTCGACGTTCCGGTCAGCGAACAGGTTCAGCGACGAACCGGCCTGTTCGAACAGGGTGAAGAACACCGCCGAACCGAAGATCAGCACCATGGCCAGCATCATCCGCTCGCGGGCGACCTTGTCCTTGCCGATCTTGAAGATGATGAACCAGGTGATGAAGCCCAGCGCCGCGATGGTCGACAGCAGCAGGCCCTGCCCCACCAGGGCGTGGTTCGGCACGATGAAGTACAGGGCGCCGACGCCGACGAAGGCCAGCAGGTAGATGATGGTCTCGCGGTTCAGGAAACCGGCGACCGGCTTTTTGATCAGCTCCGGATAGGGGCTCTCGCCCTTGCCTTGCAGCAGGGGCTTGCCCAGCCAGAAGACGACCAGACCCAGCGCCATGCCGATGCCGGCGAGGCCGAAGCCCCAGCCCCAGCCGAAGTTCTGGCCGAGGTAACCGCACAGCACGGCGGCCCAGAAGGCCCCCAGGTTGATGCCGTAGTAGTACAGGGTGAAGCCCGAATCCCGGCGCGGATCGCCTTGCGGATACAACTGGCCGACCAGGGTCGAGATGTTCGGCTTCAGGAAGCCGACGCCCATGATGATCAGCGACAGGGCTAGGAAGAACCAGTTCTCACCCGACGACTTGACGACCGACACCTGCAGCTCGCCCGGAGCGGCGGTGGCCAGCGGGGTGCCGGCGGGCGCGTTGGCGACGGTGATGTGGCCATCCGGGGTGGCGGTGTAGTCATAACCCTGGCCGTTGACGACGACTTGGCCGACCTTCTGATCGCCGCGCTCCACCATCTGAACGGCGTAGGATTCGCCGCCGGCGTTGACGACCTGACGGGCCGGGCTGCCTTCGAAGGCCATCAGGCCGTGGCCCATGACCAGCAGGATGGCGCCGAACATGATCGCCTTGCGGGTGCCGATGTAGCGGTCAGCGACGATGCCGCCGATCAGCGGCAGCAGGTACACCAGCGAGCCGTAGGTGCCGTACTGGCCGGACGCCTGGGCGTCGGGGAAGAGGAAATGCTGGGTCAGGTAGAAAATCAGCAGGCCGCGCATGCCGTAAAACGAGAAGCGTTCCCACATCTCGGCGAAGAAGCAGATGATCAACCCTCGCGGGTGCCCCTTGAGGATCTGCAAAAGCACGGGAATGCCCGTGGCGAGAGTGATGATCACCCCCAGCAAGATAACGATATTCATGCTTACCCTTTGGCTTGCGGGGGTGCGATGCCCGTTTGTGTTGTGGGCGCGCCTCTGCGGCCCCGCCTTCCCCTGACGAAGGGGCGATAGGACCACCGTGCGTGGGGGTTTACAAGCCGTAACCCTGTGTGAGAGGCGAGCGGGACGTCGCAGGAGTTTGAGTAAGACATGCTGACCCGTCGTGGGGCCCTGGCTCTCGCAGCCGCTTTTGGTGTCGCCCCCTCAGCCTGCTCCCGCGCCCCCGGCATCCGTCGCGACGTCGTCGCCGCGGGTCAGCCCGCGGCCCTGCTGATCTGGGCCGTCGCCCGCGAACGGCTGGCGGGATGGCCGCTCAAACCCGATCCGGCCTGTCTCGCCGGTCTCCCGGCGGAAGGCTCGGCCCTGCCCGATCTCGGCGGTCTGTCCGGGCGCGGACGACAGGCGAGCCGCGAGGCCATTCTCGCCCTGAAGCCAGCACTGATCCTGGACTACGGCGACACCGAGCCAGAGGACGTCGCCCGGGAAGCGCGCGCCGAGGCGGATCTGAACGTGCCGTGGACCCTGATCGATGGGCGGCTGACCAGCATCCCCGAGGCCTTCAGGCAGGCCGGCCAGTTGCTCGAGGCCTCCGACCGGGGCGAGAAACTGGCCGAGGAGGCCGAAAAGGTGCTGACCCACTGGCGGCATTCTCCGGAGGGCCAGAGCTTCTATTACGCCAGCGGCGCAGACGGGCTGAAGACCGGCTTCCGGGGCGCCCTGGCCACCGAGGTCCTGGAGGGCGCGGGCTGGACCAATGTCGCGGTCGGCGACGCCAACACGGGGATCGTCACCCTCGATCAGATCACCGAATGGGACCCCGAGGTTCTGGTCACCCTGAACGAGACCTTCGCCCGCGCGGCCCTGCACAGCGACGTCTGGCGTCGCCGCCCCAATGGCCGGATGCGCCCCATCCTGCTGCTGCCGGACCGTCCGTTCGGCTGGATCGACCGCCCGCCGTCAGTGAACCGCCTGCTGGGCTGCGCCTGGATGGCCGCGCCACATGGCGGCTCGGTCGCCCTGGCCATGCTGAGCCGTCGCCTCTACGGCCTCGCCGCCGACGAGATCGCCCGCCCCCGGTGGCTGACCTGACGACCGCCTCTTGAGTCAGACCGGCGAAACGCCGACGCTGCGGCCATGACCCGTCTCCGCCTCGCCCTCGCGGCCCTCTTCGCCCTGACCGCCGCCCCCGTCCTCGCGCAGGAGTCGCCCCGCTGGTCCCTCGCCATCCACGGCGGCGCGGGCGTCATCGAACGCGACAGCCTGACGCCGGAACAGGACGCCGCCTATCGCGCCGCCCTGCACCGCGCGCTGGAGGCCGGACAGGCCATTCTCGCGAACGGCGGCTCGGCGCTCGACGCCGTGCAGGCGGCAATCCAGATCATGGAGGACGACCCGCTGTTCAACGCCGGGCGCGGCGCGGTCTTCACCGCCGAGGGCCGCAATGAGCTGGACGCCGCCGTCATGGACGGCTCCACCCTGAACGCCGGATCGGTCGCCGGCCTGACCACCACCCGCCACCCCATCGCCGCCGCCCGCGCGGTGATGGAGCAGTCGCCCCACGTCATGCTGATCGGCCCCGGCGCCGACCGCTTCGCCGCCTCGGTCGGGCTGGAGCAGGTGGACCCGAGCTTCTTCTTCACCGAGCGCCGCTGGCGCGGTCTGGAAACCGCCCTGCGCGCCCAGAACCTGCCGATCCCGCCACGCCCCGCCGGCGCACCCGGCCCGCAGGCGGAAAACACCCTGCCCGCCCCGCCCCTGAACGAGCGCAAATTCGGCACCGTCGGCGCGGTGGCGCTGGACCAGCAGGGCCGTTTGGCGGCGGGCACCTCCACCGGCGGCATGACCGCCAAACGCTGGGGCCGCGTCGGCGACGTGCCGGTGATCGGCGCCGGCACCTATGCCTCCAACGCCGACGGCTGCGCGGTTTCCGCGACGGGCTCGGGCGAGTATTTCATTCGAGCGACGGTGGCGCGGGATATCTGCGTCAGCACCCGCGAGGGCGCGACCGTCCAGGCCGCCGCCGATACGGAGATCGCGGATGTCGGCTCCATCGGCGGCGACGGCGGCGTCATCGTCATGGGCCGCGACGGGACACCGGCCTTCGCCCTGAACACCTCGGGCATGTATCGCGGCGCGGTCGCCAGCGGCTCCGCGGCCGGGGTCGCCATCTACGGTGACGAGGCCCTGCGCCCATGACCGCCGCCATCGACCTGACCGAAAAGTTCGCCGCCTTCTCTGACCACTGGCGCCCCCGCATCGCCGCCCAGCTGAACGGTCAGGACGTGCGGCTGGTGAAGGTGCAGGGCGTCTTCCCCTGGCACAGCCATGCCGACGCCGAGGAGATGTTCCTGGTCTGGAAGGGCCGTTTCCGGGTCGAGTTCCGCGACCGGATCGTCAGCCTCGATCCCGGCCAGTTCATCGTCGTCCCGCGCGGCGTCGAACATCGCACCGCCGCCGACGAGGAGGCCGAGGTGATGATTTTCGAGCCGTCCGAGGTCGTCAACACCGGCGACGCCCTCGCCTCCGAATTCACCGCGCCTTCGGGACAGACTGTATGACCGGCCCCAACACTGGCCCCGTCCGCTTACCCCCGCCCCTGATCTATGTCGGCTTCCTGCTGGCGGGCTGGGGCCTGACCTTCGTCGTCGCCGATCCGGGCCTCGGCGCCGGATGGGACGTGCGCCGCTATATCGCCTTCGCCCTGATCGTCGGCGGCCTGCTGCTGGACGGGGCGGCGATGGAAAGCTTCCGCCGCAAGGGCACCCCCGCCGAGCCGTGGAAGGAGTCCGTCGCGCTGGAGACCGGCGGCGTCTTCCGCTTCAGCCGCAACCCGATCTACGTCGGCTTCGCCCTGATCTACGCCGGCGCCGCCGTGTGGATGGACAGCCTGATCGCCCTGGCCTTGCTGCTGCCCTGCATGGTCGTGGTCGATCGCTTTGTGGTCCTGCGCGAAGAAGCCTATCTGTTCGCCAAATTCGGCGCCGACTGGGACGCCTATCGATCGAAGGTGCGCCGGTGGCTGTGAGCGATGACGAACTGTCCGAAATGGCCATCGAGGAACTGGACGCCGCCTGCGCCCTGCCGTGGCCGGACATGAAGGCCGTCACGCCCTGGGGCGACACCTTCGAGGGCGTCGCGCCGTCGGGCCGGGATGTCGAGGTCGAGCGCCGCTACCTCTGGGCCCACCAGCCCGAGGGCGCCATCGCCGTCGAGGTAGAGGTGCGCCTGATCGGCGGCCGCGAAGGGGCCGAGGCCAAGGCCCTGATCCACCCGCCCGCCTGATCCGGGCGGTTTCCACAAAACCGTTAACCTTTTCCCGTTGCCAAGCGGGGCTGTCCGCGCAGAATGCCGTTCGGTCATTCAGCGGGAGCCTTCATGTCCTACGGCGCAGACTTCGCCTCGGCCGATCCGGCCAACGCCCCGCTCGACGCGCCGATCTATTTCGGCGCCGACCCGGTGCTGTGGGGCGCGCTGATTCTGGGGCTGCTGGCGGCGGCCCTGCTGGGCTGGTTCCTGCGCGGCCAGTCAGGGCCGAAGGGCGGCGACGCCTCGGACGCCATCTGGAAGGCCATCGACGGCGCCGCCAAGGACGCCATGAAGGCCGACGACAGCGCCCTGAAGGGTCGGGCCGAACACCTGCTGCATGTGGTCGAGGCCTGCCTCGGCAGGACCCTGTCCCTCTCGGGCGGCAAGGAGGGTCTGGCCGCCTGCGTCACGGCCCTGCGCGGCGCCGTGGACGGCAAGCTGCCGGACAAGCCCAAGGGCGATCACGGCAAGGGTCACGAGGCAGGCAACGGCAAGTCCGAGGACAAGCACGGCGAGGACAAGGGCCACGACGGCCACGGCCCGACCTCCAGCGTCGGCGCCGCGGCGGCCAACATCACCATCAATGTCGCCCCCTCGGCCCCGGCCAAGCCGGACAAGCCGGATCATGACCCTCACCCCGCGCCGGAGCCCCGCAAGGAGATGACGGTGCGCGAGCAGACCAACGCCCTGCGGCTGGCCGTCGCGGCCTTCAACGAGCACTGGCGGCACAGGGACGCCCGCACCGCCGCCCTGCGCGGCGCTCTGGCGGAACTGTCCGGCGGCGGCGGGCCCGGTCTCGGCCACGGCTGATCCGCCACCGACACGGCGCCCGGTTTCCCCGCGCCTGGAAACGGGTTAGGCGTGCAGCATGAAACTCGCCTCGCTCAAGCATGGCCGTGACGGCCGCCTCGTCGTCGTCTCCAGCGATCTCGCCTGGTTCACCGACGCCTTCCTGATCGCCCCTACGCTGCAGGCGGCGCTGGACAACTGGGACCGGGTCGGGCCCGACCTGCGCGCCCTGGCCGAAAGCCTGGAGCACGGTGGCGTGCCGCGCGGTCGCTTCCACGAACGTGACGCCGCCAGCCCTCTGCCCCGCGCCTATCAGTGGGCCGACGGCTCGGCCTATGTGAACCACGTCGAACTGGTCCGTAAGGCGCGCGGCGCCGAGATGCCGGAGAGCTTCTGGACCGACCCGCTGATGTATCAGGGCGGCTCGGACGGCTTCCTGAACCCGCGTGATTCGATCCCGCTGGCCGACGAAAGCTGGGGCTGTGACCTGGAGGCCGAGATCGTCGTCGTCACCGGCGACGTGCCGCAGGGCGTGAGCCGCGAAGAGGCGCTGGGCCACATCCGTCTGGTCGGCCTCGTCAATGACGTGTCGCTGCGGAACCTGATCCCGGCGGAGCTCGGCAAGGGCTTCGGCTTCGTCCAGTCCAAGCCGGCCAGCGCCCTTTCGCCGGTCTTCGTCACCCCGGACGCCCTGGGCGACCGCTGGCGGGACGGCAAGCTGCATGGAACCCTGTCGGTCCAGCTAAACGGCGCCGACTTCGGCAAGGCTGACGCCGGCGTCGACATGACCTTCGACTTCGGCACCCTGATCGCCCACCTGGCCAAGACCCGCGCCCTGTGCGCCGGCACGGTCATCGGCTCGGGCACGGTCTCGAACCGCGACGCAGACGGAGGCCCCGGCAAGCCGGTGGCCGAAGGCGGTCTGGGCTACAGCTGCATCGCCGAGGTCCGCACCGTCGAGACCATCCTGCGCGGCAAGCCGGAAACCGGCTTCCTCAAGCACGGCGACACCGTCCGGATCGAGATGCTCGACGACAAGCATCACTCGATCTTCGGGGCCATCGAACAAACGGTAGCTCCGGTTGAAGGCTGACGCCTTTTCGCCTTGGTCCCGTAGTTAAGCTCCGCCCGAGGCAATAAAAATTGGGGAGTACACAATGAACCGGAAGTCGCTTTGGCGCACGGTCGGAATGGGGTGCCTGACGCTCGCGGCCGTCCCGGCCCTGGCCCAGGATTCGGGGGACGACTGGGATTTCGGGCAGGACGCCTCGCGCGACCTCAGCATCGCCGCCGTCACCTTCCAGAATTTCGGCGTCGCCGTTCGCTGCGTGAACGACCGCCTCAGCGTCGTGGTGTCGGGCCTGCCGGAAGGCTCGGGCCGCCGCACTCTGGGCTGGACCATCAATGGCCAGACCGACGAGACATCGCAGTGGGTCTCGGGCCGCAACAGCACCTCGGCCTTCGCCGTCTGGCCGCGCAGCATCGCCACCCAGCTGAGCCATGGCGGCCGTCTGGAGGTCGTGGTTGAAGAGAACGGCCGCGCCCGTCGTCACGTGGTCGATATCCCGGCCTCGTCGCAATCGGTGGGTCGCGTCTTCCAGGCCTGCGGCCAGAACCTGACCAGCCCGACCGATGTCGCCCCCTCGGGCGAGAACCTGACCGGCCTGCGCTGGGATCGCTATCCGACGCCCAGCTTCCCGAATCGCTCGGAAAACTATGAGGCCGGTCTGGCCGCGGTGCTGTGCACGGTTCAGCCGAACGGCTCGTTGCGCAACTGCCGCGCCGAGAGCGAATTCCCGGAAAACGGCGGATTCGGCCGCGCCGCGGTTCTGGGCGCCCACCGCTCGGGCCGTATCTCGCCGACCACCCGCGGCGACGCCATCGGCGGCCGGACGATCAGCTTCGTCACCACCTACGGCCAGCTGGACGGCGTCTACGTCGCCTCCCCGCCCAGCCGCCTGCCGGGCCGCGAGGAAATCTACAACCCGGGCCGCCTGACCACGCCGCAATAGGACTGTGAGACGCGTGCGACTTTACGTCCACGCGGGACCGACTAAGCTCCCCCCGTTCGCCGTCTGACGCGAACGGGGGAAGTCTTCGTGACACAACAACACCTCATCCCGCTGATCGTTATCGCGGTCGTGATTCCGCTCATCCTGCTGCGCAATCGCAGGCCCCGGACGCTGCGACCTCAATTCTTGTGGGTCATGCCCCTGCTGATCGTCGCGGCCATCGGCTTCGGCATCTGGGGCATGAGCGTCAGCGGACGCGGCGAGGCCCCCGTCGATCCCGTCTCCCTGCTGATCCTCGCCGTCGGCCTGGGTCTGGGCTGCGCCTTCGGCTGGCAGCGGGGCAAGATGACCACCATCTTCAAGGAGCCGGACGGCACGCTGAAGGCCCAGGCCTCGCCGATCGGCCTGCTCATCGTCATCGGCGTCATGATCCTGAGGAAGGCGCTCGAGCCGTGGCTGGCGGCCCATGCCGCCGATTGGCACGTCAACCCCAACGCCATCCTCGAGGCCTTCATGCTGTTCGCCGCGGGCATGGTGGTGACCCAGCGCATCGAGATGTGGATCCGCACCCGCAACATCCAGCACGGCGGCTCCGACGCCCACGTCGAGCTCGACACCCCCGGAGCCGCGCGATGAGCCGCGCCCTCGCCGCCTTCGCCCTTCTCGCGAGCGCCGCCCTCGCCCTCCCGGCCTCGGCCCAGGAGGCGTCCGAGGATTGGGACCTGACCACCAGTGTCGAGCGGCAGCTGACGCTGGCCACGCTCGACTTCGGCGATAACGTCCTGGCCCTGCGCTGCAGCGCGGGCGCGCTCGACCTGCTGGTGACCGGAGCGCCGGTCTCGACGGCCGCCACGCGCAAGGTGCGGGTCTCGGCGGGCGCCATCGCCGCCGAGGATCAGGTCTGGATCACCCAGGCCGGCCAGCCGGTCCTCGGCGCGGATGAACCCGCCCGTCTGGCCCGCCAGCTTCGTCCGGGCGGTCAGCTGGACGTCCGCATCGAGCCGGAGACCGAGGCCGAACGGCCCCACCGCTTCCGCCTCACGGTCCCCGCCTCGGCCAACGCCGTCAACGCCGTGCTCACCGCCTGCGGCCAGCCGCTGGACGAACCGCGCGACCTGATCGCACGAGTCCCGCTCCCGAACCTCCGCTGGGAGACCGCGCCCCAGCCGACGTTCCCCGCGGCGGCCTCCAACCGGCGCGTGGAAAACGGACTGGTCCGGATGTCCTGCGTCGTAGCCGAGAACTTGACCCTGAGGGACTGCCTCGCCGACGTCGAGAACCCCAAGGACGTCGGTTTCGCCGACAGCGCCCTGGCCGCGGTCGCGCAGTCCAGAATGGCCCCCCCGCTGGATGGGACGGACATGCGCGGCCGGATCGCCCGCTTCGCCATCCGCTTCATCCCGCCCCCGTCCTGAGGCCCGTCCTGAGACCTGTTGGCGGGACCGGTTGCAATCGCGCCACCGCCCCTGTAGGCGCAGACCCACGCGGCTGTGGTGAAATTGGTAGACGCGCCGGACTCAAAATCCGGTTCCGAAAGGAGTGTCGGTTCGAGCCCGACCAGCCGCACCATCTTTGAGAAGCCCGGCCCCGCAAGGCCGGGCTTCCCGCATTTCAGCCCTCAGCCGCGCGCCGCCCGGGCGGCGGTCACCAGATTGCGCAGGGCCGCTTCCGTCTCGGGCCATTTGCGGGTCTTCAGGCCGCAGTCGGGGTTCACCCACAGCCGGTCGGCGGGCAGCTTTTCCGCCGCCGCCTTCAGCAGGGCCGTCATCTCCTCGACCGCCGGGACCCGGGGGGAGTGGATGTCATAGACGCCCGGCCCGATCTCGGCCGGATATTTGTAGTCGTTGAAGGCGTCGAGCAGCTCCATCTGCGAGCGCGAGGTCTCGATGGAGATGACGTCGGCGTCCATGGCGCCGATCGACTGGATGATGTCGTTGAACTCGGAATAGCACATGTGGGTGTGGATCTGGGTCTCGTCACGGACGCCCGAGGCCGTGATGCGGAAGCTCTCGACGGCCCAGTCCAGATAGGCCTGCCAGTCGCGGCGGCGCAGGGGCAGGCCCTCCCGCAGGGCAGCCTCGTCGATCTGGATGATCGGCGCGCCCGCGGCCTCCAGATCGGCCACCTCGTCGCGGATGGCGAAGGCGATCTGGCGGCAGGTCTCGCCGCGCGGCTGGTCATCGCGCACGAAGGACCAGTTCAGGATCGTCACCGGCCCGGTCAGCATCCCCTTCATCGGCCGTTCGGTCAGCGACTGGGCATAGCGCCACCATTTTACCGTCATCGGCTGCGGACGCGACACATCGCCGAAGATGATCGGCGGTCGCACGCAGCGGCTGCCGTAGGACTGCACCCACGCCGCCTTTGTGAAGACGAAGCCCGACAGCTGCTCGCCGAAATACTGGACCATGTCGTTGCGTTCGAACTCGCCGTGGACCAGCACGTCGAGCCCCACATCCTCCTGCCACTTCACCGTCCGGGCGGTCTCCTCGCGCAGGAACTGTTGGTAGGCCGTGTCATCCAGCACGCCCTTGCCGTGGTCGGCGCGCGCCTTGCGCACCTCGGCGGTCTGGGGGAAGGAGCCGATGGTCGTGGTCGGGAAGGCCGGCAGGCCCAGCCGCGCCGCCTGCGCCTGCCGCCGGATCTCGAACGAACTGTCCCGCCGGGTGAGCGCCTCGTCGCAATCCGCCGCACGCGCCTTCACCGCGGCGTCGTGGATGCGGGTCGACGTCCGGCGCGAGGCGATGGCCGCATCGGCCGCCGCCAGCTCCGCCCGCACCGCCTCCCGGCCCTCGTTCAGGGCGCGGGCCAGCACCTTCAGCTCGGCCACCTTCTGCACCGCGAAGGCCAGCCAGTCGCGCACCTCGGCGTCCAGCGCCGTCTCCCGCTCCAGATCGATCGGGGTGTGCAGCAGGGAGCAGGACGGGGCCACGATCACCGACCGCCCGCTCGCCACGACCGGTTCGATCCGGTCCAGGATGGCGGTCAGGTCGGCCTTCCAGACATTGCGTCCGTCGATGACGCCCAGCGACAGCAGCTGATCGGCCCGCGCCCCCGCGACCACCGCTTCCAGCTGCTCCGGCGCCCGCACCAGATCGACATGCAGCCCGTGGGCGGGCAGCGACATGGCCAGATCGAGGTTGTCGTCCAGCGCCCCGAAATAGGGGGTCAGCATCACCCGGATCGGCGGGGTCACATTGCACAGCACCTCATAGGCGCGGGCATAGGCCTCGCGCGCCGCCGGGCTCAGGTCGGTGACCAGGCAGGGCTCGTCCAGCTGCACCCAGGTCGCCCCGGCGCGGGCCAGCGAACGCAGCACCTCGGCATAGACCGGCAGCAGTCTGGGCAGCAGCGTCAGGGGATCGAAGTCGCCATCCCGCGCCTTGCCCAGCAGCAGATAGCTGACCGGTCCCAGCAGCACCGGGCGCGTCTCGACCCCCTTCTCCTTCGCCTCCAGATACTCGTGCAGCGCCTTCGTCGAGCCGAGGCGGAAGGTCTGGTCCGCCGTGAACTCCGGCACGATGAAGTGGTAGTTGGTGTCGAACCACTTGGTCATCTCGGCTGCGGGCACGTCCTGCGCGCCATGGATATGACCGTGCTCGCACCGCTCGCCCTGCGCGCCCCGCGCCATGGCGAAGTAGGTGTCCAGCCCGACCCGTTCGGCGTCCCAGCCGTAGATGGCGGGGACCGCCCCCACCATGGCCGTCGTGTCCAGCACATGGTCGTACAGCGAGAAGTCGTTCGACGGGATCAGGTCCGCGCCCAGGTCCCGCTGGCGCGCCCAGGCCTGACCACGAAGGTCGGCGGCGGCGGCGAGCAGCGCCTTGGCGTCGATCTTTCCGGCCCAGTGGGCCTCAAGCGCGGTCTTGAGCTCTCGCTTCGGACCAATACGGGGAAAGCCGAGGGTGGCGACCTGAACGGGGGAGCGGGCGGTCATGGGGCGAAGCCTTTGCAAGAGGCAGGGCTTCGGACAGGGACGCGCGAACGCTCACGCGGGCAACAGGTCCGGCGGCGCACTTGCGGCCTGACCGGACACCCCGCCGGAGGACGTTATCTGTCGGGGCAGGTCTCCTGGCTCACGGGTCGACGCCTCCGGTCCGGCCTTCCCGGGAGCGAACCCCCAGTGACACGAGATGGACCTTCGGCTCGCCGCTCACAGTTGCGGGGGCAGCGCCGGCGTCACACCGGCTTCCCTCTTAGCTCCGCACGGCCCGAAGACCGCGCGCAGAACCACGACCCCGCGAGACTGCCACAGGCCGGACGGATGTCAACGCGCATATAAAGATATCTTTATATGCTTATATTCACTCGACGGTGTCGCCGGGGACGTAGACCCAGCCTTCCATCAGGCGACGGGCGCTGCGGCTCATGATGGCCTTGGTGATGGTCCAGCCCCCGTCCTGCTGCACCGCCTCGGCGCCGACCCGCAGGGTCCCGGAGGGATGGCCGAAGCGGACGGACTGCCGCTCACCACCACCCGCCGCCAGATTGACCACCGTGCCGGGGATGGCCGCCGCCGCGCCGATGGCGACCGCCGCCGTGCCCATCATCGCGTGATGCAACTTGCCCATCGACAGGGCGCGGACCAGCAGGTCCACATCGCCCGCCCCGACAGCCTTGCCGCTGGACGAGACATAGTCTTTCGGCGGCGAGACGAAGGCGATCTTGGGCGTATGCTGGCGCTTGGCCGCGCCTTCGAGGGTGTCGATCAGGCCCATCTTCAGCGCCCCGACGGCGCGCAGGGCCTCGAACCGCTTCAGGGCCGCCGGATCGCCGTTGATGGCCTCCTGCAACTCCGTGCCTTCGTAGCCGAGCTCAGCGGCGTTGACGAAGATCGTCGGGATGCCCGCGTTGATCATCGTCACGGTCAGCTTGCCGCCCGCGACCAGATCCTCGGGCACATCCAGTTCGTCGATCAGGTTGCCGGTCGGGAACATGGCCCCGCCGTCGTCACCCTCGCCCTCATCGGCGGGGTCAAGGAACTCCAGCACGATCTCTGCGGCGGGAAAGGTCACCCCGTCCAGCTCGAAGTCGCCGGTTTCCTGCACCGCGCCGCCGCTGACCGGCACATGGGCGATGATGGTCTTGCCGATATTGGCCTGCCAGATGCGCACCGTCCGCACGCCGTCCGGACCCGCATCGACATAGCCCGCGTGGATGGCGAAGGCGCCCGCCGCCGTGGACAGGTTCCCGCAGTTGCCGGACCAGTCGACGAAGTCGGTGTCGATGGAGACCTGGCCGTACAGATAGTCCACGTCATGGCCGGGCCGGTCGCTTGGCGACACGATCACGCATTTCGAGGTGCTGGAGGTCGCCCCGCCCATGCCGTCGATATGCTTGCCGTAGGCGTCAGGGCTGCCGATCACCCGCTGGAACAGCCGGTCGCGCGCCGGGCCCTGCGAGCGGCAGGTTTCCGGCAGGTCTTCCAGGCGGAAGAAGACGCCCTTGGACGTCCCGCCGCGCATATAGGTGGCGGGGATGCGGACTTGCGGACCGTGGCTCATCAGGCGGCCTCGGCTTCGGAGGCCAGGAAGTCTTCGGCGAACCGCTGCAGCACGCCCCCGGCCTCATAGATCGAGACCTCCTCGGCGGTGTCGAGACGGCACTTCACCGGCACGGTCTCTTCCGAGCCGTCGGCGCGGTGGATGACCAGCGTCAGCTCCGCGCCCGGCGCGGGCGTCCCGACGACGTCATAGGTCTCGGTCCCGTCCAGCAGCAGGCCCAGACGAGTCACGCCGTTGATGAACTCCAGCGGCATCACGCCCATGCCGATCAGGTTCGTGCGGTGGATGCGCTCGAAGCCCTCGGCGACGATGGCCTCGACCCCGGCCAGACGCACGCCCTTGGCGGCCCAGTCGCGCGACGAACCCTGGCCGTAGTCCGCGCCCGCGATGATGATCAGCGGCTGGCGGCGGGTGAGGTAGGTCTCGATGGCCTCCCACATGCGCATGACCTTGCCGTCCGGCTCGACCCGGGCCAGCGAGCCCTTCTTCACCGCCCCGTCCACCACGGCCATTTCATTGACCAGCTGGGGGTTGGCGAAGGTGGCGCGCATGGCGGTCAGGTGGTCGCCGCGGTGGGTGGCGTAGGAGTTGTAATCCTCCTCCGGCACGCCCATCGAGGTCAGGTATTCGCCGGCCGCCGAGGTCGGCAGGATGGCGTTGGACGGCGAAAGGTGATCGGTCGTGATGTTGTCCGGCAGGATGGCCAGCGGCCGCATCCCCTTCAGGGTGCGCGGGCTGGCCGCCAGGGCGCCCAGGCCCTCGGTGTCCCAGTAGGGCGGACGGCGAATATAGGTCGAGGTCGGACGCCAGTCGTACAGCGGCGCGGCAGGCGCTCCGCCATGCAGTTGGCGGGCGAACATCGGCTCATAGACGTTGCGGAACTGCTCGGGCTTCACATGCTCGCCGACGATGGCGTCGATCTCGGCGTCCGTCGGCCACAGGTCCTTCAGGCGGATGTCCGAGCCGTCCGGGGCGACGCCCAGCACGTCCTGCTCGATGTCGAAACGCACGGTCCCGGCGATGGCGTAGGCCACCACCAGCGGCGGCGAGGCCAGGAAGGCCTGCTTCGCATAGGGGTGGATCCGGCCGTCGAAATTGCGGTTCCCGGACAGGACGGCGGTCGTATAGAGGTCGCGGTCCACGATCTCCTTCTGGATCACCGGATCCAGCGCGCCGGACATGCCGTTGCAGGTGGTGCAGGCGAAGCCGACGATGCCGAAGCCGAGGCTTTCCAGCTCGGTCAGCAGACCGGCCTCTTCCAGATACAGCTTGGCCACCTTCGAACCCGGCGCGAAGGAGGTCTTCACCCACGGCTTGCGGATCAGGCCCAGAGCGTTGGCCTTCTTGGCCACCAGACCGGCGGCAACGACGTTGCGCGGGTTGGAGGTGTTGGTGCAGCTGGTGATGGCGGCGATGATCACCGCCCCGTCCGGCATCAGCCCCTCGCGCTCCTCGGCCAGGGCGCCTTCCAGATCGACGGCCACGCCGCGATCGCGCAGGGCCGAGGTCGGCAGGCGACGATGCGGGTTCGACGGTCCGGCCAGATTGCGCTCGACGCTCGACAGGTCGAACTCCAGCACCCGCTCATATTCGGCGCCCTTCAGCGCCTCGGCCCACAGGCCGGTGGCCTTGGCGTAGGTCTCGACCAGGGCGATCTGCTCCGGCTCGCGACCGGTCAGGCGCAGATAGTCGATGGTCTGCTGGTCGATGTAGAACATCGCCGCCGTCGCCCCGTATTCCGGGCACATGTTCGAGATGGTGGCGCGGTCGCCGATGGTCAGGCTGTCCGCCCCCTCGCCGAAGAACTCCAGCCAGGCGCCGACGACCCGCTCCTTGCGCAGGAACTCGGTCATGGCCAGCACGATGTCGGTGGCGGTGATGCCTTCCGGACGGCGGCCGGTCACCCGGACGCCCACGATGTCGGGCAGGCGCATCATCGACGGACGGCCCAGCATGACCGTCTCGGCCTCCAGACCGCCCACACCGATCGCGATGACGCCCAGGGCGTCCACGTGCGGAGTGTGGCTGTCGGTGCCGACGCAGGTGTCGGGGAAGGCCACGCCGTCGCGCGCCTGGATGACCGGGCTCATCTTCTCCAGATTGATCTGGTGCATGATGCCGTTGCCCGCCGGGATGACGTCCACGTTCTCGAAGGCGCGCTTGGTCCATTCGATGAAGTGGAAGCGGTCCTCGTTGCGGCGATCCTCGATGGCGCGGTTCTTGTCGAAGGCGGCGGGATCGAAGCCGGGGGCCTCCACGGCCAGCGAGTGGTCGACGATCAGCTGGGTCGGAACCACCGGATTGATCTTGGCCGGATCGCCGCCCTGTTCGGCGATGGCGTCGCGCAGGCCGGCCAGATCGACCAGCGCCGTCTGCCCCAAGATGTCATGGCAGACCACGCGGGCCGGATACCAGGGGAAGTCCAGGTCCCGCTTGCGGTCGGCGATCTGGATCAGGGCGTCGTTCAGCACGGCCGGATCACAGCGGCGCACCAGCTGTTCGGCCAGCACGCGCGACACGAACGGCAGGCCGTCATAGGCGTCGGGCCGGATGGCTTCGACCGCCTCGCGCGTGTCGAAATAGTCGAGGTTCGCGCCCGGCAGCGGCTTGCGGAAGGCGGTATTCATGGCAGCACTCTCGTCACGTCGTCTGGCCACGACAATGCTGAGCGGCGGCGTCGAACGCGCGTTCTTCCCTGCCGTTGTGCGTTCCCGTGGCCATTTGGCCCTGTTTTGCCAAGTGGTAGCACGGCGCGACCACGCAAGTCGCGCCCCAAGCAGATTCACCCTTCACCCGGCGTGGAATTCCGCTATTTCGTGCCCATCAATCAGGGCGGACGCGCGATCAACGGGCGCCGCCGCGTGCAGGCTCGGCCCGCGCTCCCTCACCGGGACGCCAGACGCCGCGAAGCGCTGCACTGACCACTGAGGAAATCGATGACCGACGCCGCCGCCCCCGCCTTCAAGCCCAAGAAGTCCGTCGCCCTGTCCGGCGTCGCCGCGGGCAACACCGCCCTGTGCACCGTCGGCAAGACCGGCAACGACCTGCACTACCGCGGCTATGACATCCTGGACTTCGCCGAGACGGCCGAGTTCGAGGAAATCGCCCACCTGCTGATCCACGGCACGCTGCCGAACGCCGCCGAGCTGAAGGCCTACAAGGCCAAGCTGAAGGCGCTGCGCGGTCTGCCCGCCGCCGTCATGGACGCGCTGGAGTGCATCCCCGCCGCCGCCCACCCGATGGATGTGATGCGCACCGGCGTCTCGGCCCTCGGCTGCGTCCTGCCGGAAGCCCACGACCACAACCATCCGGGCGCGCGCGACATCGCCGACCGCCTGATGGCCTCGCTGGGCTCCATGCTGCTCTACTGGCACCACTTCAGCCAGAACGGCCGTCGCATCGAGGTCGAGACCGATGACGAGACCATCGGCGGACACTTCCTGCACCTGCTGCATGGCACGCCGCCGTCCGACAGCTGGGTGCGGGCCATGCACACCTCGCTGATCCTCTACGCCGAGCACGAGTTCAACGCCTCGACCTTCACCGCCCGCGTCATCGCCGGCACCGGCTCGGACATGTTCTCGGCCATCGCAGGCGCCATCGGCGCCCTGCGCGGGCCCAAGCACGGCGGCGCCAACGAGGTCGCCTTCGAAATCCAGAAGCGCTACGCCAACCCGGACGAGGCCGAGGCCGACATCCGCCGCCGCATGGACGCCAAGGAAGTCATCATCGGCTTCGGCCACCCGGTCTATACGATCTCGGACCCGCGCAACGTCGTCATCAAGCGCGTCGCCAAACAGCTGTCCGACGAGGCCGGCTCGACCAAGATGTACGACATCGCCGAGCGCATCGAGAGCGTCATGATGGACGCCAAGAAGATGTTCCCTAACCTCGATTGGTTCTCGGCCGTCAGCTATCACATGATGGGCGTGCCCACGGCCATGTTCACCCCCCTGTTCGTCATCTCGCGCGTCACCGGCTGGTCGGCCCACGTCATCGAACAGCGCCAGGACGGCAAGATCATCCGCCCGACGGCGAACTACACGGGGCCGGAGAACCTGGAATGGGTGGACCTGAAGAAGCGGGGGTAACGGCTATGGCGGACCGGCTCGAGCAACAGTTCGATCAAGCTATGTTCAACGTCTATCGCCAAGCGAAAGACGAAGCCGACTACAACGCCACCATCTTTCTCCAGATGCTCACTGACAATGGCGGTCTTCGGACCGCCAAAACGCTGATCAATGCACCGCGAGAGTCCGAAGGCTATACGGCGCTGTACCTCCGCGAGCGGCTGGATCTGACAGTTGAAGCCGTGGTCGTCGAGAATGATCGCTGGCACCCGCTTTTTACCTCCGACGAACTTGAGCGCGCTCGGAAACGACTACGCGCGTATCGCTACACTCCGCGTGCAGGCGCGGAATAACGGCCAACTCTACGGCCTAAAGGACCCCCATGCCCTACCTCCTCGCCTCCGACCTCCCCACCGAATCCGCCGGCAAGCGCTTCCGCGCCGCCCTCGCCCGTGACGGCATCTGGCAACTGCCGGGCGCGCATAACGGCCAGGCGTCCCTTCAGGCGAAGAACGCGGGCTTCGACGGCGTCTATCTGTCGGGCGCGGCGATGACCGCCTCGATGGGCCTGCCGGATCTCGGCATCATCACCGTGGACGAGGTCGCCTTCTTCATCCGCCAGATCGCGCGCGCCTCGGGCCTGCCGCTGCTGGTCGACGGCGACACCGGCTACGGCGAGGCGCTGAACGTCATGCACATGGTGCGGACCTTCGAGGAGGCCGGCGCCGGCGCCGTGCACCTTGAAGACCAGATCCTGCCCAAGAAGTGCGGCCACCTGAACGGCAAGTCGCTGGTTCCCGCCATGGACATGGCCGCCAAGGTCGCCGCCGCCGCCAAGGCCCGCCGCGACATGGTGATCATGGCCCGCACCGACGCCGTCGGCGTTGAAGGCTTCGACGCCGCCGTCGAGCGCGCCAAGCTCTATGTCGAAGCCGGGGCCGACGCCATCTTCCCCGAGGGCCTGACGAGCCGCGAGATGTTCGAGAAATTCGCCGCCGCCATGCCCGGCGTGCCGCTGCTGGCCAACATGACCGAATTCGGCAAGACGCCCTTCTACACGGCGTCCGAGTTCGAGGAGATGGGCTACAAGATGGTGATCTGGCCGGTGTCCTCGCTGCGCGCCGCCAACAAGGCCCAGGAAGAGCTCTACGCCTCGATCAAGGCCAACGGCGGCACCCACAAGTACATCGACCGCATGCAGACCCGTCAGGAGCTGTACGACACCATCGGCCTGCACGAGTTCGAGGAACTGGACGCCTCGATCATCAAGACCATCGTCCCTCAGGGCATGCCGCAGGAAGACTGAAGCCTTCCGACAGCCGGACACACGAACGGAGCCTGACGGTCGTCAGGCTCCGTTTTTGCGTTCAGGGCTGATCGACCCCGACCACCACATAGCCCTCATGCCCCTTCGCCTCGTCGCGAGCGGCGCGGACGGCGGCGCGTCGGTCGATGAAGGCGCCGCTCAGGCGGCCGTCCAGCGAACGGAAGCACCACAGGCCGTGATCGATGGTGATCGCGATCGGCACGGGCTCGGCGGGAAGCGCCGCGATCATTGGCGGGCCTCCCGGCGATGATGCAGCCCGTCGGCCTCGGCCTGCAGGCTGCGCGCCAGTTGTTCGGCCAGTTCGCGGACCGGCAGGGCGCGCGTGCGACAGCCGTTGACGGCCACACACCACCCGCCCGCCGTCGGCACGACCTCATAGCCGCCGGGACGACGCCGCGCCGGCGTTCGGTCGTCGACATAGCCCGACATCATCGGCCGCGCTCCCGCGTCGAAGCGGCGCCGAAGGCCTGGCCGATCACGTCCATCGCCATCCGCCAGACGCTTGGCGGCGCGACGGGGCGAGGTTTCAGGCTTTGGGTCAGCAGGGCGTTGCGGGTCATTTCGACCTCCGTTGAAGAGGCCTGCAATCGACACCCGCCGGGCCTCAGCGCGCCATTCGAAAACCGCCCGCCCGCATAAGCGCCGCATAAGCCGGGGGCCCTCCCCTTATGTTTTCCTTATGCGCCGCGCCGGAACCCGAATGGCGCCCTTACGCGGTTCGGGAGCCTTGTCCCGCCTCCACAAAGTCGGAGGCGTCGGCAATGTCCGATCTGATCTTTCTGGCGTTGGGCGGCGGAGCATTCCTGCTCTTCGCCGCCCTCGCCGCTACATTGAAGAGGATGTGACGATGATCGTCTCCATCCTCTGGGGCGTCGGCGCGATCGTCGTCGCCGGTTACATGGTCGCGGCGCTCGTGCGCCCCGAGCGGTTCTGAAGGAGCCGCCGCCATGACTGTTCAAGGCTGGGCGGAAATCGCCCTCACCCTCGGTCTGGCCGTCCTTCTGGGCTGGCCGATCGGGCTCTATATGTCGCGCGTCTGGAATGGCGAGCGGACCTGGCTCGACCCGGTGCTGAAGCCGGTCGAGACCGTCTTCTACAAGGCCGCGGGCGTCGACCCGACCCGCAGCCAGGGCTGGCTCGGCTACGCCGGCGCCCTGCTGGCGTTCAACCTCGCCGGCTTCCTGCTGCTGTTCGCCATCCTGCGTCTTCAAGGCATTTTGCCGATGAACCCGCAGGGCTTCGACGGCCTGTCGCCGCATCTGGCGTTCAACACCGCCGTCAGCTTCGTGACCAACACCAACTGGCAGTCCTATGGCGGCGAGGTGACCATGTCGGCCTTCAGCCAGATGGTCGGCCTGACCACCCAGAATTTCGTCTCCGCCGCCACCGGCGCGACCATCGCCGCCGCCTTCGCGCGGGCCTTCGTCGCCAGCCGGGGTGAGGGCGTCGGAAACTTCTGGGCCGACCTGACCCGGACCACCCTCTACGTCCTGCTGCCCCTGTCCTTCGTTCTGGCCATCGTGCTGGCCGCGCTGGGCCTGCCGCAGACCCTGTCGGCCAACGCTGTCGCCACCACCATGGAAGGCGGCCAGCAGACCCTCAGCCTGTTCCAGACCGCCAGCCAGGTCGCCATCAAACAGCTCGGCATCAACGGCGGCGGCGTCTTCAACGTCAATGCCGCCCACCCGTTCGAGAACCCCTCGGCCCTGACCAATCTGATCACCGCCGTGGCCATCAACGTCATGGGCTGGGCCGCCTTCTTCGCCTTCGGGCGCAGCGTGCTGGCGAAGCGCGAGGTGAAAGCCCTGGCCGCCGCCGCCCTGATCATCCTGGGCGTCTGCACCTCGGGCATCTACATCGCTGAAAGCCAGCCCGCGCCCGCGCTCGTCGCCGCCGGGATCGAGCAGCCGGTGAACATGGAGGGCAAGGAGACCCGCTTCGGCGTCCCCGCCTCCGCCGCCTGGGCGGGCCAGACCACCGGAGCCTCGAACGGCTCGGTCAACTCGATGCACGGCAGCTACATGCCTCTGTCCGGCGGCATAGAGATGTTCCTGATGCAACTGGGCGAAATCCTCCCCGGCGGCATCGGCTCGGGCATCGCCATCATGGTCGTCATGGCCATGCTGGCGGTCTTCGTGGCGGGCCTGATGGTCGGTCGCACGCCGGAATATCTCGGCAAGAAGATCGAGGCGCGCGAGATCCAGTACGCCATGATCGCCGTGCTGGTCCTGCCGCTGGCCATCCTGGGCTTCACCGCCGTCGCCGCCGTCTTCCCCACCGCTCTGGAAGGGCTGCTGAATCATGGGCCGCACGGCCTGTCGGAGATGCTTTACGCCTACACCTCGGCGGCGGCGAACAACGGCTCGGCCTTCGCGGGCCTGACCGCCAACGCGCCCTGGTGGAACACGACCCTCGGCATCGCCATGCTGGCTGGGCGCTTCGTCCCCGCCGTCGCGGTGCTGGCCATCGCTGGCTCACTGGTCGCCAAGCCCAAACTGGCTCCGAGCACCGGAACCCTGCCGACCCACGGCGGCCTGTTCATCGGCCTTCTGATCGGCGTCATCCTCATCCTCGGCGGGCTGCAGTTCTTCCCGGCGCTCGCTCTCGGACCCATCGTCGAGCATTTCCAGATGCTCGGCGGGGCGTTCTGACGGACATTCCCATGACCTTCGCAAATCCTGAACTGCCGGGCGGCAAGGCCCGTCCGGCGCCCCTCGCGGGAGGGCTCAACGGCGCCATGCTGGGCCGCGCGCTCGGCGACGCCTTCATCAAGCTGGATCCGCGCAAACTGCTGCGCAATCCGGTCATCTTCGCCACCTGGATCGTGGCCCTGCTGGCGACCGTTTCGGCGGTCGCGGCGGTGGCGGCGGGCCAGTCGGCGGGCTTCGCGGTGCAACTGGCGCTGTGGCTCTGGGCCACCGTCCTGTTCGCCAACATGGCCGAAAGCGTCGCCGAAGGGCGGGGCAAGGCGGCCGCGGACTCCCTGCGCGCCACCCGCGTCACGACGAAAGCCAAACTGATCGTCGATCCGAAGACCGGCGCCATCGTCCCCACCCCGGCGCACGAGCTGGTCGTCGGTTCGGTGATCCTGGTTGAGGCGGGCGACGTGATCGCCTCGGACGGCGAGATCATCGAGGGCGTCGCCTCGGTCAACGAGGCCGCCATCACCGGCGAAAGCGCCCCGGTTATCCGGGAAAGCGGCGGCGACCGGTCGGCCGTCACCGGCGGCACCACGGTCGTTTCCGACTGGATCAAGGTGCGCATCACCTCGGCGCCGGGCTCGACCTTCCTCGACCGCATGATCGCCATGGTCGAGGGCGCCAACCGTCGCAAGACGCCGAACGAACTCGCCCTGTCCGTCCTGCTGGCGGGCCTGACCCTGGTCTTCCTGATCGCGGTCGTGACCCTGCTGGGCCTCGGCGCCTATTCGGGCGTGAAGCTGGACCCCATCGTTCTGGGCGCCCTGTTCATCACCCTGATCCCGACGACCATCGGGGGACTGCTGTCGGCCGTCGGGATCGCGGGCATGGACCGTCTGCTCAAGGTCAATGTGCTGGCCACCTCAGGCCGCGCGGTCGAGGCCGCGGGCGACGTCGACACCCTGCTGCTCGACAAGACCGGCACCATCACCTTCGGCAACCGCATGGCCACCGAGGTGATCCCGGTCCCCGGCGTCCGTCCGGAAGTCGCCCTTCGCGCCGCCGTCACCGCCTCCCTGGCCGACGAGACGCCCGAGGGCCGCTCCATCATCGAATTGGGCCGCAACGCCGGGATCGTGGTCGAGCAGCCGGTCGGCTCGAAAGCCATCGCCTTCTCCGCCGTCACCCGCCAGTCGGGCCTCGACGCGGGCCAGGACAGCTGGCGCAAGGGCGCGGTCGATGCGGTGCTCAAATCGCTGAACCTGGACGAGGCCTCGGCCCCGGCCGAGTTCCGCTCCGCCGTGGACCGCATCGCCCGCTCGGGCGGCACCCCTCTGGCGGTCACCGAGAACGGCGCGCTTGTCGGCGTCATCCACCTCAAGGACGTGGTCAAGCCGGGCGTGAAGGAGCGCTTCGCCGAACTGCGCCTGATGGGGCTGCGCACCGTGATGATCACCGGCGACAACCCGGTCACGGCGGCGGCCATCGCCTCGGAGGCCGGGGTCGACGACTACCTCGCCGAGGCTACGCCCGAGGACAAGATGCGGCTGATCAAGGCCGAGCAGTCCAAGGGCCGTCTGGTCGCCATGTGCGGCGACGGCGCCAACGACGCCCCCGCCCTCGCCCAGGCCGACGTCGGCGTGGCCATGCAGACCGGCGCCCAGGCCGCCCGGGAGGCGGGCAACATGGTCGACCTCGACAGCGACCCGACCAAGGTCATCGAGATCGTCGAGGTCGGGAAGCAACTTCTCATTACCCGAGGGGCGCTGACCACCTTCTCCATCGCCAACGACGTGGCCAAGTATTTCGCCATCATCCCGGCGATGTTCGTGGTCGCCCTGCCCTCGCTCGGCGCGCTGAACATCATGCGGCTCGGCTCGCCCGAAAGCGCGATCCTGTCGGCGGTGATCTTCAACGCCCTGGTCATCGTGGCCCTGATCCCGCTGGCCCTGCGCGGGGTCAAATACCGCGCCGTCGGCGCCGGGAAGCTGCTGGGCCGCAACCTGCTGATCTACGGCCTCGGCGGTCTCGTCGCGCCCTTCATCGGCATCAAGCTCATCGACATTGTGATCACCGGCCTCGGCCTGGCCTGATCCTGAAAGGACACCTGAAATGAACCGCAAACCCTCATTCAAAGCCACCGGCCGCAACGACGCCGTCTTCGCCATCGCCTGCCTGGCTCTCCTCGCCGGCGTCGGCTTCTGCAGCCAGGCCAAGGCCCAGGACGTGACCGGAAACGTCGCCGTCACCTCCGACTACGTCTTCCGGGGCGTCAGCCAGACTCGCGAGAACCCGGCGATCTCGGCGGGCGTCGATGCGACCTTCGGCGACTTCTACGCCGGGGGCTGGGCCTCGAACGTCGACTTCGGCGACGACACGGACGCCGAGGTCGATGTCTACGGCGGCTGGCGCTCGGAGCTGTCGGGCTGGGCCGTCGATCTGGGCGGCGTCGCCTATCTCTACACCGGCCAGCCGGACGGGGCGGACTATGACTATGTCGAGCTGAAAGCCGCCGCCTCCCGCGCCGTCGGCCCGGCCACCCTCGGCGTCGCGGCCTACTGGTCTCCGGACTTCTTCGGCGCGTCGGAGAATGAGGCGACCTACCTGGAGGCCAACGCCGCCTTCGCCCCCGCCGACCGCTGGACCGTCTCGGGCGCCGTGGGTCGCCAGTGGGTGTCGTCGGACCTCGACTACACCACCTGGAACGCGGGCGTGGCCTTCGCCCTGACCGACCATCTGGCGCTCGACGTCCGCTACCACGACACCGACCAGCACGACTTCGGCGACGGATATGGCGCCCGCGCCGTGGCCTCGCTGAAGGCGACCTTCTGAGGAGCGGAGCCATGATCTCCCACCTGCGTCCGGCCCTTGTCATGACCGGGCTGTTCACCCTGGTGCTGGGGGCCGGCTATCCGCTGGCGGTCACCGGCGTCGCCCAGGCCGCCTTCCCGGATCAGGCGAATGGCAGCCTGATCCGCGACCGGGACGGCACGGTGCGCGGCTCGGCCCTGATCGGTCAGCCCTTCGCCGAGGCCCGCTACCTGCATCCCCGCCCTTCGGCGGCGGGCGACGGCTACGACGCCTCCGCCTCCTCCGGCTCCAACCTCGGACCGCTGAACCCGGACCTGAAGACCGCCGTGGCCGAACGCACCGCCGCGATCCGCACGGAAGACGGCGCGGGCGCCATCCCCGCCGACGCCGTCACCGCCTCGGGCTCGGGCCTCGACCCGGACATCTCCCCGGCCTACGCTCGGCTCCAGGCCCAGCGCATCGCGACGGCCCGGGGCGTCTCCGTGGATCAGGTCCAGCGCATCATCGAGCGGCATGTCGAACAGCCCCTGTTCGGCTTCGTCGGCCAGCCCCATCTGAATGTGCTGATGACCAATCGCGCCCTTGATGCGGAGCTGCCCCGACCTTGACCGACCCCGGACCTGACCCGTCCGCATCGCCAGCCGCCCGTCGGAAACGCGGGCGGCTGAAGGTGTTTCTGGGCATGTCGCCCGGCGTCGGGAAGACCTATGAGATGCTGCGCGCCGCCCGCCGCCGGAAGGCCGAGGGCGGCGACGTCGTGGTCGGGGTGGTCGAGACCCACGGCCGCCGCGAGACCGAAAGCCTGCTGCGCGGGCTGGAGGTCATGGCCCGTCAGCCCATCGACTATCGGGGCCGCGCCCTGATGGAGTTCGACATCGACGGCGCCATCGCCCGGCGCCCCGACCTGCTGCTGGTCGACGAATACGCCCACTCCAACGCCCCCGGCTCTCGCCATCCCAAGCGCTGGCAGGATGTGGAGGAGATCCTCGACGCCGGGATCGACGTCTGGACCACCCTGAACGTCCAGCATCTGGAGAGCCTGTCCGACGTCGTCCTGCGCATCACCGGCGTGCGCCAGCGCGAGGCGGTGCCCGACAGCGCCCTCAGCCGCGCCGACGACATCGAGGTCATCGACATCACACCCGACGAGCTGCGCAAGCGTCTGGGCGAGGGCAAGGTCTATGTCCCCGAGACCGCCCGGCTGGCGTCCGAGAATTTCTTCAAGGTCGAGAACCTGACCGCCCTGCGCGAGCTGGCCCTGCGCCGCGCCGCCCAGACGGTGGACGACCAGCTGGTCGCCGCCCTGCGCGAGAAGGGGGTCGAGGGGCCATGGGCTGCGGGCGAGCGCATCCTCGTCCTCGTCGGCGGCGACGCCATGGCCGCCACCCTCGTCCGCACCGGGCGACGCCTGTCCGACATGATGATGGACGCGCCCTGGACCGTCGCCCACGTCGACCGCCCCAGCGCCGGCGCGCCCGACGCCGTCGCCTCCGCCCGCCTGTCCGAAGCCGCCCAACTGGCCGAACAGCTCGGCGGCGGCAGCGTCCGCCTCAGCGGCGACGACGTGGTGCGTGCGGTCATGGACCACGTCCGCCGCAACAACATCACCCAGATCGTGCTGGCGCGCGGCCGCGAGAACCGCTTCAGCGCCTTCCTCGGCCGCTCGCTGGCCGTTGAGCTGCTGCGCGCCTCCGAAGGCGCCGCCGTCCACATCATCACCGACGCCAGCCCGCCCGAACGCCCCGCCCTGCGCTGGCCCACGGCCTCTCACAGGGGCTGGACCGGTTACGCTGTCGGCCTCGCCCTCGTCGCCGTCGCGACCGGGCTGGGCCTGCTGCTGGACCAGAGTTTCGAGCGCGTCGACCTGGGCGTCATCTACCTCGCCGCCGTGGTCTGCGCGGGGGTGCTGCACGGCCTGCGCCCCGCCCTGGCGGCGGCGACGGCGGCCTTCCTCGTCTACAACTTCCTCTTCCTGCGACCGCTCTACAGCTTCGCCATCGGCTCCCCGACCGACCTGCTGACCCTCGTCCTCTTCTGGGCCGTCGCCCTGACCACCGGCGCCCTCGCCGGGCGGGTGCGCGAACAGGTCAGCCGGGCCCAGCGCCGCGCCTCCGCCGTCTCCGCCCTGCTCGCCGCCAGCCAGACCCTGTCCGGCGCCGAGGACGCCCGCGGCACGGCCCGCGCCCTTGCCGAACAGGCCAGCGCCGCCGCCGGAGCCAAGGCCGTCGTCCTGCTGCCCGAGGGCGAGGACCTCGCCGTCGCCGCCTCCGCCCCCGTGGTCGAACCGCCGCTCCAGCTCGGCGCCGCCGCCATGGCCGCCGCCCGCTGGGCCTGGGAGAAGGGCGAGCCCGCCGGCCACGGAACCGGCACCCTGCCCCAGACCAGCTGGACCTTCCGCCCCCTGCAGGGGGTGCGCGGCCGCTCCGGCGTCGCGGGCATCGAGGCCGACGCCCTGGCCCCCGGCTCGGACGAGGAGCGTCTGGCGCTGGCCATCCTCGGACAGGGCGCGGTCGCCATCGAGCGCGCCGAGCTGGCCGGGCAGGCGCTGGAGACCGAGACCCTCAAACGCGCCGATCGCTTTCGCGGCGCCCTGATGAACTCCGTCAGCCACGACCTGCGCACGCCGCTCTCGACCGTGCTGGGCTCGGCCACCACCCTGATCGACTACGGCGACACCCTGAAGCCCGACGTCCGCGCCGACCTGCTGCTCAGCATCCGCGAGGAGGCCGAGCGCCTGAACCGCTATGTCGGCGACCTGCTGGACATGACCCGGCTGGAAGGCGGCGGACTGAACATCAAGTCCGACTGGACTGATGTCCGCGACGTCCTCAACGCCGCGGCCCAGCGGATCAGCCGCCGCCTCGGCGCCCGCGACCTGACCCGCGACTTCCCCGCCGACCTCAGCATGGTCATGGTCGATGAGGGGCTGCTGGAACAGGCCGTGGTCAACATCCTCGAAAACGCCATCGCCTACAGCCTCGACGGCTCGCGCATCGAACTGGCCGCCTATGAGGATCGCGGCTCGGTCGTCATCTCCATCGAGGACGAGGGGAAGGGCATCCCGACGCCAGAACTGGAGCGGGTGTTCGACAAATTCCGCCGCATGGAGGAGCCGTCCGACCGCACCCAGGGCGCCGGACTGGGCCTCGCCATCGCCAAGGGCTTCGTCGAGGCCATGAACGGCCGCATCGCCGCCGCCAGTCCCATTGTGGACGACCACGGCACGCGCGTCCTGATCAGCCTGCCCAAGGCCATCGCCACCCACCGCGACCTGCTATGAAGGGGCCAAATGTCCGCCTCTAGAACCACCATTCTGGTCATCGACGACGAAGCCCAGATCCACCGTTTCCTGTCCCCCGCCCTGGACGCCGCCGGCTTCGATCCCAAGCGCGCGGACAGCGGTCAGGAGGGCCTGCGCGCCATCGCCCTGTGGAACCCGGACGCCGTGGTTCTGGACCTCGGCCTGCCCGATATGGACGGCAAGGACGTGCTGGTCCGCGCCCGCGAATTCTATCAGGGGCCGATCCTCATCCTGTCCGCCCGCGACCGCGAGGCCGAGAAGATCGAGGCGCTGGACCTCGGCGCCAACGACTATGTCGAAAAGCCCTTCGGCGTCGGCGAACTGCTCGCCCGCCTGCGCGCCGCCCTGCGCCTCAAGGCCGGAACCGACCAGCCCCACGGCCCGATCAGCGTCGGCGACCTGGTCATCGATCTGGAGCGGCGTCTGGTCACCCGCGCGGGCGAACATGTCCGCCTGACGCCCAAGGAATACGACGTCCTGGCCCAGCTGGCCCGCGCCGCGGGCAAGGTGCTGACCCACAAGGACCTGCTCACCGCCGTCTGGGGCGCGGCCCATGCGGCGGACACCCAGTACCTCCGCGTCGTCGTCGGCCAGCTCCGCCAGAAGCTCGAGCCCGACCCCGCCCAACCCCGCTGGATCTCCACCGAACCCGGCGTCGGCTACCGGCTGCAGAGCTGACCGCCGCGCAACCCTGATCCCGTCCGGACGGACCGTCGCAACCGGGCGGCATCTTCAACCGCGCTTCAATGTCGCCCGACATTGATAATGAGTTGCATATTCACGTTATCGCGGATAACCCACCCGCCCAGTTCAGTTGCGGGGTGCACACCATGGTCATGCGTCATCTTCTTTCGTCAGCGGCGGCCGTCGCCCTGCTGGCCCATGCCGGTCTCGCCGCCGCCCAATCCGCGCCGCAGCCGACGCAGGATCAGGCCGTCCCGACCGTGGTGGTGGATGACAAGGCCGCCGCCCCCGCCGCGCCGGTCTATGGCTCGGGCGGCGAGTCCGGGACCACGACCCTGAACCGCGAGGCCGTCCACACCCGCGCCCCCGGCTCGGGCGACGTGAACAGCCTGCTGCGAATCGTCCCCTCGATCCAGTTCAGCAATGAGGCGGGCAACGCCACCCGCGAGGACCTGCAGGACCTGCGGCCCGAGACCATCTCCATCTCGGGCGGTTCGGTGAATGAGAACCGCTTCACGCTCGATGGCGTCGGCGTGAACTCCTACATGTACGACAGCGACGCGGGCGCCGGCGACTTCACCGGCGCGGGCGTGGCCGCCGCTTCGGCCCAGACCCACTGGGTCGATCAGAGCCTGGTCGGCAGCCTGGTCGTGCGCGACTCCAACATCTCGGCACGCTACGGCGACTTCACCGGCGGCGTGGTCGAGATCACCACCCGCGCGCCCTCCTCGGTGTTCGGCATGGAGGCCTTCTACGGCCTGACCAGCGACGGCATGGCCGAGTACAAGGTCTCCGACGTGGCCCGTAACGCCCTCCCCGGCGGCGTGGCGCCCGACACGCCCGAGTTCGAGAAGGAACGCTTCGGTTTCAGCGCCGACCTGCCGGTCAACGCGCGCCTGCGCCTGCTGACCGCCTACAACCGGACCACCGCCACGGTCACCAACTTCCCCGGGGCCAACTACGCCGTCTACGGCGCCTACGGCCAGACCAGCACCAAGGAGACCTGGCTGCTGAAAGGCGAGTACGACCTGTCCGACACCCTGCTGTTCACCGGCCTGCTCACCTACGCCCCCTATGAGGCCGAGGCCCGCCAGACCAACACCGCCTACAACAACCGCATCCTCTCAAACGCCGGCGGCCTGGTGGCCAAGGCCCGGCTGGACGGCGAGCGCGGCCCGGCGATCTGGAACCTCGAGCTCGCCTACTCCGGCACCGACAACGACCGCCAGGCGCCGTCCGGCACCTTCAACATCTCCAACAGCGCGCCGGGCATGGCGGGCTGCTCGGCGGCGTCCAGCTGCACCATCGGCGCCGCGGGCGACTTCACCCAGCAGCAGGACGTGGTCACCCTGGCCGGCCAGTGGGACCAGCCGCTCGGCGCCGGCCACCTGTCCGCCGGGTTCGACTTCGGTCACGTCGAGGCGCGGCGCGCCCGGTCTCAGGATCTGATCTCCCACCTGACCACCAACGCCAGCGTCAACACCGTCTGCACCACCGGCGAAAGCCTGGCCTGCCGCAACGGCTCCTACGCTCTCACCACCCAGCTGCGGTACGGCGCCTTCGACGCGCGGGCGAACCTCGACAGCTACGCCCTGTGGGGCGAGTACCAGTTCGATCTGGCCGGCTTCGATGTCCGCGCGGGCCTGCGCTACGACTACGAGAGTTTCCTGGAGAACCACAACATCGCGCCGCGCCTGTCGGTGTCGCGCGAGGTGCCGGGCGCCGGGATGACCGTCACCGCGGGCCTGAACCGCTACTATAACCGCAGCTTCGTCGGCTACGCCCTGCGCGAGGGCGCGGGCGTGACCCGTACCTTCACCCGCACCCCGACCATCGTCGGAACCGAGCGCCGCTGGAGCGACAACTGGGTCCTGACCAACCACACCGACAGCAACCGCTACTCGGGTCTCGGACTGGATACGCCGTACTCGGACGAAGCCACCCTGGCGGTCAGCGGCGTCCTGCCGTGGATCGGCGGGGACTATCGGGTCAAGGGCGTGCTGCGCGACACCCGCGACATGATCGCCAGCTCGCCGCGCACCACCGAGGTCTACGACCGCGAGACCGGCACGACCGCGACCCGCTCGGTCTACCACGCCACCAATGAGGGGGAGCGCAGCTATCGCGGCTTGACGCTGGAATACACCCGCGCCATCGGCTCCACCCAGGCCGTCTCGTTCAGCGCCGACTTCTCGCACACCGACGCCAGCAACCTGGAATACTTCGACGTCCCGGACAACATCGAGCTGTCGGGCCGGATGGTCTATTATCAGGGTCAGGTCGTCGATCTGCTCCAGGCCACCGCCGACAACCAGCTGCTGGACTACGCCTCCCCCTTCATCCTCAACGCCGACTGGGGCGCCAGCTGGTTCGGCGGTCGCGTCACGACCAACCTCAACGCCCGCTATCGCGAGGGCTACAAGGTCGTCGCCGACACCGGGGTGAACATCAACGTCAGCGGGACCAACTACGACGTCTTCGACAAGGTCGAGGTGTCCGGCTCGGTCGAGGCCAACCTCTTCGTCGAGGCCGAGGTCGTCCGCAGCGCCTACGGCACGATGACCGTCGAGGCGCGGGTCAACAATGTCTTCAACGCGGTGCTGAATGACGACTATGTCTCCAGCACCCAACCCTATCAGCTGGGCCGCAACGCCTGGTTCGGAGTGAAGTACAAATATTGAGCCGCCTCGTCCGCCACGCCGCGTCCGGAACCGCCCTGGCGATCTGTATGATCGCCGGGGCTTGGGCGTTTGACGGGGTCCGCGCCGAGGACGTCCCGGCCCGCGCCGTCCTGCCCGACAACCCCACCGTCGAGCAGCTCCGCGCCGCCTATGCCGGCGCGCCCGAGACCTGGCCCGCCCCGACGCTGAGGGAAGGCGCGGTCTTCACCGAGTTCGGTCCCCTGCCCCCGCCGGTCGCCCCGGCCGACAATCCGACCACGCCCGAGAAGGCGGCGCTGGGCCAGCGGCTGTTCGACGACCCAAAACTGTCGGCCTCGGGCCAGATCGCCTGCGCCTCCTGCCATGCGCGCGAGCTGGGTTTCGCCGACGGCCTGCGCACCTCGTTCGGCCACGACCGCCAGCGCGGCAGGCGCAACTCGCCCTCCGTCGCCCCCGCCGCCTGGCTGCCGGTGCTGTTCTGGGATGGCCGCGCCGAGACGCTGGAGGCCCAGAGCCTTCACCCCATCGTCGATCCGCTGGAGATGGCCGGCGCCCTGCCCGTGATCGAGGCGCGCATCGCCGCCGACCCGTCCTACGCCGAGGCCTTCACCGCCGCCTTCGGCGACGACCGCGTCACCATCGACCGCATCGCCAAGGCCCTGGCCTCGTTCCAGCGCAGCCTGCGCCCGGGCCAGGGTCGCTGGCGTCGGTTCATCGGTGGCGAGCGCCGGGCGCTGAACGATCAGCAACTGCGCGGCCTGCACCTGTTCCGCACCAAGGCTTCCTGCGCCAGTTGCCACAGCGGCCCGGCCTTCAGCGACGGGCGTTTCCACAATCTCGGCCTGACCTTCTACGGACGCCAGAACGAGGACCTCGGTCGCTACGGGGTCACCGGTCGCCCCGAGGACGTCGGCGCCTTCCGCACCCCCAGCCTGCTGGGCGTCTCGCGCACCGGCCCGTGGATGCACAACGGCCTGTTCCCGCTCTTCGAAGGGGTTGTCCGCTTCTACAACGCCGGGGGCGCCCATCCGCGCCGTCCCGCCGGGGCCGAGAATGATCCCATGTTCCCGGTCACCGACCCGATGCTGCAGCCGCTCGACCTGACCGAGGACGAGATCGAAGACCTCGTCGCCTATCTGGAAACGCTCTAACTGCCGCGCGCCGCGCGGTAGTCGATGTTCACGGTGAAGTCCCGCATCGTCCAGCGGGCCCCTGCGTCCGGACGCGGGAAGGGCTGGGTGTTGGCGATCTGGTCCAGCGCCGCCCGGTCCAGCGCCCGCAGTCCGCTGGAGCGCGCCAGACGCAGCCGGTGCACCCGCCCCCGGCGGTCCAGCTGGAAGCTGACCGTCACCACCCCGCGCGCTCCGCCCGGATGGCGCTTGTGCCGCTCGATCCAGCCCAGCACCTCGGCCGCATAGGTGTCGACATCCGCCGCCGCAGCCGCGCCCAGCGACTGACCGCCCCCGCCCTGGGTCGCGCCCCCCGTCGAGGCGTCCATGTCCACCTGCCCGCGCTCGCCCGCCTGTCCGGTTCCTGGCGGTCCCGGCGCCTCGATCCGGCTGTCCTCGGCCCGGCGCGTCTGGTCAGACGGCGGCGTCGGGCTGGGCGAAGGCAGGGTGAAGGCCGCCGGAAACACCGCCGGGGTCAGGTGCGCGCGCGGGCGGTCCGCCACCGGCTGCGGCTGGGCCGCTCCGCCCGCCTTCCGCTCGGCCTGCGCCGCGGCGGCGGGCGGCGTCGGCGAGTCGAAGCGTGGCGACGGCATCAGGCTCAGATTGATCACCGGCGCCGCCCCGCCGATCACGTCCGGCGCCGCCTGCAGGCCGAACAGCGCCAGCCCGCCCACATGCGCCGTGGTCACCAGCCCGTACAGCAGCAGACGTCCGCCCGGCTTGGCCGTCGCGCTCTGGCGGGGGCGAGCAGACATCGACGCGGCGATCCTCGGGGTCCGGAAGAAACAGGGGACCGCTAATATCGATAATCACTCGCAAGGACCAGCAGCATCCGCCGGAGGTTCAGAGAACCTCCAGCACCTTCTCCTTCGGGCGGGCCAGGACCGTACCCTTCCGTGTCCGGACGAAGGGCCGCTCCACCAGCACCGGATGCTCGACCATGGCGGCCAGGATCGTCGCATCGGACGTGCCTTCGTTCAGCAGCCCCAGCCCCTCGGCCAGCTCCCCCTTGGTCCGCATCGCCTCGCGCGGCGTCAGCCCGGCCTCGGCGAACAGGGCCTTCAGCCCCTCCGCCGTCCAGCCTTCCTTCACATACTGGACAATCTCGGGCTCGACGCCCGTATCGCGGATCATCTGCAGCACATTGCGCGAGGTGCCGCAGTTCGGATTGTGGAAGATCGTGATGCTCATGGGCGCCTTATAGGGCGCGTCGCAGACTTTTCATCCTTCAGCGGTTGCGCTTCGCGACACAGCGCCGCATCTGCCCCGGATGACCTCCCCCCAGTCTGAAACCGCCGCGCCCGCCATCAAGGGACCGGGCTTCCCCGAGTTCGTCTGCCTGATCGCCTGCCTGATGGCGCTCAACGCCCTGGCCATCGACTCCATGCTCCCGGCCCTGCCCGACATCGGCAATGCCCTGGGCGTGCTGCGCGAGAACGACCGCCAGTGGATCATCACCGCCTATCTGCTCGGCTTCGGCGTCGCCCAGATCTTCTACGGCCCGCTGGCTGACCGTTACGGTCGCAAGCCCGTCCTGATGTTCGGTGTCGGGGTCTACGCCCTGTTCGCCCTCGCCGCCGCCCTGGCCCCGACCTTCGACCTGCTGATCGCCGCCCGCGTCGGCTGCGGCGTCGGCGCGGCCTCGCTGCGCGTGCTGGCCGTCTCCATCGTGCGCGACCGCTATGAGGGCCGCACCATGGCCCGCGTCATGTCGCTCAGCTTCCTGGTCTTCCTCGGCGTGCCGATCATCGCCCCCAGCCTCGGCGCCGCCATCCTGCACGTCGCCCCCTGGCCATGGATCTTCGGCGTGCTGGCTGCGGCGGGCCTGCTGGTCATGGCATGGGCCGCCATCCGCCTGCCCGAGACCCTGCATCCGGAAGATCGCCTGCCGATCCAGCCGTCGCGCATCGCCGCCGCCTTCAAACAGGCCCTGACCGAGCGTCAGTCGCTCGGCTACACCCTGGCCATGACGGCGATCACCGGCGCCCTGTTCGGCTTCCTGAACTCGTCCCAGTCGATCTTCGAGCACGTCTTCCACGCCGCCGACCTGTTCCCGCTGGTCTTCGCCGCCGTCGCCGGAGGCATCGCCGCCGCCAGCCTGCTGAACGCCACCTTCGTCGAGCGTTTCGGCAGCCGCCTGATCTCCCACGCCGCCCTGATCGGCTTCATCAGCGTGGCCGGGATCCACGCGACCGTCTCGGCCCTCGGCTACGAGACCCTCTGGGTCTTCGGCGTCCTGCAGGGCCTGACCATGTTCTGCTTCGGCTTCATCGCCGGCAATTTCGGCGCCATGGCCATGGAGAAGATGGGCCATATCGCGGGTACGGCCAGCTCGGCCCAGGGCTTCCTGTCGACCACCTTCGGCTCCATCGCCGGCTTCGCCATCGGCCAGCAGTTCTCGGGCACCGCCACCCCCATGCTGGTCGGCTTCACCCTGATGGGCCTGCTGGCCCTGGCCGCCGTCCTGTTCGCCGAAAAGGGCCGCCTCTTCCGGTCGCATCACGCGCGCCCTTCAGCGCAAGGCTCTTGATCTTTCGGGCGTGGCGGCGCGTTGTCCCGCCACGTCTTGAAAGAGGTGCTTCAATGATCCGTACGGCCGGTCTGGTCTCCACCCTCGCCCTAGCGCTCGCCACGGGAGGGTGCGCCACGATGAACGCCTCCGGTTCGGACATGCCGCCCCTGCCCGCCTCGGCCACCGCGCCGATCCAGTATGTGCGCGACATCCACTCCCATGCGCGGCCCGAGATCGCCCACGTCCGCCACGTCTCGCTGGACCTGACCGCCGACTTCACCGCCAGGACCCTGTCGGGCACGGCGACGCTGGATGTGCAGGGCGTCCCCGGCGCGACCGAGGTCATCCTCGACGCCCGCAACCTCGACATCCAGTCCATCACCGACGCGTCCGGAGCGCCGCTCCAGTTCAGCCTCGGCGCCAATGACCCGATCCTGGGTCAGGCCCTGACCGTCCGCATCCCGGCCCTGGCCGCGGGCGCGACCCAGAAGCTGGTCATCCGCTACGCCACCCGCCCCGACGCGGCGGCGCTCCAGTGGCTGACCCCGGCCCAGACCGCCGGCGGCCGCCTCCCCTATATGTTCAGCCAGGGGCAGGCGATCCTGACCCGAACCTGGGTCCCGACCCAGGACAGCCCCGGCATCCGCCAGACCTGGGACGCCCGCATCACCGCCCCGGCCGACCTCAAGGTCGTCATGAGCGCCGAGACCCTGAACACCTCGGGCGAAAGCGTCGCGGGCGGCAAGGCCTGGTCCTTCCGCATGACCAATCCGGTCCCGCCCTATCTGATCGCCATCGGCGTCGGCGACGTGGACTTCGCCGCCATCGACCACCGCACCGGGGTCTGGACCGAGCCGTCGCGCCTGCACGCCGCCCACGACGAACTGGTCCCCACCGCCCGCATGGTTGATGTGGCCGAGCAGCTGTACGGCCCCTACCGCTGGGGCCGCTATGACCTGCTGGTCCTGCCGCCCTCCTTCCCGTTCGGCGGCATGGAGAACCCGCGCCTGACCTTCGCCACCCCGACCATCATCGCGGGCGACCAGTCGCTGGTCTCGCTGGTCGCGCACGAACTGGCGCACAGCTGGTCGGGCAATCTGGTGACCAACGCCACCTGGGCCGACTTCTGGCTCAACGAGGGCTTCACAGTCTATTTCGAGAACCGGATCATGGAGGCGCTCTACGGTCCCGAGCGCGCCCTGATGCTGCAGTCGCTCGGCTGGGGCGACCTGCAATCGACGCTGGCCGACCTGCCCGCCGCCGATACCCGTCTGAAGATCGACCTGACGGGCCGTGACCCCGACGACGGCCTGACCGACATCGCCTACGAAAAGGGCGCCGCCTTCCTGCGCACCATCGAGCGCATCGTCGGCCGCGAGCGCTTCGACGCCTGGCTCAAGGGCTATTTCGAGCGCAACGCCTTCCGCCCCATGACCACCGAGCTGTTCCTCGAGGACATCCGCGCCAACCTGATCCACGGCGATCAGGCGCTGGAGCGTCAGCTGATGATGGACGCCTGGATCTACCAGCCGGGCATGCCGTCCAACTGGGTCCCGCCGGTCTCCCACGCCTTCGAGCCGGTGGACGCCGCCGCCCGCGCCTTCACCTCGGGCGGTCCGGCCTCGGCCATTCCGTGGGCCGGCTGGTCGACGCAGGAGCGACAGCGCTTCCTCGCCTTCCGTCCGGCGGGCCGCGCCGAGGGCGCCGACTGGCTGACCCCGGCCCAGCTGGCCGATCTGGAATCGACCCTGAACCTCAAGGCCGAGGGCAATGCCGAGGTCGTCTTCGCCTGGCTCCAGATCGCGGTCCAGCACCGCTATCAGCCCGCCGTGCCGACGCTGGAGCATTTCCTGACGACCCAGGGCCGCCGCAAATTCGTCCTGCCGCTGTTCACCAGCCTCTGGGCCGAAGGCGACTGGGGCCGCCCCATCGCCACCCGCATCTACGCCCAGGCCCGCCCTGGGTATCACCCGGTCACCACCGGCTCGGTGGACGCGGTGGTGGGACGGCCCTGACCCACCCCTCTCCCGGCGGGAGAGGGCTTGAGCCCACGACGGCATCGCCGTCGTCCTTGGGCGAAAGGGTGAGGGGCTACTCTTGGCATTCGGCGTAAGCCGCGTCCCCGTCCCGGGGGCGGCTTACGCCGACTTCAACAGCCGACCCTCATCCGACCGGGCTCCGCCCGGCCACCTTCTCCCATCGGGAGAAGGAAAGCCAAGTGCGCCCCCCACGAACCTGTGTCCCGTCCCACCTTGGCTTCACGGGTTCCGGACACTAGGTTCCGCGCGACATCGGCGAGCCAACGCCGAACGCCTTCCTTCAGGAGACGCCCCATGACTGACGCCGCCACGATCGACCAGGAAAACCCCCTCGGTGTCGACGGCTTCGAGTTCGTCGAGTTCACCGGTCCCCAGCCCGAGGCCATGGTCGCCCGGCTGGAGCTGATGGGCTTCACCCGCACCCATGTGAACCCGGCCACCGGCGCGATCCGCCTGAAGCAGGGCGACATCACCATGCTGGTCAACGGTTCGCCCAAGGGCCAGGCCGCCGACTTCGCCACCGACCACGGCCCCTCGGCCAACGGCATGGCCTTCCGCGTCGCCAATGCGAAGGAAGCCTATGAAGGCGCCCTGGCCCGCGGCGCCGTCGCCGCCACCGACGCCGCCGGCGGCGCGCTCGGCAACGACTACCCCTACATCCTGCAGGGCATCGGCGGTTCGCTGCTCTACGTCATCGACCAGTACGGCGAGACCGGCTCCCTCTACGACGGCTGGGACGAGATCGAGGGCTGGGAAGAGGCCGAGCGCAAGAACTCCGTCGGCCTCGAGGTCCTCGACCACCTGACCCACAACGTCCGTCGCGGCCAGATGCGCACCTGGTCCGGCTTCTACAACTCGATCTTCAATTTCGAGGAGCAGAAGTATTTCGACATCAAGGGCAAGGCGACCGGCCTGTTCTCGCAGGCGATGATCGCGCCGGACCGCGCCATCCGCATCCCGCTGAACGAAAGCCAGGACGACAACTCGCAGATCGAGGAGTTCCTGCGTCGCTACAACGGCGAGGGCATCCAGCACATCGCCCTGACGACCGAGAACATCTACGAGACCGTCGAGACCATGAAGGCTCGCGGCGTCGACTTCCAGGACACCATCGAGACCTATTTCGAGCTGATCGACAAACGCCTGCCGGGCCACGGCGAGGACGTGGAGCGGATGCGCAAGAACCGCATCCTGATCGACGGGTCGGACGAGGAAGGCTTGCTGCTGCAGATCTTCACCCAGGACACCTTCGGCCCGATCTTCTTCGAGATCATCCAGCGCAAGGGCAACGAGGGCTTCGGCAACGGCAACTTCCAGGCCCTGTTCGACTCGATCGAGCTGGACCAGATCCGTCGCGGCGTCATCAAGGTCGACGCCTGAATGCAGATGCGGCCGCCGCCCTGGCTGCCCTGGCTCGGCCCCGTCCTCGCGGCCGGGGTCGGGGCGCTGGCCGGTGAATTCTGGCTGGGCGGCGGCTTCTGGACCGTGCTGGCGGCCGCCCTCATCTGCGGTTTCGCCCCCATCATCGGCTACCGCATCTGGAAATGGCGCTGGTTCCGGAAGGGGTAGGCGTCACGCGATGACGGTCCGCTACCTGCACCTGCCCGCCGGATCGGAACCACCCGTCATCGGGCAGGACGGCCCGTTCAGGGCCGTCGTGGTCATTGAGCAGACTGTCGAACAGGGCTGGCGCGACCGGATGGGCGGATGGCTGGTCCGCAGCGGCTGCCTCTTCGCGATGACGTGGGGCCAGGAAGCCGAAGTGTGGCACGACAGCGTCGATTGGGCGCTTATGAAGCTCCACGACTTCAACGCCATCCCCGACGACAAGCACGTCATGACCAGCTGGCACGACGACGAGCCGCTGGTCGAGGTCTTCTGGTTCAGCGATCACTGCGCCTGGCACGCGACCGTCGATCTGGTGGACACTTGGATCATCGACATCCACGCGGACAACCGTGAAGCCCTGATGCTCGCCGACTATGCGGCCGCGCGGGACGCCGAGCCGTACCAATAGGCGCTCAGCACCGCCCCTGCTGGAAGGGTAGTCCACCGACCGCGCCGACTAGGCAACAGCCTCACCTTGGCATTCGCGCGTACAATAGCGCCTCGTCCCGCAACTCGGACGACTTAGGCCAGCCCGTAAACCCGGATGGACAGCCATGCCCGGGAACGACCATTACGCCGCCGGCATAGCGGCAGCGGTTTTTGCTTCGATGCCCGCCCTGGCCTCTGCCCAGACCCTGTCAGGCGAACGGGGCGGACCGCCGGCGGCGGCGGTCGTCGAGATCCTTCGGGGCGAGCATGATGCGCGCACCGTTCTGACGATCTACGCCGAGCGCGCGAGCGACCAAACGAGGTGGCGAGCCGTGCTGACCGAATCGAACGGCGCCGTGCGGGAAGCGAATGGGCCGACCTGTCCGGCTCTTGCCGATGCGGTTGACCGTCTGGAACGCGTCTCGCTCCCACCGGTCGAAATACGGCCTGTCCAGCCAGCGGAGGGCCAGCGCCCCTCCCCGCCAAACCTCGGATATCTCCACCAGAGCTATCGTCTGACACTGAGGGCCGTCTCAACCGATGGCGCGCCGGTGGAACTCTCGCTCGCCCATGGCGGCGCGGGCCCTGTCCGCGACTGGTTCGAGCATGTCGAGCCGACCCTTGATCCGTGTTGGCGGCCGACGCCTTAGGGGTAGCCTTCGGCCGACTGCGGCACGATCTCGGACAGAGGCCCTCAGCGGAACCAGAAGTCTTCGGCGGTCGCCTGTCCCATGCCGGAATAGGTCACAAGCTCACGCCCCGTGATCCGGGCCGCCGCATTTTCGTACACGACCCCGCCGTCGCGCGGGACCTCGCCGCGACTGACGATCACCGAGAACCCGCCGTTGCGTGGGCACATCACCTGAAACCGATAGACCGCCGACGCGGTGGAGATGTCGCGCAGCAGCTCCGGAACCGCGTCGCCCGTCAGCGCTCGCCCGTTCACCCGGATCCGGGGCTCACGCGGCTGAGGGGTCCCGGCGCCATAGTCCATGACCTCCAGCACATCCCGCCCGCAGACGGCGCGGACAGACTGGGTCCACGGCTCCGCCACCTGCCGGAATCCGCTCATCAGCACCACATCCTCCTGCCCGAGAGCGAGCAGGGAAAGAACCGTCATCGCGATCATCCCGCGATTAAGACACATGCTCCGGTTGAGACCAACGGGAGCCTGTCAGTGAAAGTCCCGCGAGCCCGGCAGCACCCGCACATCCCTCGGATGCCGCCGCTGAGTCGGCGCGTGGCCTGAGCCCGGCGCGGCGTCGGGCGACAGATGGCCCAGCATCGGGGTCCAGTCCTCCAGTTCCTCGACCACCAGATGGGTCACCCCCTCGGCGGTCTGCACCTTGCCCCGCGCCAGCACCATCCGCGCGCCCATGGCCACCGGGCGCAGCCGCTCGAACACATCGGGCCACAGCACCAGATTGGCGACGCCGGTCTCGTCCTCCACGGTCATGAAGCAGACGCCCTTGGCCGTGCCGGGCCGCTGGCGGACCAGCACCACGCCGCCGACCGCGACCCGCTTCCCGTTGGCCAGCCCCGGATAGGTCGCCGCCGTCAGGGCCCCCGCCGCCGCCAGTCGGTCGCGCAGATAGCTGACGGGATGCCCCTTCAGGGACAGGCGGATCGTCTGGTAGTCGCCCACCACCTCCTCGGACGGCGCCAGTTCCGGCAGGGCCTCGGGCGGCCGCCCGTCCGCCTCGCGCAGGCCCATGGCCTCAAACAGGGGCGCGCCCGCGACTGGCGGCGCCCCGCGCGCGGCCCACATCCCCTGCCGCCGGCTCAGCTTCAGCGAGCCATAGGCGTCCGCCTCCGCAAGCCGGTCCATCGCCGCCGGCGTCAGCCGCGCCCGCAGGCGCAGGTCGTCCAGATCCGCGAACGGCCCCTCCGCCCGCGCCGCCATGATCTGCTTCGCCCAACTCTCCTTGAACCCGTCGATGGCGCGCAGGCCCAGGCGCAGGGCGTGCCGCGCCTCGCCCCGCCGGGGCTCCAGCGTCGCATCCCAGTCGCTGCGGTTCACATCCGGGTGGCGCGCCTCGACCCCGTGCTCCCGCGCATCCCGCACCAGCTGGGCGGGGGCGTAGAACCCCATGGGCTGGCTGTTCATCAGGGCCGCGCAGAACACCTCCGGATAGTGGTGCTTCATCCACGCCGAGATGTAGACCAGCAGGGCGAAGGAGCAGGCGTGGCTCTCGGGAAAGCCATACTCCCCGAACCCCTTGATCTGGTCGAAGCAGCTGCGCGCGAACTCTGGATCATAGCCGCGCTCGATCATCCGGCTGGTGAACCGCTGCTCGTGTTCGCCGATGGTCCCCATGTGCCGGAAGGTGGCCATGGCGCGCCTCAGGCTGTTGGCCTCGGCGGGGGTGTATTTCGCCGCCTGCATGGCGATCCGCATCGCCTGCTCCTGGAACAGGGGCACGCCCAGCGTCTTGTTCAGCACCTGTTTCAGCTCGTTCGCCGGACCATGCTCCGGGGACGGACTGGGATAGTCGATGTGGAAGGGCCGCCCCTCCGCCCACGCCTCGCGCCGTTCCTTCCGCCGCTTCAGATAGGGGTGCACCATCCCGCCCTGGATCGGCCCGGGCCGGACGATCGCCACCTCCACCACCAGATCGTAGAACTCGCGCGGCTGCAGGCGCGGCAGCATGGCCATCTGCGCCCGGCTCTCCACCTGGAACACCCCGATGGAATCGCCCTTGCACAGCATGCCGTAGACGTCGGGGTCCTCCGCCGGGACCGTGTGCAGTTCGAACCGGTGGCCATAGCTGTCGGCGATCAGGTCGAACCCTCGCCGCAGCGCCGTCAGCATCCCCAGCGCCAGCACATCGACCTTCATCAGCTTCAGACAGTCGATGTCGTCCTTGTCCCATTCGATGAAGGTCCGGTCGTCCATCGCCGCATTGCCGATGGGCACGATCTCCAGCAGGGGCGTCTGGCTGAGCACATAGCCGCCGACATGCTGGCTCAGGTGGCGGGGAAACTTGATGATCTCGGCGGTCAGTTCCAGCGCCAGCTTCATCCGCGCGTCGTCGCGGCTCAGGCCCGTGCGATCCACGTGCTCGTCCTTCACCGCATCGCCCCACGAGCCCCAGACGGTGTCGGCCATGCGCGCGGTGACGTCCTCGGTCAGGCCGAGCGCCTTGCCCACGTCGCGGATCGCCGAGCGGGGCCGGTAGTGGATGATGGTCGCCACGATGGCCGCCCGGTCGCGGCCGTAGCGGCGGTAGACATACTGCATCACCTCCTCGCGCCGCTCGTGTTCGAAGTCGACGTCGATATCCGGCGGTTCATCCCGGTCGGCGGACATGAATCGCTCGATCAGCACGTCCTGCTCGGCCGGGTTCACATTGGTCACCCCCAGGCAGAAGCAGACCACCGAGTTCGCCGCCGAGCCCCGCCCCTGGCACAGGATCGGCTTCTCCCGCCCCCGCGCCCAGGCGACGATGTCGTGCACCGTCAGGAAGTAGTTCGGGTACTTCAGCTGCTTGATCAGCTTCAGCTCATCGCGGATCTGGGTCCGCACCTTCATCGGCACGCCGTCCGGCCACTTCTCCCGCGCCCCCTTGAAGGTCAGCCGCATCAGTCGGCGCTGGGCGGTCCAGCCCGCAGGCACCGGTTCGTCCGGGTACTGATAGCTCAGCTCGCGCAGCGAGAAGGTGCAGGCCCGCGCCACGTCCATGGTCCGCGCCAGCGCCGCCTCATGCCCCCGAAACAGACGCGCCATCACCTCCGGCGGCTTCAGGAAGCGCTCGCCGTTGGCCTGCAGCCGCCGCCCGGCCTTGTCGATGGTCGTCCCCTCGCGGATGCAGGTCAGCACGTCCTGCAGCATCCGCCGGTCGGGGTGGTGATAGAGGACCGCATTGGTGGCGATCATCGGCGCCCCGGTCCGCTCCCCCATCGCCGCCAGCCGCGCCAGCCGTCGTCGGTCATCCCCGCGCCACAGGGCCGCCGCGGCCAGATACAGGTCGTCCGGCCACGCCTCGCGCCACGCCAGAAGCCGCGCCTCGAAGTCCGCATCCGGCGTCTCCGGGGCCGGGACCAGCGCGATCATCCCCTCGCCCAGCCCCACCGCCTGCTCGAAGCTCAACCGCGTCTCGGCCTTCTCGATGCGATCGCCGTCGGCCTGGGCGCCGACCTGCGGCACCGCCTCGCTCTTGCCCAGGGTTAGCAGGCGACACAGCCGCCCATAGGCGGCCCGGTCGCGCGGAAAGACCATCAGGTCCGTCCCGTCCGTGAAGCCCAGCCGCGCCCCGATGATCAGGGGGATGTCCAGCTTCTCCGCCCCCATCAGGGCGCGCACCATCCCGGCCAGGGTGTTGCGGTCCGCCACCCCCACGGCGGCCAGCCCCAGAGCCTTGGCCTGATGCATCACCTCGCCCGGATGCGACGCCCCTTCCAGAAAGCTGAAGTTGGTGATCGCCCCAAGCTCCGCATACTGACCATTCCAGCTATTGGCCCGACCGTTCACGCCAGCACCCCGTGCATCCACCAGCTCGGCGCCCGGCGCTCATCCCCCGCCCCGGCGTAGTCCCAGCCGTAGCGCCCCTCGCGGAACAGCCAGTAGCGACCGCCCTCGCCGTCCTCGACGCGGTAGTAGTCGCGGGTGCGCGCCTCTCGCCCGTCCGGGCGGGGTCGCCACCATTCCGGTGCCAGTCGTTCCGGCCCCTCGGCCCGCACGATCCGTCGACTGACCCGCCGCCAGGTGAAGCGCGCGGGCGCGCCGTCCGGCAGGTCGAACACCGGGTCCTCCAGCGGCTCGGGCGGATCCAGCAGCAGGATCGGCCGCCGCCCCACCTCCGCCGCGTCCGCCGCCGGAACCCGCCCCAGCGCCGGAACCAGCCGCTCGGCCCGCTCGGGGATCCAGCTGTCCACCGGCTCGGGCGTCAGCACCCGCCCCTCGCCCAGCCGCGCCGTCAGCCGGTCGATCAGCACCGCCAGATCCTCCGCCTGCTTCGCCTCCGCCTCGGTCTCCAGCGCCCCCTGCCGCGCCGCCATGACCTCGGTCTCGTCCGCGGTCAGCATCAGGGCGTCCAGCCCGAACCCCAGCTCCAGCCGCCCGAACCCGGCCTCGCGGAACAGCCGCATCCAGATCGACACATCCCGCCCCGGCAGCCCCATCCGCACCGACAGCTGGGTCGCCTCCCCGTCCGTGCGGAAGCCGGTCAGGGTCAGAACTTTCGCCCCCTGCCCGTCCCGCTCCAGCGACCGCGTCAGGTCCGCCGCCAGTTCCGGCAGGCGCGCCTCCACCCCGGCCATGTCGCCCAGCGGCTCGGCGAAGGCCTGCCATATTCGATAGCGGGCGGGCGGGCGCACCGGCGTCAGCGCCTCGCCCACATGCCCCCGCGCCTGATCCAGCCGCCGCACCAGCCCGATGGCGTCCCCGTCCCGGAACCGCCGCGCCAGCCCGGTGCGCGGCATGGCGTACAGGCTGCCGATGGTCTTCAGCCCCAGCCGCCGCGCCCCGGTGATCGTCCGCTCGTCCAGCCGCAGCGCATCCACCGGCAGGTCGGCCAGCAGGTCCGACACCGTCTCGTCCGTGGCGATGGGGTCCCGCCCTTCGCCCCACCGCGCCAGCGCCCAGGCCGCCCCCGGCGTCGGGGCCATGGCCACGCGCGCGGCGGTCCCCGTCCCGGCCAGCCGTTCCCGCATCGCCGCCAGCAGGGCCGCCTCGCCGCCGAACAGATGCGCCGCCCCGGTCACGTCGAGGAACAGCCCCTCCAGCCCCTCCTCCGACGGATCGAGGCTGACCGAGGGCGACCACCGCTCGGCCCAGACCGCCAGCGCCTTCAGCGCCCGCTCGTCGGCGGCCACGTCGGCGGGCTGGCACAGCAGCTGCGGGATCATGGCCCGCGCATCCGCCTGCGTCTGCCCGCGCCTCAGCCCCGCCTTCCGCGCCGCCGGGTTCAGGGCATGGATCACCGCCGCCCCACGGCGGTTCTTCAGGATCAGGGCGAAGGGGTTGGCCGGGTCGAGCGCCGGATCAGGCGGCGAGGCCGGTCGCCGCGCCCGTTCCAGCGATCGGCGGCGGACCGAAACCGGCCAGTCGATCAGCCAGACGGAGACGATGCGTCTCATCATCCTGCTCCATCATCCAGACGCCGGGACGCTCGCCCCGGCCCCGCGTCATCTCGGCCGTCAGCCGTGTCCGTCCCGGCGCGCGCGGATCGTCCCGGTCCGGGGCCGACAGGGCCGCCGTCACCCGCCAGCGCCGCCGCGCCGCGCTCAGCCCGCCCCCATGCCGGGGCAGCATCAGCCCGACCGCCTCCCCCTCCCGCGCCGCGAACTCCAGCCGCCGCGTCTGCGCCAGGGTCGCCCCATCCACGGCCCCCAGCGCCAGCGACACCGCCCCGGACCGCAGCGCCTGCTCCAGCACCCACAGGGCCTCGGCCGCCGTCGCCGTCGGCGTCAGGATCAGGGCCGTCCCGGCCAGGCCGGGGCCATAGGGCCGCCCATGCTCGGTGAACCACGCCCTCGGCGCCGCCATCAGCACCGGCCGCCCATCCCCTTCCCGTCGTCGCGACAGGGCGAACAGCAGGGTCGCCGCCATGTCCCGGGGCGTCGGCGCGCACGCTTCTTCCAGAGGCGCGGGGGCCTCCGGAAACGGCTCCGGCGATGCGGCGGGAAGGGCGGACATGACAGCTCTGGAAAGTCGAATGTTCTTTATTTGTTCCAACGCCGGCCAGAGTCAAACCGGAATCCGCGCCTCGCGCCCTACGGTAACCATCAATCGACCCCAGATTGTAGAACCGGCCCGGTCTCTGCACGTTTTGCGACGTGGGAGCCTCGGGTTCCCGAAACGATACAGTTTGGCCATGACCCTCAGAGAGATCGCGGAAGCCGACTATCCCGCCATCCAGGCCCTGCATCGCAGCGTGGGCTGGCCGGAACGGTCGCTGGCGGGCTGGCGATGGCTTCACGCCAATCCCGCCCGGCTCGACATCGGCGCTCCCGCGGGCTGGATCGTCGACGGCCCCGATGGCGAGCCCGCCGGCCACGTCGGCAATCTGATCCAGCGCTTCCGGCTGGGCGAACGACGCCTGCACGGCGCCACCGGCTTCAACATCATCGTCTCGGCGGCGGTGAAAGGCTCCAGCCGGGCCATGCTGAAGACCTTCATCCGCCAGCCGGACGTCTTCGCCCGCTACACCTTCAACGCCAATTCCAGGTCCCAGCCCCTCTATGTCCGCCACGGCATGCAGGCCTGGCCCGAACAGACCCACGCCCTCAAACTCAGCTGGATCGTCGCCCCCCTGCCGCTGGCGATCAGCCGCCTGTGGCGACGGCTCTACGACGCCGCCCCCGGCATGGTCGGCTCGCGCGAGCGGCTGATGAACGACCGGCTCGGCCGCGTCGCCCGCCCCGCCCTGCCGCCGGGGGTCCGCGTCCTCACCGACTTCAGCGACGCCTCCCCCTACGCCGCCTTCTGGACGGCGCTGGCCGCCGAACCCCGCCTGCTGGCCGACCGCAGTCCGGAGATCCAGCGCTGGCGCCTGCAGGACCCCGACCTGTCCCAGCCGCCGCTGATCCTCTCGTTCGAACGCGACGGCGCCATGGTCGCCTACGCTATCGCCATGATGGCCAAGTCCAACATCCTCGAACCCCCGGTGCTCGAGATCATCGATCTGGAAGCGCTGGCGAACCACGCCGACGTCATTCCCGTGCTGATGACCGCCCTGCGCGACGCCGCCCGGGCCATGGGCGCGGCCAAGCTCCGGCTTCAGGCCGTCTCGCCCCAGGTCCTGCACCGGCTCGGCGACTTCGCCCGCACCGCCCGCCGCGAAGGCGGCTGGGGCCACTGCCACGCCCAGTTCTCGCCCAACGCGCCGGACCCGGCCCTCTGGTCCCCCACCCCCTACGACGGCGACTACGCCGTCTGCCTGCGCCCAGTCCCGCTGGAAGGCGTCCATGCCGGGGTCCGCGCCCCCGCTCCCGGCGCGCACACGGCGTCGAAGGCCTGAGCACGGAAGCAGGGCATAGGGGATAGGGTGTGGGGTGTGGAGTGCACGCGCCCGCCACACTCAACACCCCACACCCCACACCCCACACCCTGCTCCCCTCCTCCCCCTACGTCCAAATTTGACGTATCGCCGTTCCATAATGCCTCAACTCCGGAGGCTCCCATGAACGACGCATCCCCCGCCGACGCCGGCCACAACCCTGTCTCCGACGATGTCTGGAAGCAGATCCGCGAGGACTATCTGTCCGGCTGGTCCGCCCCGGCCTGCGCGCGGCGCTACGGCGTCGGGCTCAGCACCGTGCGCAAACGGGCGGCCGATGAGAAATGGCGACGCGGGGACCAGCCCCCGTCCCTGCCCATGGGTCTGGATCGTGACGACGTGGGCCTCGCGCTCGAGGAGCGCTTCGACGGCGATCTGGACAGGATCCCTCTGGGCGAGCTGATCATCGTCGCCTTCCAGCGGATGACGCGGGCGGTCCTGCACGGCAACGCCGCCGAGGCCCTGCGCTGGCGCCGCGTCCGCCAGGCCCTCGACGCCGAGCGCGACCGGGTGGTGGAAATCCACCGGCTCGAACGGCTCCGCCGTGAGCAAGAGGCGCGTAAGACCCGCCCCAGGCAGAGCGCCCGGTTGGAGGCGATGCGCGAGGAGACCAGGGCCATGGCGACCGCGTGCAGACGCCTCGACGTCCTCGAAACCGGAGCGGGCGGGATAGACGGATTAGACGGCTTAGACGCTTTGGACGGTGTATTCGCCCCGTCTCCACCCTCGCCCTTCATCCTCCCCGGCCTCCCCGTCGGAAGAGCGCCTTCAGGGCCGCCTTGAGGGGTATGGCGGCTCCCGAAACCACGCGCCACAACTGCTATCGTCATCCCGGGGGCGCGAAGCGAACCCGGGACCCGGCGGCGCGCGTGAGCGCGACCCTGCCGGGTATACAGGCGTCTCTACATGGACTTTCAGTGTTTCGCCGCCGTCGCGGCGCCGCTGGGTCCCGGCTTTCGCCGGGATGACGCTAGCAGCGAGGCTTAGCGCTTGGCCTTCAACTCGTCGCGGATCTCGGCCAGCAGGGCCTCGGTCGCGGTCGGGGCCGGCGGGACTTCCGGTGCGGGCGCGGCGGCCTGTTCGCGGCGCAGCTGGTTCACGACCTTCACCATCAGGAAGACCACCATGGCCACGATCAGGAACTGGATCACGGTGTTGATGAAGGCGCCGTACTGGATGGCGACCTTCTCGACCTCTTCGGTCAGCGGGTTCTCGGGGACCAGCACCCATTCCAGGTTCGAGAAGTCCACCCTGCCCAGCAGCAGGCCGATCGGCGGCATGACCACCTGTTCGACCAGGCTGGTGACGATCTTGCCGAACGAGGCGCCGATGATCACGCCGACGGCCAGATCAATGACGTTGCCGCGGGCGATGAATTCCTTGAACTCGCTAGCCAGTCCCATGGGGCTCCTGATGTCAGTCGGTGGCGTTCAGCCGCTCGCGCAGCTCCTTGCCGCTCTTGAAGAAGGGCACGGCTTTCGCCGGCACCTCGACCGACTCGCCCGTACGCGGGTTCCGACCAGCGCGCGCCGGACGTCCCCGAACGGAAAAGGCTCCGAAGCCACGGAGTTCCACGCGACCGCCCTCGCCCAGCGCGTCGACCATCTGGCCGAGCACGACGTTGACCACACGCTCGACCTCAGCATGGGTCAGATGCGTGTTCTCGGCAGCGAGCTTTTCGATGAGCTCGGATTTGATCATGCAGGCCCCCGCCCCTGTCAGCCCTTCCCGGGCCCATACGGGTGCATCTGAACGCCGGATGCAAGGCCCACCCTAACGCTCGCGCGGCGGGGGAAAAAGGCCCCAAGCCCCGATTACTGACGGAATTGTAGGTTAACTGTACGGTAACGTACGTAATTTGCCCGCCAAGGCAGCGGCGGGGCACGAAAAAGGCGGCCGGAAAAATCCGGCCGCCCCATCGTTCTTTCGTCACTGACGAAGAGGCTTATTCTTTCGAGCCGGCCTTTTCGCGCAGGGCGGCGCCCAGGATGTCGCCCAGCGAGGCGCCCGAGTCGGACGACCCGAACTGCTCGATGGCTTCCTGTTCGTCCTTCATTTCGAGCGCCTTGATCGAGACGGAGACGCGGCGCGAGGCCTTGTCCACGCCGGTGACCATGGCGTCGACGCGGTCGCCGACCGAGAAGCGCTCGGTGCGCTGCTCGTTGCGGTCGCGCGACAGGTCCGACTTGCGGATGAAGGCGGTCGCCGGGGCGTCCTCTTCACCGAACTTGACCTCGATGCCGCCGGTCTCGATCGCCGTCACGGTGACGGTGATCTGCTGGCCCTTCTTGAAGGTGTCGCCTTCCATCGGATCGCCGCCGAGCTGCTTGATGCCCAGCGAGACGCGTTCCTTCTCGACGTCGACGTCCAGGACCTTGGCCTTGACGGTTTCGCCCTTGCGGTAGCGCTGGATGGCTTCTTCGCCCGACACGTTCCAGTCCAGGTCCGACAGGTGGACCATGCCGTCGATGTCGTTGTCCAGGCCGATGAACAGGCCGAACTCGGTGGCGTTCTTGACTTCACCCTCGACGGTCGAGCCGATCGGGTGCGAGGCCACGAAGGCATCCCACGGGTTGTCCTGAGCCTGCTTCAGGCCCAGCGAGATGCGGCGCTTGGAGGCGTCGACGTCCAGCACGACCACGTCGACTTCCTGCGAGGTCGAGACGATCTTGCCGGGGTGGACGTTCTTCTTGGTCCACGACATTTCCGAGACGTGCACCAGACCTTCGACGCCGGCTTCCAGCTCCACGAAGGCGCCGTAGTCGGTGATGTTGGTGATGCGGCCCGACATCTTCGCGCCGACGGGGTACTTGGCTTCCACGCCGTCCCACGGGTCGGCCTGCAGTTGCTTCATGCCCAGCGAGATGCGTTGGGTGTCCGGGTTGATCTTGACGATCTGGACCTTGACGGTGTCGCCGACGGCCAGGACTTGCGACGGGTGCGAGACGCGCTTCCACGACATGTCGGTGACGTGCAGCAGGCCGTCGATGCCGCCCAGGTCAACGAACGCACCGTAGTCGGTGATGTTCTTGACGACGCCTTCGCGGACTTCACCCTCTTGCAGCTGGCCGACCAGCTCCGTGCGCTGTTCGGCGCGGGCTTCTTCCAGGATGGCGCGACGCGAGACGACGATGTTGCCGCGCGGACGGTCCATTTTCAGGATGGCGAAGGGCTGTTCCTTGCCCATCAGCGGGGCGACGTCGCGCACCGGACGGATGTCGACCTGCGAGCCCGGCAGGAAGGCCGAGGCGCCGCCCAGGTCGACGGTGAAGCCGCCCTTGACGCGGCCGACGATGGTGCCGTTGACCGGCTGGCCGTCGGCGAAGACGACTTCCAGGCGGGTCCAGGCTTCTTCGCGGCGAGCCTTGTCGCGGCTGATGACCGCTTCACCCAGGGCGTTTTCGACGCGCTCCAGATAGACTTCGACGTTGTCGCCGACCTTCGGGATCACGGCGCCTTCGCCGATGCCGAATTCGCGGGCCGGGATGCGGCCTTCGGTCTTCAGACCGACGTCGATGATCAGGATGTCCTTCTCGATGCCGACGACGCGGCCGTGGACGACCTGGCCTTCGCCGAGGTCACGGCCTTGCAGTTGTTGGTCGAGAAGCGCGGCGAAATCGTCGCGGGTGGGGGTCAGGGTGTCGGTCATGTAACTCTGGGGTTGGAGAAAAGGTCTTGCGCGCGACCGGAAGGTCCCGCGCGAAGGGGGTTCAAAAGAGGAAATCAGGTCGTCGGGACGCGAGGCTTCAAACTCAGCCAGAGCGCCCGCGGAAGCCGAGGATGGAGCGTTGGATTTGCGAGAGCGGTCTAGAGACCGTGTTTCGCGCGCGCCGCCTCGACGATACGGCGGGCCGCATCGAAGGCGGCTTCTATATCCATATCGGTCGTGTCCAGCAAGACGGCGTCTTCAGCCTGCACCATGGGGGCCGCGCCCCGCCCGGCGTCGCGCTCGTCCCGCTTGATGATGTCGGCCAGCATGGCCTCGAAGGCGATGTCCTGCCCCCGCGCCGTCAGTTGCTTCCAGCGCCGGGTCGCCCGCACGTTCGGCGTCGCGGTGATGAACAGCTTGGCCTGGGCGTCCGGGGCGATGACCGTGCCGATGTCGCGCCCGTCCAGCACCGCACCGCCCGCCTGGGTCGCGAAGGCCTTCTGGAAGGCCAGCAGGGCCGCGCGCACGCCGGGATAGCCGGCGATCCGGCTGGCCGCCTCGCCCGCCTCGCCGCTGGTCAAACGGTCGGTGTCGGTCAGATGGCTGGCGTCCAGTTTCAGCGCCACGGCCTCGGCCGCCGCCGCGTCGTCCAGCGACCCGCCCGCGTCCAGCACGCCCACGCCCACGGCTCGGTACAGCAGACCGGTGTCCAGATGCGGCAGGCCATAGGTTGCGGCCAGCCGCGCGGCGATGGTGCCCTTGCCCGAGGCGGCGGGTCCGTCGACGGCGATGATGAGAGAAGCGGTCATTCTGCTCCTGATGCCTTCTCCGAGGCCTTCAAGACAAGGGCGCCGACGCCCGCCGCGATCATGGCGATCACGAGCAGCAAGCCGAAATGGCCCCACGGAAAGATCATCGCGGCCCAGAAAAGCCCGGGATCGTCCGCCAACCGGAAGGTTCCGGACTTGCGGGTGACAACGCCGTCGTAGCCGTCCACCAGGGCGCAGACGAACAAGACCAGGAAGCCCACCGCGCAGCTGAAGGCGAAGTCTTCGAACTGCTTCGCGGAAGGCGTTCGCTCAGCCACCGATCTCCCCGCCCAGTCCCCGCATCATCTCGACGAAGCCCGGGAAGCTGGTGGCGATCATGTCCGGGTCATCGACGGTGACCGGCTCTTCAGCGGCGAGGCCCAGCACCAGATGGCTCATGGCGATGCGGTGATCGTGGGCGGTGTGCACCGTCCCTCCGCCCCGCACCGGACCGCCGGTGACGATGAAGCCCTCGGGCTCCTCCTCGACCGCGACGCCGCAGGCGCGCAGGCCCGCGACCATCAGGGCGATCCGGTCGCTCTCCTTGACCCGCATCTCGCCGACGCCGCGCATCACCGTCCGCCCCTCCGCGAAGGCGGCGGTGGCGGCCAGGATCGGATACTCGTCGATCATCGAGGCGGCGCGGTCCTCCGGCGCCACCACGCCCTTCAGCGCCGAGTGACGGGCGGTGATGTCGCCGACCTCCTCGCCTCCAGCCATGCGACGGTTGGTGATGGTCAGGTCCGCGCCCATCTCCAGCCAGGTGTCGAACAGGCCCGTGCGCAGCGGATTCAGCATGACGCCCTCGACCGTCACGACCGAGCCCGGAACCACCAGCCCCGCCGCCAGCGGGAAGGCCGCCGACGACGGATCGCCCGGCACCGCGACGAAGGTCCCGGTCAGCGGCTGGCCGCCCATCAAGGTGATGGACCAGCCCTCACCATGGTCTTCGACCCCGACTTCGGCTCCGAAGGCGCGCAGCATCCGCTCGGTGTGGTCGCGGCTCTTCTCCGGTTCGGCGACCGTGGTCACGCCCTCGGCGTTCAGCCCGGCCAGCAGGATGGCCGACTTGATCTGGGCCGAGGCCACGGTCTGCACATAATCGATGCCACGCAGGGTCCCGCCCGTCAGTCGCAGCGGCACCCGATCCTCCGCCGCCAGCCAGTCGAAGCTCGCGCCCATATCGGCCAGCGGGACGGTGACGCGCTTCATCGGCCGCTTCCGCAAACTCGCGTCGCCGTCGAAGGTCGCGGTGATCGGATAGCCCGCCGCCGCGCCCATCAGCAGGCGCACGCCCGTTCCGGCGTTGCCGCAGTCGATGACGCTGTCCGGCGAGCGGAAGCCGCCCCGCCCCGTGATCCGCCAGCGCCCCTGCCCCAGCCGCTCGACCTGGGCGCCGAAGGCTTCGGCGGCGCGGGCGGTGGCCAGGACGTCATCACCCTCCAGCAGGCCCTCGACTTCCGTCACCCCGGTCGCCATGGCCCCCAAGATCATCGAGCGGTGGGACATGCTCTTGTCGCCGGGGGCGCGCACGGAACCGGTCAGCGCGGGGCTGCGACGGGTGGTCAGATGTGTGGTGTTCGTCACCCGCAGGTCTCCGAAAGGTCAAGGACGGCGCGGGTGGCGCAGACTTCGCTTTTGACAGCGGCCCCAAGGGGTGGCAAGGGACGCCCCCGAATTCCCCCCTACCGTGAGAGGCGCCTCCGTGGCTAATCCCGAACTGGGCCAAAAGCAGGTCTGTCCGAACTGCCAGGCCAAATTCTACGACCTCAACCGTCGTCCGGCCCATTGCCCCAAGTGCGGCACCGACTTCGATCCCGAAGAAGCCCTGAAGCTGCGCAACCGCCGCGGCCGTCCGGCCGGCTACCCGGCTGACGACGAGGCCGAAGATCAGGTCAAGGACAAGAACGCCGAAGGCGACGAGGACGAGGACGAAGCGACCTCGACCCCGGAGATCGACGAGGAAGGCCATGAGCCGATCCTGACGCCGGACGACGACGATGACTCGCCCACCGACCCGACCGAGGAGCCCGGCATGGGCGAGGCCGGCGACGAGGACGACGTCCTGGCCGACGACGACGATGACGACTCGGTCCCCTTCATCGAGGACGAGGATGACGATGACTCGTTCGAGGACGAGATCGGCAAGCCCGAGAAGGACGAAGACTGACGGAATTCCGGGCGGATCGACGCGTGTTGATCCGCCTGGAAACACCTTGAGAACGGCGTTCGAAAAAGGTGAAAATAAAAGGCGAAAACGGGCTTGATCCTCAAACGGGCCTGACATAGTTTCCGCCGCCTCGCCGGGGGTCAACACCAACACCTCGGCGGACGAAACCGGCAACGGTTCGGGGCTTTAGCTCAGTTGGTAGAGCGCTTGCATGGCATGCAAGAGGTCAGCGGTTCGACTCCGCTAAGCTCCACCATGAAGGCCTCGCGGGACACCGCGAGGCCTTCTCCAATTCCGGCCCTGGCCGGATTGCACCGGACGCCTTCCGGTCCCATCTAGAGCTCAGCCGGCGCCCTGCCGATCTCGGGGGGCGTGGACGGCTTAGAGGCCTGCTTCGGGGGCAAGAGACATGACGACGCGCACCATCCTGTTCGACAGCCCCTTCCTGCTGGGCTTCGACCACACCCGGGCCCTGATCGACCGCGCCCAGCGGGCGGCGGCCGACAGCTATCCCCCCTACAATGTCGAGCAGCGCGGCGAGCAGGCCGTCCGCATCACCCTGGCGGTGGCGGGCTTCGGCCCCGACGATCTGGCGATCACTCTCGAAGGCCGTCAGCTGACCATCGCCGGCAAGCGAGAGGATGCGGCCGCCAAGGACCCGCAGGCCTTCCTGCATCGCGGCATCGCCGGTCGCGGCTTCGTACGCAGCTTCGTGCTGGCGGACGGGCTGGAGGTTGACGAGGCGAAGCTGGAGCACGGCCTGCTGCACGTCGACATGAGCCGCCCCGAGGACCTGCCGGTCCTGCGGCGCATCCCCATCACGACGGGCTGACAGCCGTCGTTCCCACGGTCGCCGCTGACGGGACCGAACCCAAGCGCCTTATCGGCGTTAGTTGATTGAAGGAGGCGGTCACATGACGCCTGAGAGAATGACCCACAAGGACTTCGCCGATCTGGGCGCTCCGGACCTCGTCTATGTGCGCGAGATCCGCGCCGCTGACGTGATGGCCGACACCCCCATGACGGCGATGCAGGGCCTGTCCATCGACCCGGAGGCCACCCTCTATGCGGTCCACGGAGCCGACGGCGAGCGGCTGGCCGTGATGGTCGACCGCGAGACCGCCTTCGCCACCGCCGTGGCCCACGAGCTGGAGCCCGTGTCGGTTCACTGATGACATACCACAAGGGGCGCTAACGCTCGGCTCGCGGAGCCTCGCTGCTTGAGCGCCCGCGGCTGGCCCGCCCCTGAGGACGTCCAGCGAGATATCCCATGCGCTCAGGCAGCCACCCGCCGCGCGGTTGGCGTTAGCGCCCTTCAAAGAAAGGCAATGGCCGCCCCTAGGCCGCCGTAGCCGGGACCTGATCGCGGACGAAGAGGGCGTGGATGGCGTCAGGAGTGTGGGCCTGACGCAGTTGCTCGCGCATCTCGGACGAGCGCAGGGCGCGCGATACCGCCGCCAGGGCCCGCAGGTGCTCGGCCCCATCGCTGGGCGGGGCGAACAGGGCGAACAGCAGATCGACCGGTCGGTCATCGACCGAGCCGTAGGCGACCGGCGTATCCAGACGCACGAAGACCGCCGTCACGCGGTTGACGCCGTCCAGACGGGCATGAGGCACGGCCACGCCCGAGCCGAGCCCGGTCGAGCCGAGCGCCTCGCGCTCCAGCAGAGCCTCCAGCACGCGCCCTTCGGGCAGGCCGAGGGCCTGGGCGGCGGCTTCAGCCACCACATGAAGCGCCTGGCGCTTAGACGACGCGCCGCTGCGCAGGACGACACCGCCGTCCGCGAGCAAATCACCGATGTCCATTGAAACCCCGACTCTCACTTCATCCCAGGGTGGGCGGGCGCCCTTTAGAACACCCGCCCTTCCGAGGGAAGCACTATGACGTACGACCGTTTACCGAACCGTGTCCGTTGAGCGAAACACCCTTTCGGTCGGGGTCGATCCAGCCGACGTTTCCGTCGGGACGGCGATAGACCACCGAGATGCCGCCATGGGCGGCGTTGCGGAAGACGACGACCGGATAGCCGGTCATGTCGAGCTCGGCCACGGCGCGGCCGACGGTGATGGTGCGGATCTCGGTTTCGTTCTCGGCGATGACCATGCCCACGGGCGGAGGCTCGTCCGGAGCCCCGGCGTCGCCGAACGCATCATCCTCGACCTCGTCCGGATTGCGCAGGACGATGCTGCGGGCGACCTCGCGGGCGGCGTCCTCGGTCTTCTCCGGCGAGAGACGCTTGGGCCCGATGTGGTGATCCTTCAGGCGGCGCTTGTACCGGCGCACCCGCTTCTCGAGCTTGTCGAGCGAGTCGGAGAACGCGCCGTGGGCGTCCCCTCCGAGGCCGGTGGTCACGATCGCCTGACCCGAGGCGAGGCGGACCCAACAGTCCACCTTGAATCCATGACCGTCTTTCGAGACGACGACCTCAGCATCCTGAGCGCCGCGTTCAAAATATTTTCCGATCCCGTCTTCGAGTTCCTGGGAGATGCGCGAGCCTAACGCTTCGCCGACATCTACGTGCTTGCCGCTGACCTGGACTTGCATGCCGATAGAACGCGACCGATCCGGTTTGGTGTCAACGAAGAACAAGGAAATCGACAGTCACGCTTGCGCGATTGGTCGCAGGGGGAACTAGCCCGCCTTGAGCATTCGTTTGCGCTCGACAGACGACGGAATCCGCAGGGCTTCCCGGTATTTGGCGACCGTGCGGCGGGCGATGTCGATGCCGGCTTCGCTGAGCAGTTCGACGATGCGATCGTCCGACAGGACGTCGCCGTCGCGGCCCTCGCCGTCGATCATGGTCTTGATCCGGTGACGGACGGCTTCGGCCGAGTGAAGCGCGCCGCCGTCCGACGACTGGATGGCCGCCGTGAAGAAGAATTTCAGCTCGAACACGCCGCGCGGCGTGGAGACATATTTGTTCGAGGTGACCCGACTGACGGTCGACTCGTGCATGCCGATGGCGTCGGCGACGGTCTTGAGGTTCAGGGGGCGCAGGAACTCGACCCCGAAGGCCAGGAAGGCGTCCTGCTGGCGCACGATCTCGGACGCCACCTTGAGGATGGTCTTGGCCCGCTGGTCCAGCGACTTGACCAGCCAGGAGGCCTGGGCCGCGCAGTCGGCGACGAAGGTCTTCTCCACCTCGGTCCGCGCGCCCGAGGCGACGACGCCGTGATAGCGCTTGTCCATGATCAGGCGCGGCAGGGTGTCGGAGTTCAGCTCGACCTTCCAGCCGCCCGCCGGATCGGCCCGGACGTGGACATCGGGGATGACGGTCTGGGCCGGTTCGCCGCCGAAGCCGGCGCCGGGGCGCGGTGTCAGCGCCTTCAACTCGGCGATCATTTCGGCCATGTCCTCGGCGTCGACGCCGCAGATCTTGCGCAGGCCGGTCAGATCCCGCTTCGCCAGCAGGTCAAGGTTCTCCAGCAGGGCGGCCATGGCCGGATCGAAGCGGTTGCGCTCGATCAGCTGCAGCTCGAGGCATTCGGGCACCGAGCGCGCCATGACGCCGGTCGGCTCGAAGCCATGACAGGCGGCCAGGACGCTCTCGACCCGCTCGATGCCGACGCCCAGCCGCTCAGCCACCTCGGCCAGATCGCCGCGCAGGTAGCCGCCCTCGTCGACCATGTCGATCAGGGTCAGGGCGATGCCGTGGTCCGCCGCCGAGAAGCCCGCCTGCGACGCCTGGGCCTGCAGATGCTCCCACAGGGTGGCGTCACGCGCATCCGGCTGTTCACGTCCTTCGCCGTCCGGAAGGCCGCCGCCGGAGCCGGCGCGGGACCAGTCGGTCAGGCCGGGCTGGCCGTCGTCGGTGCGGTCGGCGCCGCGCTCGCCGGGGGCGGCGTCGCCATAGACATCGTCGCCCCGCGCATCGACGGAGTCGCCCGCATCGGCGGCGCGCCCGTCCTCGAAGGTCATCTCGGCGCGATCCGCGACCTCGGCCCGCTGTTCGACCGGGGCCTCGCCGGGTTCGCCGCCCGGTTCGCCGTCCTCGCGCTGGAGCAGGGGGTTCTTCTCCAGCTCGGCCTCGACGAACGCCTCCAGCTCAAGGTTCGACAGTTGCAGCAGCTTGATCGCCTGCTGCAGCTGGGGCGTGATGACGAGCCCCTGCCCCTGTCTGATCTCGAGCCTTTGTCCGAGCACGCGATTTTCCCCTGATCCCGGCGAAGTGGCCCGGAACTTGCTTCGGCGACCATGTCGCCGAACCGGTTAACGACCCTTGAAGGGTTTTGACCGGTCCCGAACACGGGCCCGACCTGGGCCGCGCCGAGGGTGTTGAGGAAGGCCATCCGCTCGCGCAGGTGTTTCGCGCCCTTCAGAGGTTCTCAAGCCCAAAAAGGAGCGCCGGCCGCCTGAACGGCTCGCCCGTGACCTGGTTGGAGCATGTGACGGACGAGGAATACCTCGGAACCGGCGGCGGCTGAGCCGGCTATATCTTAGATCACCGCCTCCACCAGCCCGCGCGCCTGGGCCTCGCCGGCTTCGAGATACCAGTCGTGGGGCGCGCGCTTCAGCACCTCGTCCATGGTGATGTCAGAGCCCCGGATGAGGTTCTCGAAGCCTTCGTTCTGGATAGCGATCGAGTGTTCCAGCTCGTGCAGCAGGGCCTTCACGGGGGCGATGCAGGAGGTCAGCGGGCCGGCGACCTGGAGCATCTTCTCCATCTTGCGCTCGTGGATCATCACCCGCGTGCCCCGCGTCAGATAGCGGTTATCGCGCGCGAAGAAGCTCATGAAGGTGGCGCCGGCGGAATAGATGGCGGCCTTGCCGAGGAAGACGAAGCGACGGTCGGGACGGTCCTCGCTGTGGAAGCGGATGTCCTCGCCCATCATGCGGGCGACCTCCGGATCACCGCCGAGGGTGGACAGTTCGGTGACGACCAGACCCGTGGCGGGCGCGGCCGCCAGCTGGTCGCGGAAGCGGTCGTACATGGCGTAATCCACGGTCCCGGCGAGCAGGATCTTGGGGCAGGCGAAGTGTCCGGCCGTCAGGCGAAGGCCATCGGACGTCGGGTGCAGGGCCGTCACGCTCATCCCTGACGCACCTCATAGCCGCGCGCCGTCGCCCAGCTGCGGGCCTCGTCCAGCGAGAAGAAGGGATGCAGGGGGTCGCGGATCGAGCCCTGATCGTCAGTCAGCTCACACTCCCACCAGCGGATGACGCGGTGATCGCGGGTGTGACGCTCGACGGGGATGAGGACGGCATAGGGGGTCATCGATCTGTCCTCACGGCTACTGGGGCCGTGTGAACACCTGGTGAGGACGTAGAGTTCCTGTGTCGGATCCCAGACACGAGCAGAGACGCCCGTGTCAGGAGGATCGGCTCAGGCGCGCAGCACCTTCTCCATCGCCTTGCCCTTGGCGAGTTCGTCGATGAGTTTGTCGAGGTAGCGGATCTCCTGCATCAGGCCGGGCTCCATGGCCTCGACGCGGATGCCGCAGATGACGCCGGTGATGAGCTCACGCGCGGGGTTAAGGGCGGGGGCGTTTCCGAAGAAGGTCTGGATGTCGGTCTTGTCGGCGATCAGGGCGTCGAGCTGGGCCTGGGAATAGCCGGTGAGCCAGCGGATGACTTCATCAACCTCGGCCTGGGTGCGTCCCTTGGTCTTGGCGGCCTTGGCGACATAGGCCGGATAGACCGAGGCGAAGGGCATGGCGAAGATGCGGTGGGTCATGCCTCAATCCTTCACGGGGAAGAGCCGGGCCATGCCGACCGATTTGGGCGCGGTCTCGGTGAAGCCGTACTGGGCGTAGAGGCGCTTGGCCTCGCCGTCGGCGATCAGGCTAACATAGGTCCCGGGCAGGGCGTGGCGTTCCGTCCAGGCCATGAGGGCGGCCATGATGGCCTTGCCGAGGCCCTGCCCCTGATGGGCGGGCTCGACGGCGATATCGACGACCTGAAGGAAGAGGGCGCCATCGCCGACGAGGCGGCCCATGCCGACGGCCCGCCCCTCATGCTCGATGACGATGGCGAAGAGGGTGTGGGGCAGGCCCGCGGCGGCGGCCTCAGCGCTCTTTCGGCCCATGCCCGCGACGGTGCGGAGACGCAGATAGTCCTCGACGGAAGGCGTGCGCTCGACGATGGCGTAGCCGTCGCGCATCAGCCGTACATATCGCCCAGATAGACGCGGCGGACCTCTGGGTCGCGGATGACGTCCTCGGCCTTGCCCTCGAAGAGGACCGCTCCGCCCGAGATGATCGAGGCGTGGTCGATGATTTCGAGGGTTTCGCGGACGTTGTGGTCAGTGATCAGGACGCCGATCCCCTGCCCGGCCAGATAGCGGATCACCTGACGGATGTCGGCGATGGCCAGGGGGTCGATGCCGGCGAAGGGTTCGTCGAGCAGCATGAAGCTGGGCTTGCCGGCGAGGGCGCGGGCGATCTCGCAACGGCGACGCTCGCCACCCGACAGGCCCGAGGCCGGGGCCTGACGCAGGTGGTCGATGCGGAGCTCTTCCAGCAGGCGGGAGACCTCCTCGTTGATGGCGCGCTCGCCGGTGTGGTGCAGCTCGACCACCGCCCTGACGTTCTGCTCGACCGTCATGCCGCGGAAGATGGAGGCTTCCTGCGCCAGATAGCCGAGGCCCATGCGGGCGCGCTGGTACATGGGCTGGGCCGTGATGTCCTCGCCGTCCAGCCAGATCGAGCCGGAGTCCGGCGGGATCAGGCCGGTGATCATGTAGAAGCAGGTGGTCTTGCCCGCCCCGTTGGGCCCGAGGAGACCGGCGACCTCGCCGCGCTGGACGGTCAGGGAGACGTCACGAACGACCTGGCGCTGGCCGAAGGCGCGGGCCAGGTTTTCGGCGCGCAGGCCCGTGGCGCGCGCGGCCTCGACCGGGGCCGGGGCGGCGTCATGAACGTTGAGGGCGGAGAGTTCCTTGCGGGCCAAGTATCACCTGTGAGCCGGGGCTCAGTTCCCCGTGCTCTGGGGGTGGAAGACGCCCTGCACGCGGCCCCCGCCGCCGCCCTCCATCTGGGCGGACTCGGTGCGGGTGTTGTAGACCAGACGGGCGCCGGTGATGACGTTCTCGCCCTGGGTCAGGATGACGTCGCCGGTCAGGACGATGGTGTCGTTGCTGGTCGTGTAAACGGCGCGGTCGCCGCGGATCGTCTGTTCCGGAGTGACCAGATAGACGCTGCCGCTGGCTTCGACGCGGCTGTTCCCCGACTGATCGAGGCCCGAGATGCGGTCGGCGCGCAGGCGGCTGGTCCCCTGGATCAGCTCGGCGCGGCCGATCAGGTTCAGGGTCGAGCCCTGATACTCGACGCGGTCGGCGCCCCAGGTGATGGGCTGGTTGCCCTGGAAGCTCTGGGCGTCGCCCACGGTCGGCAGGGCGATGAGGCCCAGGCCGATGGCGGCGGCGGTCAGGAGTCTGGTCTTGATCATCAGTTCGCCCTCGTCGGGTTCACGGTCCCGCGCACCTTGTTTTCGCCCGTGCCGCTGAACACGACCCGTTGGCCCTGTTCATAGATCGCATAGGCCGAAGCGTTGATCGTTCCAAGGGGGCCGGTTCCCTGAACCCCCTTGTCGCCGGTCACGACGCCGGTGGCGGTGTTGACCACCGCCTCGGGCGTGACGAGCGTGAAGCCCGATCCGCCGTCCGAAATGCGGACGTTGGGACCGATGGTCACGGTCTTGGCGGCCTCGTTGTACTCGCCGCCGTCGGCGGTGAGGGTGGTGACCTTGCGGCCGCCCAGATTGAGCCGGAGCGCCGGGCCGATCAGGCGGAAGCGGCCGGTGTTGGCGTCACGCACCGCCCCCTTGGCGCCGATGACGAAGCTGCGCCCGCCCGCGTCCTGACCATGGAACATGGGGTTGTCGAGGCGGACCTCGCGGCTGGTCCCGGCCTTGCGCTCGACGTCCGACATGACGGTGCGCAGGGCGATCCAGCTGATGGTGCCGCCCGCGAGGACGAGGATCATCACCGGCAGGACGCGGCGCAGGAGCTGGACCCGGCGCGAGCGCGAGCGGAAGGCCTTGGCCGTCGCAGCGACGCGGGCCTCGTCTTCCGCCTTGCGGGTCTCAACCGGCTCCTGGCTCATCGGGCCTCAGTCTCAGGCGTGGGCGAAGATGTCCTGCTCGTCCCAGCCGGCCAGATCGAGGGCGGCGCGGGTGGGCAGGAAGTCGAAACACTGGCGGGCCAGTTCGGTGCGGCCTTCACGCTCAAGCATCTCGTCCAGACGGTTCCGCACGGCGTGCAGATACAGGACGTCGGAGGCGGCGTAGTCGAGCTGGGCCTGGGTCAGGACGGGCGAGCCCCAGTCGCTGGACTGCTGGGCCTTGGAGAGCTCCACGCCCGCGCATTCGCGCACGACATCCTTGAGGCCGTGGCGGTCAGTATAGGTGCGGGCCAGCTTGGAGGCGATCTTGGTGCAGTAGACCGGGCGGGTGTCGACGCCGAGGTGCAGCTGGAACATGCCGATGTCGAAACGGCCGTAGTGGAACAGCTTGAGCACGTTCGGATCGGCCAGCACGCGCTTCAGGTTCGGGCAGTCGTAGGCGGGGCGATTCAGGCGCACGACATGGGCGTCGCCGTCGCCGGACGACAGCTGAACCACGCACAGCGGGTCGCGGCGGAAGCGCAGGCCCATGGTCTCGGAATCGACAGCCACCACCGGGCCGAGGTCGAGGTCGTCGGGCAGGTCGCCTTCGTGAAGATAAACGGTCATGGGGAGTAGGTAGCGCCTTGGCGGTTGCGATGCGAGATCAATGTCGTCCGACAGCGCGGGCAGGCCCAAAAGAGAAAAGGCGCCGCATCGGACGATGCAGCGCCTTTTCAATAATTGGTGCCCAGAAGAGGACTCGAACCTCCACGACCTTTCAGTCACTGGCACCTGAAGCCAGCGCGTCTACCAATTCCGCCATCTGGGCCAAACGTCCGTGCCGCGAGCGGCGTTTCCGTCTGGAAGGCGCGGACCTCTAAGGCAGTGCCCGGATCGGGTCAACAAGCTTTTTCAGCATTTTTTGCGTTTGCGTTGCGAGGCCCGCGCCCATCGTCTAATCCCCGCCCCAGCAAGGGTTATCCCGAGCGCCGTTCGCCTTTGGAGTCTGACATGAGCGAAGTCGCCCCCGGCCTGATCACCGTCTTCGGCGGGTCGGGATTCGTCGGCAGCCAGGTGGTGCACGCCCTGGCGCGCGCCGGATGGCGCATCCGCATCGCCTGTCGCCGTCCGGACCGGGCCTGGAAGCTGCAGACCTCGGGAACGGTGGGCCAGATCAAGGCGATCCGCTGCGACGCCACGGACGCCGCACAGGTCGCAGAGGCCCTGCACGGCGCCGACGCCGCGATCAATCTGGTCGGCATCCTGTATGAGGGCGGCGGCCGCAAATTCGAGGCGCTGCACGTCGGCGCCGCGCGCACGATCGCGGAAGCCTGCGCCGCCGCAGGGGTGGCCCGTCTGGTCCAGGTCTCGGCCCTGGGCGCCAATCCGGAGAGCAATTCCGACTACGCCCGCACCAAGGCCGCCGCCGAGATGGCGGTGCGCGAGGTGAAGCCCGATGCGATCATCGTGCGTCCGTCGGTCGTGTTCGGCCCGGGCGACGACTTCCTGAACAAGTTCGCCAAGCTGGCGCAGATGGCCCCGGCCCTGCCGCTGATCGGCGGCGGCCAGACCAAGTTCCAGCCGGTCTATGTGGGCGACGTGGCCGAGGCCATCGCCCGCGCCGTGGGCCGCACCCAATCGGACGGCCAGACCTATGAGCTGGGCGGACCGGCGGTGATGACGTTCGAGGACGTGCTGAAGCTGGTGGCGCGCGAGACCTATCGCACCCCGGGCTTCGTGCCCCTGCCCTTCTTCGCCGCCAAGGCCATCGGCGCGCTGGCTCAGATCACGGCGGTGGTCGGCGTGAAGCCGGTGCTGACCGAGGATCAGGTGCTGCTGCTGCAGAGCGACAATGTGGTGTCGGACGGCGCCCTGGGCCTGTCGGACCTGGGCATCGAGCCGACCGGCGTGGAAGCGGTGGCCGCCAGCTATCTGTGGCGCTATCGCCGCGGCGGCCAGTTCGCGGAACCCGCGGCGGCCCGAGGCTGAAAGCCAGGCATGAAAAGGCCGGGCTGGAGCGATCCAGCCCGGCCTTTTTCTTTGGCCGCGATCAGGCCGACGCTGCCTTCAGGCCCTAGAGACCACCGGTCAGCGCCAGGGCGAGCAGCCCGGTCAGGCCGACCGCGATCCGCCACCAGGCGAAGGGCGCGAAGCCGTGCTTGCTGACGAAGTCGAGCAGGAACTTCACCACCGCCAGCGCCGTCAGGAAGGCCACGACGAAGCCGATGGCGATAAGGCCTGCATCGCTGAAGTCGAGTTGGTCCCAGCTCTTGTACAGGTCATAGGCCACCGCGCCGCCCATGGTCGGCAGGGCGAGGAAGAAGGTGAATTCGGCCGCCGAGCGCTTGTCCGTGCCCAGCAGCAGCCCGCCAGCGATGGTGGCGCCCGAGCGCGACACGCCCGGCACCATGGCCAGGCACTGGAACAGACCGATCAGGCCATAGACCCGAAACGGATAGGTGTTCACGTCCAGATATTTCGGGACAGTCTTCATCCGATCGAGCATCAGCAGCAGGACGCCGCCGACGATCAGGGCGACGCAGATGATCACCGGGGTCTCGAAGAAGACGGTCTTGATCAGGTCATAGGCCAGCACGCCGATGACGGCGGCGGGCAGGAAGGCCAGCAGGACGCCGATAATGAAGTGGCGCACGCCCGGATCGAACGGCCACCGGGTGGCGAGCCGCCACAGGCGGCTGAAATACACGCTGATGATGGCGAGGATGGCGCCCAGCTGGATGACGATCTCGAACGTCTTGCCGGTGCTTTCAAAACCGAGGAAATGCCCCAGCAGCAGCAGGTGGCCGGTCGAAGAGACCGGGATGAACTCGGTCAGGCCCTCGACAAGGCCTAGAATGATCGCCGACAGCCAATCCGGCATGCAGAACCCCTGGAACAAAAGCCGTCCGGGTTAATGCGCGCCCGGCTCAGGCCCCACATAGCGCAGGCGCGCCCGGATAGGCGAGCCGTCGAGCATCTGATCGATCGCATGGGCCAGAAGTCCGGCGAGGCGACCAGTCAGGAGGATGTCCTGGGCGGCGTCGCGGGGCAGCTCCATGCGACGGGCGACTGCGGCGAGGGCCAGGGCGAAGCCGGGCGGGCGGCCGGTGGCCTGCTCGCCCTCGCGCAGGACGCGGGCCAGATCGACGGGCAGGTCGGCAGCCACCAGCAGGGCGGCGGCGCGCGGATCGCCGGAGGACCAGTCGGGATCACCGAAGCCGGCCTTTTGCGCGTCGCGGACGGCCTCGACGGGGGAGCGGCGGGCGGCGTTGATCCAGTGGGAGGCGGCGACGGCTTCGCTGACGGCGCGCGAGGCCGTGAGGACGGCGAGACCAGACAGGGCGGCGGCGGCGGGCGAGGCCCCGCCCCCGGCGGCGGCGCGGGTGGCGACGACGGCGGCGTCCATCCCGGCGTCGGCGGACAGGACGAGGGCGCGGCGGATCAGCTGGGCGTCACGCTCAGGCGCCTTCCAGAAGCGGGCGAGGCGCTGGTGCAGGAAGAGGCGCGGGCCGGGACCCGCGACGGCGTCGACGGCCTCGTCCAGCACGCGGGCGCATTCGATGCGCAGGGCTTGGGCCTCGCGCGGCTTGGCGTCGGCGTCCTCTTCCGCGCGACGGGACAGGGCGGTGAACAGCCGGGCGCGGGGCGAGCCGCCGGGGGTGACGCCGACGCGCGGCTTGATCTCGGCGAAGGGATTGGCCGTGCGCGCCCCCCACAGGGTGCGGGCGACATCCTCCAGCGTGGCGGATGTCGAGAGCTGGACCGCGTCGAGGCCGCGATAGAAGAGGCGGTCCGAGGCGATGACGCTGACCGAGGTGACCAGATCGGCCTCGCCCCGGGCGGCGGGACCATGCTCGTCCGGACGGGGCGCGGCGGCGTCATCGACGACGTCGCCGGTCAGGCGGGCGATGTCGCGGACGGCGTAAAGACTGCGGCGGGGATCATTGGGATCGGGGCGGGCGGCGATGCGGCCCCGGCTGACGTAGGCATAGAGGGTCTGAGCCTTGACCCCGAGCCGGTCCAAGGCCTCTCCCCGTCCGATCCAGCGGTCGCCGGTCGTCTCCATGATCAGCTCCTCCGGCTTGCCCCACGCCCGGAAACCATAATGGGACGCGACCATGGGGCCGTTTCATGACGAACACGCTAACAACGGTACGCAAGGACGCCTTGGGAAAGGGGCGCCTTGGCACGGGCACGGGATTCCGCGACAAGTCGCACATGACCGCCTCCTCCCTCGACGACGCCCACGCCGCGACCCGCAGCGTCACGCGCTTGTCGGTGGGCGTGGCCGTGGTGCTGATCGCGCTGAAGGCCTTTGCGCTGGGGGCCTCGGGCTCGGTGTCGATCCTGGCCTCGCTGGCGGATTCGTCGCTGGACCTGCTGGCCTCGCTGGCCACCTTCTTCGCCGTGCGCTGGGCCGCCGCCCCGCCGGACGAGGAGCACCGCTTCGGCCACGGCAAGGGCGAGGCCATGGCCGCGCTGGTGCAGGCCGGGCTGGTGTTCGCCTCCAGCGTCTTCATCGGCTGGGAAGCCATCCAGCGCCTGTTCGACCCGCGTCCGGTGACGGCCGGATCGTGGGGCGTTGGCGTGATGCTGATCTCCATGGCCCTGACCGGCTGGCTGATCTGGCGCCAGAGCCGGGCGATCAAGGCCAGCGGCTCGGTGGCCGTGGCGGCGGACCGGGCGCACTACGCCTCGGACCTGGCCGCGAACGTGGTGGTGCTGATCGGCGTCATCTCCGGGACCTTCCTGCGCGCGCCGGGGCTGGACGCCGCCGCCGGTCTGGTGGTCGCGGTCTGGCTGTTCTGGGGCGCGACCAGCGTGCTGCGCGATGCGGCGGACCAGCTGCTGGACCGGGCGACCTCGGACACCGACCGGGCGGCGATCACAAGCGCCGTGCTAGCCGACCCTCAGATCACCGGCGTGCACCGGCTGCGCACCCGTCAAACGGGGCCGGTGACGGTGATCCAGATGCATGTGGACATGGCGCCGACCCTGACCCTGGCCGAGGCGCACGATATCCTGGAGGCGGCGGAGAAGCGGTTGCTGGCGCAATGGCCGCACGCCGATATCCTGATCCATCCCGACCCGCGCGGGCCGGTGCAACCGGAAGCCGCGCAAAAAGGGCCGTGGTCCTGAGATCACTAACGCCCGTTTAACGGGCTTGGGCGCATGGATCGCCGGATGTCGGTCTCGGTCCTCTTCCACTTCGCCTTTGATCCCGCCTCGCGCGCCGCGCGTCTGGCGCTGGGCGAGGCCAAGGTCGCGTTCGAGGAGAACGCGGTGAAGCCGTGGGAGCCGGACTGTCCGGTCGGCGGCCTGAACCCGTCAGGCATGACCCCGGTGCTTCAGACCACGGCCAACAGCCGGGTGCTGACGGTGTGCGAGCAGTCGGCCATTCTGGGCTGGCTGGAGGACCGGACGAAGGAGGCCTTCCTGCTGCCGACCGACCCGTTCGAACGGGCCGAGACGCGACGGCTGGTCGGCTGGTTCGACCGCCGTTTCACCGACGAGGTGGACGCCGTGCTGCTGCATGAGCGGATGGAAAAGCCCCTGCTGCGACTGGGACCGCCCGAGGCTCGGGCGCTGCGCGCCGGGCGCGAGGCGCTGAAGCACCATCTACAGATGATGGAGCGACTGCTGGGCGAGCGCGACTGGCTGGCCGGACGGCGGATGAGCCAGGCGGACCTCGTGGCCGCCGCCCACCTGTCGGTGCTGGATTACTTCAGCGAGATCGGCTGGGCCAATTATCCGGGCCTGAAGACCTGGTACATGAAGCTGAAGTCGCGGCCCTGCTTCCGGACTCTGCTGAGCGACCGGTTCCCGGGCGTGGCCCCGGCGGCGCACTATACGGATCTGGATTTCTGACTGAGGAGTGAGAGTGCTAGTGAGTGGTGAGTGAGCGCTGTTTCAGCCCACGCGCCGATCTACTCACTCCTTGCTCACCAGCACTTTTCACTCCCGCCCAGCGCCAGTCCCGTGAGCGACCGCTTCAAGACCCACATCCGCAAGGCCGCAGCGGACCTCGGCTTCGAGGTCTGCCGCTTCGCCTCGGCCTCGGAGCCGTGGAGCGCGGGCGAGCGGCTGGCGCATTTCGTCGAGGCCGGGCGGCACGGCGAGATGGGTTGGATGGAGACGACGCTGGAGCGCCGCGCCCACCCGACGGCCATGTGGGACGGGGCGAAGACGGCGATCGTGCTCGGGCTGAACTACGGCCCCGAACACGATCCCCTGCCGGAGCTCGAGGACCGGTCGAACGGCTACATCTCGGTCTATGCGCGCGGCGACGACTATCACGAGGTGATCAAGGGGCGGCTGAAAACGCTGGCCGGGCAGATCGCGGCCAAGACCGGCGAGGAGGTGAAGGTCTTCGTGGACACCGCGCCCCTGATGGAGAAGCCGCTGGCCCAGCGGGCGGGACTGGGCTGGCAGGGCAAGCACACCAATCTGCTGTCGCGGAACCACGGCAACTGGCTGTTCCTGGGGGTGATCCTGAGCGCGACGGTGTTCGCGCCGGACGCGCCGGAGACCGAGCACTGCGGGCGCTGCACCGCCTGTCTGGACGCCTGCCCGACCAAGGCGTTTCCGGCGCCGTTCCAGCTGGATGCCCGGCGGTGCCTTTCCTACCTGACCATCGAGTTCGCGGGGCCGTGGCCCGAGGAGTTCCGCGAGGCGACGGGCAGCCGGATTTACGGCTGCGACGACTGTCTGGCGTCGTGTCCCTGGAACAAGTTCGCGGCGGCGGCGAGCGAAAGCCGGGTGCAGGCGCGCGACAGTCTGGTCTCGCCCCGGCTGGCCGATCTGGCGGCGCTGGACGACCCGGGCTTCCGGGCGCTGTTCACCAAGAGCCCGGTCAAGCGGATCGGGCGCAACCGCTTCGTCCGCAATGTGCTGTACGCCATCGGCAACAGCGGGGACGCCGAGCTGATCCCGTCAGCGGAAGCCCTGCTGGAGGATTCCGATCCGGTGGTGCGGGACGCGGCCGAGTGGGCCTTGTCCCGCCTCCTCCCCGTCGCAGATGGGGAGGGGGACCGCCCGGGCGACTGAGCCCGGGTGGTGGGGGCTGCGCCGGTGGAGAGGGCTTGGCGGATGGCTTTCAGAAGCCGGAGCCGCCCCCTCCGTCACGCTTCGTATCCGAAGCGCGCCACCTCCCCATTCGCGAAGCGAACGGGGAGGAAATCAGACGTTTGCCGCGCCGCTGACGATGCGTTCGCCGCCCGGGGCGGGGGCGACGGCCTGCAGCTTGAGGCGGAAAATCAGGACGCTGTTGGGCGGGATCTCGCCCGAGCTGCGCTCGCCATAGCCCTTGTCGGCGGGCAGGTAGATGATCCACTCGTCGCCGACCTTCATGTGCTGGAGCGCCTCGGTCCAGCCCTTGACGACGGTGCCGAGGGTGAAGACGGCGGGCGTGCCCTTTTCGAAGGAGCTGTCGAAGACGGTGCCGTCGATCAGCGAACCCTCGTAATCGACGCGGACCAGATCGTTGCTGTCGGGGCTTTCGCCGCCGGGCGGGCCGGACTGGATGACCTTGTACTGGATGCCGCCGGGCAGGGTCTGGACGCCCTCGGCCGTGGCGTTCTTCTCCATGAAGGCCTCACCGGCCTTGAGGTTGGCCTCGGCGTCGATGCTGCTGACCTCGGGCCCGCGATTGCAGGCGGCTAGAGCCGCGACCATGGCCAGCGCCGCGGCGCCCTTAACCCATCCGGAGTTCATAGCCCGCACCTTCAAGTCCCTGTCTGATTTCTTCCGCATGCGCCTCGCCACGGGTCTCGACCATGATGTCGAACTCCGCGCCCTTGGCGGGCACGTCCAGCGCCAGCCGGTTGTGCACCACGTCTATGATGTTTCCACCAAGGCCGCCGATGACGGCGCTCATTTTCGACAGCATGCCGGGGCGGTCGTCACCGAGGATGCGGTAGACGATCAGCCGCTTCTCGCGCACCAGCTCACGGTTCAGGACCACGGCCAGCATGCGGGCGTCGATGTTGCCGCCGGTCAGCTCGATGCCGACCTTCAGCCCCTTGAACTTCTCGGGATAGGCCAGCATGGCCGCCAGACCGCCGGCGCCCGCGCCCTCGGCCACGGTGCGTTCCATGGTGGCGAGGAAGGCGACGCCCTTTTCGAAATCGGCCTCCTGACAGACCAGCACCTCGTCGATCAGGCCGTCGCCGATGGCGAAGGGCACGTCGCCCACGGCCTTGATGGCGATGCCCTCGGCGATGGTCTGGCCGCCGCATTTCGGCGGCTGACCCGCGCGGCGGGCGGTGAAGGAGGGGTACATGGCCGCCTCGACCCCGATGATGCGAATCGACGGCTTCAGCGTCTTGGCCGCCAGCGCCGAGCCCGCGATCAGGCCGCCGCCGCCGATCGGGATGATCAGGACGTCGAGGTCCGGCGCATCCTCCATGAACTCCAGCCCGCAGACGCCCTGACCGGCGACGATTCCCTCGTCATCGAAGGCCGAGACGAAGATGAAGCCTTCCTCGTCGCGCAGGCGGTGGGCTTCTTCGGTCGAGCCCGAGAAGTCGAGGCCCTTGATGACGACATTGGCGCCGTGCTGGCGCGTGCCGTCGATCTTCACGAAGGGGGTGCCCTCGGGCATGACAATGGTCACCGGGATGCCCAGACGACCGCCGTGGTAGGCCAGGGCCTGGGCGTGGTTACCTGCGCTGGCGGCCACGACGCCCCGCGCGCGCTCGTCCGGCGTCAGCTGGAGCAGGCGGTTCAGCGCGCCGCGTTCCTTGAACGAGCCGGTGAAATGCAGGTTGTCGAACTTGATCCAGACATCGGCGCCGGTCAGTTGCGACAGGCGGCGGGAGTAGCGGACCGGAGTGCGGTCCACCTGACCGGCGATGCGTTCGCGGGCGGCCAGAATATCGTCAAACGTCACTGTCATGGGCTTCCCCTATAGCCGGTCTCGCGCCGGTTTGTTGCGCGCTTGTGAACCACGGCCCGAAGGGTCGCAACCTTGACCTTATGGGGGCGTTGAGGGTCTGATCCGATGTTCGACCCGAGCCCCCCACGGAGAGAGCCTATGTCTATCGTCCGGTCGCTTCTGACCCTCGCCGCCGTCACCACCGCCGCAGCCGTTCTGGCCGGCTGTGAGACCGTGCCCATGGGGGCGACCGGCCCGTCAGGCCCCGCCCCCTTCAACGCCGCCGACTTCGGCTGGTCCTCCGCCCAGGGCCGCGGCGCCATCGAGGGCCGCGTCGACTACCGCCGCGACGGCCAGGCCTTCGCCTGCACCGGCTCGGTCGCCCTGACGCCCGACACCCCCTACACCCGCGCCCGCTTCCGCACCCTGTACGGCTCGACCGACCGCGCCGCGATCCCGGAAGCCATCGTGCGCGCCCGCACCGTGGCCGACCCGAATGCCGACTACCGCTCGTTCGTGCGCTCGGCGACCTGCCGGGACGGCGCGTTCGATTTCGTCGGCCTGCCCGCCGGCGGCTGGTTCATCATCGCCCCGGTCAGCGCGGGCGGAGACCGCGTGGTGCTGATGCGCCGCGTGGACATCCGTAACGGACGGATCGCCGTCACCCTGCCCTGAGGACCAGTAAAGCCCCTGTTCGAGGCCGCGTATCGGGCCGCTCCGGAGAATTAACCATGCGAGCCTCCCTTCTGATCGCCGCGGCCGGACTGGCCCTGATCGCCGCCCCCGCCGCCGCCCAGTCGTGGAACGACGGCTATGGCTATGAGTACGGAAACAGCGGCTATGCCGGGGGTTATGACCCGCAGCCGTCGCGGTACTACACGCCGCGCTGGCGCTCGAACGCCGTGCCGTCGAACTTTGACTGGCGCAGCCAGCTGGACCGACCGGGCGACTATCGCTGCGACCGGTTCTGGGACGCGAGCCGGGATGACTGCGGCGACCGCTGGCGCGACCAGCGGCGCCGGGTCAGCCCGCAGGCCCGCCGCGACTATCGCGAACTGGCGGGCTATCGGTATGGCGACGGCTATGGCTACAGCCGGTATGGCCACGGGTATCGCTACGGCGGCTATCCGCGCCGGGGCTACGGCTCGGCCTACTACGGCCATGGTTCCGGCGGGACGACCTATGAAGGCGCCTACGGGCGCCCGGACGTGGTCTACCCGGGCGGCGGCTATGGCGGCTACCACGGCGGCTATCAGGGTGGGCGCGACGTCCGGCGGATCGACTGGTGCCGGGCGACCTACCGGTCCTACGATCCGGCCAGCGGCTACTACCGCGCCTACAGCGGACAACTGGTCTGGTGCGGCTAAGCTTCTGAAAGTCGGACATTGTTCGTCCGATCACGGATGTGTGGGTGATCGGCGTTCGCCATTTTTTCGCCTGTTCCCGCCCGCTTCGCTCGCTCTTCGCCCGACAGGGGCGCGGTCGAGGGGAGCGTCATGTCCCAGCACAACATCTCGGGCTCCGAAGTTTTCGGGCCGAAGCCTTTCGTCATCCTGCGCGGCGTGAAGTCGAGCGGCCTGCGGCGGCGTCGCAGCGCGCGCATGCTCGGGGCCTTTATCGCGGGGGCCGTCGTGACGCTGATCGGCGGCGCGGTGGCCGTGGCGGCGATGGTGGGGCCAAATCTGTTCGGCTGACGCCGAACAGATTTGTTTTCTCCTGGGCCGCGGTCCGAAGGCTCCGCCTTCTCGACCCACGCGGCCTGGCGCTTCGCGCGGACTGATCAAATCGTCATCCGGAGCGGCGTCCTTCTCCCCTTGAGGGAGAAGGAACACTCCAATCAAGCCAGCCACACCATCCGGCGTGTCCGCGCATCCTCGCCCCGCGCGCGGCTGAAGCCCTGACGGACTTCGCCCGTGTAGAGGAAGCCGGCCTTTTCCAGGACGCGACCCGAGGCCGGGTTGTCGTCGAAATGACCCGCCACCAGGGCGCGACGACGCCAGTTGCGGCTGGCCCAGGCGACGCCCGCTTCCAGCGCCTCGGTGGCGTAGCCCCGGCCCCAGAAGGGGCGGCCGATCCAGTAGCCGACCTCGGGGCCGACGTCGCCGTCCTCGAAAATGCCCAGGACGCCGACGGGGCCGTGATCCTCGTGCTCGATCAGGAAGGTGCGGGCCCTGGCCGGATCCTGGCCCTGCACGTTCAGAACGAAGGCCTCGGCGTCATGGGTCGAGAAGGGATGCGGCATACGCAGGGTCATGCGCGCGATGTCGGCGTCATTGGCCAGGGCGGCCAGACGGGTGACGTCCTGGGCCTGCGGGGCGCGCAGGGCCAGACGCCGCGTCTCGACGACGGGGGAGGGTTCGATCACGCACATGACACGCCTCATTCGCAATCCACCGCCTCCTTGGAGGGCTCGGGCGGTGTTCGAGGCGGGGAAACGAAAAAGGGAGCCTGGTGATCCAGACTCCCCGCGGAATATTTCCCTTGGTCCGGATCGGGGCCCTTGGGCCGACGCGATCCGGGGATGTTCCGTTTCGCGTTACTCGGCGGCCGCGGCCTGCTGGGCGTCGTCGTTGGCGGCGAGAATCGACACGTAACAACGGCCACCACGTTTGGTGGTGAATTTCACAGCGCCGTTGGTGAGCGCGAACAGGGTGTGGTCGCGGCCCATGCCCATGTTGTCACCCGGATGGAAGGTGGTGCCGCGCTGACGCACGATGATATTGCCGGCCAGCACGCGCTCGCCACCGAACTTCTTCACGCCGAGGCGCTTCGACTCGGAGTCGCGACCGTTGCGCGACGAACCGCCGGATTTCTTGTGAGCCATCGTAACTCTCTTCGGTTTGCACCCGGCGCCCTCGGGCGCCCGGTACGTTCATTCTAGCACAGTCGCGCCCGGAAGGCGCGGTCGGATGTCTTAGGCTTCTTCGGTCGAAGCGGCGGCGGCCTTCTTGGCCGGGGCCTTCTTCGCAGCCGGAGCCTTGGCGGCCTTGGCCGGCTTGGCTTCTTCAGCGGCGGCTTCGACGCGCGGGGCCAGGCCACGGGCGCGCGCGTTCATCTCGGCCTTGGTCAGGACCTGAGCGGTGCCTTCCCACTTGGCCTTTTCGCCGGCGCCTTCGATGCCGGTGATGCGCAGGACCGATTCCATCTGGCGGTGGCCGTTGGTGCGGCGGTAGCCCTGACGACGGATCTTCTTGAAGATCTTGATCTTCTCACCCTTGCGGGTTTCGACCAGGGTCGCGGCGACCGAAGCGCCTTCGATCAGCGGGGCGCCGAGGGTGATGCCCTTGTCGCCGCCCAGCATCAGCACTTCACCGAAGTTGACGGTCGCGCCGGCGTCGCCGTCGAGCTTCTCGACAACGATCACGTCGCCCGGCTGAACCCGGTACTGTTTTCCGCCGGTCTTGATCACCGCGTACATGTTGAAGCCTCAGCGTAAACGCAAAAAGAATAGCGCCCGCGGGGACCCCCGGCGGGCGAAGAGCGGCGACATATACGGAAGGGGTCCCCGGAGTCAACGCGGACGGGGAAAAAACCCGCCCCGCCCGGCGGCGCGCGAAATGGCGGGCGACGCAAGGCGCGCGGCGAAGAGGCATAGTGTCACCCGGCCACCGCCGGAAGCCGCATTGCCTTATCCGGGCCGGTAAGATTTACATAACGACAATCGTCAAGCGCGCACCGGGTGGGTCGGACGCGCATGACCTGTACAGGGGGATCAACGTCATGCCGGTCACGTTCAGCGCCAGCTCCACCAGCACCTTCCCGTCGCCGGCCGCCGGTGGGCGGATGACCTTCATCGACGCCGACGGCGATGGCGATGAAGACATCCTGTACCAGACCGGCGCCAACGGTTCGGCCTGGGCCTACGCCCGATCCAACGGGGACGGCACCTACACCCTTCTGGCCCTGTCCGCCTCGCCGTTCGCAGGGCTGACGATCCCGGACGACCTCACCGGCTCCAGCTTCCATGTGCTGGACTATGACGGCGACGGGGACATGGACGTCTGGGGCGCCTCGCCCAACTTCTCGACCGGTTCCCTGTTCAGCAACAACGGCAACGGGACGTTCAGCGCAGTCAGCACGGCCGCCTTCCCGACCATCGGCGCCGGATCCCGCCTCATTACCGGCGATTTCGACAACGACGGGGATGACGACATCCTCTTGCAGACGAACGCCAACGGCTCCGCCTTCCAGTACGCCCGCTCCAACGGCGACGGCAGCTATACGGTGATGTCACAGGCCGCCTCCCCCTTCGCGGCGTTCACACTGACCGACAACACCGGCTACGCCCACCACGTCGGCGACTTCGACGGTGACGGCGACGACGACATCTGGATGGCGGTCAACGCCACGACCGGGACCTTCCTGCGCAATGACGGCGGCGGCGCTTTCAGCAGTATTTCCAGCGCCACCTTCCCCGCGCCGCTGGCCGCCTCGCGTGTCGTGGTCGGCGACTTTGACAGCGATGGCGATGACGACATCCTGTACCAGACCGCGGGCAACGGCAGCGCGCACCAGTATGCCCGGTCCAACGGCGACGGCACCTTTACCATCCTGAGTCAGGCCGACTCGCCCTTCGCGGGCCTGACCCTGCCGGATCAGTACGGGACCAGCTCCAACTACAGGGCCGCGGACGTCGATGGCGACGGCGATCAGGACCTGATGGTAGGCATTAACGCCACGACCGGCCAGGTTTTCCTGGCCAACGGCGCGCCGCCGCGCCTCGCGGCCTCGACCCCGTCGGACAACGGGAACGGCGTGGCCGTCGGCGCCAACCTGACGCTGACGTTCAGTGAGAGCGTCGCCAAGGGCAGCGGCAACATCTATATCTATCGCGGCGACGGCACCCTGATCGAGACGATCAGCGTCGGCTCGGCGCAGGTCACCGGCTCGGGCACGACCTGGACCGTGGATCCGTCCGTCACCCTGGCAGGCAACACCAACTATTATGTGCTGACCGACCGGGCGATCTTCCGCGACGCCGACAACTCGATCTTCTTCGGCATCACCAATCCCGCGACCCTGAACTTCACCACGGCGGCCTCGAACACCGCCCCGGTCATCTCCAACCTGAACGGCGACGGCGTCGGCTTCACCGAAGGCACGGCGGTCCGTCTGGATGTCGGCGGCAACGCCACGGTCGCGGACGCCGAGAGCGCCAATTTCGATACGGGCACGCTGACGGTGTCGATCACCGCCAACGGCCAGTCCGGGCAGGACGTGCTGGGCATCGCCAACATCGGCAACGGCGCTGGACAGATCGGCGTTTCGGGCAATGCCGTCTTCTACCAGGGCGTCCAGATCGGCGCCTTCACCGGCGGGACGGGCGGGGCCAATCTGGTCATCACCTTCGACGCCGACGCCACCCCGGCGGCGGTGCAGGCGCTGGTGCGGGCCCTGACCTACAACAACACCTCGGACGCGCCGAACACGGCGACCCGCACGGTGACCATCGTCCTGACCGACGGTGATGGCGGCACCAGCTCGACCCAGACCACCAGCGTCACGGTCACCGCCGCCAACGACCCGCACACCGGCGGCGCCGCGATCACCGGCACGACGGCCGAGGACGGCGTCCTGACCGCCGTCTCGACCCTGGCGGACGCCGACGGCATCGGGACCCTGCACTATCAGTGGCAGCGCGACAGCGGTTCGGGCTTCGTCAACGTCGGGGCCGATCAGGCGACCTACACTTTGGGCGACGCCGATGTCGGCGCCTCGGTCCGGGTGGTGATCTATTACACCGACGCCGGCGGCACGGTGGAGAGCGCGACCTCGACCGGCACCACCGCCATCACGGCCGTCAATGACCCGCACACCGGAACCGTCGTCATCACCGGCACGCAGACCGAGGATCAGGTCCTGACCGCCGACACCTCGGGCCTGGCCGACGTCGATGGTCTGGGCACGATGCATTTCGACTGGCAGCGGGACACCGGCTCGGGCTTCGTCTCCATCGGCGCGGCGGATCAAGGGACCTACACCCTCGGCGACGCCGACGTGGGCGCTTCGATCCGCGTGGTGGTGACCTATACCGACGGACAGGGCTTCTCGGAGTCCTCGACCAGCACCGGCACCGGCGCCATCGCCAACATCAACGACGCGCCCACCGGCGGCGTGACGATCACCGGCACGGCGACCGAGGACGAAGTGCTGACCGCCGACACCTCGACCCTGGCGGACGCCGATGGTCTGGGGACCCTGCACTATCAGTGGCAGCGGGATAGCGGTTCGGGCTTCGTCAACGTCGGGACCGATCAGGCGACCTACACCCTCGGTGACGCCGATGTGGGCGCCGTCATTCGCGTGGTGGTCTACTACACCGACGGCGGTGGCACGGTCGAAAGCGCGATCAGCGCCGGAACCAGCGCCATCGTCAATGTCGATGACGCCGCCGTGGCCCGGGACGACGCCGTCTCCACGGTCGAGAGCGCCCCGGTCAGCGGCGACCTGTTCGCCGACAACGGCTCGGGCGCCGACAGCGACCCGGACGGCCCGGCCCTGACCATCGCGGCGGTCAACGGCTCGTCGGCCAATGTCGGGACCCAGATCACCCTGGCGTCCGGCGCTTTGCTGACGGTCAATGCCAACGGGACCTACACCTATAATCCGAACGGCCGATTCAACGACCTGCCGGGCGCGGGGTCGGGGTCGGTGAATACGGCGACCGAGACCTTCACCTACACACTGGCCAACGGGAACACGGCGACTGTGACCGTCACCGTCAACGGCGAGGCCTCGACCACCGGCGACATCCTGGTCGGCGGCGGCGGCAATGACATCCAGACCGGCAGCGCGGGCAGCGACCGCATCGTCGGCGGGGCCGGCAACGACACCATCGACGGCGGCGCGGGCATCGACACGGTGACCTACAGCACGGCCCAGACCGGCGTGATCGTCCGCCTGAACCACAACGACGTGCCGAACGACGGCTATGGCGGGACCGACATCATCACCGGGGTCGAGAATGTCACGGGCACGGCCTTCAATGACATCCTGACCGGCGCGGGCGGAGCCAACACCCTGATCGGCGGCGGCGGCTATGACGTGCTGATCGGTCTGGGCGGCAACGACGTCCTGATCGGCGGGGCCGGAACGGCCAATGAGCTGTACGGCGGACTGGGCGACGACGTCTATTACGTCAGCGCCAACGACACGATCGTGGAGCTGGCCGGAGAGGGCTTCGACACCATCTACACCACCCGCAACGTCTTCCTGATGCCGGACAACGTCGAGCGGCTGGTGTTCACCGGCACGGGCGACTTCACCGCCGTCGGCAATGCCCAGAACAACATCATCTCGGGCGGCGCCGGCAATGACCAGCTGTACGGTCGTGGCGGATACGATGTGCTGATCGGCGGCGACGGGAACGACATCCTTGGCGGCGGCGCGGGTCTGGCCAACGAGCTTTACGGAGGAATGGGTGACGACACCTATCTGGTCGACGCCAATGACACAGTCGTCGAACTGTCTGGCCAGGGCATCGACACCGTCCGCACCACCATCGGCTCCTATAATCTCGGCGCCAATATCGAAAACCTGAACTACATCGGGACCGGCAATTTCGTGGGCCGGGGCAATGAACTGGACAACATCATCACCGGCCGCTGGGGCGACGACATCCTGACCGGCGGGCAAGGAAACGACACCCTGAACGGCGGCGACGGTCGCGACACGGCGGTGCTGAGCGGCGTCGCGGGCGACTACAGCTTCACCTATGTCACCGGCTCGACCTGGACGGTGACCGACCGGGTGAACGGCCGTGACGGCGTCGACACCCTGATCAACATCGAACGGGTGGCGTTCAGCGACGGCACCTTCCGCATCCTGACCCCGCCGCCGGCCGCCATGCCCGCGCTGTCGGACAAGGAGATGGATCAGGCGCTGGTCCTGCCCGTTCTTGGCGAGGACGACTTCCTGGTCGTCAAGAGCCACGACGACGCCCAGGTCCTGCCGGATCTGGTCAACAGCGGCGACCCGCTGACCCTGCCCGACCACCGCGCCGCCCTGCTGGAGAGCTTCACCTTCGAGACCGACGGGTTCGGCCTGCTCGTCACGCGGATCGACGAGTTGCACCAGACGTCCGGGACGTCCCACCACAACGATTGGTTGCTGTAGACGCTGTCTACGCAGCAGGACGAAAAGACGCGGCGCCGGGGATACTCCGGCGCCGTTTGTCGTCTGGCCGACACAATGCTGGTCGCCTGACAGTGGAATAACCACGTTTCAGCAAGCTTGACCGTAATCTGCGGTTGCCTGTGCAGGGCGCTTAATGTTTACGTAAGAGTCCGTAGCGCCGGGGGAGGCGCGCTGACGTCCGACGTTCGAGGAACGCGGAACCGGAGGGGATTATGCCGACGACCTGGACCACTGTGACGGATCCCATCGGGGATACCGGCGCCTTCGACAGCCGCATGATCTTCGGCGACTTCGATGGCGATGGCGACATCGACATCCTCTACCAGAACGGCAACACCGCCGGGGCCGGCATAGGCTATCTGCGCAACGACGGCGGGACGTTCACCAATTTCACCGACGCGACCTCTGCGGGTTCGGTGTTCGTCGGGGTCGATTTCTCTGGCCGCCAGATCAGCCCGGGGAATTTCTTCGTCTTCGACTTCGATGGCGACGGCGATATCGACATCCTGGACCGCACCTCGGGCACGACCGCATTCTTCCGCAACAACGGCGGCAACTTCTCGAGGATCACCGATCCGGTGCCGGACACCGGCGCCTTCGACCAGCGCATGGTGTGGGGTGATTTCGACGGCGACGGCGACATCGACGCCCTCTACCAGAACGGCAACACCGCCGGGACGGGCATCGGCTATCTGCGCAATGACGGCGGGCTGAGCTTCACCACCTTCACCAATGCGGCGGCGGCCGGCACGCCCTTTACCGGGGTCAGCTTCGCCGGGCTGCAGATCACCACCTCCACCTTCGTCGTCGATATCGACGATGACGGCGACCTGGACATTCTGGATCGCGGCGCGACCCAGGTGATGTATCTGAACGGCGGCGGCAGCTTCACCCGCACGTCCGATGCGCTTGCCGATATCGGCGCCTTCGACGCCCGGATGGTCTTCGGCGACTTCGACAGCGACGGCGACATCGACGCCGTCTACCAGAACGGCAACACCGCCGGGACGGGCTTCGGCTATTTCCGCAATGACGGCGGCAGCTTCACCAACTTCACCAGCCTGACCGGGACGCCCTTCGCGGGTCTGGACCTGACCGGCCAGCAGCTGTCGACCTGGACCGCCGTGGATATCGACGGCGACGGCGATGTGGACATCGTCGACCGGGACCAGGCCGCAGGCGGTCTGGTGCTGTACCGTCAGAACGGCGCGCCCCCCAGCCTCGTCAGCTCGACCCCGTCGGACAACGGCACGAACGTGGCCGTGGGCGCCAACATCGTCCTGACGTTCAGTGAGAGCGTCATTAAGGGCAGCGGCAACATCTACATCTATCGCGGCGACGGCACCCTGATCGAGACGATCAGCGTCGGCTCCGCGCAGGTCACCGGCTCGGGCACGACCTGGACCATCGATCCCTCGGTGACGCTGGCGGGCCTGACCAACTACTACATCCGCATTGATCAGGAGACCTTCGTCGACGGCGAGGGCGCCGTCTTCATGGGGATCAACAACAACACGACCCTGAACTTCACCACCGCGGCGGTGAACACGGCCCCGACCTTCACCAACCTGAACGGGGACACCGCGGCCCACACCGAGAACGTGCCGGTGCGGCTGGATGTCGGCGGCAACGCCACGGTCGCCGACGCCGAGAGCGCCAATTTCGATACGGGCACGCTGACGGTGTCGATCACCGCCAACGGCCAGTCCGGGCAGGACGTGCTGGGCATCGCCAACATCGGCAACGGCGCTGGACAGATCGGCGTTTCGGGCAATGCCGTCTTCTACCAGGGCGTCCAGATCGGCGCCTTCACCGGCGGGACGGGCGGGGCCAATCTGGTCATCACCTTCGACGCCGACGCCACCCCGGCGGCGGTGCAGGCGCTGGTGCGGGCCCTGACCTACAACAACACCTCGGACGCGCCGAACACGGCGACCCGCACGGTGACCATCGTCCTGACCGACGGTGATGGCGGCACCAGCTCGACCCAGACCACCAGCGTCACGGTCACCGCCGCCAACGACCCGCACACCGGCGGCGCCGCGATCACCGGCACGACGGCCGAGGACGGCGTCCTGACCGCCGTCTCGACCCTGGCGGACGCCGACGGCATCGGGACCCTGCACTATCAGTGGCAGCGCGACAGCGGTTCGGGCTTCGTCAACGTCGGGGCCGATCAGGCGACCTACACTTTGGGCGACGCCGATGTCGGCGCCTCGGTCCGGGTGGTGATCTATTACACCGACGCCGGCGGCACGGTGGAGAGCGCGACCTCGACCGGCACCACCGCCATCACGGCCGTCAATGACCCGCACACCGGAACCGTCGTCATCACCGGCACGCAGACCGAGGATCAGGTCCTGACCGCCGACACCTCGGGCCTGGCCGACGTCGATGGTCTGGGCACGATGCATTTCGACTGGCAGCGGGACACCGGCTCGGGCTTCGTCTCCATCGGCGCGGCGGATCAAGGGACCTACACCCTCGGCGACGCCGACGTGGGCGCTTCGATCCGCGTGGTGGTGACCTATACCGACGGACAGGGCTTCTCGGAGTCCTCGACCAGCACCGGCACCGGCGCCATCGCCAACATCAACGACGCGCCGACCCTGTCACTTACGGGAGGAACCCCGACCTTCACCGAGGACGGTTCGGCCGTGGGCCTGTTCTCGGGCGCGAGCGTGACCAATCCGGAGGCCGGACAGGAACTGACCCTGACCCTGCGGGTCAGCGGGGTCTCGGACGGCGGTAACGAGCAACTCGTCCTGTCGGGCGTTCCGATCAATCTGGTCTCAGGCAGCCCCTTCATCCAGCCCGCCCCCGGCGGCGCGGTGATGATGCAGGTGACCGCCGCGGGCAGCGGGGCGTTCGACGTCGTCATCGTGGGCATCAGCTCGAACAGCCACGCCCAGCAGATTCTGAACGCGATCACCTATCAGAACACCAGCCAGAACCCGACGACCGGCGATCGGACGGTCACCGTGGTCTCGATCAACGACAACGGCGGCGGAACCAACTCCAGCACGGTCAACGTCAGCACCACGGTCACCGTGGCCGCGACCGACGATGCGCCCGTGGCCGTGGATGACGCCAACAACGTTCTGGAGACCGGCACGGTCTCGGGCTCGGTGTTCGGCAACGACACCGACGTGGACGGGCCTGCCCTGTCGGTGGCGGCGGTCAACGGCTCGGCCGGGTCGGTGGGGACGCAGATCACCCTGCCCTCGGGCGCCCTGCTGACGCTGAACGCGGACGGCACCTACGACTACGATCCCAACGGCGCCTTCCAGTATGTGCCGGGGCCGTCCTCGGGCTCGCCCAACCAGACGGCGACGGACACCTTCACCTACACCCTGACCAACGGCGGCACGGCGACGGTGACCATCACCATCACCGGTGAGGACTCCGAGGGCGATCTCGTCACCGGCGGCGCCGGTCCGGACGTGCTGACGGCGGGCGACGGCGACGACACCCTGGTCGGCAGCGCGGGCAACGACACCCTGAACGGCGGCGACGGAACCGACACCGCCGACTACAGCGGCGCCTCGGGCGGCGTGCGGGTGCGGCTGAACCACAACGACGCCATCAATGACGGCGAAGGCGGCTCGGACACCCTGAGCAGCATCGAGAACGTCACCGGCTCGGCCTTCGACGACGTGCTGGCGGGCGCGGGCGGGGCCAACGTCCTGAGCGGCGGCGCGGGCTATGACGTGCTGATCGGTCTGGGCGGCAATGACGTCCTGTACGGCGGCTCGGGCGCCGCCAACGAAATGTACGGCGGCGAAGGCGACGACATCTACTACGTCGACGCCCAGGACACCGTCGTGGAGGGCGTGAACCAGGGCTATGACGAGGTCCGCACCACGCGCTCGACCCTGACGCTGGCGGCCAATGTCGAGGCCCTGACCTATGTCGGCGGCGGCAGCTTCACCGGCATCGGCAATGCGCTGAACAACGTCCTGACGGGCGGCGCGGGCAGTGACATCCTGCGCGGCGCGGCCGGCAACGACACCCTGAACGGCGGCGGCGGCAGCGATACGGCGGATTATCTAACCGCCGCAGGCGCCGTGACCGCCAACCTGACCAGCGGCACGGCCAGCGACGGCGACGGCGGGACCGACACCTTCAACAGCATCGAGAACCTGCGCGGTTCAGCCTTCAACGACGTGCTGTACGGCGACGCCCAGGCCAACACCCTGGACGGCAGCAACGGCGACGACACCCTGGTCGGGCGCGGCGGCAACGACATCCTGCGCGGTGGCGCGGGCATCGACACCGCCGACTACAGCGACTCGACCTCGGGCATCGTCGCGCGGCTGAGCACCGGCGTGATCAACGACGGCGAGGGCGGCACCGACTTCGTGGTCTCGATCGAGAATGTGGTCGGCGGCGACTTCAACGACGTCATCATCGCCTTCGCCGGGGACAATGTCCTGTCGGGCGGGCTGGGCTATGACGTGCTGATCGGCGGCGAAGGCAATGACACCCTGCGCGGCGGAACCGGTGTGGCCAACGAACTGTACGGCGGTCTCGGCGACGACACCTATGTGGTGGACGCCTATGACACCATCATCGAACTGGCCGACGAAGGGATCGACACGATCCAGACCTCGCTGAACAACTACTTCCTGGCGGCCAACGTCGAGAACATGACCTTCACCGGGACCGGCAATTTCGCCGGCGCGGGCAATGCCCTGGCCAATGTGATCACCGGCGGCGACAGCAGCGACACCCTGACCGGCGGGGGCGGCAACGATACCCTGAACGGCGGGCTGGGCCGCGACATCGCGGTCGTGTCGGGCGCCAGCATGGAGTACACGATCGAGTATCTGGGCGGGACCCAGTACCGCATCACCGACACCGTCAACGGCCGCGACGGCGTCGACATCCTGAACGGGATCGAGGAAGTCCGCTTCGGCAACGGCATCACCGTCATCCTGAACGGCGGCGTCACCGCCCCAGCCCTGACCGACAAGGAGATGGGCGCCGCCCAGATCCTGCCGGCCCTGACGGACGAGACCTTCGGCGGCGACCAGCCTCTGGTCCTGCCGGGACTGGCCGACGAGGACTTCTTCCCGCTGAAGGGCTTCGACGGTCCGCAGGTCCTGCCGGACGCGTTCGACGCCGTGGAAGAATGGGCAGCCTCGTCCCCGAGCGCCCTGGTCCATGGCCAGATGGTTGCCTTCGTGGACGAGCTGTTCGTCGGCGGCCACGCCCCGGGCCACGACGACTGGATGATGTAAGGCCCCCTGACCGTTCGAACCGGCGGCGCGCAAAAAATGCGCCGCCGGGCTCGACTGTTATAAAGTAACACGCTACAGGACGAGCAATGTCGCCGTCCGATCTTGAGCACCCCCTCCTGCTGTCCCTGCTGGGCACCGGCTTCGCGACGGCCTTCCTGCACGCCGCCCTGCCGACCCACTGGCTGCCGTTCGTGCTGGTCGGTCGGGCGCAGCGCTGGAGCCTGCCTCAGGTGCTGGGCGCGGTGGGCGCGGCCGGTCTGGCCCATATCGCCACCACCGCGGTCGTCGGCGGCCTGATCGTCATCGCCGGACTGGCGCTGGACCAGTGGGTCGCGGGCCTGCTGCCGCACATCGCGGCGGTGCTGCTGTTCCTGTTCGGCGCCTTCTACCTGGCGCGGGCCACCCTGCGACGTCCGCGTCTGGCGGGCGGGCCGGAGATGGACCTGCCCGAGCCCAGCGTGTCCCACGCCGCCGCCTTCTGGGGGCTTGTGGCCATGATGGCTGTCTCTCCGGGCGAAGTGCTGCTGCCCATCTATCTGTCGCAGGCGACCGAGGGGCTGCTGGTCCTGGCCGCCCTGACCCTGACCTTCGCGGCGGGGACGGTGGCCGGGATGGCGGCCTTCACCCTGCTGGCCCGGGCGGGCTGGTCCGTGCTGCGGCTGGAGCGCTGGGCGCGATACGAAAGCGCGGTGCTGGGCGTGGCCCTGATCGGCATCGGCCTGCTGGTGGCCTTCCACCAGCACTGATCCGCCGGTGAAAGGTTATATATTTACATTCAAGGACTTAGATCACGCCCGCATTGACGGTGGGCACGGCGAGGCCTAGGGACGGCCATGGCCCACGACCACGCGCACGATCACGGCGACCACGACCACTCCCATGGTCACGATCACGGCCATGATCACGGGCACGACCATGATCGCGACCACAGCCACAGCCATGGCTTCGGCGGTCACCATCATGGGCCGGTGGACACCGGCGACTGGCGCTATGCGGTCGGGCTGATCGTCAACCTGGCCTTCGTCGCGGTCGAGTTCGGGGCCGGCATCATCAGCGGCTCGACCGCCCTGATGGCTGACGCGGGGCACAATCTGTCAGATGTGCTGGGACTGGCCATGGCGGGGGGCGCGGCCTGGCTGGCGCGGCGCACGGCGGTCGCGGCCAAGACCTACGGCTACGGCAAGGCGACGGTGCTGGCCGCCCTGTTCAACGCCCTGCTTCTGATCTTCGCCTGCGGCGCCATCGCCTTCGAGGCCTTCCGCCGCTTCGCCGAACCGGCGCCGGTGGGCTCGACCACCATCATGATCGTCGCGGGCATCGGCTTCGTGATCAATCTGGGCACCGCCCTGCTGTTCATGAAGGACCAGCACAAGGACCTGAACGTGCGCGGCGCCTATCTGCACATGATGGCCGACGCGGCGGTGTCGATCGGCGTGGTCATCGCGGGCGGGGCGATCCTGCTGACCGGCTGGTCGATCATCGATCCCATCGTCAGCGTGCTGATCGTGGTGGTGATCATGCTGGGGACGTGGGGTCTGCTGAAGGACTCGGTCAATCTGGCGCTGGACGCCGCCCCGCGCGGAGTGGATGTCGGCGCCATCCGCGCCGCCTTCCTGGCCCTGCCGGGAGTGAAGGCGGTGCACGACCTGCACGTCTGGGGCCTGTCGACCACCGAGACCGCCCTGACGGCCCATCTGGTGCATGATCGGACGGATGCCGACGCCCTGCTGATCGAGGCCCAGACGCTGGCCCGGAAACGCTTTGAAATCGGCCACACCACCCTGCAGCTGGAAAACGGCGCCCTGCCCGACTGCCCGAACTGCTAGTCGGCGCGGCGCGGGCCGTCGTCATCCGACCGACGCCCCTCGATGTCTTCGAGAGCGGGCAAACCGAGCAGGGAGCGCCTCCGTTTGCGGCGGCTGCGGAAATCGTCCGGCGTATTGACCGCAATCCGGAGATACTCGCTCGCCAGCCGCCCCCACAGGTCCACAAAGTCCTCCAACTGCTGGTCTTCCTGCCGCTTCCGAGACCATGCCGCGCCGAGGAGCAATACGACCACCGCCGCCACAACGCCTGTAACGACAGACTGGGCCAACCCGAGACTCGTTACCGACAGGCCGGCCAACGCCGGGCTGAGCCAGACGGCGCCTTCCGGCGAGCGGTAATTGAAGGTCCGCCAGAGAAAGACATCGGAGGCGTCAGCGAGGGCAGCCTCTATCGCTTCGGCCATCTTCGCCTCCCGCAGCGCCCGCTTTGTCCTGGTCGCCAGCACTTCGGCATGGATCCAGGCCCCCTGCCGCAACGAATGGACCCAGAGCGAGGCCGCCTTGAACATTCCTGGCGTCACCAGCCAGGACACGGCGCTCGGCCAGCCGACAAGCTTGTGCGAGCGGAACGTTCTGGCGAGTTGATCGGGAAAGACTGTCTCCAGCTCGACAAAGAATATCCGTCCGGCCCGATCCTTGTTTGGCCCCGTTCCCCACCACCCCGTGCCGGGCCAGTTGTCAGCCATCGCGCGAGGAAGATCATAACCGATGTGCAGATAGGCCCCGGCGACCAGCCACATGGCCTTCGAGCGGAGCCTCACCCATCGGCGTCGGTAGGGGGCGAGCTCTATCGCGGTTTCCCAGCGATCACGCTCTTTCGCAAAGGCGACGATCAGCGCCTGCAGCCAGTCCTGGTCAGGAGGGACGAGCCGATCTCGCGCGTGCGCCTGCATGGTCGCGGTGACCGATGCGTAGACCCCGTCGAACGGGTCCAAGTGTTTCTTGTCCATCGGCACGCCCCCCAGGACGAAACATCCTTTACCTGGTCACTGACCGCAACCCTGCATTATCCCGCTCACCGGCGGGCGGGACGGTCAGGCGGCCGGCGGGATAGTCCACGACCACCACGCCGAAGGGTCGGAACGCAGCGTTGCCGATGAAGCCGACGGCCTCCGGTCGCGCGAAATAGCCCTGGGGCGGCTGGATGATCAGACGGGGCTGGTCCCAATGCAGGTCGCCGAGCCGGAAGTCCGTGGCCAGATGCACCGGAAGGCGAAGCTGCCCGCCCGTTCCGCTGCCGCCCAAGACCTGCACCGGCACGCCCGCGCCGCGTCCGTCGAGGACGGCGGAGAATTGGGGCTCGGACAGGTTGACCCAGAGATGCGGGCTGTCGAACAGGCCCGCGCCGGAATCGTAGCGCAGGGCGACCGGGCGGCCGTCCACCTCGCCCTCGACACGAGGGATGCCGTTGTCATTGCTCATGGCCACGCCGCGCCCGCAGGCCGCCGCCGTGCGCGAGGCCTCGCTTTCTGAGGCGATGGCCAGACGCCCGCGCTCGAAATCGAAGACCAGGACCGAGCGCCCGAAGGCGTCGGAGCCAAGGATGCCCGCCACCGGCTCGCCGTTGGGCCCGGCCAGACCGGACAGGTCCGACACCGTCGGCGACAGGGGCATGGACAGGGCGCCGAGGGTGAAGCGCGGAATGGTGGTGGACGCGGCCTGAACCACGCCCGCCGTGCCCTCGACCGTGGTCGCGCCCTCGTCCGGCAGGCCGAGCGCGGTCGCCGCCCCGCGGTCCAGCGCCGAGCGGTTGGCGCCGGTGTCGATCAGGAACCACCGCCCCTGCCCGTCGCCGAGATCCGCCTTCGCCCAGCCGACCTGGGCGACATAGGCGGCCTCGACCGAACCGGCGGCGCGCAGCTGTTCGAACGCGGCCGAGCAGGCCGGATCGGGAGCAGTCAGGGCGAGCAGGAGGGACAACATGGGGTGATGACGCGCCCTTCCCCGACATCAGACAAGTTAAGTCTCTTTCATCCGGGCCATGCGGCGCCTAGATGTGCGCCATGACCGACACCGCCTCCGCAAACGCCAAGATCCCCGTCACCGTGCTCACCGGCTATCTCGGCGCGGGCAAGACCACCCTGCTGAACCGCATCCTCACCGAGGACCACGGCAAGCGGTATGCCGTCATCGTCAATGAGTTCGGCGAAATCGGCATCGACAACGATCTGGTGGTCGGGGCGGATGAAGACGTGTTCGAGATGAACAACGGCTGCGTCTGCTGCACGGTGCGCGGCGACCTGATCCGCGTGGTCGCGGGCCTGATGAAACGCCAGCGTCCGGGCAAGCCCGCCTTTGACGCCATCATCGTCGAGACGACCGGCCTGGCCGACCCCGGCCCGGTGGCCCAGACCTTCTTCGTGGACGACGAGGTCAAGGCCAAGACCCAGCTGGACAGCGTCACGGCCCTGGTCGACGCCAAGCATGTGATGGCGCGTCTGGATGACTCCAAGGAGGCGCGCGAGCAGGTGGCCTTCGCCGACCGCATCATCCTGAACAAGGTCGATCTGGTCTCGGGCGAGGAACTGGCCGAGGTCGAGCGCCGCCTGCGCGCGCTGAACCCGCTGGCCCCGATCACCCGCGCCGAGCGCTCGAACGTGCCGCTGGATCAGGTGCTCGGCGTGCACGGCTTCGATCTGGAGCGGATCACCGAGGTGCGCCCCGACTTCGTCAATCCGCCACACGGCGCCGACGGCCATGTGCACGACGAACACTGTGGTCATGATCACGAACACGCGCATCACGACCATGATCATTCCCATGATCACGCGCACGACCATGACCACGGTCCTCGGGGTCATGCCCACCAGGACGATATCAAGGGCATAGCCCTGTCGCTGGACCGCCCGCTGGACGGCCAGAAGTTCACCAAGTGGCTGGACGAACTGCTGGGTTCGCAGGGTCAGAACATCCTGCGCGCCAAGGGCATCATTGAGGTGGCCGGCGAGAATCGTCGTCTGGTCTTCCAGGCCGTGCACATGATCCTGGAGGGCGACCTGCAGAAGCCGTGGGGCGACAAGGAACGCCGCTGGAGCCGCGCCGTCTTCATCGGCCGTGATCTGGACGAAGCCGCCCTGCGCGCCGGGTTCGAGGCCTGCGCGGCCTAAGGCGGCTATTGGAACGCAACGCCGCAGGGGGCATACGCCTCGACTGACTTCACGATCGCCCCCAAGGCCGCCGCATGACCAGCTTCCAGTTTGACGCCCAGCCGACCGCCGCCCTGTTCGACAAGGACGGCGCGATCTTCGCCCTCGGCGACGGGGCGGTGCGGTTCGAGGATGGGACCTTCAGCATCGCCCACGACGGCGCCATCCTGTGCGCCTGCCTGCACCCGTCGGGCGAAGGCGTCGTGACCGGCGGCGACGACGGGCTGGTGATCTGGCACCGCAAGGGCGAGGCCGGGCTGCTGGCCACCGCAAAGGGCGCGTGGATCGACTCCATCGACGCCTCGGCTGAGAGCGGGCTGATCGCCTTCTCGGCGGGCAAGACCCTCTCGGTCATCGACGCGAAGGACGCGACCTTCCGCCGGGACTTCGCGCATGAGCGGACCGTCTCGGGCGTGGCCTTCGAGCCCAAGGGTCGGCGGATCGCAACCTCGACCTATGGCGGCGCGGCGCTGTGGTTCGCGCGAATCGCCGACCAGAAGCCGACGATGCTGAAGTGGGCGGGATCGCACACCAGCGTCGCCTTCTCGCCGGACGGGGCCTTCGTCATCACCGCCATGCAGGACAACCAGCTGCACGGCTGGCGGATCAAAGACCAGAAGAACCTGCGCATGGGCGGCTATCCCGGCAAGGTGAAGTCGGTCAGCTTCCTGTCCGGCGGCCAGCTGATGGCCACCTCGGGCGCGCAGGGCGTGGTGCTGTGGCCCTTCGTCGGCGCCAATGGCCCGATGGGGCGTGAGGCGACCGAGATCGGCTATGACGAGAACAGCCTGATCGCCCTGGTGGCCTCGACGCCGAAATCCGGCCTGCTGGCCGCGGGCCTGACCGACGGTCGGGTGTGGCTGGCCGATCCGGCGGGCCAGGGACTCAACTTCCTCAAGGCCGAGAAGGGCGCCCCCATCGTCGCCCTGGCGATGAGCAGGGACTCGCGTCGCGTGGCCTGGGCGGATGAAGACGGCCAGGCGGGCGTCTCGGAAACCTGATTCCTGATCAGGGAAAAAACTACCATGCCCGGCGGGAATCCGGCGTGCGTTTACGCGCGGTGAGCGGTCAAGCCAGTGGGAAATCACCCTTTTTCCGAGCAATGAATTATCACGCTCGTTTAGAGTGTATTAGGCAACACGGCGTTATTTTAGCTCCATGTCGCAAGCCGCCAAACCCGTTCCTGGCTTCCTGGGACTTGAAGTCCCGCCCCGCTCCGAGGCGTCCGCGCCCGCGCGGGCGAAACCGGTCGCCATGGAGGATCTCTCTCCCGAGGAATGGCGGATCATTGCGCTGGCCGAATGCCCGAAGACCCGGCGGACCATGGCCGAGAGCATCCTCAAATCCACGCCCGGCGCCGGAAAGGCGCCCCTATGGCGCGCCCGCTAAAACGACCCTTCCTGACCTGCACGCGCGGCGGCGCCGCGGTTGAGTTCGCCATATTGGCGCCCGCCCTGCTGGCGCTGGTGGCCGGCGGCGTCTTCTACAGTCGCTGGTTCACCGTGGCTTCCCAGACCCAGAACCTAGCCAGCGACGGCGCCCGCGCCGCCGTGGCGGGGCTGAACGACGCCGAACGGCTGACCATCGTCACCAATATGATGACCGGGGCCGTGACCCGCGTGCCCGTCGAGAAGGGCGCGACCCGGACCTGGCGGGCATGGCGCGACGGCGACCTGTACGCGGTGTCGGTGACCACCACCCTGCCCGACTACGATCTGGCCAAGGTGATCCCGATGCCCGACCGCAATGTGACCCGGCAGGCGATCGTCGTCATTCCGCAGGCCGCGGGATGAAGGGGCTGCTGAAACGCCTGCTGCGCGACCAGCGCGGCGGGGTGGGCGCCCTGTCGGTGCTGGTGTCGGTGCTGGTCATCACCGGGACCGCCGCCACCATCGACGCGGCCTCGGTGGAGTTCCGCGCCCGCGCCCTGCAGGGGCTGGCCGACACCGCCGCCGTCTCGGCCGCCGGCAATCTGGCCACCGCAGAGACCACGGTCCGGCGCGTGCTGACGCTGAAGCAGTCGGGCGCCAGCGTGCGGCAGGTGGCGCTGGGCGAATACCGGGGACAGGCCGATGTGCCCGTCGCCGACCGCTTCAATCCCGACGGCGCCATGCCCGACGCCGTCCGGGTGGTGCTGCGCGAGGACGTGCCCCTGTTCTTCGGCTCGATGCTGGGCATCGGCTCGGTGCGGGTCGAGAAGTCCGCCGTGGCCATCCGCCCGGCCCGCGACGCCGCCGCCTTCTCCATCGGCTCGCGCCTGCTGAGCCTGGACCCGCCCATCGTCAACGCCCTGCTGACCCAGCTGATCGGTCGTGAGATCCAGCTGACCGCCGTCTCGTACGACAGCCTGCTGACCTCCAGCCTCGATGTGGATGACCTTCTGAACGATCTGGGCGAGACCCTGTCCGAGGACGACCGCGAGGAACTGCTGACCCGCAGCCTGTCGACCCGCAAGCTGGTGGACGCGCTGGCGCGTGGCACCACCGGTCAGGCCAATGTCGCGTTGAAGAGCCTCTCTGCCTCCATCGGCACCGCGCCGGATCGCAACCTGCGGCTCAACTCCCTGATCAGCGTCGCGCCGGGGGTGAAGGGCGACATCAACGCCAAGGTGCCGGTGTGGGACCTGTTGAACGCCGCGCTGGGCGAGGCGGCGGGGCCGCAGACGATCGAACTGAACGCCAAGGTCGACGCGCCCGTCACCGCCACCGTGCGGCTGGCCGTCGGCGAGCGGGAGCAGAAATCGCCCTGGCTGACCGTGGCCCGCGACGGCACCACCGTGGTGCGCACGGCGCAGGTGCGGCTGCATGTGGACATCACCACCGCCAACCTGGCCGGTCTGGGCCGGGTCCATCTGCCGGTCTATGCCGAGGTGGCCAGCGGCAAGGCGGCCCTGACGTCCATCGACTGTCAGACCGATTCCTTCACCGTCACGGCCCGCTCGGGCATCGCCAGCGTGGCGCTGGGCGAGATCACCTCGACACGCCTGTCCGACTTCTCGCGTGACGCCGAGCTGACCCCCGCGGCCGTGCTGGACACCGCTGCGCTGAAGGTGCGCGGCGCCGCCCGAATCAATGTCGGCGACTCCGGCGACATGAGGCTGAAATTCACCCGGGACGACATCAACGGGCTGAAGGCCCAGACCATCGGGTCCAGGAGCATCCTCGGTTCGACCCTGACCAGTCTGGTGGCCAACGCCCAGCTGGATATCCAGCTGCTGGGACTGGGCCTGCCGGTCCCCGGCCTGCCCACGACCCTGCGCGACATCCTGGGCGAGATCGCAAAGCCGCTGGATACGGTGCTGGAGAGCGTGCTGAAGCTGGTCGGCGCCGGGATCGGCGAGGCCGATGTGCGCGCCGCCGGGCTGGAGTGCGGACACAGGGGGTCGCCGCCGGTGCTGGCCGCCTGACGCCTCTTGCACAGGTCCGTCGGACCGCCCAAACATCCGCCCATGATGGGGGCTCCCAAACGCAAGAAGGCGCGACCGATCCTGACCGTGGTCGGGGTCCTGGCCGTGCTCGTGTTCGGCGGGGTGGCCCTGTACCGGTTCGTGCCGCCGCCGCAGACCTGGCTGATGACCACCCGCCTGTTCCAGGGGGAGGGCCGTGACTATCGCTGGCGGTCGCTGAACGACATCTCGCCCCGGCTGGTGGATGCGGTGATCGCGTCCGAGGACGCGACCTTCTGCGCCCACAGCGGCTTTGACATGAAGGCCATCGAGAAGGCGCTGCAGAACAACGCCCGGACCGAGAAGCGCGGGCGCGGACGCATCCGGGGCGGCTCGACCATCAGCCAGCAGACCGCCAAGAACGTCTTCCTGTGGCCGGGCCGGGACTGGGTCCGCAAGGGGCTGGAGGCCGGCTACACGGTCCTGATCGAGACGACCTGGGGCAAGCGCCGGATCATGGAAGTCTATCTGAACGTCGCCGAATGGGGGCCGGGCGTGTACGGCGCCGAGGCCGCCGCCCGGCACTGGTACGGCAAGAGCGCCGCCGACCTGACCGCGCGCGAGGCCGCCCGGCTGGCGGCCATCCTGCCCTCCCCGCGCCGCTACAAGGCGGCCGAGCCCGGCCCCTATGTCCGTCGCCGCGCCTCGCGGATTCAGGCCGCCATGGGCACGGTCAGGAACGACGGGCTGAACGCCTGCGTGACCGGTTAGTCGTCCGGATCCGTCGCTTCGTCGCGAACGGGCGCCATCCGGGAACCGCCCCGCTTGACGTTATGGCTCCGCTCCGGTCCCTTGCCGCCCAAGCGCGGCGGGAGGCCGCGAGGAGGATCCCATGAAGCGTTCCCTGATGACCGCGACCGCCGTCTGCGCGCTCGCGCTGGGCGTCGCCGCCTGCGCCAGCATCGGCGACGGCTATTTCGACACCCGGTCCGAGGCGCCGGCCGGCCAGTTCCAGGTGCGCCCGCTGACCAGCGGCGAGATCGTCAACGCCGCCCCCACCGCCGCCGAGGCCGCCAACTTCGTCGCTGACGCCGAGCGCCAGCTGGCCGAGCTGAACGAGGAGGCCGCGCGCATCCAGTGGACGCGGGCCACCAACATCACCTTCGACACCATGTGGCTCGAGAGCAAGATCAACGCCGAGGTCACCGAGGTGCAGGTGCGGCTGGCCGGCCAGGCCGCACGCTTCAACGACGTGCAGGTCCCGGCCGACGTCCGCCGCAAGCTGAACCTGCTGCGCCTCGGTATCGTCCTGCCCGCCCCGGCGCGCGCGGGCGCGGCCAGCGAGCTGTCGGACATCACCACCCGTCTGGACTCCACCTACGCCACCGGCAAGTTCCAGTATCAGGGCCGCGAGATCACCCTGGACGAGGCGAACATCCTGATCGCCGAGAGCCGTGATCCGGCGCAGACCAAGGCCCTGTACGAAGGCTGGCGCACCATCTCGCCGGTCATGGCCCGCGACTATGCCCGCATGGTCGAGATCGCCAACGAAGGCAGCCGCGAGCTCGGCTTCGCCGACACCGGCGCCATGTGGCGCGCGGGCTATGACATGGACCCGGACGCCTTCGCCGCCGAGACCGACCGCCTGTGGGAACAGGTGAAGCCCTTCTATGTGAACCTGCACTGCTATGTGCGCGGCCGCCTGAACGCGAAGTATGGCGATGCGGTCCAGCCGGACCACGGCCCGATCCGCGCCGACCTGCTGGGCAATATGTGGTCGCAGCAGTGGGGGAACATCTACGACGTCGTGGCCCCGACCACCGGCGGCGCGTCGAGCTATGACCTGACCAACCTGCTGACCAGCCAGAACTATGACGCGACCCGCATGGTTCGCACGGGCGAGGGCTTCTACACCTCGCTGGGGCTCGAGGCCCTGCCCCAGACCTTCTGGGAGCGGTCGATGATTACCCGTCCGCGCGACCGCGAAGTGGTCTGCCACGCCTCGGCCTGGGACCTGGACAACCGTGACGACATCCGCATCAAGATGTGCACCCAGGTGAACGGCGACGACTTCTATACCGTCCACCACGAGCTGGGTCACAACTACTACCAACGCGCCTACAAGGATCAGCCCTTCCTGTTCAAGAACGGGGCGAACGACGGCTTCCACGAGGCCATCGGCGACTTCGTCGGCCTGTCGGCCCTGACGCCCACCTATCTGAACCAGATCGGCCTGCTGCAGACCACGCCGGGCGCGGAAGAGGACATCCCCTTCCTGCTCAAGATGGCGCTGGACAAGATCGCCTTCCTGCCGTTCGGCCTGATGGTCGACCGCTGGCGCTGGGGCGTGTTCTCGGGCGAGACCAGCCCGGCGGAGTACAACGACGCCTGGTCGGCCAATATGCTGAAGTATCAGGGTCTTGTCCCGCCGGGCGAGCGTCCGGCCAACGCCTTCGACCCGGGCGCCAAGTACCACATCCCGGGCAACACCCCGTACACCCGCTACTTCCTGGCCCACATCTACCAGTTCCAGTTCCAGCGCGCGGCCTGCAAGCAGGCGGGCTGGACCGGGCCGCTGCACCGCTGCTCGATCTACGGCAACAAGGAAGTCGGCGAGCGCTTCAACCGCATGCTGGAGATGGGCCAGTCGCGTCCGTGGCCGGAAGCGATGGAAGCCTTCACCGGCGAGCGCGGCAACGACGCCTCGGCGGTGGCCGACTACTTCGCCCCGCTGAACGCCTGGCTGACGGTCCAGAACCGCGGCAAGGACTGCGGCTGGGACGCCTGATCGCCGGACCTGACAGCAGCCCGGCGGTTCGTCGCCGCCGGGTTAACCGTCCGAAGTGAGCCTTCCCTTAACCGGAACCGGTCATGGTTACGGGACTGATTGCGGGCGCGTCATGCCCGTGACGAGGCGACGGGCGGGACGATGATGATCACCCACTGGCTTTCCGGGATCACGCGCGGCGCGCGGGCCTTCGTCCGCCGTCTGGCGAGCGAGACGCGCGGCAATGTCGCCATGATCTTCGGCCTGAGCGTACCGGTGCTGGTCCTGATGACCGTCGGGGGGGTTGATATCCACCGCGCCTCGACCGTGCGGGTGAACCTGCAGGATGCGCTGGACGCCGCCACCCTGGCCGCCGCCCGCTCGCCCTATACGGCCAACGCCGACATCCAGCGCGTCGGCTTGGCGGCGCTGAAGGCCAATCTGAAGGCCTATCCGGACATCATCCTGCGCGAGGCGGACACCAGCTTCGTGCTGCGCGATTCCGAGGTGGTCGTCGCCACCTCCAAGGTCGATGTGAAGACCCTGGTCGCCCACATCATCCTGCCGCCCTACGGCAAGTTCATGGACGAATACATCGCCGTCGGGGCCCACTCCGAGGTCAACCGTGCGACCAAGGACATAGAGGTGTCGCTGGTGCTGGACATCACCGGCTCAATGGCGGGCAACCGCCTGACCGACCTGCAGTCGGCGGCGAACGATCTGGTCGATCTGGTGGTGCAGGATAATCAGGCCATCAACCGCACCCGCATGGCCCTGGTCCCCTACTCCATGGGCGTCAACGCCGGGAGCTATCTGAACGACGTGCGCGGGGCCGCGCGCGGGGCCACCAACATCAGCGCCGCCGCCTGGATGGTGGCCAACAGCCAGAAGACGATCGGCGGGATCAGCCTGGCCAATACAGCGACCTTCTCGGTCTCGAACCACGGCTATTCAAACGGCGACTTCGTCTGGGTCAGCGGCGTCAGCGACGCCAACGAGTGGAACAAGAACGACCTCGCGGGGCAGCTGAACGGCCAGATCTTCAAGGTCGTGAAGATCGACAACAACAGCTTCTCGCTGCAGACGCTCGCCGGGGCGACCGTCAATACCTCGGGCCGCCAGACCTATACCGCCAACAGCGGGATCACCCGGCGCTGCCTGATCTCGACCTGCGAGGTGGTGGTGACGTCGAACAACCACGGCCTGTCGACGGGCGAGGATGTGCGCATCCTGAACGTCGGCGGCATGACCCAGCTGAACAGCCAGAACAACATCAGCCCGGCCACCGGCAGCGGTCAGCCCGCCTTCTATCGGACGATCACCAAACAGACAGACTCGACCTTCTCGGTGAACGGTATCGTGGGTCCCTCAGTGCCGGTCAGCAACTACACCTCCGGCGGGACGGTGCAGTGTCTGGAGTACGGTTGCCGGTACTTCCTGTTCACGAACAACGAGAACAATCTGCGCGTCTATGAGGCCTCGAACTGCGTCAGTGAGCGCGTGGGGTCGAACGCCTATACCGATGTGGCGCCGTCCACGACGCCGGTGGCCTTCTCGTACGTCGGGACCACCGACGTCGGCCAAGGCGGGTGCATGACCACCACCTTCACTCCCCTGACCACAAACCGGGGAACGCTTCACGACCGCATCAACGCCTACAAGGCAGAGGGCGGCACCGCGGGCCAGATCGGCGTGGGCTGGGGCTGGTACATGGTCTCGCCGACCTTCGCCTCCATCTTCCCGACCGAGAGCACGCCGGACCCGTATGGGACGCCGAACCTGCTGAAGGTCGTGATCATCATGACCGACGGCGAGTTCAACGCCGTCTACTACAACGGGGTGCGGGCGAGGGACTCGGGCAGCGGCGGCGGCTCGAACGAGCGCTGGATCAACCACAACTCCAACAACGGCAGCCCCTTCCTGCAGTCGGTCGAGATGTGCAAGGCGATGAAGGCCAAGGGCATCATCGTCTACACCGTCGGCTTCGATATCGCGGGCACCACCGACTACACCCCCAATGTGGTCGATACCGCCACCGAGGTCATGCAGGCCTGCGCCACCAACCCCAGCTACGTCTACCTGCCCCAGAACGGCACCTCGCTGAAAACCGCCTTCGCCGCGATCGGCCGGAGCATCAGCCAGCTGAGGATTTCGAAGTAGGGTAGCGGCTCCCAGCCGGGGGAGCCTTGTCATCCCGGAAGCGCCGCAGGCGCGATCCGGGATGCTGGGCGCTCCTCCCTACCCTCCCGGAAGACGCGGAGCGGCTATCCGGGAGACGGGCAGCCACGGAACGCTGCTCCCGGCTCATCGCTGCGCGATGTCCGGGAGGCGGACTAAAGGACTGGCGTCGCGTCCCGGGTCGTCGCTGCGCGCCGCCCGGGATGACAAGCGCCTCCTGTCCGGTTGGCCGAGGTCGCCCTTGTCGGCGGCGCAGGCCCCTTAGATCAGCCGGATTTCCTTCAGGCGCTGGGTCAGGAAGTCCTCGGCCATCAGGGGCTGGCCCTCGTAGCGGTCGGGATTTTCCGGCGTCACGGTGGACGGCAGGGTCTCGATCATGAAGTCCGGGTTGAAGTGCAGGAAGAAGGGCGTCGAGTAGCGGGCGAAGCTGGCCCGTTCCGGGGTCGGGTTGATCACCCGGTGGCTGGTCGACGGCAGGACGTGGTTGGTCAGGCGCTGCAGCATGTCGCCGATGTTGACCACCAGGGCGCCCGGAGGCGGAGCGACTTCCAGCCACTCGCCGTCAGCGTCCTTCAGCTGCAGGCCACGCTCTTCGGCCCCCAGCAGGAGGGTGATGACGTTGATGTCCTCGTGCGCCCCGGCGCGGACGCCCGCGGCGCCCGCGGCCACCGGCGGATAGTGCAGCATGCGCAGGATCGAATTGCCCAGTTGGACCTTGTCCTGGAAATAGTCGTCGCCGAGCTTCAGGTAGCGGGCGATGCCGCGCAGCACCTTGGCGCCCAGCTCATCCATGGCGACGAACATGGCGTAGACATGGTCGCGAAAGCCCTCGACCTCGGTCGGCCAGACATTGTCGCGCATGTATTTGCGGTAGGGGTGGCCCTCCGGCAGCTCGCGGCCGACGTGCCAGAACTCCTTCAGATCGACGGTGGCGGCGCCCTTGGCGGCCTCCACGCCGAACGGGGTCAGGCCGCGCGCGCCCCCGGCGCCCGGCTGGTGATACTGGCGCTTCACGTCTTCCGGCAGGGCGAAGAAGGCCTTGGCGTCCGCCAGGGCGTCGCCGATCACCTGCTCGTCCAGGCCGTGGTCCGCGATGACGGCGAAGCCGTAGCGCTTGAACGATCCGCCCAGGGCGTCGGCGAACGCCTGGAAGTCCTGATCGTACAGTTTCATCGAGACGGGCTCGAGGGCGCGGGTCTGGGGTGCGGTTTCGGTCACGTGGCGAGCCTTTGTCGAAGTCTGGCGATTTCCATACGCCCTGCGACACGACCTTGGCAAAGCGTGGGCGCGACGCGAGGGATGACAGACCCGGTTTGTTCAGCTTTGGTACAGGGAGGAACCTTGACCATAAGGCCGCGTTTCAGAGGCTGAGGCCTCATCGTCGAAAGGATCCAACATGCGCGCCAAGCTCTTCATCACCGGCGTCAGCATCGCCGCCCTTCTGGGCGCCGCCGCCTGCACCACCACCGACCCGTACAGCTCGACCCCGCGTCGCAACAACACCGGCACCGGCGTCATCGCCGGCGCGCTGGGCGGCGCCCTGCTGGGCTATCTGACCAACACCTCGAACTCCGAGGAAGGCCGCAAGAACGCCCTGATCGGCGCCGGCATCGGCGCCCTGGGCGGCGCCGCGGTCGGCCAGTACATGGACCGTCAGCAACGCGCGCTGGAAGCCGAACTGTCCGGCACCGGCGTGGGCGTGGCCCGTCAGGGCGACAACCTGATCCTGCGCATGCCGTCGGACGTGACCTTCGCCACCAACCAGTCGAGCATCGACTCGCGCTTCCTGGCCACGCTGGACGACGTCGCGCGCGTCCTGCAGCAGTATGACCAGTCGATGGTGGACGTCATCGGCCACACCGACTCCTCGGGCGGCGACGCCATCAACCAGCCGCTGTCCGAGCGCCGCGCCTCTTCGGTCGCCAGCTATCTGATCGACCGCGGCATCCTGCGCGAGCGTCTGTATGTGGCGGGCGTCAGCTCGCGCAATCCGATCGCCGACAACAGCACGACCCAGGGCCGCGCCCAGAACCGTCGCGTCGAGATCCTGATCCGCCCATTCCGCGGGTGATCTGACGGGCGGTGGCTAGTGGCTAGTGGCTAGTGGCTAGTGGCTGGTTTGCCACCCCTGCGAATATGGAAGAGGCCCCGGGGACACTCCGGGGCCTTTTCTCGTTCAGTGCGCCGGCTTGGGCCGCACCCGACCTTCACTATTCACTCGCCACCAGCCACTCGCCACTTTCTTCCCCCTCACACCGTTCCGTGACTTGCGAAGCACCGGCTCGGGATGCTGCATACGCACAGCGTTCGACTCGGGGGGGACGATTGCGTCCAGATCATCAGGAATTCGTCGACGGGCTGCGGCTCGCCACCATCGCGGTGATCGCGGCGGTGGTGTCGGCGACGGTGGTCATCGGCGCGGGACGCGCCTTCCTGCCCAAGCCCGATCCGGTCGCCGTGGCCCAGGCCCAGCTGATCCAGACCGTCTCCCGCTAGATCAGGCCCCGATCAGGCGCGACCGATCGAGGTGTAGCGGAAGCCGCGCGCCCGCATGTCGTCCGGGCGATAGACGTTGCGCAGATCGACCATGACCGGCTGCTTCAGCAGCAGCTTGATCCGGTCCAGGTCCAGGGCGCGGAACTGGTCCCACTCGGTCAGGATCACGACCACGTCGGCGCCCTCGACGGCGTCATAGGGGCCGTCCTTGAACACCACGCCGTCCAGCAGCTTGGCGGCCTCGTGCATGCCCTCGGGATCATAGGCCTGAACCGTGGCGCCCGCGGCCAGCAGGGCCGGAACCACGTCCAGCGACGGGGCGTCGCGCATGTCGTCGGTGTTCGGCTTGAAGGTGACGCCCAGCAGGGCGACGGTCTTGCCCTTCAGATCGCTGTCCAGCGCGGTCGCGACCCGGCCCGCCATGGCCTTCTTGCGGGCGTCGTTGACCTCGACCGTGGTCTCGATCAGGCGCACCGGCGTGCCCGCGTCCACAGCGGTGCGGACCAGGGCCAGGGTGTCCTTGGGGAAGCAGGACCCCCCGTAGCCGGGGCCCGCATGCAGGAATTTGGAGCCGATCCGGTTGTCCAGGCCGATGCCGCGCGCGACCTGCTGGACGTCGGCGCCGACGGCCTCGCACAGGTCCGCCATTTCGTTGATGAAGGTGATCTTCATCGCCAGGAAGGCGTTGGCCGCATATTTGATCAGCTCGGACGTGCGGCGGCCGGTGAACAGGATCGGCGTCTCATTGAGGTTCAGCGGGCGATACAGCTCGCGCATCACCTGCTGGGCGCGGGCGTCATCGGTGCCGACCACGACGCGGTCGGGGCGCTTGAAGTCCTCGATGGCCGCGCCTTCGCGCAGGAACTCGGGATTGGAGACGATGGCGAACTCGGCGTCCGGGCGGCGCTCGCGAATGATGCGCTCGATCTCGTCGCCGGTGCCGACCGGGACGGTCGACTTGGTCACCACGACGGTGAAGCCCTCGATGAGGCCCGCGATCTCTTCAGCGGCCGCATAGACGTAGGACAGGTCGGCATGGCCGTCGCCACGGCGCGAGGGGGTGCCCACGGCGATGAAGACGGCGTCGGCGCCGCGGATGGCCTCGGCGCCGTCCAAGGCGAAGAACAGGCGGCCGCCGCGCACGTTCGAGGCGACCAGATCATCCAGACCGGGCTCGAAGATCGGGATCTCGCCCTTCTCCAGCCGCTCGATCTTGGACGGGTCCTTGTCGACACAGGTCACCACGTGACCGAAGTCAGCGAAACAGGCCCCCGAGACCAGGCCCACATAGCCGGTTCCGATCATCGCCACGCGCATCTGGGTCCACCCCGTTCAGACAGGTCGTGGAGATAGCGAGCGGTCGCGGTTTTGACCACCCCGCTGACGAAACGTCACAAAAGCAAAACCGCCGGCCCTCTTTCGAGGACCGGCGGCTTCGTAGTCTTGGCCGACCAGCCTTTGACCCAGGTGAGTCGAAGGCTTCGGATCAGCTTCCGTGTTTAGCGGAAGTTGATGCCGATGGTGGCGCGACGGTTCAGAGGCTCGCGAACGCCGTCGGCGGTCGGGCGGGCCAGCTGGGTTTCACCCTTGCCGTCCAGCGAGATCACGCCGCCGTTGACGCCTTGAGCGACCAGGGCGTCAGCCACGGTGCGCGCACGACGGTTCGACAGGCCGATGTTGTACGCCGCCGAACCCGAGGTGTCGGCGTGACCGACGATCAGGATGCGCGTCGGACGACCCGACTTGGCGTAGGTGGCGGCTTGCGTGACCACCGACTGGGCTTCAGCCGTCAGGTCCGAACGATCCCAGTCGAAGTAGACCACGAACTCGCGGTCAGCCGGGACCACCGGGCGCGGCGGAGGCGGCGGCGGCGGGGGAGGCGGCGGGGGCGGCGGCGGCGGGGGCGGCGGCGGCGGCGGGATGTACGCCGGCTCGTCGGCGCCGAACGCATAGCGCAGGCCCAGGGTCAGGGTGTGGCTGTCGTCGTAACGACCGCCGAACTGGCCAGCCAGCGCCGCGTCCGCCGGGACGGAGACGAAGGTGTTGAACTCCATGTTCGACATCAGATAGCGGTAGGTCAGGTCCAGGTGGGCCCGATCACCGATCGCCCAGGCCAGACCGGCGATGGCTTGCGCCGCCAGCTTGGTCGAGGAGTCGTCAGCGCCGACGGCGGTCGTGCGACGACCACCCATGGTGCCGATGAACTGGGTGTCGACGATGTTCACGCCGGCGCCCAGGCCGATGAACGGACGCAGGGCCCACGACTCGTCGCCGAAGTCGTAGATCACGTTGGCCATGAAGGCGGTCGACTTGATCTCACCGTCCGGAGCGTTGCAGACGCCCGCGGCCGGAACCGGGTTACACACGCCGGTCGGGATGTTGCCGTTCGGGTTGATCACCGATTTGATGTCGCCACCGTCGCGGTAACCGCCTTCCAGTTCAACACGCCAGTTCTCGTTGAAGCGATAACCCAGACGGGCGAACGCCGCCCACGAGTCGTCCACTTCGAAATTCCACTGCGGACCGGTGCCTTGCGACACCATCTCCAGATCATCGATGGTGTGGTAGCCGGCGTCGATCGCCCCATACCAACCATTCGGCTCGGCAGCCGCTGCGCCGGCTGCGAACAGCCCCGCAATCGCGACGCCGGCGAGAAGTTTCACCTTCATCTTTTCTCTCACACTCAAGGTTGCCCGAAAGCCCACGCTTACACGGGGCGCTCCCGGCACCTAACCACAATGTACCGTTCCGGTTCCTTAATCTGGCTCTGAATGCGGCGACTGTGGCGCCATTTCAACACATTGCCGCGACGGAACCCCTGCTAGGAGGGAGGTACAAAAGGGAGACGCTTCAGATGACGATGAGATTTGACGGCAAGGTAGCCATCGTGACCGGCGCCGGCGGCGGTCTGGGCCGCGAACACGCCCTCGCGCTCGCCAAACGTGGCGCAAAGGTGGTCGTCAACGATCTGGGCGGGGCCCGCGACGGCTCCGGCGCCTCCGCCACCGCCGCCGAGGCCGTGGTCGCCGAGATCGAGGCCCTGGGCGGTGAAGCCCTCGCCAACGCCGCCTCGGTCACCGACTACGCCGCGGTCGAGGCCATGGTGAAGGCCGCCATGGACAAGTGGGGCCGCGTCGACATCTTGGTGAACAACGCGGGCGTCCTGCGCGACAAGACCTTCGCCAAGATGGAGCTGGCCGACTTCCAGTTCGTCATGGACGTGCACCTGATGGGCGCTGTGAACTGCACCAAGGCGGTGTGGGAGATCATGCGAGCCCAGAACTATGGCCGCATCGTCATGACCACCTCCTCGTCGGGCCTGTACGGAAACTTCGGCCAGTCGAACTACGGCGCGGCCAAGATGGCGCTGGTCGGCTTCATGCAGACCCTGTCCATCGAGGGCGCCAAGAACGATATCCGCGTCAACTGTCTCGCTCCGACCGCCCACACCCGCATGACCGAGGATCTGGGCGCCGCCCTGCCGCTGGAAGCGCTGGGGCCGGAGCTGGTGTCGCCGGGCCTGCTGTATCTGGTCAGCGAGAACGCCCCCAGCCGCTGTATCCTCGCCGCCGGAGCCGGCGGCTTCGAGCGCGCCTATGTCACCCTCACCCAGGGCATCCACGCCGTCGGCGAGGACGCTCCGGAGCAGATCGAGGCCCGCTTCTCCGAGATCTCGGACCGGGCCGGCGAGATCATTCCCGAGATGGGCGCCGCCCAGGGCATGATCGAACTGACCAAGGCTCAAGCCGCTCACGCCTGATCCCAGCCCTGCCGCCGCGCCGCGCTTGCGTTGACGCGGCGGCAGGAGCCTAGGTTATGGAAATCGCCCGACCGGACGCAGAAGCCGGAGGGAACAGAGAAGGAAACCGCGCTCAAGCAGCGAGCGACCGCGTCGCGAGCGATAGCGCCCCAAAGAGAGAACATCGAAGATGTCCCGCGAAGCCGTCATCGTCTCCACCGCCCGCACCCCCATCGGCCGCGCCTATCGCGGGGCCTTCAACGACACCCAGGCCCAGCAACTGGGCGCCCATGCGGTGAAACACGCCGTGGCCCGCGCCGGGATCGAACTGGCCGAGGTCGAGGACGTGGTCATGGGCGCGGCCCTGCAGCAGGGCTCGACCGGCACCAATGTCGCCCGTCAGGTGGCGCTGGCCGCCGGCCTGCCGTCCACCGTCCCGGGCATGTCGCTGGATCGCCAGTGCGCCTCCGGCCTGATGGGCATCGCCACCGCCGCCAAACAGGTCGTCTTCGACCTGCAGAAGGTCGCCGTCGGCGGCGGTCTGGAAAGCATCTCGCTGGTCCAGAACCAGTATATGAACCTGTACCGCGGCAAGGACGAGGAGCTGCTGAAGCTCTCGCCGCACATGTACATGTCGATGCTGGAGACCGCCGAGGTGGTCGCCCGACGCTACGGCATCAGCCGCGACGCCCAGGACGAATACGCCCTGCAATCGCAGCAGCGCACCGCCGCCGCCCAGGCCGCAGGCAAGTTCGACGACGAGATCGTGCCGATGACCACCAACATGCTGGTGGTCGACAAGGCGACAGGCGAGACCTCCAAGAAGGAGATCACCCTGTCGAAGGATGAGGGCAACCGCGCCGACACGACGCTGGAAGGCCTGAAGTCGCTGAAGCCGGTGTTCGGCTCGGGCGAGGAGATCCAACAGGGCGAGTTCATCACCGCCGGCAACGCCAGCCAACTGTCGGACGGCGCCTCGGCCTGCGTGATCATGGAAGCCGGCGAAGCGGTGAAGCGCGGCCTGCAGCCGCTGGGCGCCTATCGCGGCATGGCCGTGGCCGGCTGCGAACCGGACGAGATGGGCATCGGCCCGGTCTACGCCGTGCCCAAGCTGCTGAAGCGCCACGGCCTGACCATGGACGACATCGGCATCTGGGAGCTGAACGAGGCCTTCGCCGTGCAGGTGCTCTACTGCCGCGACACCCTGGGCATTCCGAACGAACTGCTGAACGTCTCGGGCGGCGCCATCTCGATCGGCCACCCCTACGGCATGTCGGGCGCCCGGATGACCGGCCACGTCCTGATCGAAGGCAAGCGTCGCGGCGCCAAATACGGCGTGGTGACCATGTGCATCGGCGGCGGCATGGGCGCGGCGGGCCTGTTCGAGATTTATTGAGAACAGGTCCTCCCCTCGGGGGAGGTGGCGCGGCGCGTAGCGCCGTGACGGAGGGACGCAGGCGACAGCTGGACGCCCCTTTTTCACGTCAGGACCGAGTGCTGTTCCACCACCCCTCCACCATCCTCGCCTGCGGTTTCGGACGGTCCCCCTCCCCCGAGGGGGAGGAACCTACTTGTGCGGATCCGGCTTACCCGCCGCGATCCACGCCGCCTTCTCGGCATCCATCTTGGCCCGCCATTTCCCACGCAGGACGGCAGGGCGGCCGGGGTAGCGGTCTTCCAGGAACTCGGCGGTGACCACCCGGTCGGTGCGGAAGGTGCGAAAGTCGTCGCGCGTCTCGCACCAGCCGACCAGCAGCCGCGTCGTGTCGCGATAGCCGACCAGACAGGGCCAGATGACCCGCAGGGTCTCGCGCCCCTGTTCGTCCGCATAGTGGAGCCGCAGCTTGCGGCCCGCGTGGATCCAGGTGCGGACCTGGGCCATATCCAGCGCGTCAGCCTTGCGGGCGCTGTCCCACACCGGCGGCCCGGCGACGGCGGGCTCCAGCAGGACCGGACGCAGCCGCTCCGGCACGGTGGCCGCAATCTTGGCGATCAGGTCACGGGCGGCGCGGGACAGGGCCGGGTCCCCTCGCGAGGCCACCCATTGCGCCCCCAGCACCGCCGCCTCGATCTCGTCCGAGGTCAGCATCAGGGGCGGCATGTCGAACCCGCCCTCCAGCACATAGCCCAGCCCCGCCTCGCCCCGGATCGGCACCCGCTGGCCCATCAGGGTGGCGATGTCGCGGTAGATGGAGCGTTTCGACGTCTCCAGCTCGGCGGCGATGGCGTCCGCCGTCACGGGTTTGGACGAGCGCCGCAGCACCTGGATAATTTGAAAAAGGCGGTCCGCGCGTCTCATCACCAACCCCTAATGCACGGCTGCTGACAGCATGCTGGCAGCAGGGTGGCAGTAGATCAATCTCCATCGGCGGCGAGGGGCCGTCATCCTTTGGGAGATCATCATGCTGACGCTTTTTCACGCCCCGCAGTCGCGGTCGGGTCGCATCGTCTGGCTGATGGAAGAGATCGGCGCGCCCTATGAGATCGAATACGTCGACATCTTCCGCGCCCTGACCGGCACGGGTCGCGCCGACCGCAACAACCTGCACCCGGACGGCAAGGTCCCGGCCCTGCTGCATGACGGGGCTCTGGTCACCGAGTCCGCCGCCATCGCCCTGTATCTGACCGACCTTTTCCCGCAGGCCGATCTGGGCGCCCCGGTCGGCTCGCCCGAGCGGGCCGCCTATGTCACCTGGCTGGCCTGGACGGCGGGCGAGATGGAGCCCGCCTACTGGAGCAAGATCAGCGGTCAGGCCGACGCCGACCCGCTGGCCATGAAGCGCTATGAGCAGGCCAACGCCCGCATCCTGACCGCGCTGGAGCACGGCCCCTATCTGATGGGTCACCGGTTCACGGCGGTGGACGTCATGGTCGGCTCGGCCATGGCCTGGGGTCGCGACTTCGGGCCGAAGAGCGAACTGCTGGATCGCTGGCTGGAGCGGGTCAGCAACCGCCCCGCCAATCGCGCCGCCATGGGCAAGGATGGAACCCCTGCCCTGATCGCCGAGGTCGCCTGATTGACCTCAGGCCGCGTGGGCGGCGGGACCGTTCCCGTCGCCCGCATGGCCGTTGCCGGGGCGATCAATGGCCTGCAGGGCCGTGACGAAGGCGTCGCGCCACAGGCTGACGTCGGTGTCCTGCACCACCGTCATCAGGGCCTCCCACTTCCGGCGGCGTTCGACCAGCGGCATGTCCAGCGCCTTCTTGATGGCGTCGGACAGCTCCTCGCGGCTGAACGGATTGACCAGCAGGGCCTCGCCCATCTGCTCGGCGGCCCCGGCGAAACGGGACAGGACCAGCACGCCGGGATCGTCCGGATTCTGGGCCGCCACATACTCCTTGGCCACCAGGTTCATCCCGTCGCGCAGGGGCGTGACCAGCCCCACCCGCGCGGCGCGATAGATGCCCGCCAGCTGGTCCCGGCGATAGGTGCGGTTCAGATAGCGGATCGGCTGCCAGTCCATATCGGCGAACTCGCCGTTGATCCGGCCCGCCAGCGCGTCCAGCCGGGCGCGGATGTCCTGATAGGTATCCACCTCGTCGCGACTGATCGGCGTGACCTGCAGCAGGAAGACCTCGCCGCGCTTCTCCGGGTTGTCCTTGAGGAACTGGTCGTAGCCGCTGAGCCGCTCCTCCAGCCCCTTGGAGTAGTCCAGCCGGTCGACCCCGACCATCATCGACCGGAAGGCGGCCGAGGCCGACATCCGGTCATAGGTGCGTCGTCCGAGTACGGAGTTTCGCGCGGACATGAACTCTTCGACGTCGATGCCGATGGGGAAGACGCCGGTCTGGACGCTGCGCCCGAAGGCCTCCACCTGACCGTCCGGCGTGACCGTCCCCTTCTCCTCGACCTCGACGTAGCGCTGGAACAGCTCCATCCATTCGCGGGTGTGGAAGCCGATCAGGTCGTAGTCGAACATCGATTCCACCAGCCGACGATGGTGCGGCAGGGTCACCAGCAACTGGCGCGCGGGCCAGGGCGTGTGCAGGAAGAAGCCGATGCGGTTGGTGATCCCCCGCCGGCGCAGGTCCCGGGCCAGCGGGATCATGTGGTAGTCATGGATCCAGATGATGTCGTCCGGCTGGATCAACGGCGCCAGCACATCGGCGAAGCGGGCGTTGGTCCGCTCATACCCTTCGCCGTACGACCGCTCATAGGCGGCCAGATCGGTGCGGTGGTGGAACAGGGGCCATAGGGTCTTGTTGGCGTAGCCGTTGTAATATTCGTCGACGTCCTGCGCCTCGAGATCGACCAGGCCGACGGTGACGCCCGCCCGATCCTCGAACTTCAGCTCTCCGGTGAATTTCTCGACCGTCTCGCCCGACCAGCCGAACCACAGGCCGTCATACTTCCGCAGCGCCGCCGACAGGGCCATGGCCAGACCGCCCGCCGAACCCGAGGCGGGGTCTTTCGGGGCCGAGACCCGGTTGGAAACGACAATCAATCTACTCATGGGGCAGGCTCACCGGACATCCGTCCACGACCGGCTCAGCAGCACGGCGCAGTTGATGATGCCGACCAGCGAATAGGTCTGCGGATAGTTCCCCCACAGTTCGTCGTCGCCCAGCGAGATGTCCTCGCTGAGCAGGCCCGCGTGCGTGCGGCGGCTCAGCATCTGTTCGAAGATTTCGCGCGCTTCCTCGTCGCGGCCATTCTGGTGCAGGGCCTCGATGAACCAGAAGGTGCAGAAGTTGAACGCCGTCTCCGGCTCGCCGAAGTCGTCCGGCTCCACATAGCGGAACAGGTAGGGGCCCTTCTTCAAATCCCGTTCGATGGCGTCGAAGGTGGCGACCTGGCGCGGGTCCATGGCGTCGAGGAAGCCGAGGTCGGTCAACTGCAGCAAGCTGGCGTCCAGCTCGCGATTGCCGAAGCTGGCGGCGAACCGGCCCTCGTCAGGCAGGAAGGCCTCGGTCTCGATCCGCTGACGGATTTCATCGGCGCGGCCCCGCCAGACCTCGGCCCGCTCGGGCAGGCCCAGATGACCCGCCGCCTTGGCCAGGCGATCGCAGGCGGCCCAGCACATAACCGATGAATAGGTGTGCACCCGCGCGATGGTGCGGAACTCCCACAGCCCCGCATCGACCTGATCGTGCATGGCGTAGGCGCGTTCGCCGACCCGCTCCAGCGCGTGGAAGTCGTCGATGGTGCCGGGGCGCAGCAGGCGCTGGTCGTAGAAGGCCTGCACCAGCGGCAGGACGATCTGTCCGTAGACGTCGTGCTGCAGGTGCTCGCGCGCCTGGTTGCCGACGCGGACCGGCTTCATGCCGCGATAGCCAGCGACCGTCTCGGTGATCCGCTCGTCGATGTCCTCTTCCAGACCGACGCCATAGACCGGCTGCACATGGCCGCCGCCCGAGGCGTCGACCAGATTGCGCAGATAGCCGAGATAGTTCTCGAGGATGTCGACCGCGCCCAGCCGGTTCAGCGCCCGCACCACATAGTAGGCGTCGCGGATCCAGCAGTAGCGATAGTCCCAGTTGCGCCCGCTCTCGGGGAACTCGGGCACCGAAGTGGTCAGGGCCGCGACGATGGCCCCGGTCTCCTCATAGGCGCATAGCTTCAGGGTGATCGCCGCCCGGATCACCGCCTCCTGATAGTCCAGCGGCAGGTAGAGCTTGCGCACCCAGTCCTGCCAGTAGGCCACGGTGCGATCCAGCGCCGCCGCGACGCCCGGACCGACGTCCTGATCATAGCCCTCGTCCGGCCCCAGGAAGAAGGCGTGGGCCTTCTCCAGCCGGAAGGTCCGCTCGTTGATCACATGCGAGACCGGGCAGTCGGTGGTCAGGCGCAGGGTCACGTCCGTGCACAGATAGCGGATGTGGTTCGAACCGCTGGTCCGCTCGGCCCGGCGCGCGCCCCAGTCGGCGGAGGGGCGCAGGCGCACGCGGATGCGGGGCGAGCCCTCCAGCGGACGCACGATCCGGCCATAGGCCAGCGGACGATAGGTGCGGCTGTGCTTCGGGTGGCGGGGGCAGAAGTCGATGATCTCGACCATGGCCCCGTCCTCGTCGGTCAGGACCGTGCGCAGCACCGGGGTGTTGCGGATGTAGGCCTGGCTGATGTGCTTCAGCCCTTCCATCTCGATGTCCCAGAAGCCGTGCTCGGGATCGTCGCCGTCCATCAGGGCCGAGAAGACCGGGTCGCCGTCGACGCGGGGGGCGCAGGCCCAGACATAGCGACCGCGCCGGTCGATCAGGGCGCTGATTGAACAATTGCCAATGGGGGCGAGGTCGAGGTCCGGGCGGCTCATGCGTCGGCCTCCAGCTGTTCCAGCCAGTCCAGCACCGCCGTCACTCCGGTCAGGCTGTAGCGGGCGGCGGTCTCGCGCGGCGGACCGACCAGCACGCCGAAGCCGCCCAGTTCAGTCGCGGCTCTGAACCCGTCCTCGTCGGTCAGGTCGTCGCCCAGCATGACGGGCACGCCGTCCCTGAACGGCGCCTCCTGCATGAAGGCCTTCAGCGCCGTGCCCTTGCTGGCGCCGGGCGTCTTCAGTTCGATGACCATGTTGCCCGGCTGGAGCATCAGCCCCGTCTCGGCGGCCAGGCGACGGGTAAGGGCCTCGGCCTCCAGCGCCGCGGCGGGCGCGCCGCGATAGTGCAGGCCCGCGGCCACGGCCTTGTCCTCGACCACCACGCCGGGGCGGGTGCGGGCGAATTCCTCAAAGGCGGCGACGGCGTTGCGAACGCTCTCAGACGCCTCGGCCCGCAGGAAGGTCCCGTCGGCGCGACGCCGTTCCAGGCCGTGCACGCCGGACGCCGAGGCCATGCTGCGGTCGGAGATGCGGTCGATCTCGGCGACCGTCCGGCCACTGATGATCGCGACCCGACCGCCAAGGCGGGGCGCCAGTGCGGTCAGCACGGCGGTGCGCCGCGCCTCGGGTACGACGCCTTCGGGCGTGTCCGCGAACTCGGCCAGCACGCCGTCGAGATCGAGAAAGAGAGAAATCCGGTCCAGCCGCGCGGGTGGCGCGGGCAAACGCGGGATGGCGTCGACCACCGTGGTCACGGCGTCGAGAGTCAGATCAGACGTCCCCATGGCAATCCTAACGACCTCGGGACCGAAGGGTTTCCCCCAGCTTGGCTTTTTCTTCGCAGATGCAGCAAAGCGCCCGGATACGTTCCGTGTTGCCGAACCGCCCGCGATCCGCCAATTCCCCCGCCATGACCGAAGCCGCCCCCCTGCCCGCCGATCCCGCCGCCATGGTCGCCCGCGCCCGCGAGGTGATCGCGCTGAACGTCTCCGCCCTTCAGCAGCTGGAAGCCGCCATCGACGACAGCCTGGCCAAGGCGGTCGAGATCATCCTGTCGCGGCCCGGCTATCTGGTCGTCACCGGCATGGGCAAGTCGGGGCATATCGGCGGCAAGATCGCCGCCACCCTGGCCTCGACCGGCACCAACGCCTTCTTCGTCCACCCGGCGGAGATGAGCCACGGCGACCTGGGCATGCTGCGCAAGGACGTCACCCTGCTGGCCATCTCCAACTCGGGCGAGAGCCGCGAGCTGCGTGATCCGCTGATCTATTGCCAGCGCGAGGGCATTCCGGTCATCGGCATCACCCAGCGTCCGAACAGCTTCCTCGGTCGGTCGTCGGCGGTCTGCCTGACCCTGCCGAACGCGCCGGAGGCCCATCCGGACGGCCTGGCCCCGACCACCTCCACCCTGATGACCCTGGCCATGGGCGATGCGCTCGCCATGGTCCTGACCGAGCGCCGGGGCTTCACGGCGGAAGACTTCGGCCTGCACCATCCGGGCGGCAAGCTGGGCATGAGCCTGCAGAGCGTGCGCGACTGGATGGGCGACCGCCCGCCGGCCCCAGCCACCGTGACCCTGACCGCGACCTTCGCCGAGGTCGTCTCGGCCATCACCGAGGGCCGCAAGGGCGCCGCCGCCGTGATCAAGGCCGACGGCACGCTGGCGGGCATCGTCACCGACGGCGACGTCCGCCGGGCCTTCGCGCGCGGCGACCTGACCGGCCTGACCGCCGCCGACGTCATGAGCCCGAAGCCCAAGGTCATCGATCCGAACGCCCGCATGAGCGACGCCATCGACCTGATGACCCAGAACAAGATCGCCACCCTGCTGATCGTCGAGAACGACCGCCCGGCGGCCATCGTCCACATCGCCGAGCTGATGCAGGCGGGGTATGTGAGCTAGCGAGTGGCTAGTGGCTAGTGGCTGGTGGCTAGTGGCTGGCCACCATCCTGCGACAGCGCCGTTGGCGTCGCCCTTCCGCAACCAGCGAATCCAGAAACACTAGCCACTAGCCACTCCTTCAATACGCCCTCATCCCGTCCACATTCCCCGGCGGTGAATAGCGGCAGGCCAGCACCGACCGGTCCCCCCGGCGCACCACCGCGCAGCCGACGTGCGTCGTCCGGCTCCAGATCAGCTGGGTGTAGTGGCCCACGACGGTCCAGTCGCCGGTGCGGCTGACCGCCGGGAAGGTCCCGTGGCGATACTGCGCCTTCTCGGCGATCCATTCCGCGACCATCTCCTCGGGCGTCCAGCGACGGTCGCCCCAACCGGTCCACAGGTTTTCTCCATGACCGTGCGGAGCCGGATCATGGGCGAAGCTGTTGGTGTCCAGCAGACGCTCGGCCCAGACCCGCGCCTCCCGCTCCAGCCCCTCGTCCCAGATCAGCGGCGCCGACCCTACCCGCGCCCGCTCTGCGTTGTGGGCGCGCAGCACTCGCGCCTCGATGGCGTCCGACGGCTGGCCATCACGCGGCGGGGCCACCGGCTGGATTTCCCGCGCACGGGGATCAGCCTGCCGGATGTGCACCGGGTCCGGCGCCGCGCAGCCGGACGTGGCGGACAGGGTCGTGACGGCGAAGACGAGACAGGCGAGGCGGCGCATCGGAACTCCGGTTCGGGCGGACCGGGTCAAAGCGTATGCCGCCGCCTCGCGTTCCCGCCAGAGCTTAGCGCTCCAGCGGAACCCCCTGGCCATCCATCGGCTCGTCGGTCAGGGCGCTCTCGACGTCGTCACCCTCCATGGTCCGGGTCTCGGCGGGCTTGCCGGCCTGGAACTCCTCCATGGCGCTCATCTTGCGGGCGCGCATGCGGTCCGCGAGTTCGTCCATGTCCAGACCGGCGTCGCGGGCCTGGCTGAACATGCCCTCGACCCGCTGCTCCTCTTCCTTGACGTGGTGCTCGATCATCTCGGACAGCACCTTGACCTTGGCGTCATAGAAGTCCTCGTCCGGGCTCCCCGCCTCGATCTCGTTGATTAGCATCTTGGCCGAGTCGTGCTCGACATAGCTCTCGTCCAGCAGGTCATCCTCGATCCGTCCACGACAGGCCGGATAGAAAATCTCTTCCTCAATGGCGGTATGGACCTTCAGCTCCAGACAGGCCTGTTCGGCCAGCTTGCGCTTGCGGTCACGGCTGGTCGCCTTCTCGAACGCCTCGAAGATCTCCTCCACCTTTCGGTGATCGGCCTTCAGCATGGCGATGGCGTCCATCTCTTCATACGACTGAGCCATGGTGTCCTCCTGTGCAATGGCTGCGAGCCCCGGAAAGGCGAGGCGCGCCGCTGCGTTCCAAAGGTCAAGCTAGCTGAGAGTCGTTCGCTCGAATTCGCCCCTCCGGGCGTCGGAGAGCCGACACAACAGGCTGTTTCGCGCGTTCCGAAGCGGACACAGCAGGATTATCGCCATGCTCGACCACATCGGCCTCGACGTCACCGACATCGCCCGCTCCCGCGCCTTCTACGAACAGGCGCTGGCCCCGCTGGGCTATGCGGTCGTGCAGGTCATCGAGGAGGGCGGGACCACCGTCGTCATGTTCGGCGTGGACGGCCAGATCGACTTCGTCATCGCCGACAAGGACCGCCCCGGCGAGGCCAACCATATCGCCTTCCGCGCACAGACCCGGGCTCTGGTCGACGCCTTCCACGCGGCGGCGTTGGCGGCGGGCGGCCGCGACCACGGCGGGCCGGGCCTGCGTCCCGCGTACGGCGAGACCTACTATGCGGCCTTCGTCTTCGATCCGGACGGGTTCAATGTCGAGGCGGTGTGCCACGCGGCGGGGTGACCCGACACTCCCGACACTTCCAACCTTGCCAAATCGTGGTACCGGAACCTGTCTTCCCGAGACTATTCTCGCGCATCAGCACCTGGCTGCTGCTGGGGCGGTCCCTGAGGCTCGTTTAAGTTCAGCGCATTCTGAACAGGCTCCGGCGTGTGCCCGATCCAGTGAAGCCAGTTTACGTCCCTATTAGTCTCAATCTCCTGCTCAGAGATGAGGAACGTCACGCGCAGAAAAGAACAGCCCCTAAACGTACAGTTTCGCAAGAATATTCCATTGATCGGCAAATCCCCGTCGCGCAACGCTATGGCATCGCAGTGGGGAGAACGCCCCTCAGCAACTGAATTCCCAGAAACGAGAAGCACGTTAGAGGGGCCAATGATCTCACAGTCGATAAAGGTCTTACCCTCGATTACTGGATGGGATGGCAGGACAAATTCGCTGAGGTAGATTCTTTTGGCCTCAAATGTTTTCGCGAGAGGGTCAACCATCCCTCCGCGCAACATCATCGTATTATCGTACTTAGTTCGAACCCATTTCGCCCTTGATGAGGCGAAGAGCCAATAAGAAACCGACACAACCAGCCCACCACATATCCCGGCTCCGACCCACGAAAACGGTGCATACGCAGACAGCAATTCGGCAGCCTTGGCGGCCCAAGCGGTCAGTGCAAACGCTCCAAGCCAGATGCCAATTTGAACGAAATTCCCAAGCCCCGACCAAACGAAGCTGACCACTTTTTGAATGCTGCCCATGACGACACCGTCGTCAGATTCCAACGTTCTTTGCAAGCTGCCCTAGTCACCCATTCTGCGAAGAAGTGCACGTCGTTGCGATCGCTCCCATGAGCCCCGCTCTGCCTCCGCTCTGAGAAGCGACACGACCAATCCTGACGCACTCCCCCGCTAAACTCCCCTCTCAACCCGACAGGGAGGCTCGAGATGGCAGGGTTTCCGCATTTTTCGCTGACAGGGTCATCCACCCCTTTCGCAGACGTGACCACAGGCATACTTGACGTTGACGTAAACGTACGCTTTCTGACGCCCAAGTTTCAATTCTGCACCCGCATCCCCTCATGCAGCGAGGCGCCGCGCGCCGAGCGGTAGGGGAAACCAAGAAAGAGACCTTCCATGGCCGACGCCTATATCTACGACGCCGTGCGCACCCCGCGCGGCAAGGGCAAGAAGGACGGCTCGCTGCACGAGATCACCGCCCTGTCGCTGGCGACCCAGGTGCTGGAAGCCCTGCGGGACCGCAACGATCTGGACACCTCCAAGGTGGACGACGTGATCCTCGGCTGCGTCTCGCCGGTGGGCGAGCAGGGCTCGGACATCGCCCGCACCGCCGTGCTGAGCGCGGGCTGGGCCCAGACGACCGCGGGCGTGCAGATCAACCGCTTCTGCGCCTCGGGCCTGGAAGCCGTGAACATGGCGGCCGCGAAGGTGAAGGCCGGTGAGGCCGACTTCGCCGTCGGCGGCGGCATCGAGGCGATGAGCCGCGTGCCCATGGGTTCGGACGGCGGCGCCTGGCCGATCGACCCGACCTCGGCCTTCCCGACCTATTTCGTGCCGCAAGGCGTCTCGGCCGACATGATCGCGTCGAAATACGGCTTCAGCCGCGACGACGTGGACGCCTATTCGGTCGAAAGCCACAAGCGCGCCGCCAGGAGCTGGGCCGAGGGCCGCTTCGCCAAATCGGTCATCCCGGTGAAGGACCAGCTGGGCCTGATCCGTCTGGACCGTGACGAGACCATCCGTCCGAACGCCGACATGCAGACCATGGGCGCGCTGAACCCGTCCTTCGCCCAGATGGGTGAGTTCGCCTTCGACGCCGTGATCAACCAGCGCTACCCCGAGGTCGAGCGCGTGAACCACGTGCACACCCCCGGCAACTCGTCGGGCATCGTGGACGGTTCGGCCGGCGTGCTGATCGGCTCGCTGGAAGCCGGCAAGGCCCTGGGCCTGAAGCCGCGCGCCCGCATCAAGGGCGCCGCCTCGATCGGCTCGGAGCCGTCGATCATGCTGACCGGTCCGGAGTTCGTGACCCAGAAGCTGCTCGGCAAGCTGGGCATGACCACCGCCGACATCGACGTGTGGGAGCTGAACGAAGCCTTCGCCGCCGTGGTGCTGCGCTACATGCAGGCGCTGAACATCCCACACGACAAGATCAATGTGAACGGCGGCGGCATCTCGATGGGCCACCCGCTCGGTGCCACCGGCGCCATGATCACCGGCATCGCCCTGGACGAGCTGGAGCGCTCGAACAAGGAAACTGCCCTGATCACCCTGTGCATCGGCGGCGGCATGGGCACCGCCACCGTCATCGAACGCGTCTGATCCGAGGGAATAGAACCATGGAAAACTTCAAGATCGACGTGGATGCCGACGGCATCGCCCTGATCACCTTCGACGTCCCGGGACGCTCGATGAACACCCTGACCGGTTCGGTGATGAACGAAATCCCTGAGTGGGTCGAACGCATCAAGACCGACGACGCCATCAAGGGCGCGGTCCTGACCTCGGGCAAGGCGAGCGGCTTCTGCGCCGGCGCCGACCTGGGCGACATCGCCGGCGGCATGATCGGCGGGACCAGCCTGCAGGACGCGTTCGACGCGGGCTGGAAGATGAACGGCGCCCTGCGCGCGCTGGAAACCTGCGGCAAGCCGGTGGCCGCGGCCATCAACGGTCTGGCGCTCGGCGGCGGCCTCGAGCTGACGCTGGCCTGCCACTACCGCGTGGTGGCCGATGACTCGAAGATCCAGCTGGGCCTGCCCGAGATCAAGGTCGGCCTGTTCCCCGGCGGCGGCGGCACCCAGCGCCTGACTCGCCTGATCGGCGTGCAGAACGCCCTGATGGCGATGAGCGAAGGCAAGCCCTGGCGCCCGAACGACGCCAAGGGCGCGGGCGTCGTCCACGAAGTCGTGGCCAAGGGCACGGAAGTCGACGCCGCCAAGGCCTGGATCAATGGCGGCGGCAAGGCGGCCCAGCCGTGGGACGACAAGTCCTTCAAACTGCCCGGCGGCGGCCCCTATCACCCGGCGGGCGTGCAGACCTTCATCGTCGGCAACGCCATGCTGCGCAAGCAGTCCTACGGCAACTACCCGGCCGTGCTGAACCTGATGAAGGCCGTCTATGAGGGCGTTCAGGTTCCGATGGACGCCGCCCTGCGCATCGAGACCCGCTACTTCATCAAGACCCTGATGACGCCGCAGGCCCAGGCCATGATCCGCTCGCTGTTCCTGTCCAAGCAGGAACTCGACAAGGGCGCCGTCCGCCCGGCGGGTGTGCCCAAGTCGGACCCGAAGAAGGTCACCGTTCTGGGCGCCGGCATGATGGGCGCGGGCATCGCCTATGTGCAGGCCCTGGCCGGCATCGAGACCATCCTGATCGACCAGACCCAGGAAGCCGCCGACAAGGGCAAGGCCCACGTCGAGGAACTGCTGAAGAAGCGCCTGTCGCGCGGCGCGATCACTCAGGAGAAGTTCGACGCCCTGCTGGCCTCCGTCACCGCGACCACCGACTATGACCTGATCAAGGGCTCGGACCTGGTCATCGAGGCCGTATTCGAGAACCGCGAGATCAAGGCGGACGTCACCAGGCGCGCCGAAGCCCAGCTGGAGCCGGGCGCCATCTTCGGTTCGAACACCTCGACCCTGCCGATCACCGGTCTGGCCGAGGCTTCGGTCCGTCCCGAGGACTTCATCGGCATCCACTTCTTCTCGCCCGTCGACAAGATGATGCTGGTCGAGGTGATCCTAGGTGAAAAGACCGGCGAGGCGGCCATCGCCAAGTCGCTGGACTACATCCTCAAGATCAAGAAGACCCCGATCGTCGTGAACGACGGCCGCGGCTTCTACACCTCGCGCTGCTTCGCCACCTACGTCGCCGAAGGCCTGGCGATGCTGGAGGAAGGCTACGCGCCGGCCCTGATCGACAATATCGGTCGCATGACCGGCATGCCGCGCGGCCCGCTGGAAATGCACGACGACGTCGCGCTGGACCTGTCGGTCAAGGTCGCCAAACAGACCGCTCTGGATCTCGGCGACGCCTATGTGCCGCTGCAGGGCGCCGAGATCGTCCGCAAGATGGTCGAGGACCTGGGTCGCTACGGCCGCAAGAACGGCAAGGGCTTCTACGACTACGACAGCAAGCCCAAGAAGCTGTGGGCCGGTCTGTCGGAGCTGGCTCCGGTGACGATCAATGACTCGACCCCGGAACTGGTCGCCGACCAGAAGGAACGCCTGCTGTACCGTCAGGCCGTCGAAGTCGCGAAATGCTGGGACGAGGGCGTGATCAGCGACCCGCGTGAAGCCGACGTCGGCGCCATCCTGGCCTGGGGCTTCGCGCCCTGGACCGGCGGCCCGATCACCTTCATCGACCAGACCGGCCTGAAGGCCTTCGTGGCCAAGGCGGACGAATACGCCGAACGCTACGGCGACCGCTTCAAGGTCCCGCAGTTCCTGCGCGACATGGCCGCCAAGGGCGAGACCTTCTACGGAAACTTCGAAGGCAAGAAGGCGGCGGCGTAAGCCACCGTCAGATCACTCCGGACGACGCGCCAGCGGCGATCCGGACGGATTGGGGGGATGCCGGAAACGGCGTCCCCCTTTCCAATTCCGCTACGTCCGCTTTTGACGCATCGGCGGTGCATACTTCCCCGGTGGACTGGGGCCGGCGGACCGGGGAAAGTGGACAATGTGGACGAAGTGGACGGTGTTCGGCGGGCTTGACCTCTCCCCGCCCCGGTTCCACCCCTTGAGCCTCTTCACAGGAGCTTCGCCGATGATCCGCGCCGCCTTCCTCGCCCTGTTGCTCACGGGAACCGCCGCCTCGGCTCAGGCGCAGGACCTGCTGATCCGGGGCGGCCCCATCTACACCGGCGTCGACGCCGCCCCCACCGCCGAGGTGGTTCAGGTGCGCGGCGGACGGATCGCCTATGTCGGCGCCGCCGCGGGTGCGCCGGATGCTGCGGGCCTGACGGTCGTGGATCTGAAGGGCGCGGCCATGTTCCCCGGCTTCACCGACGGCCACGCCCATCTGGACGGCGTCGGCTGGCGCGAACTGACCCTCAATCTCGAAGGCTCCCCCTCGGTGGCCGAGGCGATGGCGCGGCTGGCCGACTGGGCGCGGACACACCCGGACGGGCCAATCATCGGGCGCGGCTGGATCGAGACCCATTGGCCGGAAGGCCGCTTCCTGACCGCCGCCGATCTGGACGCCGCCGCCCCGGGGCGGGTGGTCCTGCTCAGCCGCGCCGACGGTCACGCGGTCGTCGCCTCGAGCGCCGCCCTGATCGCCGCCGGTATCGACGACTCGACCGTCGCGCCGACCGGCGGCGAAATCCTCAAGGGAGCGGACGGCCAGCCCACCGGCCTTCTGGTCGACGCCGCCGAGCAACTGGTTTCGCGCCTGATGCCACAGGCCGATCCCGTCGCCACGCGTGAGGCCTATCGCGCCGGCTTCCGCGTCGAGGCCGCCTACGGCTGGACGGGCATCCACTTCATGAGCGCCCCGTGGCGCGACATCCCCCTGCTGGAGCAGATGGCCGAGGCGGGCGAGGCGCCCCTGCGGATCTACAACAGCGTCACGCCCGACGGCGCCGCCGAGCTGATCGCGGGCGGGCCCCGCAGCGTGGCGGACGGGCGGATCATCACCCGGGCGATCAAATACTACGCCGACGGGGCGCTGGGCTCGCGCGGCGCGGCCCTGTTCGCCCCCTACGCCGACCGGCCCGACACCACCGGCCTCATGCAGATCACCGAACAGGAAATTGTCCCCCTCTACGAGGCGGCGCTGAAGGGCGGCATCCAGGTGGCCACCCACGCCATCGGCGACCGGGGCAACGCCTCGGTGGCGGAGTGGTATGCCGAGGCCCTTGAGGCCGTGCCCGCGCCCCAGCGCCCGAACGGCGCCGATGTGCGCTGGCGGATCGAGCATGCCCAGATCGTGCGACCGTCCGATTATCACTGGTTCCGCGACCTGCCGATCATCGCCTCGATGCAGCCCAGCCACGCCATCGGCGACCTGCATTTCGCTCCGGCCCGGCTGGGCGACGCGCGGCTGGACGGCGCCTATGCCTGGCACAGCCTGAGCGACCTCGGCGTCGTCGTGGTCGGCGGCTCTGACGCGCCGGTCGAACGGGGCGCGCCGCTGATCGAATTCTACGCCGCCGTCGCCCGCCGCGACCTGCCCGGCTTCCAAGGTCCGGACTGGCGTCCGAACGAGGCGGTGGACCGCGCCACCGCCCTGAAGATGTTCACCCTGTGGCCCGCTTACGCCAGCTTCCGCGAGGCCGAGCTGGGCACCATCGAGGTCGGCAAGCGCGCCGACTTCACCGCCTTCAGCGTCAATCTGATGACCGCCCCCTTCGCCGACATCCCCCGCGGTCACGCCACCCTGACGGTGGTCGATGGAAAGGTGGTTTATCGCGCCGACTGAAGACGTCTTGAGGTCCGACGCCGTTGGCCCTAAGTCAGGGGCGGCTCCGCGGGCATGATGTAGTGGTAGCCTGAAAGCTTCCCAAGCTTTTCGTGCGGGTTCGATTCCCGCTGCCCGCTCCAGCCTCCCCCTCAGCTCTCCGTCGGAGCCGTACGGCTGTAGGTCCGGTAGGTCTCGCCGCCGATGGCCGCGAAGGGCTTGAGGACCAGCCCCTCGCCGCGCCACAGGTCACGCCTTCGCGGCGAGCGGCCAGCAAGGCCGCCGCCGAGACCGGCGCGTCCCCCGGCTCGACCGGGAACAGCACCAAAGGCCCCGTCATCAGAGCGACCATCTCCGGGCGGGCTCTCCGCGGGGGTCGGAAATCACACCGTGCGATCGGGGGCGGCAGCCCCTCAGTGCACCCGTTCGGCGCGGACGCCGCGGCGGGCGAGGATGGCCTGGACGCTGTCCGGACCGGCCAGGTGGGCGGCGCCGACGGCGATGAAGGCGGCGCCCGAACCGTCCAGCAGGGTCTGGATCTGACCGGCCCAGTTGGTGTTCCGATCGACCAGCAGGGCGCGGTAGATGCCCGGGGACTCCCGGCGCATCTCGGTCACGGCGGAGCGTTCGATCGCGCGGACGTCGCCCCGCGACCAGTCGTTGACCAGAGCGTCCAGCTCGACCGTGGCGTCGTCATAGCCGTCCAGCACGCCGCGCAGAAAGGCGAGCTGCTGAGCCTCTGGCATGCCGGCGAGGATGCGGACCTGTTCGTCGATGGTCTCGAAGCCATGGACCGGCTTGCCGGCGGCCTCGGCGCGGGCCTTGAGGACCAGCTCGACGCCCGACTTGGGATCGTAGCCCGCCTTGACCAGCGGGGCGACCGAGAGGGTCAGGCCCGCCAGCCAGGGACGGAAGATGTTCATCTGGGCCGCCGGCACCCCGATGGCGTTGGCGGCCTCGGTCAGCTGGGTGTTCTCCGACGCCGACAGCAGGGTGTTCAGCGGGCGATCGGCGGCGACGCCGTGCTGCTGGACCAGCGGCAGGATGGCCGCCTGATCGTCGGGATTGGAGATCTCGAGCCAGACCTGGTCGGCGTTGTCGAAGGCGGCCTCGACCTCGGCCCAGCGCCAGATGGTCTGGGGCCGCAGGACGTGGATGGTGCCGAACAGATAGATGGTCGAGTCCGCGTCGCGGATGACCCAGAGCGCCGGGCCGGCTTCAGCGGCCGGGACCGAGGCGACGGCGACCGGCGCGGGCGTCGGGGCGATCCCGGCGTTGCGGGCCAGGGCTTCGGCCGGCTGGAAAGCCACGACGGCGGCGATGCCCAGCCCCAGCACCGCGCCCATCAGGTTAGGGCCGGTGAAGGCGACGGAGGACTTGAGGCGCGAGACGAGGGTCACGAAGGCGATCTCCTGAAGGGAGGTGGGAGAAGGAGGACGGGTCAGGCGAGGCCGCGCCGGACGGTCACGATCATGGACACGACCAGATAGACGGCCATCAGGACGACATAGATGTCCCAGGCGGTGAGCGCCGGGGCGGCGCCGAGGCGCTCGGCGGCGGCCCAGAGGAAGAGCACCCCCTGCCCGACCCAGAAAGTCAGGGCGCCGGCCTCAATGACCACGCGGCGGAACAGCTCATCGACCGAGCGGTACAGGCGCAGGTTCAGCGCCGTATGCACGACCAGCAGCAGGGCGATGAGGGCGAGGGAAGCGGTCACCGGCAGGCCGACGCCCGACAGGACGATGGGCAGGATCATGATGATCGCCGACAGGCCGAGAATGGCGGACTGGGCGCGCACCTCGCGGACCTCGCCGTCGCCGGCGGGGCCTTCGAGCTTGAGGATGCGACCCAGGCTGGGGCGGTTGAAGGAGGTGACGAAGGTGCCGAGGCAGGCGACCAGCAGGCCGAGAGCCACGATGCCGCCGACCGCGTCGCCCCAGCGGAGCGCCGAGAGGTCAGGCCCCAGACCGGGGAAATGGTCGGCGGCAAGGCGGCCGACGCCATAGCCCAGGACGCCGAAGACGACGCCCGAGAGGAGGGCCTTGGCCAGATGACGGGCCCACTCGGGCAGGGACGCGGGGGAGAGGCCGGACATGACGGCTCCTATTCCGAGAAGATGGATTCGATGGGCTGTTCCAATACCTTGGCGATCTTGAAGGCCAGCGGCAGGGAGGGGTCATAGCGACCCGTCTCCAGCGCATTGACGGTCTGGCGGGAGACGCCGAGGGCGTCGGCCAGATCGGCCTGGCTCCAGTTGCGCTCGGCGCGAAGGACCTTGAGACGATTGTTCATGACGGCTCCCTCACTGGCGCTTGCCCCACCAGGCGGCCCAGGCGACGCCGTAGCCGATGATCATGCAGGTCATCATCAGGAACATGCCGATGGCCAGCAACTCATTGGCGCTGAAGTCATCAATACGCTCCTGCTCGCGGACCAGGGCGGTCAGCAACAGGGTGGCGCCAACGGCCATGCCGGAGCAGCCGCCCCACCACCAGGCCCATTTGTGCGCCTCCTGGGCGGCCTCATCGATGCCGCGCCACCACTGGACGCAGATCAGCATGGCCAGCCCCATGGCGACGCCAGTGGTCAGCAGGGTCAGGCCCAGGCCGAGCAGGCCGGGCATGGCGCCGAAGATCTGGCTGCCGACGCCCGCCAGCAGCCCCACAGCGCCGGCCATGGCCATGCGGACCGCGAATGCGCCCGGACCTCGAGCTGGTAGGATGGACTTACGGTTGGCCATGACAAGCTCCCCTGTCTGATTGACAAGTGTGTTTTACAACACCCGGAGCTCATGTCAAGCGCCCTTGTCAATTAGACGTCAAGACTTGTCTATGCGTCATCCGCAAGGCTAAGGCGAGCGCTTTCCGTCAGTTCGGGACGGCTGAGCGTGCGCGGGGCCTGCTCGACCGGGGGCAACTCGGGGATATCCTTGCCCTCGTGGTCAACCTGCAGATCCTCGAAGCGACGGGCCGACACCATGACTTGGCTCTCGAGCGAGCCGACGAACTGGTTGTATCGGCCGACGGCGGCCTCGAGCGCCTTGCCGACGGAAGCGGCGTGACCGCCCATGACCGACAGGCGCCTGTAGAGCTCCTTGCCGAGCCTGGCGACGTCCTCGGCGTTCTTGGCCTGCTCCTCGGCGCGCCAGCCGTAGGCGACGGCCTTGCACAGGGCGAACAGCGTGGTCGGGGTGACGATGACCACGCGCGAGGCCATGGCGTCAGTCAGCAGGTCCGGTTCGCGGTCGAGGGCGGCGGACAGGAAGGCGTCGCCGGGCACGAACAGGGCGACGAAGTCCGGACTGGGCTTGAACTGGTCCTGATAGGCCTTGGACGCCAGCTGACGCATGTGGGTCTTGAGGCTGGCGGCGATGCGGACCGAGCGGGCGTGGGCGCGGGTCTCCTCATCGCCCTGATCGGTGCTGTCGTCGAAGGCGAGCGGCACCTTGGCGTCGATGACGAACATGCCGCCGCCCGGCAGGCGGACGATGAAGTCGGGACGTTGCTGGCGACCTTCGTCATTGGCGGAGGAGTTCTGCTCCTCGAAATCGAAGCGCCCGGCCATGCCGGCGGCTTCCAGGACATTGCGGCAGGTCTGCTCGCCCCAGCGGCCGCGACGGCCGGTGTTGCCGCGCAGGGCCTCAGTCAGCTTGCGGGCCTCATCGCGGGTGGCGCTGGAGGCCGTCATCAGCTGGGCCAACTGCTCCTTGAGACCGCCGGTCTCCTCGGCGCGGGCCTTCTCAAGGGCGGCGACCTGTTCCTGGAAGAGCTTGAGGGTGTCCGCGACCGGCTTGAGCTGCGCGTCCATCCGCTGCTGGGCCAGAAGCTCGCGGTTGCGGAAGGTCTCGTCGGTGCGCTTGAGCATCTCGTCGGCGGCAGTCCGGGCCGACTCGGCGGCCTGGGCGCGGAGGAGCTCGGCCTGGGTCGCGGCCATGTCCTCGGCGTGATGGAGCCGGGCCTCGGTGGCGGCGAAGCGCTGGGACAGGTCCCAGGCCCGCGCGTCGGCGGCGGCGGCGCGCCTGCGCTCCATCAACGCCCATGCGAGCGCGATCAGGGCGACAATGGCGGCGGCGAGGAAGGCGACGAGCGAAGCGTTCATGCTCCGTTCCTTATCCGGAGTCGGCGGCGACGCACAGGCCGGAGCCGATCTGGCGCACGAGGCGCGCACTCAATTATTTTTCGAGTGCACTTTAGTGGACATTTCACATGACGGGGCGGGGCTGGAAGGAGCGGAGACCGGTCATGGCGCCAGTATGAACCGGCCCTCCGTCATTTTTGGACGTACGCCAGAAGAAAACGGCGGCCCCGAACTGAACCGCCGTCCCGAAACCTGAGCGGGTGAAACTCACGGGCGTCGGGACGAGTGACGCGGTAGGACGCCTGGGCCTCGGAACAGATGATGCAGGCGTCACGTTCCGGGGGGCCTGGAACCCTAAGGACAATCTCAACCTTAACGATAAACGGGCAAAGAAAGACTCGTTTTCCGACAGGACGAATTTCGTCTGGACCGGATCAGGCCGGACGGCGCGCCCTGAGGGCCTGGACGATGGTGCCGTCGTCCAGCCAGTCGAGCTCGCCACCGACGGGGACGCCCCGGGCGAGGCTGGTGATAGCGACGCCGTCGCCGGTCAGGCGCTCGGCGATGTAGTGGGCTGTGGTCTGGCCATCGACGGTGGCGGGCAGGGCCAGGACGACCTCCCTGGCCTCGCCGCCCCGGACACGCCCAACCAGTTCGGCGATGCGCAGGGCCTCGGGGCCGACGCCGTCCAGCGCCGACAGCAGGCCGCCCAGCACATGGTATTTGCCGCGGAAGGCGCCGGAGCGCTCCATGGCCCACAGGGCGCCGGCCTCCTCGACCACGCAGATCAGGGCGTTGTCGCGCGCGCCGTCCGAACAGATCGAGCAGGGATTGCGGGTGTCCGGCGCGCCGCAGACGCTGCAGGAGGAGACCTTCTCGGCCGTTTCCGCCAGCGAGGCGGCCAGTGGGACGAGCAGTTGCTCGCGCTTCTTCAGCAGGGCCAGGGCGGCGCGGCGGGCCGAGCGCGGGCCCATACCGGGCAGCTTGGCCAGCAGGCTGATCAGGCGTTCGATTTCAGGTCCCGCGGAAGCGGCCATCAGGATTTCAGCCAGTAGGGCGCGCCGGGCTCGGCGCCGGCGGCGTGAAGATAGTCAGAGGCGGCGCCCGGCGGCAGGGCCCCGGCGAGATCGCGCCGGGATTCCCACGGACGCCAGGCCGGATCCGGCGCCTCGGCCTCGGTCGGCGCGCGGACACGGGCGGTGAAGCGGGGATCGCTGAAGCCCGAGCTGATGAAATAGAGCTGGGCCTCGGCCAGGCTGACGGCGTTGGCGCCGCCGCGCAGGAGGGGTGACGCCATCTGCACGGGATCGTCCTCCCACCAGCAGACGGGACAGACTTCATAGCCGCCCGCTCCGCCCTCAGGGAGGGTGCGGTAGCCGCAGCATGCGCAGGTGGCCCCCTCCCCCAGGCGCATCAGAAGAGCTTTGGCATTCCGGGGATATTCATGCCCGCCATCGGTCCGGCCGCCTCGCGCATGAGGGCGGCGTTGACCTCGTCCAGCCGCCGCTTGGCGTCGGCGTGGGCGGCGACGATCAGATCGGCCAGGATCTCGGCCTCGCCGGGAACCATCAGGCTGTCGTCGATGGTGACAGCGGTGATGTCGCCGGGGCCTTTCAGGGCGATGGTCACAAGGCCGCCGCCGGACGTGCCGGAGGCCGCGGTTTCAGCCATCTTGGCCTGAGCATCCTGCAGCCTTTGCTGCATCTGCTGAGCCTGCTGCATGAGGGCGTTCAAATCTTTCATGCGCCCTAGATAAGCGGTTCGCGCGCGCCGCGACAGGGGGTCGCGAAATCATCAAACGCCGATCCGCAACAGATTTTGTTGCAGACCCCTTGGCGCCGCATCCGCGCCCTCCCATTTAGCATCCACTGCTGTTGCAGTTATCTATTTCGGAGGGATCACCCCAATGGCTTTTGACGCTCAAACCACCCGCGACGCCCCGCTGTCCGACGCCGCCCTCGCCCAATTGTTCACCGAAGCGCGCACGCGCAACGGCTGGACCGACCGCCCCGTGCCCGAGGCCCTGATCCGCAAGCTGTACGACCTGACCAAATTCGGGCCGACGGCGGTGAACGCCACCCCCGCCCGCTTCGTCTTCGTGACCTCGCCGGAGGCCAAGGCTCGCCTCGTGCCGCTGATGAGCGAAGGCAACCAGGCCAAGACCGCCCAGGCGCCGGTCACCGTGATCATCGCCCAGGACATCGACTTCCACGAACACCTGCCGACCCTGTTCCCCCACGCTCCGGGCGCGAAGGACTGGTTCGCCGACGAGACCGGTCGCCGCGAGGCCGCCTTCCGCAACAGCTCGCTGCAGGGCGGCTACCTGACCATCGCCGCGCGGGCTCTGGGTCTGGACGTCGGCCCGATGTCGGGCTTCGACGCCGCCGGGGTGAAGTCCGAGTTCTTCCCGGACTCCAACGTCGAGCCGAACTTCATCATGAACATCGGCTACGGCAGCGACGACAACCTGTTCCCCCGCTCGCCGAGGCTGGCGTTCGAGGAAGCCTCGCAGATCCTCTAGGGATCAAGTCGAGGTCCCTTGTCATCCCGGCCGAAGCGAAGCGGAGAGCCGGGACGGCGGTCCACCAGTGCTTCCCCTCCCGGAAATCGCGAAGCGGTTATCCGGGAGACGGCCGGCTATCGCGCGATCTTCAACCCGCCTCCCGGATAGCTGCTGACGCAGCTTCCGGGAGTTTCGCGTTTATGCGGGCCAGCGTCCCGGATTGCCGCTGCGCGCCGTCCGGGATGACAAGGCGCCGAACTCAGTCGTCGGCGTCGTCCGCCTCATCGGGGATCACCGGCATCTCCACCGGCGCGGCCGTCTTGCGGATTTCGCCGATCTTCGCGCCCGGGAAGGCTTCCATGATGGCCTTCACGAAGGGATCGGCCTCGACCTCGGCGCGCTCTTCGGCCCGCTTGCGGCGGTCGATCTCGATGATGGTCTCGCCGCCGCCCTGACCATTGGCGGCGATCAGCCAGGTGCGGCCCGTCCATTCCTTGAGGCGGCCGGACAGGCGGCGGGCGAGGTCGATGGGCGCGCCCTGCACGCTCTCATAGGTGATAGCTCCGGGCTTGAAGGCGACCGGGCGGACGAAGCGTTGCACGTCCATCTGCAGCCCGACTTCGCGCTTCTCGCCGATCAGGGCGACGACCTGTTCGAAGGTCTGCGGATCGGGCAGGGCCGGGGCGGCCATGACGCGGGGGGCGAGTTGGGCCGAGGCGCCGCCGCCCCCACCGCCGCCGCCGCGCGGGGCGGAGCCGCCACCAACGGGGTCGCCTTCGCGCAGGGCCTTGAGCGCCTCTTCCGGCCCGGGCAGATCGGCGGCGTAGGCCAGACGGACGATGGCCATCTCGACCGCGTCGGCGGGATTGGGCGCGCGCCGGACCTCGTCCAGCGCCTTGAGCAGCATCTGCCAGACCCGACCGAGCGTGCCCGCCGAGATGACCGCGCCCAGCGCCGTCAACTTCTGGGCCTGATCATTGGGCAGGCGGGTGGCGTTCGGCCCCAGCATCTTGGCCACCGAGGCGGCGTGGCAATGCTCCAGCAGGTCGTTGGTGATCTGCACCGGGTCGGCGCCGTAGCCGTAGAGGGTGCGGAACAGCTCCAGCGCCTCGGGCGTGCGGCCCGCCATGATCGCCTCGAACAGGGCGATGGTCTGGGTGCGGTCGGCCAGACCCAGCATGTCGCGCACGGTCTCGGTCTTCACCGTCTCGCCGCGCTCGGCCTGGACCAGGGCCTGATCCAGCAGCGACAGGCCGTCGCGGACCGAGCCTTCGGCCGCGCGGGAGATCAGGGCCAGGGCCTCCTGCTCGATCTTCATGCCCTCGCGGTCGGCGACCCGGCCGAGGTGCTCGATGAGGATTTCCGGCTCGACCCGGCGCAGGTCGAAGCGCTGGCAGCGGCTGAGGATGGTCACCGGGACCTTGCGGATCTCGGTGGTGGCGAAGATGAATTTGGCGTGGGGCGGCGGCTCTTCCAGCGTCTTCAGCAGGGCGTTGAACGCCTGCGTCGACAGCATGTGGACCTCGTCGAGGACGTAGACCTTGTAGCGCGCCTCGACCGGGGCGTAGCGGACGCTCTCGAGGATGTCGCGGATGTCGTTGACGCCGGTGTGCGAGGCGGCGTCCATCTCCATGACGTCCATGTGCTGGCCGGCCATAATGGCGGCGTCGTGCACGCCGTTGGCCGAGAGCTCCAGCGACGGGCGGTCGATGACGTCGGTCTCGTTGTTCAGGGCGCGGGCCAGCAGACGGGCCGTGGTCGTCTTGCCGACCCCCCGCACGCCGGTCAGCATGAAGGCGTGGGCGATGCGGCCCGTGGCGAAGGCGTTGGTCAGGGTGCGCACCATCGCCTCCTGACCGATCAGGTCCTCGAAGGTGCGCGGGCGGTATTTGCGGGCCAGAACGGTGTAGGCCTCGCCGTCGCTCTCGACCGGTTCAGCGGCGGGCGTCGGTTTGGGCGCGGCGGAGGGGACCGGCGCGGGCGCAGGCTCGGGTTCCGGCGCTGGGGCGGGCGCGCCGAACATGTCGTCGGTATTGGGGTCGCGTTCTTCGACCGCCTCGGGGGCGTCCTCGTCCCACGGGGGGCCGTCGAGATTGGGGTCGATATCGCTCATACGCCTGTCTTAGCGTGACGGCGGCCCGGGGCGAAGGGTTTGTGGAAGGGAGTTGTGGGCGGTCTGACGCCCCTCCACCGCGCTACGCGCGGTCCCCCTCCCCCGAGGGGGAGGAATGCGACCGCGCTCAAGCAGCGAGCGACCGCGTCGCGAGCGTTAGTGCACTTAAAATGTGGGAAAGGGTGGAGACCGCGACCCGAAGGGGAATTCGTTGTGGCTGCTGCCTTCCGGCCCTGACCAGATTGGCGAAGCCTTCGCCCGCGATCTCCGAGTTGGGATATGGCGGTTTGGGCTCGCCGATGCAAGCACAGCCTTGCTAGAAGACGGCTCATGCCCCTGACCGCCCAGAACACCTTCGCCGGCAATCCGCTTGATCGGGCGGGGGACCGACGGAACGATCCCGCATGGCTGGCCGAGCAGGAAGCCAATCCCGAAGCGCTGGCGCTGGCCATGTGGCAGGGCAAGCCGCTGGTCGAGGACCATGCGGACGGGCCGCGCCTGCAATGGCTGTCGCTGGGTCACGCCCGCGACGTCGTGCCGGACCGCGAGGTGTTTCTGGGCCTGTGGAAGGACGCGCCCGTCTTCGCGGTGGAGGTCGAGAGCCCCATCGATCCGGCGACCGGTCCGCTGCAGGGCATGGGCGCCTTCATGGATATGCGCGAGGCGGCGGGGGTGCTGTCGGGCGCGGACGCGGCCATGGCCGGGCTGGCCAAGAGCCTGTTCGACTGGCGCGCCCGGCACGGCTTCTGCGCCGCCTGCGGCCACGCCAGCGACACGGCGTCGGGCGGCTGGAAACGCATCTGTCCGGCCTGCAAGACCGAGCATTTCCCGCGCGTGGACCCGGTCACCATCATGCTGGCCATCCATAAGGGCGGGGTGGAAGACCGCTGCCTGCTGGGCCGTCAGGCGGCCTGGCCCGAGGGGCGGATGTCGGCGCTGGCGGGCTTCCTGGAGCCGGGCGAGAGCATTGAGGAAGGCTGCGCCCGCGAGATCGAGGAAGAGGCCGGGCTGACGGTGACGCGGGTCCGCTATCACTCCAGCCAGCCCTGGCCCTTCCCGTCGCAACTGATGATCGGCCTGTTCGCGGAGGTGGACAGCGACGACGCGCGGCCGGATCAGACGGAGCTGGAGGCGGTGGCGTGGCTGACGCGGGCGGAGGCCGCCGAAGTGCTGGCCGGGACACATCCGAGCATCAAGGCGCCGCCGAGGATCGCTATCGCGCGCACGCTGTTGCAGGCGTGGGTGGATGGGTTCGATCTGTAAGCGCCCCGGTGAAAAGTGAGCAGAGTGAGCGAAGGCGTGAGCAAGCAACCCGCTCACTACTTGCTCACTAGCACGACCTGCTCACCGCCACTTTCACGCGAGAGCCCGCGCCGCCTCCAGATCCCCCGGATTGTCGACCGAGAGCGGGGCCTCGTCGATGACGGCGGCCCAGATCTGCAGGCCCATCTCCAAGGCGCGGAGCTGTTCCAGCTTTTCGCGCTTCTCCAGCGGCGACGGCGGGGCGGCGCAGAATTTCAGCAGGGCCTCGCGGCGGTAGCCGTACAGGCCGATGTGGCGCCAGATCGGCGCGTCGCCGTACAGGGTCGAGCGGGTGAAATAGAGGGCCTGGCCGTGGCGCTCGCCCTCAGTCAGGGCGACGACGGCCTTGACCACGTCCGGGTTGGACCGGTCCGAGACGTCGGCCTCGCGCGCGACCAGGGTGGCGATGTCGCACTGGGGCTGGCCATGCAGCAGGGCGGCGCAGGCGGTGGCGAGGCCCGGATCGGCGAAGGGCATGTCGCCCTGCAGATTGATCACCGCGTCATGGACGCCGTCGGGATCGATGGCCTCCAGCGCGGCGCGGATGCGGTCCGAGCCCGAGGGCAGGTCCGGGTCGGTCAGGACGGCGACGCCGCCGATGGCCTCGATGGCGTCCACGATCTCCTGATCCCCCGCCGCCACGGCCACCGGCAGGCCCGACAGGGCGGCCTGCTCATAGGCCCGCACAATCATGGGCTTGCCGCCGATGTCAGCCAGCGGCTTGTCCGGCAAACGGGTCGCCGCCATGCGAGCGGGAATCATTATCAACGGATTCATCGGTCTGCCTCGCTGCCTGCGACGCCGGACCGTTTGAAAGGTCGCTCCGGCCCGGTTGCGAAGGCCGCGCTACCGTGTAAGAGACGCCCACGCAAGAATTCGCCCGCCGTTCATTCGGCCGGGCCCTAACGTACGGGATGCGACGACGCGATGAGCGGCAGTCTGAACGGCAACAAGATTCTCGGCGCCGCCCTGGCGACCGCCTTCGTCATCGTCGGCGTGCAACAGGTGACGGGCGCGATCTATCACACCGAAGCCCCTGAAAAGATGGGCTACTTCGTGGACGCGCCGGAAGAAGCCGCCGGTGGCGCGGCCGAAGTGGTCCTGCCGCCGGATTGGGGCACCGTCCTGCCCGCCGCCGACCTGGCCGCCGGTGAAGCCGCCTTCGCGCGCTGCCAGGCCTGCCACGACGCGCACCAGGGCGGCGCCGACAAGATCGGCCCGAATCTGTGGGCCGTCGTCGGCGGCCCGGTCATGCACCGCGCGGGCTTCGCCTATTCGGACGCCATGAGCGCCCACAAGGCCGAGGCGCCGAACTGGGGCTATGACCAGCTCGACCAGTTCATCACCGCTCCGGCCCGCTATGTGCCGGGCACCAAGATGTCGTTCGCCGGCATCCGCGACCAGCAGACCCGCATCAACCTGATCGCCTGGCTGCGCACGCAAGGGTCGGGCGGCTTCGCCATCCCGGCGCCGGATCCCGCCCGTCAGCCGGGCGCCGCCGTTCCGGCGGAAGGCGCGGCTCCGGCCGAGGGTGAAGCGGCTCCGGCTGAAGGCGCCGCCGCCACCGAGGGCGCGGCTCCCGCCGCCGCTCCGGCCGCCCCGGCGACCACGCAAGCGACCCCCGCCGCTCCGGCCCACTAAGGTCCGCGACAGATACGGAAAGGCCCCGCTGGAAACGGCGGGGCCTTTTTCGTTTGGGGCTGAACCTCTCCCTCCCCGTCCCGGGGAGGGTGGCTGAGCGCAGCGAAGCCGGGTGGGGAGGGCCGGGGTGACGGGAGCGCGACGGCCTCGCTGAGCCGCCCCCACCCGTCGGCTTCGCCTTCTCCCTCCCCGGGACGGGGAGGGAGAAGGCTTGAGCTACAGCCTTCTGAACACCGCCGCCCTGAAGCCGTCCGCCGCATAGCGGGCCTCGGCTTCGGCGAGCGGCTCGATGACCACCGCGCCGTGATGGCCGGTGGCGTGCAGGACGCGGTCGGCGTCGAGCAGAATGGCCGAGTGGCCGTTCCACGGCCCCATGTCGTCGTGCAGCCAGATGACCAGATCGCCACGGCGGGCGTCGGCCTGGGTGACCTCGCGGCCCAGTTCGGCCTGCTGGTCGGGATAGCGGGGCGCGGCGCGGCCGCAGGCGTAGAGGGCCTGTTGCACCAGACCGGCGCAGTCCGTGCCGCGCGAGCTGCGGGCGCCGGGGACGTGGGGGACTCCCAGCAGGCGCTCGGCCACGGCGACCGGATCGCGCTCGAAGGCGCCGACGGGCTGGAAGCTGGGATCCTCGCCCTCGATAACCAGGGCGTTCAGCGGTAGGGCGGCGTCAACGGCGGCGACGCGAGCGGCGGGCAGGACCACACCCTCGGTCAGGTCCACGCGGGCGACCCAGCCGACCACGCCGTCCCGCCGCGCGCGACCCCACAGGCGGTCGCCGTCGGCGTCCAGAACGTCGAAAATCTCACCGAAGATCAGCTGGTCGATGCGCGCGCCGGTCTCGCCATTCACATCGGCCACGGGCGCGGTGCAGCGCATCGCCCGGGTCGCGCGATAGGTCGTGGCGGAAACCACACCCTCCAGCGCCTGCTCGGCCAGATCGGGCCGGGCCAGCGTCGTGCGGGGGTCGAGGATGTCGGCGGCTGCGGTCAAACGAGGCTCATCCGGTTGAGCCAGCCTTGTAACGCGCGGTGGTGGAGGGGCGGTTAACGCGGCCTCGGAGAGAGGGATTAGGGACCAGGGATTGGGGATTAGGTCTGACGGAGCACGGACGACCCGCCTGAGCGACCCTCGAACTACCTAATCCCTAATCCCTCATCCCTACGCCGCGAAGCGGCGCTTCAGCATCTCGAACGACGCCCGCAGGCCCTGCGCCTCGCCACCTTCGGGCCAGCCGGGGCGGGCGCGGGGGTTCCAGGCGAAGATGTCCATGTGCGCCCAGGCGCCGGTCTCGGGCGCGAATTTCTGCAGGAAGAGGGCGGCGGTGACCGAACCGGCCTGGGCCCAGGCGGCGGGATCGTTGCGCAGGTCCGCGATCTCGGCCTCGAGCGCGGGCTTGTAGCCGGGCCAGAGCGGCATCCGCCACAGGGGGTCGCCGACGGCGGCGGCGGCGCTGAGCATGTCGGCGGCCAGCGCCTCGTCATCGGTGTAGAGCGGCGGCAGCTCCGGCCCCAGGGCCATGCGGGCGGCGCCGGTCAGGGTGGCGAAGTCCAGGGTCAGGTCGGGCTGGTGCTCCGCCGCGCGGGTCAGGACGTCGGCCAGGATCAGGCGGCCCTCGGCGTCCGTATTGCCGACCTCGATGGTCAGGCCCTTGCGGGTGTGGAGCACGTCGCCCGGGCGGAAGGCGTCGCCGGAGACGGCGTTCTCGACCGCCGCGACCAGCACCACCAGCCGGACCGGCAGCCCGGCCTGGGTGATCAACCGGGCCAGCCCCAGCACATGGGCCGAGCCGCCCATATCCTTCTTCATGTTGCGCATGCCCGCGGCGGGCTTGAGGTCCAGGCCGCCGGTGTCGAACACCACCCCCTTGCCGACCAGCGCCACCAGCGGCAGGTCGGTCTGATCGAGGTTCCAGCCGATCTCGATCACACGCGGCGCCCGGTGCGGGACGGCGGCGCGACCGACGGCGTGGACGGACGGATAGTTCTCCTCCAGCAGGGCGTCCCCGGTGATGACGGTGATCGCCGCTCCGGCGCTTTCGGCGATCTCGCGCGCGATGGTCTCGATCTGCAACGGCCCCATGTCGGCGGCGGGGGTATCGACCATCTCGCGGGTCAGGGCGCAGGCGGCGGCGATGTCGAGTAGCGGCTGCACGTCCACGCCGGGGACGGCGAGGCGGGCCCCGCTTGCGGGCCAGCTCTTGTAGCGATCAAACCGATAGGCCCCCAGCGCGAAGGCCAGCGCCGCCTGCGAGGCGGCCTCGCCCTCGACGCCGTCGAGACGCCACAGACCGGCGGGCAGTTTCGCGGACAGGGCGCGGGCGCTGAGCGGCTCGAACCGGTCGCCCGCGCCGAACAGGGCGCCGACAGGTGCGCCGTCCGCGCCGGGGAGCAGTAGGAACTGGCCCGCCTTGCCGGTGAAGTCATTGGCGACGGCCCAGGCCGCTTCGGCGCCCGACAAGGCCTGATCCCCGCCCACGACGCGCACCGGCAGCGCGCCCGTGACGTCGGCGATCAGGAGGTCGGGGTGAAGAACGGACATGGCGACGGCCTTTGTTAACCAGCAGTTGACGCGGAAGACCGATTCTTGAGGCGATCTTTCCGGAGCGCCTTCCCATGTCGCGCACGACCGCCCGTCTCGCAACCGTCGTCCTGTTCGCCGCCCTCGCCACGCCCGCGCTGGCGCAGCAGCAGCCCGCCGCCCAGCCCGCCCAAGCGCCCGCCGCGCCGCGCCCGATGCCCGCGCCGGCCACCGCCGAGGCCCGCGCCGCCGCCGACCGCGCCGACGCCCTGACCCGATCGGTGTTCTGGACGCAGGAGGCCGAGATTTCGCCGAACGACCCCATCGCGGGCGTGAAGGCGTCGCAAGCCCTGCGCGAACTGGGCCGCTATGACCAGTCGGCGGACATGGCCCAGCGGGTGCTGATGGTCCAGCCGGACAACTATGACGCCATGCTGGAGGTCGGCCGCGGCCACATCGCGCGCGGGCAGGCCTTCTACGGCATTCAGGCGCTGGAGAAGGCGCGCGACGCCCGCCCCGGCGACTGGCGCCCGTGGTCCCTGCTGGGCACGGCCTATGAGCAGGTGCGCCGCGCCGACGACGCCCGCGCCGCCTGGGCGCAGGCGCTGGCCATCTCGCCCGAGAACCCCGACGTCCTGACCAATATGGCCGTCTCGGCCATGGCCAAGGGCGACAACGCCGCCGCCGAACCCCTGCTGCGTCGCGCCGCCGCCCAGCCGGGCGCCTCGCTGAAGGTGCGGCTGAACCTGGCCATGGTGCTGGGCCTGACCGGCAGGATGGGCGAGGCGGAACAGATCCTGCGCCGCGACCTGCCGCCGGAACAGGCGGACAGCAATCTGGCCTGGCTGAACGCGCGCCTCGCCGGTGGCTCGCCACAGGCGGTCGCCGCCGCGCCGGGCCGGACCTGGGGTTCGCTGCAGGGAGGGTAGAGCGGTTGTTCCCGGACGGCCCCTGTGGTGAACAGGAGCATGGCCTCCCCTCCCCCGGCTTCGCCCCGCCTCTGGCAGGCGTTCCTGTTCGACATGGACGGAACCCTGATCACCTCCACCGCCGCCGCCGAGCGCGTCTGGTCCCGCTGGGCCGAACGGCACGGGCTGGACGTCGCGACCTTCATCCCGACCATCCACGGCGTCCGCGCCGCCGACACCATCCGCAAGCAGAACCTGCCGGACATCGACCTTGAGGCCGAGGTGGCCTGGGTCGAGCGAGGCGAGATCGAGGATGTGGACGGCGTCCTCCCCATCGCCGGGGCCATCGACTTTGTGAAGCGCCTCCCGCCGGACCGCTGGGCCGTGGTCACCTCGGCCACCGTGCCGCTGGCCGAGGCGCGGCTGAAGGCGGCGGGCGTGACGCCGCCCGCCCTGATGATCACCGCCGAACAGGTCGAGCGCGGCAAGCCGGACCCGGCGGGCTATCGGCTGGCGGCCGAACGGCTGGGCGTCGACATCGCCGACTGTCTGGTGTTCGAGGACGCCGAGGCGGGGATCAAGGCCGGTGAAGCCTCGGGCGCGGACGTGGTCGTGGTGACGGCGGCGTGGACACATCCGCTTCAGACCGTCCATCCGAAACTGGCGGACTATGGCGAGGTGACGCTGGAGATCGGGGCGGACGGGATGCGGCTGACGCTCTAACCCCTCGCCCTTGGGGAGAGGGACCTGAACGAGAAGGCTTGAGACCTTCCCTCCCCTGCTCCCAGGCCTTATCTTTCACCGCATGATCGACGAGCTCTACAGCGCGCGCATCCTGTCGCTGGCGGCGAACCTGCCGCACAGCGGGCGTCTGGTCGCGCCGCAAGGCACCGGCGAGCGGGTGGCCAAGCTGTGCGGGTCCAAGGCCGTCGTCGATGTGACGCTGGACGCCGAGGGGTGGATCGAAAGCTTCGCCCAGGACGTGAAGGCTTGCGCCCTTGGTCAGGCCGCCGCGGGCGTGCTGGGGCAGAGCGTGATCGGCGCGAGCGAGCCGGAGCTGGTCGCCGCGCGCGACGCCATGCTGGCCATGCTGAAGTCCGGCGGCGAAGGTCCTGGGGGCCGGTTCGAGGGTCTGCGCGCCCTGAAACAGGTCGCCGACTATCCCGCGCGCCACGCCTCGACCATGGTCGCCATTGAGGCGACGCTGGAGGCCGTGCAGCAAGCCCAGATCCGGACTTTGGCCCGCAAGACCCCCGACACACGAACTAGGCTCGCCGGCGCGGCCTGATGACGGCTTGTCCTGACCGTAGCCACGGTCGATAAGCGCGGCGACATGGCCTCCGGCGATACCCTTTATGAACGCGGCGTCCGCCTGGCCCATCGTGGGTACAAGGTGACGCTGTCGCCCCTGATCGGGCAGCAGTGCCGGTTCCGCCCGACCTGCTCCGACTATGGCCGGGACGCGCTGATCCAGCACGGACCGATCAAGGGGGGATGGCTCACCGTCCGACGCCTCTGTAAATGCCATCCCTTCAGCGGCATGGACTGGAAGTATGATCCGGTGCCGCCGCCGCCCGAAAAGACAGACCGATGATCGAACTCAAATTCCCCGACGGCGCCAGCCGACAGTATGACGACGGCGCCACGGGCCGTGACGTCGCCGCCTCCATCTCCCCCTCGCTGGCCAAGCGCGCGGCGCTGGTCGAGATCAACGGCCAGCAGTGGGATGTCGACCGTCCGCTGGAGAGCGGCGGCGACTTCAAGCTGATCATGCGCGACGACCCCGACGCGCTGGAGACCATCCGCCACGACGCCGCGCACATTCTGGCGCAGGCCGTGCAGGAGCTGTTCCCCGGCACCCAGGTGACCATCGGCCCGGCCATCGAGGACGGGTTCTATTATGACTTCTTCCGCGAGGAGCCCTTCTCGACGGACGACTTCACCGCGATCGAGAAGCGGATGGCCGAGATCGTCGACCGCGACGAGAAGCTGGTCCGCGAGGTCTGGGACCGCGACGACGCCGTGGCGATGTTCGAGGCCAAGGGCGAGAAGTTCAAGGCCGAACTGATCCGCGACCTGCCCGCCAGCGAGACGATCACCGTCTATCGCACGGGGACCTGGGCCGACCTGTGCCGGGGCCCGCACTTCCCCTCGACCAAGTTCGTCGGCAAGGCCTTCAAGCTGACCAAGGTGGCCGGGGCCTACTGGCGCGGTGATTCCAAGCGCGAGCAGCTGCAGCGCATCTATGCGACGGCCTGGGCCACCCAGGCCGACCTGGACGCCTACATGCTGCGTCTGGAAGAGGCCGAGAAGCGCGACCACCGCAAGGTCGGCAAGGCCATGGAGCTCTTCCACATGCAGGAAGAGGGCCGGGGCATGGTCTTCTGGCATCCCAAGGGCTGGGTCCTGTGGCGCGTGCTGGAAGCCTATATGCGCCGCCGCCTGGACGCCGCCGGCTATGTCGAGGTGAAGACCCCGCAGGTGCTGGACCGGAAATTCTGGGAACAGAGCGGCCACTGGGACAAGTACCGCCCCAACATGTTCGTCTGCGAGACGGTCGAGGGCGAGGAACTGAGCCTGAAGCCGATGAACTGCCCGGGCCACGTGCAGATCTTCGACCAGGGCCAGCGCTCGTACCGCGAACTGCCGTTGCGCATGGCCGAGTTCGGCGCCTGCCACCGCTATGAGCCGTCGGGCTCGCTGCACGGCCTGATGCGGGTGCGCGGCTTCACCCAGGACGACGCCCACATCTTCTGCCGCGAGGATCAGATCGTCGAGGAGACGGCCGAGTTCATCAAACTGGCCCGCAGCGTCCACGCCGACCTCGGCATGGAGACCGCCTATATCAGCCTGGGCACCCGCCCCGAGAACCGCGCCGGCACGGACGAGTTCTGGGACAAGGCCGAGGCCCTGATGGCCGACGCCGCCCGCGCCGCCGGAACCGAGCCGGTCGTGACCGAAGGCGACGGCGCCTTCTACGCGCCCAAGCTGGACTTCATCGTCAAGGACGCCATCGGCCGCGAATGGACCTGCGGCACGATCCAGCTGGACTATGTGCTGCCGGAACGTCTGGATGCGACCTACATCGCCGAGGATGGCCAGAAGCACCGCCCGGTGATGCTGCACCGCGCGATCCTGGGCTCGTTCGAGCGCTTCATCGGCATCATGATCGAGAACTACGCCGGGGCCTTCCCGCTGTGGCTGGCGCCGACGCAGGCCGTAGTGGCGACCATCGTCTCGGACGCCGACGACTACGCCCATGAGGTGGTGGCCAAGTTCAAGGCCGCCGGTCTGCGCACCGAGATCGACCTGCGCAACGAGAAGGTCGGCTACAAGGTGCGTGAGCACTCGGTCGCCAAGGTCCCGGTCATCGCCGTCGTCGGCAAGAAGGAGGCCGAGGAAGGCAAGGTCGCCATCCGCCGCCTCGGCTCGCAGGCGCAGGAGGTGGTCACCGTCGAAGAAGCCATCCGCATCCTGACCGACGAGGCGACGCCTCCGGATCTGAAGCGCGCGGGCTGATCCGGAAGGGTAAGCAAGGGGTGCTAGTGAGCGAAGGGGTGAGCCGCCAAAGTGCGTTTCTGCGCCATCCTTCCGCTCACTTCTCGCTCACTTTTCACTCTTCACCACCGCAATCCTGAAACAGGAAGCCCGCCCCGTGATCCACGGGGCGGGCTTTTTCGTGCGTCGATGGCGAACGGCTCAGAGGAGCCGCTTGCGCATCGCCTGGGACAGCATGTCGATCAGGGTGACGGCCACGACGATGATGATCGCGATGGTCGAGACCTTGGAATATTCGAAGGCTTGCAGGCTTTCGAACAGGGTCTGGCCGATGCCGCCCGCGCCGATCAGGCCCAGCACGGTGGCCGCGCGGCTGTTCGATTCGAAGCGGTACAGGGCGAAGGAGGTCCACAGCGGGGCCACCTGCGGGATGACGCCCCAGGCGATCTCGTGCAGCCCCCCGGCGCCGGTGGCCTTCACGCCCTCGATCGGACCCTTGTCGATCGACTCGACCGCTTCCGAGAACAGCTTGGCCAGCACGCCCGCGGTGTTCAGTGCGATGGCGAGGACACCGGCCAGCGGGCCGAGACCCACGGCGACGATGAACAGGGTGGCCACGACCAGATCGGGCACCGAGCGCAGCAGGTCCATCACGCGACGCACCGGCCAGACCAGCCAGGCGGGCGACAGGTTGCGCGAGGCCATCAGGCTGAGCGGGATGGCGATGAACACCGCCAGGAAGGTGCCCCACAGGGCGATCTGCACCGTCAGCCACATCTGGCCGACCAGCAGACGCCACTGGCTGAAGTCCGGGTTCAGGAAGGCCGCGCCGTAGCGCTGCATCTTCTCGGGCGCGGAGAACAGGTTGCCGATCTTGGGCAGGTCCACGGCGCCGACCGCGGCCAGCAGGATGATGGCGAAGCCGCCCCACAACAGGACGTCGAGCGACCAGGCGGCCATCGACTTCTTCGGCGGGGTCGGGACGACGTTCGGATCGCTCGGCGCCGGAGCCGGCTTGGGCAGGACGTTCAGGACGATGGCCAGCAGCACCAGCACCCCGATCAGGGCGAAGGGCGCCCAGCGACCGATCTGGTCCTTCTTAGACGGCGGGGCGACTTCCGACGGACGGCCTTCCCGGCGCGCCTGGTCGGCCTTCATCTCGCGGATCGGGTCGAGGTAGCTGTTATCAGCGGCGCGGAACTGGGAGTAGTTCAGCTTGGTCATCACCTCGCGCTGGCGCGCGACGTCGGGGCCGTAGCCCTGACCGTAGGTGACGAAGAACTGGCGGATCCTGGCCTTCACGTCGGCGGGCAGGTCGCCCCGGATCAGGATGCCGGATTCCGGAATGGGCGGCGATTCCCAGATCACCTCGATCTGGTCGGCGATCTGCGGGTTCTCGCGGCGCAGGAAGACGGTGTTGACCGAGTTCGAGGTCGCCACGTCGACCAGTCCGTTGGCGATGGCGAACGAGTTCGCCTGGTGACTGGCGGAGCGAACGGTCGAGAAGCAGGTGCGCGGGTCGATGTTCCTCGGGCTGAAGAAATAGGTCATCGGGGCGAGCGTGCCCGAGGTCGACTGGGCGTCACCGATGCCGAAGCTGTAGCGCTTACCGCAGCGTTCGACGTCGGCCAGAGTGATGCCCGAGCCTTTCTTCACGATCAGGGACGAGACGTAGGAGTCCTTGCCCTCGACATCGACAGTGCGGGCCACGACCTCGGCGCCGGCGCGGTCGATGGCCTGAACGGCGGGCAGGGCCGAGAACCAGCCGATCTGGGCCTGGTCGGCGGTCATGGCCTCGACCAGGACGCTGTAGTTCGAGCCGAAGATGGGCTCGACCGGAATGCCGAGGTCGCGCTCCAGATCATCCAGCAACGGCTGCCACATCGGACCGGACGAGGCCTGGCCTTCCGCCGACAGGATGGTGAAGACGAGCTTCTGCGGACGCTGCTGCGCGCGGGCATCGGAGGGGACCGTGGTCAGTCCGAGGACGACGACGGCGAGCGCCAGAACGGCGGCGAAGACAGTACGAAGGCGGCTCATGCCCATGGCTTTCCGGAACGCGCCCGCGAGGGCGGCTTGGGTGGTCTTAAGGGGGCTCACGGCTGAACCTCACGTCGTTTCGCCCGAAGGCGAGTCAGTTCCTGCTCGGCCGCGGCGACGCCGGCGGCGTCCCGTTCGGCGCGGGCGGCGATCAGCCGCTGGTCGGCCATCATTTCCCGGATCGGGTCCAGATAGTCGTCGTCGGCGGGATTGAAGCGGGAGTAGCGAAGACCGGCCAGAACGCGACGCTGGCGCTCGGCCTCGACGCCGCTGCCCTGTCCATAGGTCAGGAAGAAGCTGCGTATCTTTTCCTTCAGCGCCGGGTCGAGGTCCTCGCGCACCACGATCCCGCCCTCGGGCAGCGGGGGCGATTGCCAGATGATCTGGATCTGCTCCGCCAGGGTCGGGTTCTGGGCCAGAAGGGCCGCGCCGCTGACGGTGTTGGAGGTGGCCACGTCGAGCACGCCCGAGGCGACCTCGAAGGCGTTGCGCTCATGATTGGCTGGACGGACGCTGCGGAAGCAGCGGTCCGGGTCGATCCCGCGCGGAGTGAACAGATAGGTCAGCGGCGCGAGGGTGCCCGAGGTCGATTGGGCGTCCCCGATGCCGAAACTGTAGCGCCGACCGCAGGCCATGACGCTGTCCAGCGTGATGCCCGAGCCCGTCTTGACGATCAGGGTGGCGCGATAGCTGTCCTGCCCGACCTGGTTGACCGTGCGGGCGATCAGCTCGGCCCCGGCCTGATCGATGGCGTCGATGGCGGGTTGGGCCGAGAACCAGCCGGCCTGGGTCTCGCCACGCTTCATGTCCTCGACGAGGTCGGCGTAGGTCGAGGCGAAATGCGGCTTCACCGGCGCGCCGACGGCCTTGGCCATGTCGTCGAGCAGAGGCTGCCAAAGGGGCGCGGCGGAGGCCTGGCCCTGAGCGGAAAGGATGGAGAAGGTCACGGTCTGGGCGGGGACGCCCGAGACATGCTGACGCTCGCCGCAGCCGGTCAGGCTCAGCGCGGCGACGGCGAGAACGCCGACGCCGGTTCGGCGAGCCCAGCCGGAAAGGATCATGCCTTGGCTTCCCAGAAGGCGTCCTCGAATTCCGGGCCGTAGATTTCGATCAGACGCGCGGTGTCCAGACCGGTCGACGGGCCGTCGTAGACGATCTTGCCCGCCTGCAGGGCGATGACGCGCTCGCAGTAACGGATGGCATAGTCGACCTGGTGCAGGGTGACGATGACACCGAGGCCGTCGCGCTGGTTCAGCTCGACCAGCAGCTCCATGACCTTGCGGGCCGAAACCGGGTCCAGCGAGGCGACGGGTTCATCGGCGAGGATGGCCTGGGCGCCCTGAACGATGGCGCGGGCGATGGCGCCGCGCTGCTGCTGGCCGCCCGACAGGGTGTTCGCGCGCTGGGCCGCATAGTCGGACACGCCGACGCGGTGCAGGGCGGCCATGGCCTTGTCCTTGTCCGCCGACGGCCAGGCGCCGAGCAGGCCGCGCCAGCCCGGGAGACGACCGAGCGCGCCCAGCATGACGTTGGAGAACAGCGACAGGCGGCCGACCAGATTGAACTGCTGGAAGATCATGCCCAGCTTCTGGCGCGCGTTGCGGACCTTGCCGGTCACGCGGCCGTCCTTCTGAACCACCTCGCCGAAGACGGAGATCGTCCCCTTGCCGGAGTCGATCGACTGCAGGCCGGTGATCGAGCGCAGGAGGGTCGACTTGCCGGACCCGGACGGGCCGATCAGTGCGACCATCTCGCCGGCGCCCACCTCGACGGAGACGCCGTTCAGGGCCTTTCGGGCGCCGAACGTCTTGGACACGTCCTTGACGGACGCGACGGCTGCGGTGGCTGAGGTCATGAGCACGCGGGGATGCGGTTGCAAAAGGGCGCGCCGCATCGCCCGTGAAGGCGTGCGAGGCAAGTCTTAATGACACGCCTGCGTCGTTTTCGTCCAGCGGAACGGCGCCTGCGACACGTCGCCCCTACTGCGCCGCCCGCACCTCAACCGGCAGGCCGAGGGCCTCCAGCTGGGGCCGTACGGTGGCCGCGTCGCCGACGATCACCCAGACGAAGGGGGCCTGGCCCAGCAGGCGGCGGGCCTCGGCGTCCAGCGCCGCTTGGTCCAGTCCCTGATAGCGCGGAGCCAGGGTCGTCCAGTAGTCATCCGGGCGGCCGTACAGGGCCATCGACCGCAGGGCGCCGAGCAGGGCCGCCGAGGTCTCGAATTGACCCGGGAGCTGGCGGACGTTGGCGTTGACAATCCGCTCGCGCTCGGCGGGCGATACGCCCCGCTCGCCGAGGAAGGCGCGGTACTGGTCCATCAGCACCTGCACCGACTCGCCGGTACGGTTCGACTGGACCGGAGCCGAAATGACGTAGGGCACCTGCTGCTCCAGCCCCGCGGCCGAGCCGCTGAGGCCGTAGGACCAGCCGCGGGTCTCGCGGATGTCCTGATTGATGCGCGACAGGAAGCCCGAGCCGATGGCCTCGTTGGCGGCGTTGAAGATCACCCGGTCCTGATGGCCGGTTGTCGGCAGGACCATGGCCCCGATGATGATCGACTGCGGCGACTGGGGCCGGTCCACAAGCACGATGCGCGGTTGGGCGGCCGGGATGGCGGCGTCGAAATTCTTCACCCCGGGCGGCGTGGCCGAGGGCACCCAATGGCCCAGATGCGTATCCAGAAGGGCGGCGACCTCCGACAGGGGCTTGTCCGAAACGACGAAGATCTGGGCCGTATCCGGGCGGATCCAGTTGGCGTGGAAGGCCAGCAGGTCCTCGCGGCTGATTGCGCCGACGGTCTCGGGCGAACCGAGGCCGGTCATCGGGCGGCCGTACGGGTGGTCGGCGCCGTAGACCAGGGCGGGCCAGGCGCGGGCGGCCATGCCGTTGGGCGAGCTGCGCTCCTGGGCGATGGAGGCCAGTTGCTGGGCGCGACGGCGCTCGATGTCCGCCGGACGGAAGGCGGGACGGCGGATGACGTCGCCGAGCAGGGCCAGCGACGGATCAAGGTTGGCGCTGGGCGAGGTCAGGCTGACGACCGTCCGGTCCATGGAGGCGCCGGCGCTGACGGACGCGCCCAGCTGCTCCTCACGCTCGGCGATCTGGGCGGCGTCGCGATCGCCGGCGGCCTCCTTGAGCAGGCCCAGCATCAGGCTCTGCGTGCCCAGCTCATCCGCCGGATCAGCGGCGAGACCGGCGTTGAACTCCACCGCCACCCGTGTGATCGGCACCGTGGTGGAGCGCAGGTAGATGACCTCAATCCCGTTCGACAGACGCATCCGCTCCGTGGTCGGGAAGACCAGAGGCCGCATTTCGCCGACCGCCGGCATGGGCGCGCGCGGGGTGATCGGCAGGGGCTGGGCGGGCGCGGGCGGCGGGCGGTTGTCCGCCGCCTCGACATAGGCCTCGCGCTCGCCGGGCTCGACGCGGATGGCCAGTGTCGGGCGGCTGAGCCAGCGCTGCATGGCCGCCTTGACCGAGGCGGGGGTCACCGCGCCATAGGCGGCCAGCCGACGGCGGTAGAAGCCGGGATCGTCGGCATAGAGCTCGCCCTCGGCCAGGGTCACTGCCTTGCCGCTGAAGCCGCCGGTGGGCTCCAGCGCCTGCAGGGTCTGGGAGATGCGGCGGGTGACCGCGCGCTCAACCTCGGCCTGCGTCGGGCCATTGGCGATATAGTCGGCCAGCAGTTGATCCAGCCGGGTCGAGACCGCGTCGGCGTCGCCGCCGGGCTTCACGTTCACATCCAGATCGAACATGCCCAGCCGCTGGAAGGGCTGATAGCTGGAACTGACCGAGGTGGCCGTCTCCTCGCCGCGCACCAGGGCGTTGTCGAGGCGCGAGCTGGCGAGGCCGCCGAAGATGCTGGCGGCGATGTCCAGCGAGGCGGCTTCTTCCGACAGCAGGCCCGGCACCACCCAGGTGCGGCTCAGCTGGGTGTTCGGCACCCGGTCATGCAGCAGCTTGTCCACGCGCGCGGGCAGGGTCGGGATGTCGGCCTGCGCCGGCTCGTTCTGCGCCCCGCGCGGGATGTGGCCGAAGTAGCGGTTCACCAGCGTCCGGGCCGTCGGCACATCGATGTCGCCCGCCAGCACCAGCACGGCGTTGTTGGGGCCGTAGTTGTCACGGTGCCACTGGCGAAGGTCTTCCAGACTGGCGGCGTCCAGATCGGCCATCGAGCCGATGGTCGAGTGGCGATAGGGATGCCCCTCTGGGAAGAGGGTCTCCAGCGCCGTATAGTAGACGAGGCCGTAGGGCTGGTTGTCGCCCTGGCGCTTCTCGTTCTGGACGACGCCGCGCTGGTTATCGAGCCGCTCCTGGCTGAGCGCGCCCAGCAGGTGGCCCATCCGGTCGCTCTCCATATAGAGCGCCTGCTCGACCGCCGACGTCGGGACGGTCTGGAAGAAGTTGGTGCGGTCGAACCAGGTGGTGCCGTTCCAGTCGGTGGCGCCCATGGCCCGCAGGGGCTCCATCAGGCCGCCGGGCACGTTCTCGGTCGGATTGAACAGGCCGATGTGTTCGAACAGGTGGGCGTAGCCGGTCTGGCCCTGCGGCTCGTCCTTGGAGCCGACATTGTACCAGGCGTGGATCGCCACGACCGGCGCCTTGCGGTCGGTGTGGACGACGACCCTCAGACCGTTGTCCAGCGTGAACTCCTCGAACGGAATGTCGACGCTGCGGGCCAGCTCCGAGGGCGGGACCTGGGCCATGGCCTGCCACGGCGTGACGGCGAGAAAGACGGCGGCGAGAAGAGCGGCGCGGCGCATGATTACAGTCCCCCGAAGTGATCGTCGGCCGGGACGGTAACAGCGCTCTGTGACGTCACAAGTTACGACTGTGTCACACGTCGCGGCCCAGCTCCGTCCGCACGCTGACAAATGTCGTGCAAACTCAACGGCTGCCTAGAAAAAACCTCTTTACATGACAGTCGTATGACCTCATATCGCGCCTTCCGGCGGACCCCGTAGGTCTAACGTTGCGCTGCTAACGCCGGTCTGGGTTTAACAATTACAGGGGTTTACGTGAATTGCGCACGTACCAATTTCCCCTGGACCTGGTCCGCGAGCGGTCCCCTGAACGTCCCGTCGCCCTCGTGCGGCCGCGTTCGGTTTCCGTAGCGGCGCGCTGGTTCCAGGACAATCTGAAAGCTGACGTCTTCTATGCGGTGAAGGCGAACCCCTCGCGCTGGGTCATCGAGACCCTGATCGAGGCGGGCGTCACCGCCTTCGACGTGGCCTCCATCGCCGAGATCGAACTGGTTCGTTCGGTCAGCCCTGACGCACGTCTGGCCTTCATGCACCCGGTCAAGAGCCGCGGCGCGATCACGAAGGCCTATTTCGACTACGGCGTCCGCACCTTCTCGCTCGACAGCCATGACGAGCTGAGGAAGATCATCGACTGCACCGGCGGCGCGAACGATCTGAACCTGCTGGTTCGGATGGGCGTCTCGGCCGACGGCGCGGCCTATTCCCTGTCGGGCAAGTTCGGCGTCACGCCGGACCAGGCTCCGTCGCTGCTGCTGGCCACCCGCCAGGCGGTGAAGGACGGCCTGATGGGCGTCTGCTTCCATGTTGGTTCGCAGTGCATGCGCCCGTCCGCCTATGAGGCCGCCATGGCCCAGGTCGGCCGCGCCATCAGCCGCGCGGGCGTGTTCGTGGACATCGTCGATGTCGGCGGCGGCTTCCCCTCGGTCTACCCGGGCATGGTCCCGCCGGACATGAGCGAATACGCCGACGCCATCCACCGCGGCTTCCGCGAAATGCCCGTGTCGGAAACGACCGAGCTGTGGTGCGAGCCTGGCCGTTCGCTGGTCGCCGAATCCTCGTCGGTCCTGTGCCGCGTCGATCTGCGCAAGGGCGACGCCCTGTATCTGAACGACGGCTCGTACGGCTCGCTGTTCGACGCGACCCACTCGCGCTGGCCCTTCCCGACCAAGCTGGTTCGGGACGGCGACAGCGCCTCGGACCTGAAGCCCTTCCGCTTCTACGGCCCGACCTGCGACTCGATCGACCACATGCCGGGCCCGTTCTGGCTGCCGTCGGACGTGCAGGAAGGCGACTTCATCGAGATCGGCATGCTTGGCGCCTATGGCGTCGCCATGACGACCGGCTTCAACGGCTATGGCGAGCATGACATCGCCGCGGTCGAGGACGCCCCGATGGCTTCGCTTTACGGCCTGGCGCCTCGCTCCATCCCGACCGTGCGCACCACGGCGGAAGAGCAGGCCCGCAAGGTCGTTCGCCTGTCGCGCCCGAAGGGCAAGGCCGGACAACGCAAGAAGTCGCGTCGGTAAAACAGTCACGCTGACGCGGAAGCGTCGCTCAGGCGTTCCATACAACAGCGGCCCGTCGCTCCGTCCGGGCCGCTGTTTCCTATTCAAACGACGGGCGCTCAAAACCAAAGGGAAACCCTTGCAATGAACGCTCCCGTTCAATCGAACCAGAAGGCCCAGTTGCTCCAGAACACGGTGGAGCACGTCGACATCACCTCGTTCGACGCCCGTCCGATCATCGACAGCATGCGCAAGATGTCGTTCTCGTCGCGCGACACCGCCCGCGCCGCCGACATTTTCAACATGGCGCTGGAAGACAAGGACTGCTCGCCGTGGCTGATCCTGGCCGGTTCGACCTCGGCCGGCGGCTGCATGCACGTGTACCGCGACATGGTGAAGTTCGGCATGATCGACGCCGTGGTCGCCACCGGCGCCTCGATCGTCGACATGGACTTCTTTGAAGCCCTCGGCTTCAAGCACTATCAGGCCGCCGGCGAGGTGGACGACAACGTCCTGCGCGACAACTACATCGACCGGATCTACGACACCTACATCGACGAGGAAGAGCTCCAGGCCTGCGACCACACCATCCTGGAGATCTGCAACCGTCTGGAGCCGCGCGGCTACTCGTCGCGTGAGTTCATCTGGGAGATGGGCAAATGGCTGTCGGAAGGCAACGCCAAGAAGCCCGGTTCGCTGATCCAGACCGCCTATGAAGAAGGCGTGCCGATCTTCTGCCCGGCCTTCGTCGACTCCTCGGCTGGTTTCGGTCTGGTCAAGCACCAGAAGGAGCGCATGGCCGAGGGCAAGCCCTACCTGATGATCGACGCGGTCGCCGACTTCCGCGAACTGACCGACATCAAGATCGCCGCCGGCGTCACCGGCCTGTTCATGGTCGGCGGCGGCGTGCCGAAAAACTTCGCGCAGGACACCGTCGTCTGCGCCGAAATCCTCGGCATCGAGGCCGAGATGCACCGCTACGCCGTGCAGATCACCGTCGCCGACGTGCGTGACGGCGCCTGCTCGTCCTCGACGCTCAAGGAAGCCGCCTCGTGGGGCAAGGTCCAGACCACGCACGAGCAGATGGTCTTCGCCGAAGCCACCACGGTCGTGCCGCTGATCGGCTCGGACGCCTATCACCGCGGGACCTGGAAGAACCGCGACAAGCGCCGCTGGGCCAAGCTGTTCGGGAAGTAAAACCAGTTCACGGAATGGAATGGGGGCCGGAGCAATCCGGCCCCTTTTTGCTGCCCGGGATGGCTCACGGTGAAAAGTGCTGGTGAGCAAGAGGTGAGCGAAGTCCACCGGTCGCCGCCAAAGCGGCTCACCTCTTGCTCACGCCTCGCTCACTCTTCACTGCCCCAAGCCGTGGTCGGGAACCGCGCGCGCCGTCGCTCGCTAAGTCCGCGAAGGAGCCCGTGATGACGCACCAGCACCAGCCCCAGCAGGCCGAAGACGCCCGTGAAGCCGATGACGTGGGCGAGAAGCCCGATCTGGGCCGGACGCCGGACGCCCTGATCGACGCCCTGTCCGGCTCGGACATGGGCTCGGACACCCGCGCGGGCTCGCTGGAGGGCGGGGCCGCCACCGGCTCGGACGACGATCCCGATCAGGACGCCGTCAACGAGGCCCTGAGCCGCGAAGGCAAGGCTTCCGCGGCCCCGAAATCCCCGTCCGGCGTGGACCCTAACCCGGTCAATAACACGGGCGAGGACGAGGAGGGCGCCGAGGGCGGGCGCGGCGAGGCGGACGCGGCCACCGGCTGAACACCCCGGCGACCCAATCCGACGCCGGAGGGACCTCAAGCCGCCTTGCCGCCGCCGCATCGTTGGGCCACGGTGAAGCCAACAACCAAGACTGAAGAACAGGGTACGGGATGAAGCGCATGCTTTGGGCCGCCGCGGTGTCGGCGGCCATCGTCATGACCGGTTGCGACAACAACGCCGGAACCGACAAGACCGCGGTCGACGCCCATCCGGCGGAGGCGATGACCGAAGCCGCCGAAGCCGCCGGTCCCGCATCGGCGGCCTCGGCCGCCGCGCCCGCTTCGGCGGACGCCCCCGATTTCGCGGTCATCTATCCGGGAGCCGAGGCGACCGGCCCCGCCACCACGGCCCAAGGCCCCGCCGGTCCCGGCGGCATCCTGAATTTCACGACCGAGGCCACTCCGGACGAGGTTGTGGCCTTCTACCGCGCCCGCGCCGAAGCGGCGGGCCTGACGTCGATCAATGCGATGAACCGGGGCGACGCGCGGGGCTATGCCGCCGGCGACACCCGCAACCGCCTGCTGAACGTGGTCGCCACCCCCGTCGAAGGCAGCCCCACGGACGTCCAGCTGTCGTGGTCGAGCGGCAACTGATCCGCGCCGCGGCGGCGGCAATCCTGATCCTGGTGCCGGGCGCCTGCGTCACCGGCGGCGGGGGCGCCCCCGCCCTGCCCGCCTCCGGCTATCTGGAGGCCGCCGCGCTGGGTGAGCTCGCCGACGGCTTCACCCCCTCTCCCCAGACCCTGACCTGGACTGAGGGCTCGCCCGCCGCCGGACCGGGCACCGACCGCTGGTGGCTGGCCATCGCCCAGGCAGAACTTCGCGCGCCCGACGCCGCCCAGCATTTCGACTGTGTCCTGGGCACGCGCCTGACCGAGGAACCGCGCCCGGCCCTCACCCGGCTGATGAACCGCCTTCTGGTCGACGCCGACAGCCTGACCCGGCGGCTGGCCACCGAACACACCCGTGCCCGCCCCATCGCCGTCGATCCGACCCTTCAGCCCTGCCAGAGGGTCACCGGGGCGATGCGCGACAGCCCCTCATGGCCCGCCAACGGCGCGGTCGCGGGCGCGGCCTATGGCGCGCTGTTCTCCGCCCTCGCGCCCGATCAGGCGGCCGGGTCCCGCGCGCGCGGACGCGATATCGGCCAGAGCCGCGTGATCTGCCGCATGAACTGGCCCGGCGACGTCGCCGACGGCGCGCGGATCGGCGAGGCGCTCTATGCCCGCGTGTCAGCCGCGCCGGGCTTCGCCGCCGATCTGGAGGCCGCCCGCGCGGAGGTCACGACGGCCCGGGCCGAAGGCCTGACCCACCCCTCCTGCGCGTCGGAACGGCGGGCGCTGGCGGATTAAGCCGGGCGGCCGTTGGCCAGCGGGGCGTACAGGTCCGTGCGGCGGTCGCGGAAGAAGCCCCAGGCCGCGCGGTGGCGATCCAGGAAGTCCAGATCGAAGGTGTGCACCAGCACGCCCTCGTCGGTCGCGCCGAAGCTCTCGACCAGATCGCCGCGATGGTTGGCGATGAAGGAGTGGCCGTAGAAGGTCTGGCCCGCCTCGGTCACCTGCTCTTGGCCAATCCGGTTGGCGCCGACGACCGGCACGACATTGGACACGGCATGGCCCTGCATGGCGCGCTGCCACGGGGCGGCGGTGTCCAGGGTGTCGTCATGCGGCTCGGTGCCGATGGCGGTCGGGTACATCAGAATCTCGGCGCCCTGCAGCATCATCGCGCGAGCGGTCTCGGGGTACCACTGGTCCCAGCAGATGCCGACGCCGATGCGGCCGAACTTCGTGTCCCAGACCTTGAAGCCGGTATCGCCGGGTCGGAAGTAGTACTTTTCCTGATAACCCGGGCCGTCGGGGATGTGGCTCTTGCGATAGACGCCCATCAGGCTCCCGTCGGCGTCGATCATGACCAGCGAGTTGAAATAGTGCGGCCCCTCGCGCTCGAAGATCGAGACGGGGATGACCACGCCCAATTCCTTGGCCAGCGGTTGCAGTTGGACGACAGCCGGATGCTCGCGCCAGGCATAGGCGGTTCCGAACCACTTCTCCTCCTGCGAGACGCAGAAATACGGGCCCTGGAACAGCTCGGACGGCAGGATCACCTGCGCGCCCTTGGCGGCGGCGTCCCGTATCAGGGCAACGGTCTTGTCGATGTTCGCCTGAATGTCTTCGGAGGCGTACGAGGTCTGCAGCGCGGCGACGGTGATGGTGCGCGGAGTGGCGAGTGGCGAGTGGCGAGTGGCGAGTGACGTCATGAGCGGCGCTCCTCCAGCTTATTGATGAGGCCGGCGATCATCCGGCTGACTTCGTCTGCTGCATCAAGCAGCGCGGACTGTTGAGCGGTATCAATGTAGGCCAGCCGCCCGGCGATAATGAGTTGGGTCTCCGCTTCGGCGAGAGAGCTTTTGGCAATCAGCAGGAAACGCACGAAATCGCCGGTGCTGCGACGGGTGCACCCTTCGGCGATGTTGGAGGGTATCGACACCGCCGCTCGCCTGATCTGACTGGTCAGACCGAAGCGTTCCTCAGACGGCCAAGTCCCGGTTACCTTGTAGACACTCTCGACCCAGACGACCGCCTTCTGCCAGACCAGCAAGTCGCGGTAGTGACGCGTCTCGCCACTCGCCACTCGCGTCTCGCCACTCATTCCGGCTCCTGCTGGCTGATGCAGTGGAACGAACCGCCGCCCGAGAGGATGGCGATGGACGGCAGGGGGATGATCTCCCGATCCGGATAGACCGTCGCCAGCCCCTCGCAGACCAGACGGGCGGCAGTCTCGTCGCCGTAGGTCGGGACGATGACCGCACCGTTGGCGATGAGGAAATTCATGTGACTGGCGGGGATCGGCTTCTCATCCTCGTCGCCGACGAAGCCGGGCGACGGCAAGGGCAGGATCTTGATCTGGCGGCCTTCGGCGTCGGTCATCTGCGACAGGGCGCGAGCGACCTCGGCATAGACGTCGTCATTGGGATCGCCCTTGCCCCATGCCACCGGGCAGGCCACCACGCCCGGCGCGACGAAGCGAGCCAGATTGTCGACGTGGCCGTCGGTGTGGTCGTTCAGCAGGCCATCGCCCAGCCACAGCACCTTGCGGGCGCCCAGCGCCTCGGTCAGGGCCGCTTCGGCGGCTGCGTCGGTCCAGCCTGTGTTGCGGTTGGCGTTCAGCAGGCACTGGCGGGTGGTCAGGATGGTCCCCTGCCCATCGTGATCCAGCGCGCCGCCCTCGAGGATGAAGTCGTTGTGGTCCAGCGGTACGCCTGAGGCCTCGCCGATCTGGGTCGCGACCGTGTCGTCATGCTCGAGGTCGTACTTGCCGCCCCAGCCGTTGAAGCGGAAGGCGGCGGCGCGGGCCGATCCGGCGCCGAAGATCGGGCCGGTGTCACGCAGCCAGATGTCGCCGAAGCGACCATCGATGACCTGAACCCCGTCCACGTCGGCGAAGCGGGCGCGGGCGTCGTCCAGCGCCTCGGGCTTGCCGACCATCAACTTGACCTGTTCGCGGCCCGGACCGGCCAGCGCGCGGACCAGCGCCTCGACCTCGGCCTGGGCCGGTTCGAGGTTCTCTTCCCACAGCTCGTCATGGCTGGGCCAACCGACCCACATCGCGCGGTGCGGAGACCATTCGGCGGGAACAGGCGTGGTCATGGCAGTCTCCTCGACGCGCGATACGGCGGGACCAGATAGGGGGCTGAGCCCCCCGTCGCAAGCGGCGCAAACGAAAGGGGCGGAGCCTTGCGGCCCCGCCCCCGGTCGTTCCGTCATCTAAAGCCGAAGCCTTAGAAGGCGACGCCCAGCGTCAGCATGACGGCGCGCGGGGCGCCGACGTAGTAGGTGCCCGCGTCACCCGGGTTCTGGGTGCGGATGTCGGACAGGTAACGCTTGTCGAACAGGTTCGACACGTTCAGCTGAACGTAGGTGTCAGCCACCGGCATCCAGGTCGGGGTGTAGCGCAGGTCCAGGTCGAAGACCGTGTAGTCCGGCGCCTTCTCGGTGTTGATGTCGTTGGCCCAACGCTCGCCCACGTACTTGCCTTGCAGGCCGAAGACGAAGTCCGAGATCTCGTACTGGGCACGGATGCCGTACTGCCAGGTCGGGGTCTCGAACAGCTCGTTGCCGGCGGTCGGCAGGAAGATCGGGTTGCCCAGAGCGTCCTCACCGTTCGGCAGGTCGTTCTTGACTTCGCTCTTCACGTAGCTGGCGGTGGCGTACAGGCTGAAGGCTTCAGCTGGCGACCAGCCGATTTGACCGTCGAAGCCCTGCAGGGTCACGTCACCGACGTTGCGGCTGAAGAAGATGTCTTCTTCCTGGTCGAAGGTGCGGACGATGCGGTTCTCGTAGTTCGTCTGCCAGATGGCGGCCGAAGCGATCAGGCCCGACGAGGTGTAGCGGTAGCCCAGGTCGAAGGTCTGGGTCTTTTCGAGAGCCGGGTTCGGCGGGACGCGGTCGTACAGGTCGTCCGTACGCGGAGCCGACAGACCTTCAGCATAGCTGGTGTAGACCGACTGGTTCGGGGCGAAGCGCCAGGTGGCGCCCAGGTTCGGCAGGACGGCGTCGTACTTCTTCTCGAACGACATCGGGCGGCCGTAACGGTTGGCGGCGCTGCTGTTGTACGGGCCGAGGACCGGGAACTGCACGGTGCCGTCAGCATTCACGACGGTCGGCGTGACGTTGGTGCACAGCGCGTTGAAGGTGTCGCGTTGGTAGCAGTAGTTGTTCAGCTCGCGCTTGAAGAACGGAGCGCGGACGCCGATGACCAGGTCAACGGTGTCTTCCATGAACGAGCCGCGATATTCCAGCGAGAACTGGTTCAGGATCGCGTGCGACAGGCGGTCACGGCGGCGCAGGATGCTGCCGTCGGCCAGTTGGACCGGCTCACCGTTACGGCCGGCGAAATCGTCAGCGAAGAAGCCGTTCGACAGGTAGCCCTGTTGACCGGTCTGGCGGTGACGGCCGAACTCATAGGTGTAGGCGGCGCGGACCTGGTGAGAGTCGTTGATGTCCCAGATCAGCGAGGACAGCACGCTGTAGCGGTGCGTGTTGGTGATGTTCGGACGGGCCAGGGTCACCGTGGTGGCGCCCGGAGCGGCGCCGGCCGCCGTGAAGACCATGTTGCCCGAACCGGCGCCGCCGATGGCGTCCAGTTGAGCGCGGGTCCAGCTGTTGTTACCGCCGCCGTGCGCCAGGGTGTACTGGAAGCTCGGGTCGATGGTCAGGCGCAGGCCTTCGGCCAGGGTGAAGCGCGATTGACCGCGGACGTTGCCGGTGTTCGACGGGTTGATGCCGGTCTGGGTCGAGCCCGGAACGTAGTTCGGACGGTTGTAGCCGAGGCCCTGGTTGAACTGGGCCAGCGTGACTTGCTGGTTGCCGAAGAAGTTGCGGTTCTCGTTGTAGTGACCCGACAGGCTGACGAAGTCGCCGTTGTCGCCCAGCGGTTGGTAGATGCGGGCGTTGTACTGGGTCTTGTCGACGCCGAAGAGGGCGTTGAAGTGGTCGTACTCGGTCTGCGAGTACGAGAACCAGGCCGAGGTGCCCCACGGGCCGAACTCGCCGGTGTCCACCATGGCGAAGATACGGGCGAAGCTTTCATCGCCGACCGAGCCGACCAGGGTCACGCCAAAGTCCTTGGCCGGACGACGGGTGACCATGTTGATGGTGCCGCCGGTCGCCGAGGCGGTCGGGCTGTCGACTTCGGTGGTGCCCAGGTTCACGCCGATGCGCGACAGGGTTTCCGGGTCTTGCTGCTGGTTGGTGTAGATGGCGTAGTTGCCGGTGTCGTTCAGCGGGATGCCGTCGACGGTCAGCGACACGCGGGCCGAGTCGAAGCCGCGCATGGTGACGTCACCGCCCGACGAACCGTAGGCGTCGGCGTTGTTGAAGTTCACGCCCGGGACGAGGTTCAGCGAGGCCAGCGGCGATTGGCCGGCGTTCTGGGTTTGCAGGTACTCGCTGGTGATCGTCGCGGTCGAGCGCGGGTTGCGCTGGGCGACGATGGCGCCGTCGATGCCCGAGGTACGGGTGCCGGTCACGATGATCGTGTCCAGCTCGGTGGTTTCCACGGTCTGCGAGCCGGTCGATTGGGCCGAAGCGGCGCCGGCGACCAGGAGGCCGCTGAAGAGGGCGGTCGTCGCCCAGAACACGCGTTTGCGGTTCGTCATTGTCATCTATCCCCGATGAAGTGGGCGGAGGCGCCCGCGACCGGCGGCTGCCGATCGAAATCACGCCCCCCTTAGGCGTGACGTCGGAAAGTGGGACGACACTGATGTGACAGTGATATGACAGCCGAGAGGGGTGGCGCGAGAGCCACACCTTTGTTGCGCCGCGGCGAATGGCCTCTGAAAGCCCGCCACAACGGGATCCGGGCGAAACCGACCGTCGCCGTTCGGTCATTACACCGGGGCAGTAATAGGGCGGCGCACGGACGAAAATCTCTTAGCCGTGTCACAAAAGCAAAACCGCCGGCCCTCTTTCGAGGACCGGCGGCTTCGTAGTCTTGGCCGACCAGCCTTTGACCCAGGTGAGTCGAAGGCTTCGGATCAGCTTCCGTGTTTAGCGGAAGTTGATGCC